>SXGT01949388.1_pt1 | contig 11603 bp, 11 predicted proteins | sample 3176221 | NCBI WGS metagenome assembly SXGT01 (sample SAMN11356862, study PRJNA531348) | freshwater metagenome | isolation source: freshwater sample F1-120 | place: China: Fuxian Lake, Yuxi | collected 2017-12-25
ATACGACATGAAGGTGGGGATCTCCGCGCCGCCCGCGGGGATCGAGCCGAACGGGAAGCCGAACGCGGTGCCGCGCAGCCACGCGGGCCACGAGCGCTTCCAATCCTCCTTCGTCATCAAGATCGAGCCGCTGAGCTTCTCCAGCTTCTCCGTGAGCCGGCTCTGGTACGCCGCGACGTACAGCGCCTCGCCGACCGCGAAGAGGCCCTCCGCCAGCCCCACCACGTCGACGCCGTCGAGCAGCTCCGGCACGCCGAACGCGAACCGCGGCGACCCGGTCTGGCTGTCGATGCCGACCAGCCCGAGCAGCAGGCCGAGGAAGAGGCTGGTCAATCCCCGCACCGTCGATTCGCCGAGCACCGCGGCCACGGTGGTGAAGGCGAACACCATCAGCGCGAAGTACTCGGCAGGGCCGAATTTCAGCGCGGCGTTGACCACCAGCGGCGCGAGCAGCGTCAGCAGCACCGTGGCGATCGTCCCGGCGACGAAGGAGCCTCTGGCGGCGGGCGCCAGCGCCGGGCCGGCGCGGCCCGCCTTCGCCATCCGGTTGCCCTCCAGCGCGGTGGCGATCGACGCCGATTCCCCGGGCGTGTTCAGCAGGATGGTGGTGGTCGAGCCGCCGAACATCGCGCCGTAGTAGATGCCGGCGAAGAGGATCAGCGCGCCGGTCGGGTCGAGCTTCACCGTCAGCGGCAGCAGCATCGCCACCGTCAGCGCCGGCCCCACCCCCGGCAACACGCCCACGGCGGTGCCGAGCGTGACGCCGATGAACCCCCAAAGCAGGTTGATCGGCTTCAGCGCGACGCCGAACCCCGCCAGCAGCGCGTCGAAGATCTCCACTCAGGTCCCCGCGGCGCCGAGCAACGGCCGCAGCCAGCCCGCCGGCAGGTTGACATTGAGGAAGCGCACGAAGAACAGGAACACCGCCACCGCGATGACGATGCCGATCGCGACATCGCGCACGGGGCGCGTGCTGCCGAAGCCCCGCGCGACGCCGGTGAAGAGGGCCGCGCCCGCGATGACGAACCCGGCGTGGCCGATCAGCACCATGTGCGCGAAGAGGCCCGCCGTGACCCAGAGGAAGCCCGGCGCGTGGAACGCGTGCTCGCCCCGTTCGGCCGCGGCATCGGGTGGCCGCGAGCGCCAGCCGCCGGTGAACACCTCGTACAGCAGCCACACGCCGCAAAGGATCAGTCCCGCGGCCACCACGCCGGGCATGAAATTGGGGCCGATGCCCGCGTAGCCGCCCTCGCCCGGCAGCCGCGACGTGGCGACGGCGGTGGCGACGCCGATGCCGAGGATGCCGAAGGAGAGCGCGACCTCCGCCGGCGAGGCTTTCATGGGGCTACTTCTTGATGCCCAGCGCGTCGATGACCGCGCCGATGCGCTTGTTGTCCTCGTCGATGAACCTGCGGTAGTCGTCCCCGCCGAGGTAGAACCCGGACCAGCCCATCTTCTCGAGCGTGCCCTTCCACGCCGGCGTCTCGGTCGCGGCCTTGACCATGGCGACGAGCGCGTCGCGCTGCGGCGGCGTGATGCCCGGCGCGCCGAAGATGCCGCGCCAGTTGCCGAGCTCGACGTCGATACCCTGCTCCTTCAGCGACGGGATGCCGTCGGTCTTCGCGGGCGAGGACACGGCGAGCGCGCGCATCTTGCCGCCCTTGATCTGCTCGGCGAACTCCCCCAGCCCGGAAACGCCCGCGGAGACGTGCCCGCCGATGATCGCGGCGATGGCCTCTCCGCCACCCTTGTAGGGGACGTAGTTGATCTTCGCCGGATCGGCGCCGGCCGCCTTGGCGATCAGGCCGACCAGGATGTGGTCGGTGCCGCCCGCGGAGCCGCCGCCCCAGGACACCTTGCCGGGGTTCTCCTTGAACGCCTTGACCAGGTCGCCCATGGTCTTGTGCGGCGAGGACGCCGGCACCACGATCACCTCCCACTCGCTGGTGAGGCGCGCGCTCGGCGTCACCTGGTCGAGCTTCACCGGGGACTTCTGCAGGTGCAGGCCGCCGACCATCACCATGCCGCCTATCATCACCGCGTTGGGATCGCCCTTGGCGGAGTTGACGAACTGCGCCAGGCCGATCGCGCCGGCGGCGCCGCCCTTGTTCTCGAACTGCACGGACGACACCAGCTTGGCGGCCTGCATCGCGGCCGCGAGGTTGCGCCCGGTCTGGTCCCAGCCGCCCCCGGGGTTGGCCGGGATCATCATCTTCAGGGCGGGCTGCGCGCACGCCGCCATCGACACGAACACTCCGGCGGCAAGCGCCGCGAACTTTCCGGCTTTCATGGGGTCTCCTCCCGCAGTTTGCCGCCGATTCTAATCCACGGCCGAATTGGGTCATAATGCGCCCCCTTGAAATGCCCGCGAGCCGCCACCATCGTCGGCACGCGGAGCCTCCGCGAAACCCGGAAACCAGATGATCCAGATCGAACACCTGACCAAGACCTTTGGCGCCAAGCGCGCGGTGGACGACGTCTCGTTCACCGTCGAGCGCGGCGAAGTGCTGGGCTTCCTCGGGCCGAACGGCGCGGGCAAGTCCACCACGATGCGCATGATCACCGGCTTCTACCCCCCCACCTCGGGCAAGGTCTCGGTGGGCGGGCACGACGTGGCGGAATCGCCGCTCGAGGCCAAGCGCCTGATCGGCTACCTGCCGGAGAACGCGGCGTCGTATCCGGACATGACCGTGAACGGTTTCCTCAGCTTCACCGCCGAACTGCGCGGCCTGGACGGCGATGCGCGCAAGAAGGCGGTGCACCGCGTGGTCGACCTCTGCTTCCTCGGCTCGGTGCTGCACCAGTCGATCGACACCCTGTCGAAGGGCTACAGGCACCGCACGTGCCTCGCACAGTCGCTGATCCACGACCCGCAGGTGCTGATCATGGACGAGCCGACCGACGGCCTCGATCCGAACCAGAAGCACGAGGTGCGCAACCTTATCCGCGAACTGGGCAAGACCAAGGCGGTGGTGTTCTCGACGCACATCCTCGAGGAAGTCGACGCCGCCTGCTCGCGCGCCATCATCATCGACCGCGGCCGCATCGTCGCCAACGGCACGCCCGCCGAACTGCGCGCGATGTCCGAACTGGCCGGCGCCGTCACCATCGCCGCGCAGGGCGCCAGCGCCGAGAAGCTCGCCGCGCTGGGCCGGGTCGAGGCGCTGGAAGGCGCCTTCCGCGTGTACCCGAAGGACAAGGCCGCCGCCGCCGAGCTCGCCCGCTCGGTGATCGAGCTCGCCGCCCGCGAGGGCTGGAAGCTCGAGCAGCTGAAGACCGAGGAGGGCCAGCTCGACGAGGTCTTCCGCCGCATCACCCTCCCCGACACCGTGAAGAAATCGTCATGACCGCCGTCCGCCACGTCAAGACCATCGCCAAGCGCGAGCTGGTGAGCTACTTCACCTCTCCGGTGGCGTACGTGTTCCTCGTGATATTCCTCTTGATGACCGGGTTCTTCACCTTCACCGCCGGCGCCTTCTTCGAGCGCGGCGAGGCCAGCCTCGGCGCTTTCTTCGCGTGGCATCCCTGGGTCTACCTGGTGCTGGTGCCCGCCGTCGGCATGCGCCTGTGGTCGGAGGAACGCCGCGCCGGCACCATCGAACTGCTGCTCACCATGCCGATCACGCCGTGGCAGGCGATCCTCGGCAAGTTCTTCGCGTCGTGGGCGTTCCTCGCCATCGCGCTCGCGCTGACCTTCCCGGTGATCCTCACCGTCAACATCCTCGGCAGCCCGGACAACGGCATGGTCTTCGCCGGCTACCTCGGCAGCCTGCTCCTCTCCGGCTCGTACCTCGCCATCACCTGCATGACTTCGGCGATGACGCGCAACCAGGTCATCGCCTTCATCCTGTCGGTGGTGACGTGCCTGTTCTTCATCCTCGCAGGCTTCAACCCGGTGACCGACCTGCTGGTGCGCTGGGCGAACCCCGCGGTGGTCGAGACAGTGGCAGCGTTCTCGGTGATCACCCACTTCGACGGCTTCCAGAAGGGCGTGATCGACACCAAGGACCTCGCCTTCTTCCTGTCGGTGATCGGCTTCGCGCTGTTCGCCACCGGCGTCATCATCCGCGGCCACCGGGCAGGGTAGGAACATGAAGAAGAACGAAGCACTGATCTACTCGGCCGTCGGCCTCGCGGTCCTGTTCCTGGTCCTCGTCGCCTTCAACTACCTCGTCTCGACGGCGCCGATGCGCGCCGACCTCACCGAGGGCAAGCTCTACACGCTGTCCGAAGGCACGAAGAAGATGCTGCGCGGCCTCAAGTCGCCGGTGAAGCTGCGCGTCTACATCTCGCAGGGCGACGCGGCGATCCCGGTGCAGATGCGCAGCTTCGCGCAGCGCGTCGACGACATGGTGAAGGAATTCAAGTCGGTCGCCGGCTCCAACCTCGTGGTCGAGCGCTACAACCCGAAGCCCGACAGCGAGGAGGAGGACGCGGCGCAGCTCGACGGCATCGACGCGCAGCAGCTCTTTTCCGGCGAGTCGTTCTACCTCGGCATCTCGATCAGCCAGCTCGACCGCAAGCAGACCATCCCGACCGTCGCGCCGCAGCGCGAGCGGCTGCTCGAATACGATCTGGCGCGCGCCATCGCGCGCGTCGGCATCGCCGAGAAGCCGACGATCGGCCTGATGGCCGGCATGCCGGTGATGGGCACGCCGTTCAACCCGTTCACCCGGCAGGGTTCCGAGCCCTGGGTGCTGGCCACCGAGCTGAAGCGCGACTTCAACGTCAAGGAAGTCAACGCCACGGCGAAGGAGATCGACAAGGACATCGGCGTGCTGCTGGTGATCCACCCGCGCGACCTGCCGGACGCCACCGAGTACGCGCTCGACCAGTTCGTGATGCGCGGCGGCAAGCTCATCGTCTTCGCCGATCCGCTGGCCTACTTCGACCAGCAGCCCTCGCCGATGCCGGGCGTGCCGCAGGGGCCGGGAACCAGCTCGAACCTGCCCAAGCTCTTCAAGGCCTGGGGCCTGGAGATGAACCCGGGCAAGGTGATCGCCGACGTGACCTACGCCTCCGGCGGCGGGCAGCGCTACACGCCCACGGTGCTGTCGCTCAACCGCAGCGCGTTCGACCGCAATGACATCGTCACCAGCCAGATCGAGACGCTGCTGTATGCCTTCGGCGGCGCGTTCGAGTCCAAGCCGGTGGACGGGCTGAAGAAGGTCGACCTGGTGAAATCCTCCAAGACGTCGATGTTCGTCGACAACATCGTCGCCAGCGTGTCGGGCGAGGCCGCGATGAAGGGCTTCGTCGCCAGCGGCAAGGAGCATCCGCTCGCGGTGCGCATCACCGGCAAGTTCAAGAGCGCCTACCCCGACGGCCGGCCGAAGGACGACACGCCCGCAAAGGACGCCAAGGGCCCGAAGCCCGAGGCGCCGGCGCCGCACCTCGCGGCGTCGAGCGGCGAGACCTCGGTGATCGCCGTGGCCGACGTGGACATGCTGAACGACGGCGCCGCGGTCGACGTGCAGGACGTGTTCGGCCGCAAGGTCGTCGTGCCCTCGAACGGCAACCTCGCCTTCGCGCAGAGCATGGTCGAGCAGTTCGCCTCCGGCGACACGCTCATCGGCCTTGCCAGCCGCACCTCCGCGTTCCGCCCGCTGACGGTGGTGCGCGAGATGGAGGCGCAGGCGCAGCAGCAGTACTTCGGCAAGCTGAAATCGCTCGAGGACGACCTGCAGAAGACCACCGAACGCATGCAGGAGCTGCAGCGCGCACGCGGCGCCGCGGCCTCGAAAGGCGCGCAAGTGCTGTCGCCGGAGCAGCAGGCGGAGCTGGAGAACTTCAAGAAGCGCGCCGTGCAGACCCGCAAGGAGCTGAAGGAACTGCGCAAGGAGCTGCGGCAGGACTCCGAGGCGCTGGTGTTCTGGACCAAGGTGGCGAACATCGCGGTGATGCCGCTGCTGGTGATGATCGCCGGCATCCTGATGGCGCTGGTCCGCCGCCGCCGGCAGGTGGCGGCCACCGGAGCGCGCGCATGAACGCGCGCTGGTTGCTGGTGCTGGTCGTGCTGCTGGGCGTGCTCGGCGGCGGCGCGCTGATGATCCGCGGCCAGCAGGGCGGGCAGAAGCCCCCGGCCACGGGCACGCTGGGGCAGCCGCTGCTGAAGGGCCTCAAGGCGGCGGACGTGGCCGGCGTGTCGATCAAGGACCCGAAGGGCTCGATCACGCTGCAGCGCAAGGACGACCGCTGGGCGATCGAGGAGCGTGGCGGGTTCACCGCCGACCTCGAGAAGGTGAAGGAATTCGTCGTCAAGGCCATCGAGCTGAAGATCGGGCAGGCCGAGCCCATCGGCGAGAAGGACCGGGCGCGGCTCCAGCTGGACGCCGGCGGCACCGCCGTCGAGTTCAGGGGCGCCGACGGCAAGGTGCTCGCGCGCATGACGTTGGGCAAGAAGTACTTCAAGGCCGAGCCGGCGAACCCGGACAAGGCGCTGGGCGACGGCCGCTTCGTCATGGTGGCGGGCGACGACGCGCAGGTGTTCATCGTCTCGGATCCCGTCGCGCAGGCGAGCACCAGGAGCGCCGACTGGGTGGCGAAGGCGGGCTTCCAGGCCGAGAAGGTGAAGTCGCTGGAACTCAAGGCGCCGGACGGCTCCGGCTGGAAGATCGAGCGTTCCGGCGACAACGCGGACTGGAAGCTGGAGGGCGCCAAGCCCGGCGAGAAGCTGGAGATCACGCGCGCCAATTCGGCCTCCTACTCGCTCTCGAACATCGACATCGTCGACGTGCTGCCGAAGGACGCGAAGCCCGACGGCATGGACGACCCGGTGACGCTCGTGGCGCGCACGCTGGACGGCCTCACCTACACGCTGAAGATCGCGAAGCCTGCCGGCGACGGCTATCCCGCGATGCTGTCGGTCGAGGGCGAAGCGAAGCCCGAGGGCAAGGATGCCGAGGAGCGCGCGAAGAAACTGGCGGAACGGCTGCCGCGCGAGAAGGCGCTGCAGGGCCAGGTCCTGCTGATCGCGAAATCCAAGCTCGACGACGCGCTGAAGCAGCGCGCCGACCTGCTGGAGAAGAAGGACGACGCGAAGAAGAAGTGACGGGAGTAGACTCGGCGGTGTGGAACCCCATGTCGCCGACATCGTCCGGGTCATCCAGCTGGTGGTGGCCCCCGTGTTCCTCCTCACCGCGGTTTCCACGCTGATCGTCGCGCTGAACACGCGCCTCGGGCGCGCAGTGGACCGCCGGCGCACCCTCGAGGAAGTGCTCCCGAAGCTGCAGGGAAGCGAGGAAGCGCGCGCGGCCGAGGAGCTCGTGCAGATCGGCCGGCGCGTGCGCTTCGTCTACCTGGCGATCCTCTTCGCGGTGCTGTGCGGCCTGTTCGTCTGCCTGCTCATCATGACGGCGTTCGTCGGCGGCCTCGCCGGCGCCGAGATGACCCGCACCATCGCCTCGCTCTTCATCCTCGCGATGCTGGCGCTGATCGCGAGCATGCTGTTCTTCATGCGCGAGATCTTCCTCGCGGTATCGACGCCGCGCCACGTCCCGAAGTAGCATGGCGGGAAGCCGTGCACGACCGAGGAGGACTTCGTGGGAATCCGCTTGAAGGACATCCGGACGCTGGCGCTCGTCGGCCAGGCCGGCGCGGGCAAGACGACGCTGGCCGAGGCGTTGATGGCCCGGGCCGGCGCGATCACGGCGGCGGGCAGCATCGACCGCGGCAACACGGTCTGCGACTACGCGCCGATGGAGAAGACCCTGCAGCACTCGCTCAAGCTCGCGGTCGCGAGCTTCGAGGCGAAGGGCGCGAACGGGACCGCGCGCTTGCACCTGCTCGACACGCCGGGCTATCCCGACCTCGTCGGGCACTCTCTGCCCGCGCTCGCGGCGGTCGAGACCGCGGCGATCGTGATCAACGCGCAGAACGGCATCGAGATGATGACCCAGCGCTTCATGCAGTGGGCGTCGAAGCGGCACCTCGACCGCATCGTCATCGTCAACAAGATCGACGCCGGCAACGTCGACCTGCCGGCGCTGCTGGCGAAGATCCAGGAGGCGTTCGGCCGCGAATGCCTGCCGCTGAACCTGCCCGCCGCCGGTCGCACGAAGGTCTCGGACTGCTTCTTCGCGCCCTCCGGCGAGGCGGACTTCTCGTCGGTCGAGGAGGCGCACCGGCGCCTCGTCGACCAGGTGGTGGAGGTCGACGAGAAGCTGATGGCCGCGTACCTCGAGAAGGGCGAGCTCGCGCCGGAGCAGCTGCACGATCCGCTCGAGCGCGCGATGCGCGAAGGGCATCTGGTGCCGGTGCTGTTCACGTCCGCGAAGACCGGCGCCGGCATTGCCGAGCTGCTCGACGTCATCGTCAACCTGCTGCCCAACCCGACCGAGGGCAATCCCCCGGTCTACGTGAACACGCCGGCGGACGGCGGCCCCCGCACAGAGATCCAGGCCATCCCCGACCCGACGCGCCACGCGCTGGCGCACGTCTTCAAGGTGGAGATCGACCCGTACCTGGGCCGCCTCGCGGTGTTCCGCGTGCACCAGGGCCGCCTCACGCCCGGCGCGCCGCTGTACGTCGGCAAGGGTCGCAAGGCCATCCGGGCGGGCCACCTGTACCTGCTGCGCGGCAAGACGCAGACCGAGGTCGCCGAAGCCATTCCGGGCGACATCTGCTGCATCGCCAAGGTGGACGACATTCATTTCGACCACATCCTGCACGACTCGCCGGAGGACGCGCACGTCCACGCCGAGCCGCTGCAACTGCCCAATCCCGTGTTCGGGCTGGCGCTCGCATCGAAGAAGCGCGGCGACGAGCAGAAGGTCTCCGACGTGCTGCACAAGCTCGTCGCCGAGGACCCGTGCCTGAGGATCGAGCATACGCAGGCGAACGAGACCGTGATGCGCGGCATCGGCGAGATGCACCTGCGCACGACGCTCGAGAAGATGCAGACGCAGTACAGGCTCGAGCTCGACACGCGCCCGCCCTCGGTGCCGTACCGCGAAACCATCTCGGCGAAGGCCGAGGGCCACAGCCGGCACAAGAAGCAGACCGGCGGCGCGGGACAGTTCGGCGAGGTGTTCCTGCGCGTCGAGCCGCTGCCGCGCGGCAAGGGCTTCGAGTTCGTCGACCAGGTGAAGGGCGGCGTGATCCCGCACCAGTTCATCCCCGCGGTCGAGAAGGGCGTGCGCGGCGTGCTGGCGCATGGTTTCCTCGCCGGCTACCCCATGCAGGACATCCGCGTCGTGGTCTACGACGGCAAGCACCACCCGGTGGACTCGAAGGAGGTGGCGTTCATATCCGCGGGCCGCAAGGCGTTCATCGACGCGCTGTCGAAAGCGCGCGCGCTGGTGCTGGAGCCGGTCGTCAACGTCGGCGTCACCGTGCCGGAGGAGGCGATGGGCGACGTCGCCGGCGAGATTTCCGCGCGCCGCGGCCACATCAAGGGCTCCGACTCGCCGCGCGCCGGAACGGTGGAGATCGCGGCGCAGGCGCCGCTGTCCGAGCTGGAGAACTTCCCCGCGCGGCTGAAGTCCCTTACCGCCGGACAGGGCACGTACTCGCTGGAATTCAGCCACTACGACCCGGCGCCGCCGCCGCTGCAGCAGCGGCTCGTCGCCGCCCATCAGCCCGCCGTGCACGCTGACGATTGACGCCATGAATTTCATGCGCGCAGGCACCGGCGCGCCTCCCCTCGTCTTCGTGCACGGCTTTGCCTGCGCGCTTGGCGACTGGCAGGCGCAGGTCGCCGCCTTCTCGTCGCGCCACGAGGTGGTGGCCTGCGACCTGCGCGGCCACGGCGCGACGCCCGGGCTGCCCGGCGAATGCACCATCGCGCATTTCGGCGGCGACGTCGCCGCGCTCGTCGCCAACCTCGAATTGCAGGGCGCGGTGCTGGTCGGGCATTCGATGGGCTGCCGCGTCGTGCTGGAAGCGGCGCGCCTCGATCCCGCGCGCGTCGCGGGCCTCGTGCTCGTCGACGGCAGCCTGATGGGCATCGGCGACCCCGCGCAGGCGGAGGCCGCGACGCGGCAGGCCATCGACGTGGTGGGCTTCCCCGCGTTCGCCGAGGCGCTGTTCACGCAGATGTTCCTCGCACCGGGCGACGCCTCCCGCGCGATCGTCGCGCGGGCGAAAGCGCTGCCGGCGGCGACCGGCGCGTCGCTGTTCCCCAGCCTCGTGCGCTGGGACGCCGAGCACATGGACGCGGCGCTGGCGGCGGTGCGCGCGCCGCTGATGGTCATCCAGACGACATGGGTGAACGAGGACCGCAAACGCGCATCGATGCAGCCCGGGCAGTCGACGCCGTGGCTCGACCTGGTGCGCGCGCGAGTGCCGGGGGCGCGCATCGAGATCATCCCCGGCGCGGGGCACTTCCCGCAGATCGAGAACCCCGCAGAGGTGAACCGCCTGATCGGCGGCTTCCTCGATTCCCTCTAGGGAACGTCCCTAGCGGACGTTGAGGTTGTTGCGCACCTCGCGCACGCCCGCCACGCCGGCCGCAATGCGGCCAGCTTGCGTGATGACGTCGCGGGACGGGACGAATCCCGACAGCTGCACGCGGCCCTTCGAGGTCTCCACCGAGATGTCGGTCGACGGGATGCCCTTTTCCTTCAGCAGCAGCGCCTTCACCTTCGCGGTGATCGCCGCGTCGTCGACGTACTGCTTGTCGCGCGCCTCGTGGTACTTGACGAACTCGGCCTCGGTCAGTCGGCCGTCGCGGTTGGCGTCCGCGAGGGCGAAGTTCTTCGCCAGGTCGTCGTCGGCCGCCGCTTCGCCGCGCGAGACGAAACCGTCGCCGTTCCGGTCCAGGCCCTTGAAGGCGGCGTTGCCGGACGGCCGCTCGAGCGGATCGCCCTTGCCCTGGGCAAGCGCCAGCGTCGACGCAATTGCGAGTACGAGAAACATGGGGATGCGCATGGATGCCTCCTTCGTCATGCCGCAAGCGTAGCCGCCGCCGCGCGGCGCCGGAAGGTAGAACGTCACAGGCAATGCGTCGCCCGGAGGCGACGGTGCATCAGGCGAGGTTGAAGCGGGCGCGCGCTTCGCGCGTGATGCGCGGCAGGTTCGCCTTGAGCTCCGCCGCGGAGGCCGGGTTGTTCCACAGCACGATGAAGGTGTCGGACCAGTTGCTGCCCGACTTGTCGGGCTTGGCGAGCCGGGTGATGCCGCCGACCGACACGGCCTGGCAGTCCTTGAGCTTGCGCAATTCAGCCATCAGCCGCGCCTCGAGGCCCCTGGGCGAAACCAGCGTTCTCTTGTCTTTCATGTCCGGGATGCTCCCTGCGAAGGCGGATAACCCATGTTACCGCAGGCCCGGCTCAGGTGACGGCGAGGTGGCGTCCCTTGAGGATCCGCATCACCTCGTCCGGGTCGCGCTTCCACCAGTCCGCCGCGGAGAAGATCTCGACCTCGTGCATGCCGTCGTAGCCGGCGGCCTCCATCCAGCCGCGGATGCGAGGCAGGTCGATCACGCCATCGCCCATCATGCCGCGGTCGAACGCCGTGTCCCGCGTCGGCACCAGCCAGTCGCTGACGTAGCTCCCACGGGCGCGCCAGTAGATGTCGCCCTGCCACACCGCGCCGACGCGGTCACTCGGACAGTAGTAGAGCGGAGCAGTCTGAGCGTAGATGCCGGTCAACGAGCTGGTGAC
>SXGT01025617.1_pt1 | contig 11602 bp, 8 predicted proteins | sample 3176221 | NCBI WGS metagenome assembly SXGT01 (sample SAMN11356862, study PRJNA531348) | freshwater metagenome | isolation source: freshwater sample F1-120 | place: China: Fuxian Lake, Yuxi | collected 2017-12-25
AACCCGTTCGATTCAACAATCGACTCGACTCGCTTTTCCAGACCGGTCTGGGAGATGATCGGCGAGCGAGTTTGGCCCACCCTCTTGCTCCTCGGTACCGCCATCTTGTTGGCGTCACTCATCGGCATCTGGATCGGCATCCGTGCCGGCTGGAAGCCTGGTGGCAGGTTTGATCGCATGTCGACGAGCACCACGTTGATCCTCTACTCCATGCCGGAGTTTTGGCTCGGCATGATGCTGCTTATCGTCTTCTCGGTTGGTGCTTTTGGTATCCCCGGGATGTTTCCGGTTGGCGGGATTGCCAGCCCCGGAGTCGACACCTCTAGCCCGGTGGGCTGGCTGAACGTGCTGCGGCATCTGGTGCTGCCCTGCACGACCCTGGTGCTTATCTATCTGGCCGACTACGCCTTGGTCATGCGCGCCTCCCTGATTGACGAACGCAGGCAGGAGTACTTGACCCTCGCTCGCGCTAAGGGCCTGCGCGACACCTCGGTACGCAAGCGTCATGCAGTGCCAAATGCCTTACTGCCGACCGTCACCTTGATTTTCTTGTCATTAGGTTTCGTAGTGACCGGCGCGATCACCGTGGAGACCGTTTTCTCCTGGCCGGGACTAGGTCTACTCACCTATGAGGCACTGCGCGGGCCGGATATTCCACTCTTGCAAGCGATCTTCTTGATGTTCTCCATCGCCGTTATCGTCGCTAACCTCATCGCGGAACTGCTCTATGTGGTATTCGATCCGCGGGTTCGCTCATGAGTATTTCTACCCAGCGCCGGCGTCTGGCAGTGGCCCGATTCGCAAATTCATTTCGCAAGGATCGAAGTGGAATGACCGGCGTGGTGATCCTCGCAGTTTTTATCGCCACCGCGATCTTGGCACCGATTCTCATCCCGGATGCGGCCCTTGACGTCACCAAGGCCGACGGCGGCAGGTTCGAAGGACCGTCCCTCGGCTACCCACTCGGCACCGATGAATCCGGGCGTTCCGTCTTGCTGCTGCTTGCCTGGGGCACCCGCATCTCGCTCACTGTCGGCATCGCCGCCACCATTATTTCGATGGTGCTTGGCACCGCATTCGGCATCGCCGCCGGTCACTTTCGCGGCGCCGGCAGTCATGCTCTGGTCGGCGTGACCGACTGGTTCCTCGTCATTCCCTTCCTTCCCCTGGCGATTGTGCTAGCGACCGTATTGGGGCCGAGCACCACCAATCTCATCATCGTCATCGGCATCACCTCCTGGGCCGGCACGGCACGACTTATCCGGGCGCAAACCCTCTCCATCGAAGGGCGTCCGTACCTGGAACGGTCCAAAGCGCTGGGTGCCGGAAACTGGTACCAGATGTCGCGCCACGTATTGCCCAATGTCTTTCCGTTGGTGCTCGCCAACACGACATTGACGGTTGCCATCGTCATCTTGTCCGAGACCACGCTGTCATTCCTTGGGCTCGGCGATCCCCAAGCACCATCTTGGGGGGCCTTGCTTGACCGGGCATTCTCATCAGGTGCGGTGAGCCGCGGCGCTTGGTGGTACGTGCTGCCACCAGGTATCTGCGTTGTCCTGGTCGTCCTCGCGTTCACCCTCGTCGGCCGCGCGATGGAGCGCATCGTGGACCCCCGGCGGGCCTCATGACACTACTGCAGTTCCGCGACCTCAGCGTTGACTACACCTCAAATGACGGCATCGTGCCTGCTGTTCGCGGTGTGACACTGGGTGTCGAAGCTGGTGAAATTCTAGGTATCGCCGGTGAGTCCGGGTGCGGCAAGACCACCTTGGCATCCACCGTGCTGCGCTTACTGCCCGATAGCGCGCAAGTGCGCGGCGAAGTCCTCCTTGATGATATCGATATCTTGACGATGAAGTGGGGCCCGCTACGTGCGGTGCGCTGGTCGCAGGCAGCCATCGTTTTTCAGGGCGCCTTGCACGCACTTAATCCGGTTCAGCGAATTGGTGATCAGATCGCGGAGCCGATTCGGCTACATCAGAGCGTGGCCGAAAAGCAGATCAATACCAGAGTGGATGAACTACTGACTCAAGTCGGTCTGCCTGCATCCCGGGCAAAGTCATACCCGCACCAGCGGTCCGGCGGGCAGCGTCAGCGGGTAATGATTGCGATGGCGTTAGCATGCAAACCCGCCCTGATCATCGCCGATGAGCCCACTACTGCACTTGATGTGATGGTGCAGGCCCAGGTACTTGAACTACTGACCGGACTCGTACGCGATCTCGGTACCGGGCCAGCTGGTGGCATGGGCATGATTCTCATCAGTCACGACCTTGGGGTGCTCGGCACTACCTGCGACCGCATTGCTGTTATGTACGCCGGGCAGGTCATCGAGTCTGGCCCGGCACTTGAGATCTTCGACAATCCAAAGCACCCTTACACCCGCGCACTTGCTGCCGCATTCCCGCGGGTCGGTGACCCGGCGGCTAGATACGCGCCCACCGGGCTGCCCGGTGATCCGCCCTACCCCGGTTACCTGCCTAACGGCTGCGCATTTCACCCACGCTGCCCCATCGCCGCCCCGGCCTGCAGCCAGGGCTCCCCGGCCCTCGTCGAGGTGGCACCGCGCCGGATGGCCGCTTGTTTCGAGGTCGACAGATGATCATCTCGGCGCAGGATTTATCGGTTTGCTTCGGTGGCCGGGTGTGGGCAGTCGACGGAGTTGATCTTGACATACCCGCCGGTGAGATAGTCGCACTTGTCGGTGAGTCCGGCTGCGGTAAGACCACTCTCGCGCGCACGCTGCTCGGCTTGGAAAGACCGACTTCGGGAACGGTGTCCTTCGAAGGGAAACCACTAGCGTATTCGACAAAAGCGCTGAAGCAGTACCGGTCACAAGTGCAGTTGATCTTGCAAGATCCCCTCGGTGCGCTAAATCCAAGGCACACCGTCTACGACGCGGTGGCAGAAGGTTTGCGGGTGCAGAGCATACCCGGAGACGAAACTGCTCTAGTTGCAGATGCCCTCTCGCGCGCCGGTCTCAGACCACCGGAACGCTTCTTCATGCGCTTCCCGCATGAGCTATCGGGGGGCCAACGGCAGCGCGTGGTAATTGCTGGTGCGCTGGTACTAAATCCACGTGTACTGATCGCTGATGAGCCAGTCTCCAGCCTCGATGCCTCGGTGCGCGGTGAGATTCTCAGTCTCTTGCTCTCACTTCGTGAGGAGTTGGGGCTGACGGTGCTAGTAGTAACCCATGACCTAGGCCTCGCATGGAATATCGCCGACCGGGTTGCGGTGATGTATCTCGGGCGCATCGTCGAAACCGGCCCGACAGCAGAGCTACTCACCGATCCGCAACACCCCTACACGAGGGCGCTGCTCTCGGTCGTACCGGATATTTCTCGGACCGAGCCGATCGTGCTGGTAGGCGAGGCACCGGATCCAGCTCGCATCCCGGGCGGTTGCCGGTTCCATCCGCGCTGCCCTGAGATCCTGGAGCAGTGCGCTAACACTCCCCTGCCTATCCTCACCCCGTCCAGAGGTCACGTTGCCGCATGTCTGCGTGCCCAATAATTGACTGATAGCGTCCCACCTCGTAGCCAATTCTGAGCGTGTCACTCCCGAAGGGAAAGCAGTGCAGTCATTTCGCGTCGTAGTCATTGGCGGGGGAATAACCGGCACCAGCGTGCTCTACCACTTAGCTCTTAAGGGCTGGACCGATATCGCACTCATCGAACGCACCGAACTCACCGCGGGATCCAGTTGGCATGCGGCTGGCGGGTTTCACGCCATCAATAACGACACCGTCGTCGCCGCGCTGCAAAGTTACACCATTTCCATGTACCCAAAAGTGGCCGAGGAGAGCGGCGTCGACATCGGTCTGAAACTATCCGGCGGCATTGAACTCGCCAGCACCCCAGAACGAATGCGCTGGCTCAAGGCCGAGGTCGCTTGGCATGAAATGATGGGGCACGAGGGCGTGCGCCTGATGGACGTTGACGAAATCGTTGACCTCGTACCAATTGTCAACCCAGAGGGTTTGACCGGCGGGCTATTTGATCCTGACGAGGGCAACCTCGACCCAAATGGCGCGGTCTATGCCTATGCCGGTGCCGCTCGTAAACGCGGCGCCACGATCATCACCCATAACCGCGTGCTCGGCATGAAGCGCACCCGCGCCGGGTGGGAACTCGAAACCGAGCAGGGCCCGATCCTGACCGAACATGTGGTGAACGCCGCCGGCATGTGGGGGCGCAAGGTTGGCAACATGGTTGGCATCAACCACCCGGTCACCCCGATCCTGCATCACTACCTGGTCACCGAAGACGTACCGGAGATCATGGCTATCGATTGGGCGATGCCGGCTGTCACGGATCTTGAAGGCTGGACTTACCTGCAACGTGAACAAAATGGCGCGGTACTTGGTGTCTACGAATCAAATCCCGCGCACTGGCATCCCGAAGGTGCTCCGTGGGATTACGGCGCAAAATTGCTGCCGCCAGATATCGACCGGATTGCCACCGAGTTGGAGATCGGGTTCGCACGCTTCCCGGCCCTTGCCAGCGCGGGCATCAAGCGCTGGGTTCATGGCGCATTCGCCATTACCCCGGACGGCAACCCACTTGTTGGTCCGGTGCGCGGTCTGCCCGGGTATTGGGCGGCCGCAGGTGTCATGGCCGGGTATTCGCAAGGCGCCGCGGTCGGCCTGGCGATCGCGAACTGGATCGTCGACGGTGACCCTGGCGATGATGTCTATGCCATGGATGTGGCCAGGTTCGGTGATTGGGCCGCATCGGACGACTACCTACTGGCCACCACGTACCAGTTCTACGCACGGCGATTCTTGACCACCTACCCGCATGAGCAATTGCCCGCCGGGCGCCCACTTCATACGACACCGGCCTACGAAGACCTGAAAGCCGCGGGCGCGCAATTCGGTGCCACCTGGGGCCTAGAGGTGCCCCAATTCTTCGGGCCTTTGGACTTCGAGCACGTGCCGTCACTGCAGCGGGACAATGCCTTCCCGCATATCGCACGCGAGGTGGCGGCTGTTCGAAATGACGTCGGCGCATATGAAACCGGCGTCTACTCCCGCTACCAGGTCAGTGGTCCCGGCGCCGCCGCGTGGCTCGACAACCTGCTAGCCGGGCGCATCCCCGCAGTCGGTCGCATGGGGCTAACGCCGATGCTGCATCCAAAAGGCACCCTGATGGGCGACCTATCGGTTACCCGCCTGGCGGAGGATCGCTTCTGGGTTATCGGCTCCTACTACCTCCAGGAATGGCACCAGCGCTGGTTCACCGAGCACCTCGTCGATGGAGTACGGATCGAGAACCTTTCCGATGCCTGGCTCGGTTTCGCGGTATCTGGGCCAAGGTCACGTGAAGTTGTCGCAGCTTTGACCGGCCAAGACATGTCGACTTTCCGATTCATGGACGCTCGACTGATGGACGACACGCTCATCGATGACATGCTCATTGCGCGAATGTCACTTGCCGGCGAACTCGGATATGAGTTAACGGTGCCAGCCGCGAGGCAGGCTGAACTTTGGCGCCGGCTGGCTGGGCTCGGTGTCACCCCCATCGGCGACCGAGCAATCGATAGCTTGCGCATTGAAAAGGGCTTCGGTATCTGGTCCGCCGAATTCACCCAGGCATATACCCCCGGGGAGACCGGCCTAGATCGTTTCATCGACTGGGACAAGGGCGACTTCATCGGACGCGAGGCCGCGCTGGCGGAACGGGCTCGCGGTGCCGCAAGGCAGTTGGTGACACTGGATCTCGGTGCTACCGAGTCTGATGCGGTGGGCGACGAACCGGTCTGGTTGGGTGCGCGAGTCGTCGGTATCGTCACGTCTGGCTCCTACGGCCACCATGTCGGCAGCAGCCTGGCCCTCGCCTTGGTCGACACTGAGGTTGTCGAAAGCGGTGCGAAGGTCGAGGTCTCGGTAATCGGTGAACGCCAACTCGCCCGGATCCTCACCGAACCCGCCTACGACCCCAGCGGCTCGAGGATGCGCGGCTAGAAGTAGCCACGGACTAAGTCCCTCATAAAGGGATTCATGATGTCTTGGGTATGGCCGTAGATCGAGCAGTGGCCCATGCCCTCAAAGAGGTGGAATGTTGCTCCGGGCGCGAGTGCCGCAACTTCTTCGCCGTCTTGGGGCACCGCCTGCACGTCCTGGTCAAATGCAATTACGTGCATTGGCACCATGCAGGTCTTCAGCTGCTCACGCTGGTCGAAGAGCACGCACGGCTCCCATTGCGCAATCAGTGAATCCTCCGCGGTGTCAGTCTCGTAGTACTCGAGGAGTTCATCGCGCAGCTTCGGCCAAAGCACCGGGTCGCCCAGAACGCGGGCCGGGTAGTACATCGCGGCGTAATGGATGACCGCCATCATGCCGTCAAGGCGGTTACCCGCACGACGCCATTCGATTTCCGCCATCTGGTAATCCCAGGTCCAGCCCCGACTCACCGCACCGGTGCCCATGCTGATTACGCAGGCGATTAAGTCCGGTCTATCTATCGCGACCTGCTGCACGATGCCGCCACCGAAGGACAACCCGATTATCGCCACCGGTGGCGTGCAGGCCGCCTCGATCAGGTCGATGACATCTGCGGAGAAGTCCTCCACCGTCCATGGCAGCGGCTGCCCTGAGGTGGTCTGGCCAACCCCGCGGCAATCAAAGGTGGTGTTGCGAAATTCACCCGCGAAATACGGCACCTGGTATGCATCCCAGGAACCGATCGTGCCGCCGGCGCCCGAAACCCAAACAATGTCAGGCCCGTCGCCAACCTGCTTGTAGTGAATTCGTGCGGAGCGGCCCTCGACGAACTGCCCCATTGGCTATTCGCGATCCTCGTTGGTCGCGGAGCGCCGCATGCGCAGCAACAGCACCACGAGTATGACGATTACCAGGACAGCTACGAGCAATCCGATTATCAGGCCGCTACTGATCCCGCCAGCTGCAGCCGCTGGCTGGGCTGCGGCACCTGCATCGCCGGCAGCAGCAGTTGGCGCAGGGCTTGCTCCCGGCTCAGCACTTGCTGCGGCTGATTCCGCGGCCCCTGCAGCCGAGACCGGTGCCACGTCGAAGTAGGACCAAGTACCCCACTGATAGATCAAAGTGCCATTGTCTTTTGGTTGCTTCACCCACCCGGTGAACCGATCATTACGGAAGGCCTCAAGACCATTGGCGTAGTAGGTGATCATGTAGACCGCATCGTCATACAACATTTGCTCCATGCGCTTCACAATCTCCTGGCGCTTGGTGAAGTCGGTCTCTTGGGACTGAAGCTCCGTCGGCCGATGGTCCATGCGGTCTGCCAATCCCACCGAGCTGAGCGCGGCCGCTGCCCGCTCGCGCCGCCCGGCGCCAACCCCGGCATACAGCAGCGGAAGTTCCACATTGCGCCGGGCACTCACGCGCGACAGCAGGTTGAAACTCTGGAAAACAAAACCGATTTTGCGATTGCGCACAGCCGCCAGTTCGTCTGAGCCCAGCGTCTCCACTCCAGTGCCGTCCAGGCGGTACTTGCCGCTGGTGGGTTTGTCTAAACAACCAATGATGTTCATCAGCGTGCTTTTGCCTGAGCCCGATTGCCCGACAATGGCAACCACTTCACTGCGCGCAATTTGCAGTGACACTCCCGCCAAAGCCGCCACTTCCACCGTGCCGAGCCGGTAGATTTTCTTTACGTCTTCGATTTCGATCACAGCAATCCGCCCGCCACACTCTTGTTGGCGGTTATGGAGCCAGCCCGGGCACCGGCCCAGCCAGCTGGATGTTGGCTGCGGTCACCCTGCCATTTGCATCGCGCTCGCCGCGCACAATAATGTTGCCGCCCACCTGCAAGTCGCCAAGTTTTCCTTCAACAAGTTTTTGATACTTGGTGGCTTCTGTCACTGTAACCATTAGCTGCTCTTGCTGCGCGCTGACGGTAATAACATTGCCTTCGATACTTTCTATCCGCCCCATACTGCCACCCCGGCCGGCATTGCCAGCACCATCCCCAGTATCCGCGTTGCCAGCACCGCCCCGGTTTGCGAAAAAATTTGCGCGCGTGCTGGAGACGCGCATGCGTTGAAACCGCATGCCGCCATAAAAAGCACCCGCAGCCACCAGCACCAATACCACTGCAATAATGCCGGCCAAGTACTTGCGATTCACTTTATTTCTCTCCTCTTAAACTCATAATCACCGCAACGCGCACAGCACCGCCATGCATTCGATAGTTTGAGCGGCAGATATTACGGGAGTGGGCACAAAAGCTGGCGCTGCCGCTTTGAACCTGTGCCACAAAGACTTCACGTTTCCAAAGTACCCTAATTACCGCCACGGGATCCGCCACCGCCCGGAGGGCCACCGCCAAACAATCCAAACAGACCGGCCGGGCCCGCTTGCCTGCTACTGGCGGGGTTTAGCACAACTGCATCGCCTTCCTTGAGCAACGAATTCAGTGCCTCGCTGTAGGTTTCAGTTGTCAGTCCAAGCGTGATCGGCACTTCAATCTGCTCACCCTCAGTCAGCACCGCTACACTCCGGCGTCCGTTTGCGACCCGGATGGCCCGATTAGGCACGAGTAAAACATCTGCCCGCCTTTCGGTGACAATGCTTACAGCCACAGTCATTCCCGGTTTTAAGGCAGGATCCGGCTCCGGAACAACCACCATCACTGGAAAAGTGACAACGCCCTGCTGGCTGGTCCCAATAAACGGCACCACGGATATCTTGCCCGTGAAGGTCTTGCCCGGCGCTGCGTCGGACACCACGTTTACGGCCTGGCCGATCTGCACGCGGTTAATGTCCATTTCAGCCACATCAACTTTTATTTCCAACGTGCTTAAATCGGCAAGCACCAGCGCCTGCTCATTGTTGTTCACGCTGTCACCCGCTTTATTGGAAACACCTGCCACGGTGCCGGCGAATGGCGCAACCAAGCGCACCAGTTGCACGGTGGACTTTGCCGTTGCAAGTTTCAAGCGTGCCGCAGCAACTGCCTGTTCGTCCGGGCCCGCTTGGAGCGCTGCCAGATCGGCTTGTGCCTTCAGCAGGTTTGCATGCGCCAAATCCAGTTGGGCCTGGTGGAGCGCAATCGTCGCCGCGCTCGGGCCGTAGCGCGCGTCAGCCAGCGCACTCTTTGCGGTGTCCGCTGCAGCCTGTGCAGCCTGTATCCCGGATACATCGCTTTTCTGCGCCTGCTCAAATTTATAGATTTCAGTCTGGTATTTCAGCAGTGCACTATCATAAGTTGCCTGCGCCGTCTTTAAGCGTGTATACACAGCCTCCGGCTGGTTTCTAGAGTCGTTCATGTTCAGGCCTTTGATTTCGTCGATTACTTTGCCAGCATCTTGCACCGCCTTTGCCGCCGCTTGCAAATTGACCTGGAAGTTAGTGATTTCGGCATTTTGCTGCGCAGCAGAAAGCGCATTGTCTGCTTTAGCGGACTGGGTCTCGTAGTAGCCCACATCCACACTGGAAGCGTTGGTGAGTTTGGTCTGGGCCGCTGTAACAGCAGCTTCCGCCTCCACCACCGCCAGTTTGGCCTTGGCTACAATTTCCGTGCTGCTGCCCGCCAGTAAAGCATCCAAACTATCCTGCAGGGTGAACACATCAATTTGCGCCTGCTGCACTGCCGGAGAAAAACTTGCGGGCTCAAGTTCAACCAGCGTGTCTCCGGCCTTGACGAGGCTGCCCACGGTTACTGCAATTTTGGCAATCACTCCGGATGTTTGCCACTTTAGCGCTGTGGTTTGCGCGGCCGCCAGCGTACCAGACGCATTCACTGCCGCCACCAGCACGCCGCGCTCCAACACCGCAGTTTGCACTTCCGCAACGGCGTTACCTGCAGCAACTCTGGAACTACGCTGCCAATACCAAAAGCCAGCAGCCAGAGCAGCCACAAGCATGAAGCCGATGGTAATGTTGCGTCTGATCACAATATTATTCTCCTGCGCTAACTCATGCTATTTGTGCGGCGTTCGCGGCACCCGTTCGCTCCGCAAAAAGTTCCGTCTGCCGCTTGCACCACACTGCTGTGCCATTCCGAGTCTTGCCATCCAAGCATATATCAACCTGGCCCGGAATCCGGCGCCACAATGTGAATTAATTGTGGGAAAGTGGCGCAGATCTTGTGTGGTTGGGAGTCGAAGCCGCCAAACTGATGCAGTAAAATTTGTTGGCCGGTAGCGATGTTCGGCTACCCGCCCGCCCAAAATTTATATGCTTCGCACCGCACAGATTTCCGGCCAACCTTTCTCTGCCCTTTATTCAACGGTTTTCTAAGTCGATGTGCGGCATATTCGGGTTTGCGGTCAAAGACCGCTCGCAGCTGGACTTTGAACTCTTCAAGCAGGACTTAACCGAGCTTTACAAGCTGTCTGCCCAAAGAGGCAGAGATTCTGCCGGGCTTGTTACGTACGCCGAACAGAAGTACCGGATTTTTCAAAGAGCAATCGACCCGCTCCAGTTTATCGATCTTCCCGGCTTTGATCAGATCCTGAAGGACACGCTCGCCACCGTTGGCGGCGCTGGTCCGTTTGCATGTATCAACCATTGCCGCCTGGTAACTGATGGCTCCGCAAGTGTTGCAGACAACAACCAGCCTGTTTACGCTGGTAGTTTCATTGGGGTGCACAACGGCATCATTACAAATGCCTATGATGTGCAAGCCAACCCCAATCAAAGCCGCGCCGCCAACTCTGAGAGTACATCCGCCCGCAACGACACGCGGGTTCTGTTTGAATATTTAAGTGCGCAGTACGCGCTAAGCCGGGAGCTGGCCACGGCGTTGGCCGGCATGCAAGCCAACCTTGAAGGCTCATTCAGCATCGCTGCATTTCTCGACCACCGGCAGGAGCTGGTCCTTGCCACCAACACCGGCTCGCTGTACTTCGCGCTGAACGTTCACAAAAACATTTTATGTTTTGCATCCGAGAGCCACTTTCTAAAACAATTCCTTGCATCCTCCCAAACGTTTCAGCCGGGGGCTGGCGCAGTGCAGCAGGTTCGTGCGCGCCACTACCTGCGGCTAAGTTTTGACTTCGAGCTCTTCGAGCAGGCGCAAATTCCGATTCTGCCCAAAACCGCAACTCCACAGCGCCTGCCCGCAACCGGCCGCGCGCAAAGTCCACCCTTTGCAGTGGAGTTCTATCGCTCCAGCGTTCAATCCCTGCGGCGCTGCACCAGATGCATCCTGCCGCACACTTACCCTTTTGTGAATTTTGACCGCGATGGAGTCTGCAGTTTTTGCAGAAACCACGAGCCCCAAAAACTTAAGGGCGAAGAGGCGCTGCTGCGGCGGCTGGACCGCTTCCGGTCCAAAGACGGGAGCCCGGACTGTATTGTGGGATTGAGCGGCGGCCGGGATTCATCGTACGGCCTGCACATCCTGAAGACGGCGTACGGCATGCACCCGATTGCCTACACCTTTGACTGGGGACTGACAACAGATATTTCGCGGAGAAATCAGGCCAAGGTTTGCGGCAAGCTGGGCATCGAACACATCATCCGGTCCCCGGACATTTTGATGAAGCGCCGCTTTGTCAGAAAGAACATTCACGCATGGCTCAAGCAGCCGCAGCTTGGCATGGTGCCGCTCTTTCAAGCGGGCGACAAGGAGTTTTATCACTTTGGCCGCGCCCTGCAAAAGGAATT
>SXGT01464610.1_pt1 | contig 11602 bp, 9 predicted proteins | sample 3176221 | NCBI WGS metagenome assembly SXGT01 (sample SAMN11356862, study PRJNA531348) | freshwater metagenome | isolation source: freshwater sample F1-120 | place: China: Fuxian Lake, Yuxi | collected 2017-12-25
CCGCCGGCAACAGCCTCGGCCGCATCGCCGGGAGCGCCCGGTCGCTGCCTCCGCTCCTGATCGGGTCGCACATCGCTTCGGTTCCGGATGGCGGCAACTTCGATGGGCCGGTCGGCTCGTTCGGCGCCATCGAAGTGGCCCGGTGCCTCCGCGAGCAAGCCGTCCGGCTCCGTCATCCCCTCGAAGTGGTGGTCTGGCAAAACGAAGAGGGCGGAACTGTCGGCAGCAAGCTCGCCATCGGAGCCTTGGCCGGGGCCGATCTCGACAAAGTGGCGCGCTCCGGAAAGACCATTCGCGAGGGCATCGGGATTCTCGGTGGTCAGGTTTCGCGATTGCCGGAGGCGGTCCGCGCTCCAGGGAGTGTCGCCTGCTATCTCGAATTGCACATCGAGCAGGGCGGCTTACTCGAGAAGGCTGGGCTCCAGATCGGCGTGGTTCAGGGCATCGTCGGCCTTCGCTGGTTCGAGGTTACGATCGAAGGGTTCGCCAACCACGCCGGCGCCACCCCGATGGACCAACGCCAGGACGCCATGCTCGCGGCCGCCAAGTTCACCGTAGCGGTCAATGACGCCGTCACCGCCGAACCCGGGCGCCAAGTCGCCACCGTGGGCCGCATCACGGCCTTGCCCAATACCACCAACGTGATCCCCGGGCGGGTGGTCTTGACCGTGGACCTCCGGGACCTCGACTCCGCCAAGCTCTCCCGGTTCTTTACCGCCTTCGAACGGCTCGGCCGCGACATCGGGACCGCCACCGGCACGACCTTCACTTTCAAACACCTGGTGGACAGTGAGCCGGCGATCGCTGATCCGCGGGTGATGCAGTGGATCGACGCCGGTGCCGCGGGTCTCGGCCTCAGTCGGCAGCAGATGCCGAGCGGGGCGGGCCACGACGCCCAGGAGATCGCGCGAATCGCCCCGATGGGGATGATCTTCGTGCCGAGTATCGGCGGGATCAGTCACGCCCCGCGGGAATTCAGCCGCCCCGACGATATCACCCGGGGCGCCGATGTCCTCTTCAACGCCGTGGTCGCCGCCGACCGGACCTAAACACCCACCGACCCGAGACCCCGCCATGTCGATCCGGCCCGTCAAACGAATCATCCCCGCCGCCCCCACGCTCGAGGGCGCCGGGGTCAAGCTCCACCGGGGCTTCGGGTTCGGCAACACCAGCGAGTTCGATCCCTTCCTGCTGTTCGATGATTTCCGGAACGACCGGCCGGCCGACTACGCCGCCGGCTTCCCCTGGCATCCCCATCGGGGCATCGAGACCATCACCTATGTCCTGGCGGGCACCGTCGATCACGCCGACAGCCTGGGCAATCAAGGATCCCTCAGAGCCGGCGACGTCCAGTGGATGACGGCCGGGAGCGGGAGTCTCCACCAAGACATGCCCCATGGCGATCCAGCCGGCCGGATGCACGGGTTTCAGCTTTGGGCCAACTTGCCGTCGTCGCTCAAGATGACCACCCCGCGCTATCAAGACGTAACCGCACCCGACATTCCGGAGATAACCGACGACGACGGCACCAAGGTCCGGGTTGTCTGCGGCGATTTCTGGGGCCGGCGGGGTCCGGTCGACGGCATTGCCGCCGAGCCCCGGTACCTCGACGTCTGGGTGCCGCCCGGCCGCCGGAAGGTCCTCCCAGTGGAAACCGAGCGCCACGCGTTTGCCTATATCTTCGAAGGGACCGGCAGCTTCAAGGATGCGTCGGCCCCCCGCCCGGTCCTGACCGAGGATGGCGTCACGGAGCATAACGCCGAGTGGTCCACCACCGGGAATCGCTCGTTGATCCTCTTTGATCGGGGGGACGAAGTGGTGGTTCAGGCTGGCGAAACGGGCATCCGGTTCTTGTTGGTCTCGGGCAAACCCCTGGCCGAGCCGGTGGCCTGGTATGGTCCGATCGTGATGAACACTCAAGCGGAATTGCGCGAGGCCCTGAGCGACCTCGAGCGGGGCACCTTCATCCGGCCCACCTAACGAATCCCACGCAATGGCTCGCGCCGGGTCTGAAACGCAACGGCACCTGAGTCCGTCTGGCTTTCATGACCAGATTGCACCGCGTCAGCGCACGGGCGTTTCACGAGGCGAAACATCGACTCGATGCAACCATCGGGCGGCCGGGAGCATCTAATGACCGTTCCTCAACCGCTGCCGTTAGGCCGAGATCACGATGCTGACTGCCGAGCCCCCGCGGGCCAATCCCATTTTCGAGATCGAGGTGCGCCGCCTCACTAGCCGCCTGGCGGTCGGGCTTCTCCGCTCGCTCGGCGCGAGCCACCTTGACCGGATCGTTACCCTGGCCGACCACGTTCGGGACCAAGTGTTGTCCGGTCCCCGTCCCGAAAACGAAACAGACTTGAGACTCGAGATCCTCCGCCACGCCGATCGCTGGCTGGGCGAACATGGCCCGATCCCGTTCGCCTCGGCCCTCGAGGCAACATCAGACGATCTCTTGGTGGCCCTTCTGTGGAGCACCCACGGTGCGCTCCCGCCCCGAGTCTCCGACGCGGTAATCCTCCGGTCGCTGTTGGCCGTTCCCCTGACCGAGTCGGCCCGAATTCTGGGCGTGTCGCCCCTCGAGGTGAATCCACTCGTCAACCGGGCGATTCGCCGGGCCAAGGCGTTTGGGCTCGACATCCGCCAGCCGGGCCCTCAAGAATTCCGTCGTGGCATCATGACCGCCAATCTGCGGCTTCGCGGCCTGGCCTCCCGAATCGGCCGCTCAACCGTTGGCCGGGCCCAGCCGTTTGCGCAGTTGCTGCTCGAGGAATGGGCCGACCTCGTTCGCGGTGGCGGCCGGCGCCGAAAACCCCCGGTTCTGGCCGAATCCGCCTGAAGCCTGGTCTGACTACCAGAACCGGGTCGGGAACTCGAGCGTAGCGGTCGATGCCCCGTCCCGTTCGAGCGTTGCCTGGCGGCCGGCCGGTCAGCCGCCGGTTCCGAACTGCTTCGAGAACTTGACCACGAACGACCGGGTCAGCGGCCGGGTCCAATCGAACACGCCGGGCCCCTCTTCAGCGTCGTTCAATACGATGAACAACCCGGTGCCGGCGGTATTGAGCCACCCAAACCGGACGTTGGCGCTGAACACCTGGGCCTGGTTGGAATATTGAACCAGGGACTGAACGAAGATCCGCGGTGTGAAGAAATAGCCAACCCGGACGCCGATCAACGACCGAATGAAATCTCCCTCATCGAGCCGGACGTCGTTGTAGTCGGCCAACAGCGACGCGGTCAGCGCCGCTTCCCGGACGGTGAGGGTTGCCGTGCCCCCGACCCGCCGCCCGTTGTAGAACCCGCCGGCTTCAATCCGGGTCAGCAGCGAAACCGGGGCACTTGGGTTGGTCGAGAAGTCCCAAGCAAGGCTGGTCCACCGGTACTGACCTGCCGGCAACACGACGTTCCGGGCAATCCGAAACGGAGCCACCAGCCCTTCTCGGAAGAAATTGAGTTCGGGCCCGATCCGCCCGCCGCCCGTGAACTCGCTTTCCCCGAAGTCGGCGTGGATCTGTTCGGACTGGACCTCGTTGTCGAATCCGAAGAAGCCGCGATAGTTGACGTGGGGCTGCCAGTACCTCCAAACCCGGCTCTTGACCGGCACGGTCCGGAACACCGAGACGTCGTAGTAGCGATAGCCGGTCCGGTTTACGAACCCGACCTCCGGATTGAAGTCCTCACCGACTTGAGTGAACCGGACGCTGTTGTTCCAGACCCGGGTCTGATGTCCGAAGCGGACGCTATAGGCGCCGTCACGCCCGGATCGGCTGGGGGTTTCGGTCTTGGCGGCCCACCAGTCGATCGACAGCGGATCGCTGATAGCGATCCGCCCATCGGCCCCGAACGTCCGGTTCCGGTCGTCCCCGTCGCTGGTCGCGATCCGCTGGACGCCGATGAGCCCGATCCGCGAGCGGCCCCATTCCCGCGACGCCCGGGCCACCGAATAGGAGTTGGCCGGCTGGCGCCCCGCCACGCTTTCGGTAAACAACTGGATCATGCCGACAGTGAATCCGCCCACCTTTCCGGTCAACCGGCCGCCGCCCAGAATCGGCACGGGGCTGCCCAACGAGTCGATCCCGATCCTGCGGCTGAAGAAGAGTTCGACGGCTTGGGGCGTTCCAGCCGAGAAGACGCCGGCGTTCTCGAGGAAGAAGGGGCGCTTTTCAGGAAAGAAGAGCGGAAACCGGGTCAAGTTGGTGCGTTGCTCGTCGACTTCGACTTGGGCGAAGTCGGTGTTGTAGGTCGCATCCAGCGTGAGGCTGGGCGTGAGACCGAACTTGGCATCCGCTCCCAGCTCGATCGGGTATTGGGCGTCCCCGCCGGCGACGAAATTCTTCACCGCCGAACTGAGCACGTATGGCGACAGGGTCGCGATCCGCTGGCTGGGCACCTCGAGATTCTCCAAGACTCCCGCCCGCGAGACCCGGTAGAGATTGTACTGGCGGGGCACCGGCGACCAAAACGACTCCTCATTCCGCCGCCGGACGCTCCGTGACAAGTTGAGGCCCCAATTCTGGACCTTCGAGCTGCCATATCTGATCGTCGAAAACGGGATCCGGAACTCGACGTACCAGCCCAGACTGTCCCGCGAGGTGGCCACCGTCCAACTGGCGTCCCAATTGAGATTGAACCCACCGGCCGACCCGGCCTGGGCCCGGGTCTGCCCCTGCTGGAACATGCCGCCGCCTTCGCCCTCGCGAACCACTTGCCCGTCGTACTCGATGCCGGCCGGCGTGGTGGCGAACACGAACCCGTTCTGGCGGTCGAGATAGGTATCGAAGATCACCGCGAAATAGTCGCTGTTGCTGAGGGTCACATCGCGCAATCGCTCGCCGGCCACGATCCCGGTCGCCTCCCGATCGAACAACCAAGCGCCGATGTAGATCGCCTCACCGTCGGTCAGAAACCGGACCTCGGTCCGCTCGGTCGCCGGTTCACCCTCGGATGGATCGCGCTGAATGAAATCGCCGAGGGGTGAACCAGACGCCCACACCGCCTCGTCGAGCCGTCCATCAATGCTTGGCGCCTTGGTGATTCGGGAACTGGTGGCGGTACGGGGACCCTGAGCCAAGACTTGGGTGGCAGAGGCGACCGCTAACACGACGAGATATGGAGACAATCGGAGCATGATGGCTGCAAGGTTGGGGGAAAGATTTGTATACAAACTAATCGTGCGGGAACCGAGGCCCAACACCCCTCGCGCGATGCCCGGTTGGGCGGTAGTATCGGAACCTTTTATTCCGAGCCGACTGATGAGCGCGAGTTCCAACGCCGCCGCGGCGTTTCTCAAGACGTTACCTGGCGTGACCGTTCGCCCCGAGTTTGGAACCGAGGCGTTCTTCTTCGGCCACACCCGGTTTGCCGCGTCGAGCCCCCGCGGGGTGGTCTTGCACCTGCCGCCGAGCGAGTTGTTGGCCGCGCTCAAGGCGGGGATCGCGAAGCCGTTCGTGTCGGTTGGGGCCATGGGCAAGAGCGGTTGGGTCGAACTCAAGACGGCCGGCGTCGATCGGGTGGCGCTCGAATCCCTGCTGATCGCCTCATGCAACGCGGCGAAGAACGCCCACCGCCGGGTGATGCCCAAACACCCGCGAGCCGCCCGACGGGTCCGCCTCACCGCGAAATCGTGACTACCCTTTGAAGAGGGTCGGGACCTGGGTCACCAGGGTATAGATCCCAAGCGCGAGCATCACGAGTGCCACCAGGCCGCCGGCCGCCAACAGCCAAGTCGGCTGGTTGGCGGCCGATCGGTACGGCTCCCGGCGTGACGCCACCAGCATGGCCCCAAGGCCAAGCGGCAGGATCAATCCATTGACGGCACCGACAGCGAGCAGGATGCTGACCGGCCGGCCCACCGCGAGGAACACCAACGTCGAGACCGCGATGAACCCGATGGTCAATCGGGTGGCGGCGTGCTGAAACCGGGGGCTCAAGGTGGTCAGAAACGACACCGAGGTGTAGGCCGATCCGACCACCGAGGTAATGGCGGCGGCCCACATCACTACGCCGAAGAACCGGTAACCCAGATCGCCGGCCGCCGCCCGGAAGACCGACGCCGGGGGATTGGCCGGATCGATGGCCGCACCCGACGAGACCACGCCTAACGCGCCGAGGAAGAGTACCAGCCGCATGACGGTCGCCACACCGATGCCGAGCAACGCGGCCCGGGTGGCTTCGGGAACGGCTGCGGGCCCGGTCAGGCCGGCGTCCACCAGCCGATGAGCACCGGCGAAGGTGATGTAACCGCCGACCGTTCCGCCCACGATGGTCACGATGGCGAGCGGATCGAGGGCTAGCGGCACGAACGTCCGCACCACGGCCTCGCCGAGCGGCGGTGCCGCCGCCACCGCGACATAGCAGGCCACGATCACCATCAGCCCGCCCAAGACCTGGGCAAACCGGTCCATGGCCCGGCCCGCATCCTTGACCAGGAAGACCCCGATCGCCATGGCCGCGCTCGCGACGGCCCCGACCGCCACCGGAATCCCGAACAGGACGTTCAAGCCGAGCCCGGCCCCGGCAACGTTCCCGATGTTGAAGGCGAGCCCGCCGGCGGCCACCAACACACTGAGCGCATGTCCAAGCCCCGGGGTAACCTGATTGGCCACCACCTGCGCCCGCTGGCCCGAACCCACCAGGACCCGCCAGATATTGACCTGCGCCGCCAGGTCGAACAGCACCGACACCAAGATCGCGAATCCGAAGCTGGCTTTGAGCTGGGTCGTGAACACTGCGGTCTGGGTCAGGAATCCCGGACCGATGGCCGAGGTGGCCATCAGGAACGCGGCGCCGACCAGCGTCGAGCGGTTGGCCTTGGACATGGCGCCAAGGGTAACTACGGGGATAGCTTCTCGCTATGACAGCCATTCTTCGGGTCGCCATCGTCGGGGCCGGTCCGTCCGGCTTTTTTCTGGCCGAGAAACTCCTCGGTCAAACTGATCGGCCGGTTGCCGTGGATCTCTACGAACGGCTGCCGGTTCCCTATGGCCTGGTTCGATTCGGCGTGGCTCCGGACCATGAGAAGATCAAGGCCGTCACCCGGAGCTTCGACAAGGTGGCCGGCCGCCCCGGGTTTCGGTTCTTCGGCAACGTCGAGATCGGACGCCACATCTCGGTCGGCCAGCTTCGCGAGGCCTACGACGCGGTGGCGTTCACTACCGGCGCCCAATCGGACCGGCGGATGGGCATTCCGGGCGAGGATCTGGCCAATAGCCACGCCGCCACCGAATTCGTGGCGTGGTACAACGGCCACCCCGATTTTCGGGACCGGCACTTCAATCTCGACGCCGAAAGTGTGGCGGTGGTCGGGGTCGGCAACGTCGCGGTCGATGTCGCCCGGATCCTGTCCCGCTCGCCGGACGAGCTGGCCCGTACCGACATCGCCGACCATGCCCTGGAGGCGCTCCGCCACAGCAAGGTCAAGAACGTCTACCTGTTAGGCAGACGGGGGCCCGCCCAAGCCGCGTTCACAACCCCTGAGGTCAAGGAACTGGGCGAGATGGCGCTGGCCGACGCCGTGACCGTGCCCCGCGAAGTGGCCCTCGACCCGCTCTCGGCTGCCCAAGTCGCCGCGGACGAGGATGCCAGTGTTACCCGGAAGATCGAAGTCCTGACCCAGTTTGCGGAGCGCCCGCCGGCCGGGAAGCCCAAGCGACTGACGCTCAGGTTTTTGGTCTCGCCGACGGAGTTGATCGACGACGGCCGCGGCAACGTGGCCGCCATCCGGCTGGCGCACAACCGATTGGTCGAGAAGAACGGGGCGATTGCCGCCGAACCCACCGGCGAATCCGAGACCATCCCCGTCGGCCTGGTGTTCCGCTCGGTCGGCTACCGCGGCACCGCCATCCCCGGTCTCCCCTTCGACGAGAAAACCGGCACCATCCCGAACCAAGGCGGCCGGGTGTCTGAGGGCCTCTATGTGGCCGGCTGGATCAAGCGCGGCCCGAGCGGCGTCATCGGCACCAACAAACCCGACGCCGCCGCCACCGCCGAAGCCATCCTGGCCGACTGCCCCTCCCCGAAGCAGCCGAGCGCCGAGCTCCCAGTGCCGAGTGCCGAGACCATCGACTGGCCGGCGTGGCAGCGGATCGCCGCCGCCGAAGCGGCCCTCGGCAAGGCCGGGAACCGTCCCCGGGTCAAGTTCACGACCATCGAGGAGATGCTCAACGCGGCGCGCTAGCGCGGCCGGGCAACCATGATTCCGTCTTGGGTCTTGATCCCCTGAATCCGTTCGGCAAGGGGGATCTCGGATATCTCGACGCTCTTTCCGACCAGCGGAGCATGGAGCAACAGCAGCCGGCCGTCCTTCCAGACCGCAAAACCGGTATGCGCCACATCGAGACCGGCCACGGTCGAGGTCGCCGCAATCACGTCGCCGTCCCGAATCGAATCGGCAACCGCGGCAATCCGGTCTTTGGGCAGGTAGATCCGGGGCGGCCGGGTCGCGAGCCCGGCCTCGATGGCGCGGACGCTTTCCCACGTGGCGCTATCGGCCAGCTGGCGGTAGGCGTTCCGGTGGGTCGACATGAAGTCGATCCGCTCACCGTCGGTAATTCCGCCAAGCCGGTCGGTAATCAGGGTCAGCCGGCCGCGGCGCTGGTTGTCGTCCAGCCACTCCGAGAAATAGTGGAGCCGGCTATCATAGCCACCCAGCACTCCGTCCCGGTACCGCAGGTCACGAAGATACTCCTCGTACCGGGCCCGGGCCGCCGCAGGGCGGCGGAGCATTGCGATCCCGTCGTGCCGGATGAACCGGACCAACGCCAGCGTGGTTTCCACGAAGGTGACGCAATCGAGTTCCCGCAAGTTGACGACGACCCGCTCAGGTCCGGGTACCTCGAGCGTACCCGGGGTGTACTTGGTCCCGACGAAGGTGGCCCCGAGCCGCGCAATGGCCGCACCGATCGGCAGGGTATCGAGGCGCTGCGCCACGCCCCATCGCACCTTCGACTGAAAAACCTTCCAGTCACGGCCGGTCCATCCCGGACCGGCGGCCACGACCAGGGCCAGCCCGGCAACCAGCGGGGTGATCACGACGATTGGCCTCTCTGATCCACGGGGATTCCCTCGTATCTTGGGTGTCGAAACCTAGCCCCACTCCATCACCCCGCGAAAGGAATTCCGCGTGTTCGCACCGGGCATATTCAAGGGCCACCGGATCCTCATTACCGGCGGCGGCACCGGCCTCGGCCGGGAGATGGCCGCCAAGTTCCTGGCGTTGGGCGCCGATCTCTATATCTGCGGCCGGCGGAAGGGCGTCGTCGATCAGACCGCCGCCGAACTGATGGCGGCCCACGGCGGATCGGTCAAGGCATACCAAGTCGATATCAAGGACGCCCAGGCCGTCGACACCATGATCCAGTGGATCTGGGACGACGGCGGGCCGCTGACCGGCTTGGTGAACAATGCCGCGGGCAACTTCATCAGCCGGACCGAGGATATCTCGATCAACGGCTTCAACGCCATCGCCGACATCGTCTTTCGCGGGACCTTCTATGTCACGCACGAGATCGGCACCCGGCTGATCAAGGCGGGCAAGCGTGGCAATTTCCTCGCCATCCTCACCACCTGGGTGTGGAACGGCGGGCCCTTCACCGTGCCCTCCGCAATGAGCAAGAGCGCAGTCAACAATATGACCCAGAGCCTGGCGGTCGAATGGGGCCGCTACGGCCTGCGCTTCAACGCCATCGCCCCGGGCCTCTTTCCCACCGACGGGATGAGCGCGCGCCTCAGCCCCGGTGGGCGCGGCGGCAGTTCTGAGGGCCGGATGAACCCGATGGGCCGCCATGGCGAGATGCACGAGCTGGCCAATCTGGCGGTGTTCCTGATGGGTCCGGGGGCGGAATGGGTCAACGGCCAGACCATTGCCATCGACGGTGCGGGCTACCAGGCCAACAGCGGTAATTTCTACCAGGCGCTGGCCCCGCTGGGCGATGCCGAGTGGGAGCAGATGCGCACGATGATCAAGGGCACCAACGCGAAGGACAAGGCCGAGCGGAGCGTCGACACGCGGGAAGGGTAAGGGCAATGGCGCAGCTGGCCGAGACCCGTTTCTGCACCGCGCATGAGCTGCTGCGCGACGGATCGGTCGCGCTGTCCTGTTCGGACGACGCTGAGGCATGGCCGTGGCTGGCGCTCGATCCGCACCATCCGATCGTGGTCCAGACGGTCAACTTCTGGGCCTCGGTCGAGGCGGGTTTGGCCAAGGCGACCTGGGACCCGGCGCAGTGGACCGCGCTGACCGAAATGGAATGGCAATGCGGCGGGCCGGGCTGTGGCCATGCCCACCATGGCCTCGCGGACTATTACGAGGAGGGCGGCAAGCAGCGCTTCCGCATCACCCTGTTCGATGCCGCCGGGCGGCTGGTCTACCGGATGAGCGGCGCGGGCGTGGTGTTCCGCACTCGCGACTTCGAAGGCTGGCGCGCCGAGGCGAAAGCGGCGGCGGGCTCGGAGCGCGCGCCCTTCGTGTTCGCAGCGGACGAGGCGGTCCACGCGCCGGTGGCGGGCGGCAGCTTTCTGAGCGCCGATAATCCGGGCCTGGCGCTGGTCACGCCCGAGAACGGCCTGCCTCCCGGCCACTCCTATATGAGCGGCTCCGGCGACCATGTGAACGCGACCCATCTGGCCGAGGCCGCGCGGCAATATGCCGCGCTGGCTCTGGGCAAGGGCTCGGACCTGCCGAGTGGTGGTTCGATGCGTTTCCGGCGCTATGTCGAGTTGGGGGTGCCGTTCGAACTTGAAATGGGTGAAAGCGCAGTGGTGACGATTCGCCAGAACGGCCATAACTGCTGCGAAGCGCACTTCGACTACAGCTGATGCTGTCTACCGCCCCTTGGGCTTGCCCTTGAACGCTGGTTTGCCGCCGCTGCCCGAACCGCCACCAGGCCCTTTGCGGTGCGGCTTCGGCTTCACCCGCGGGCGATCACCACCGGGCCCGTGTTCCGGCCCGCCCGGACCGCGCGCGTTGTCGCGGCGTTGCGGCGGGCCTCCCTTGCGACCGTCGCGGCGGTTTTCGCGGGCGGCGTCGCGCGGGGCTTCGTTCGAGGGCTCGATCAGGATCTTCTCTTCATCGTCCTCGCCCCCGGCGGTGCGGAGCACGGCAGCAGCGAACTTGTTGGCCACATTGCGGGGAATCTGGAAGAATGTCTCGTTTGGCCCGATGCGGATCGCGCCGATCTCGTTGCGGGTGATGTGCCCGCGGCGGCACAGCAGAGGCAGGATCCAGCGCGGATCGGCGTTGCGGCGGCGGCCGATGTCCATGCGGAACCAGACCGTGTCCTCGAATCCGGGACGGTGGCGCTCCTGCTGCGCGGCGCGGCGGGCCTCGGGCGTGTTGGCGAGCAGGTCCTCGGGCTCGGGCAGCTTGGCCCGGTGCGACGCCACCAGCATGGCGGCAATGTCCTCGGCGCTCTTCTCGGCCAGCAATCGCTCGGCCAGCTCGCGGTCGCCTTCGTCGATTTCGACCGGCTGGAGCAGCACGTCGAGCAGCCGCTCGCGGTCCCTGGCCTTGATCGACTCGCGGTCGGGCGCGTCGGTCCATTCCGCTTCGATCTTCGCCCGGCGGAGCATTTCCTCGACCCGGCGGCGGCGCGAGAACGGCACG
>SXGT01578658.1_pt1 | contig 11602 bp, 11 predicted proteins | sample 3176221 | NCBI WGS metagenome assembly SXGT01 (sample SAMN11356862, study PRJNA531348) | freshwater metagenome | isolation source: freshwater sample F1-120 | place: China: Fuxian Lake, Yuxi | collected 2017-12-25
GCACGATCAGGTCGAGGCGATGACGATGGGCGAACGGGTTGCGATCCTCTCCGACGGTGCGTTGCAGCAGATCGCGACGCCCGCCGAGGTGTACGACCGACCCGCGAACGCGTTCGTCGCGGGGTTCATCGGCACCCCGCCGATGAACCTGTTTGCGGCCGGGGTCAGCGACGGCGTGGTGCAGATCGGGTCCGACGCCATCGATGCATCTCGGCTCGGCGGAGCGGTGCCTCCGGGAGAGTGTCGCGTCGGGGTCCGCCCCGAGCACTTCTCCATCGACTCCGACGGCGATCTCGCCGCCACGGTCGACATCGTCGAGTCCCTCGGACACGAGCGCCACGTGCACGCCCGGCTCACCACCGGTGACTCGGTGATCGTGCGTCAACCGGCGAGCGCCCTCGTGCCGAACGCCGGTGAGTCGCTCCGACTCTCCGTGAAACCGGGGACGTGGCACGTGTTCGATCGTTTGACCGGGGTCCGGTTGACGTGAGCCACCGACGATCTTGGCGGGAGGCGTTACTGGCGTACACCCTCTTGGTGCCGTCGTTCGCAGTCTTCGGCGTGTTCGTCTTCTATCCGTTCGCCAAGAACATCGAGATTCCGTTCTACGCTCGCACGAACTGCACCGGACTCGGCACACGCCGCACCTGCGATCGCACGTGGGCCGGCCTCGACCAGTGGGGCGACATCCTGGGCAGCGACGATTTCCGACACTCGCTCTGGGTGACCGTGCGCTTCACCCTCATGACCGTGCCTGCCGGCATCGCCCTCGGATTGTTGCTCGCGGTGGTCGCCCACCAACGCCTCCGTGGCGTCACGATCTATCGAACGATCTTCTCGTCGACGGTCGCGACCTCTGCGGCGGTGGCCTCGGTGATCTTCGTCAGCATGTTCGGCCCGCAGACCGGCCTGTGGAAGTGGACGATCGATGGGACCCCGATCCTCCAGCACCGCACGTGGGCGCTGCCGGCGGTTGCTGCCGTCGCGACTTGGCAGAGCCTCGGGCTCGCGTTCGTCGTGATGAGTGCCGGATTGCAGGCGTTGCCCGACGATGTCCTGGAGGCGGCGTCGATCGATGGCGCGGGTGCGGCGCGACGGTTCACGCGAGTGACCCTGCCGTTGATGACGCCAACGTTGTTCTTCGCGTTCGTCGTCGGCTCGATCGGAGCGTTCAAGACGTTCGCCGAGATCGACGTGTTGACGCCGGGCGGCGGGACCCTCGACTCGACCAAGGTGCTCGCGTACGCGGTCTACGAGGAGGGCTTCGAGAGTGGCGACACCACTCGCGCCGCAGTGTTCGCGGTGGGGTTGTTCGTGTGCGTGCTCGTGTTGACCCTCGCACAGTTGCGGCTCGAACGGAGGGTGAAGTATGTCGGCTGACGCGGTCGGCGCCGTTCCGAGCGGCGGGCGGGTGCTCGTGCGCTACGTCGCGCTCACGCTGCTCGCAGTGGTCATTCTCTTCCCCGTGTACGCCACGATCGTGAACTCGCTGTCGTCGGTGACGGAACTGAACGACGGGTTCGACTGGTTTCCTTGGAGTCCGAACTGGGAGAACTATTCAACGGCATGGAGCGACGGACACTTCTCGCGCTACATCCTCAACACGATCGTCGTCACGGTCGCGATCACAGCCGGTCAGGTCGTCACCGCGGTCGCCGCGGCATACGCGTTCGCGTTCTTGCGGTTTCCGCTGAAACGAACGCTGTTCGTGCTGTTTCTCGTCACGTTGATGATCCCTGGCGAGGTGACGATCCTGCAGAACGTCGCCACCATCAAGAGCCTCGACTGGAGCAACGAGTACTGGGCGTTGGTCGTGCCGTTTCTCGCGAGCGGGTTCGGTGCGTTCTTGCTGCGGCAGTCGTTCCTGCAGGTTCCGAGCGAACTGCGCGAGGCCGCGTTTCTCGATGGGTACGGACACCTCCGCTTCCTGGTTCGGATCGTGGTGCCGCTGACCCGCCCTGCGATCGCGGCGATGGGATTGTTCGCGTTCCTCGGCGCCTGGAATCAATACCTGTGGCCGCTGCTGGTCACCGACAACGACTCGCGCCGCACGATCCAGGTCGGGTTGAAGCAGCTCCAGGCTGGCAGCCTCGACCAGGTGACCGTCACCTATGCGGGTACGGTCCTTGCGTTCCTCCCGATCGTGCTGTTGCTGATCGTGTTCTCGAAACAACTCGTACGAGGCCTCGCCGCTGGTGCGGTGAAGGGCTGAAGGAGTCCGAATGTACCGACGTCGAACAATGGTCGTCGCGATCGCTGCCGGTCTGATCGTCGCCGCGTGCGGCAGTTCCGGCAACGAAGCGTCGAATGACACGACGCTGCCGACCGCGGGATCGACCGCACCCGGCCAAACGGTGCCCGACCTGTCGTCCCAGTGTGATCTCGCCGCGCTCGACGCGGCGGGTGGTCCGGTCGAGATCACCTACTGGCATGCGATGACCCGCGCCAACGAAGAAGCGTTGGTCGCGCTCACCGATGACTTCAACTCATCGCAGGACCAGGTCGAGGTGACGCTCGTCAACCAGACGAGCTACGGCGACAACTTCACGAAGTTCGAGACGGCGTACGGCACCGACGAAGCTCCGGATCTCGTGCAACTCGAAGACACTGCGCTGCAACGGCTCGTCGACGCGAAGAACGCGATCGTGCCCGCGCAGGCCTGCCTCGACGCCGAGGGAGCCGACAAGACCGACTTCGTCGATCGGGTGGCCAACTACTACTCGATCGGCGGTGTGCTGTATCCGATGCCGTTCAACGTGTCGAACCCGGTCTTCTACTACAACAAGCTCGCCTTCGAGGCTGCGGGGCTCGACCCCGAGTCGCCGCCGACGACGTTCTCCGAAGTTCGGTCGATGGCCGAGGCGATCCAGGGCGCGGGCTTCGACTTCGGCTTCGCGTTCAAGCGCGATCCGTGGGTGCTCGAACAGTTCTTGTCGCTGGCCGGTGAGCCGTACGTGAACAACGACAACGGTCGGTCGGAGCGGGCAACCGAAGTCGCGTTCGAGACCGACACCGCGGTTTCGGTGCTCGAATGGCTGCAATCCGGGGTCGATGATGGCGTCTTCATGACGAACCCCGCGAGCGGAACGAGTGGTTTCGACAATCTGCTGTCGATCTGCAACGGCGAGAACGCGATGACGATCGACACGAGCGCCGCGCTCGGCACCGCGACGCAAGTGCTCGAGGCGGCGCAGTGCGCGGCCGACGTCGAAGTCGGCGTCGCACCGTTGCCGTTGCCCGACGGCGTCAGCGCCGACGCCGGGGGCGTGCTGGTCGGCGGCGCCGCGAACTTCCTGCCTGCGAACGGTGACCCGGCGCGGCTCGCGGCGGCGTATCGGTACGCGGCGTTCCTCGCCGAGCCCGCGAACCAGGCCGAGTGGGCCGCCGCGACCGGTTACATCCCGGTGCGCAAGAGCTCGGCCGACAGCCAGGTGCTCCAAGACCTGTGGGCGGAATCGCCGGGCTACAAGGTCGCGTTCGACCAACTCCAGGCCGGTGCCGACAACGTCGCAACGGCCGGTCCGGTGATCGGCGACTACAAGGGAGTGCGCGACGCGCTCGTCGCCGCGCTCGAGTCATTGCTGCTCGAGGGCGCCGACCCGCCCACCGTGCTCGCCGACGCCGCCGCCGACGCCAACGAACGCATCCAGGCTTACAACGCCACCGTCTCATGATGCGTCGATAGACCCGAAATATTGGGGTCTATCGACGCACCTAGGGTTGGAAGGCGGCGACGGCGCGGTCGATTTCGTCGGCGGTGACGACGAGTGGCGGCATCCACCGAACGATGTTGTTGTTCGTGCCGCAGTTCATGAGCAACACGTGGTGCTCGCGGCGTGCCACCTCGATGATGCGCGCCACGGTCGCAGCATCGGGGTTGCCATCGCGGTCGACGAACTCGGTGGCGACCATCAGGCCGCGACCGCGCACATCGGCGAGACCCGGATGGTCGGCCTGCCGCGCGCGCAGCGCGGTGAGAAGTTGCTCGCCTCGCGCGGCGGCGTTCTCGACCACGCCGTCGTTGGTCAGAACATCGATGGTGGCGAGGGCGGCCGCACACCCGATCGGGTTGCCGCCGTAGGTGCCGCCATGGCTGCCCTGCACCCACTTGCCCATGAGATCGGCCGACGCGCCGATGCCCGCGATCGGAAATCCGCTGGCGATGCCCTTGGCGAAGACCATGATGTCGGGGCGCACGTCGCTGTGTTCGATCGCGAACATCTTGCCCGTGCGTCCGAAACCCGACTGCACCTCGTCGGCCACCAGCAGAATGCCGGTCTCGTCGCAGATATCGCGCAACCCCTCGAGATATTCGTCGGGCGCCGGGATGTAGCCGCCTTCGCCCATGACCGGCTCGATCACGATCGCCGCCGTCTCGTCGGGCGCGGTCTGGCTCTTCAGCAGGTGGCGAAGCGCCTTCAGGGCACGAGCGCTCGCCTCCGACTCGCTGCATCCCCACTCGAACGCGCGCGGAAATGGCGTCACGAAAATGCCGGCCGGCAGTGGCTGGTAACCAACGCGATATCCGGTCTTGCTCGTGGTCATCGCCATGGTGAGCATCGTGCGGCCGTGGAAGCTGCCCTCCATCACGATGATGTTCGGTCGGTGCGTCGCCTGTCGGGCGAGCTTCACCGCGGCCTCGGTCGCTTCGGCGCCCGAGTTCGAGAAGAAGAACTGGTCGATGCCATCGGGCGTGATCTCGGCGAGCCGATCCGCGAGTTGGCCGACGATCGGATTGCGGTAGCAGTTCACCTGGGAGTGGATGAACTTGGCCGCTTGCGCTTGGATCGCGGCGACGACCTTGGGGTGGCAGTGACCGGTGCTCGTGACCGCGATGCCACTCGTGAAGTCGAGGTACTCGGTTCCATCGGCGAGAAACACGCTGCACCCGCGACCTTCGACGACCGCGAGATCGGTTGCCTGGAACCACACGCCCGAAAGATGCTCGCTCATGGGTCGAGGTTACCGGCGCCCACTATGGCGCAATCTCGCCGCGCGGGTCAGTGTCGTGTCAGGAGACAGACGCTGGCGTTGGCCCCGCGACCGACGGTGTGGGCGAGGCCGACGCGCGCGTCGGGAACCTGGCGGTCGCCGGCCTGGCCGCGCAGCTGATGGACGAGTTCGACGACCTGGCCAAGCGCGCTGGCGCCGAGGGGTTCGCCCTTGGCGAGCAGCCCGCCGCTCGGGTTCACCGGACGTCGGCCTCCGAGGTGGTGCGCGCCGCTGGCGAGCAGCGCGGCCTGCTCGCCCGGTTCGCACAGACCGAGCTCCTCCCACGCCAACAGCTCGCGGGCGGCGTCGGTGTCTTGGCACTCGACGACGTCGACGTCGTCGGGTCCGATGGCGGCTTGCTCGTAGGCCTGTGCCGCGGCGAGGCGCGACGGCGGCGGGATGTCGGCGTCGTCGATGCCGGCCATCGGCGTCGCTTCGCCGAGCACACTGCCGGGCAGATGGCTCCGCAGGCACGCTGCCGCGAGCTCGACTGCTCCCGTCGTTCGACTCGGCGCGCCGCGCAGTACGACTGCGGCAGCACCTTCGTTCGGCGAGCACAACATCCACAGATGGAGCGGCTCACACACGACTCTGCTCGCGAGAACCTCCTCGGCGGTCACGGTCTTGCGGAACATCGCGTTCAGGTTGTGCACCCCGTGCGCTCGGTTCTTCACGACGACGTCGGCGAGGTCGGCCTTCTTGATGTCTCGTTCGCGCATGAGACGCTGCGCCCGGAGCGCGAAGTAGCTCGGTGTCGCTGCGAGTCCGGCTTGCTCGCGCCACGGTTCGAAGAAGCTCGACCGGATGACGCCCTTCGGCATCTTCTCGATCCCGAACACCAACACCGACTCGTACTGACCGGCGCGGATCGCGCCAGCCGCGAGTTGGAGCGCGGCGGAGCCGCTCGCACATCCGGCCTCGATGTCGACGATCGGCATGCCGGTGTTCGCGAGCGCGCTCATCACCTTGTGGCCCGCGGCGACGCCGCTGTACGCGGTCCCGCAGAACGCCGCTTCGATCGGTGGATTGTCGGCCTCGTCGAGCGCGGCACGAACTGCAACGACACCCATCTGCGTCACCGAGGTTTCGAACCGGCCGAAAGGGTGGATGCCGACGCCCGCGATCTCGACGATCACGATGCGACCCTCGAGAACGCCCACGCCCCGACGCCGGGCGCAACTTCGTCGGTGACGAGCGTCATCCTGTCGCCGAACGTGAGTCCGGCCGGGTCGGATTCGATCAGGCGCGTGATCACGCGTAGTCCGATGGCATCGAGCTCGACGACGCCGAATCCGTACGGCACCGTCCCTTCGTACCCCGGTGGCGCCGCGGTGACCGCGGTCCACCCCCACAGCGTTCCCGTCTTCGGCAGCGGCCGCGGCTCGATGTCGAGCGCGCCCGTGTAGGGGCAGCAGTCCTGCAGGGGAAAGTGGTAACGACTGCTCGACGCGCAGTACCCGCCGAGCAGCACACACTGGCCGTCGTCGCCGATCGCGAACACATCGGGCTGGATCGACTGCATCAGATGATCTTCTCGTCGTGCCAACGGGCAAGTTCGTCGTCGGAACAGCCGATGCTCCGCAGCACCTCGTCGGTGTCGGCGCCCAGCGTCGGCGCGCCCGCGGGGATGACCGCGGATTCGCCGACGAATCGTGGGTACGGAGCCTGCTGTCGAACCGGCCCGACCACGGGGTCGTCGATCGTGACCAGATCGCCCCGCGCCGCGACGTGAGGATCCGTGAAGATGTCGTGTGCGGTGTACGCGGTCGCGACCGGGACATCGGTCTCGACGCATCGCCGTTCGACCTCGTCGGCCGAGAGCGACGACGTCCACTCCGCGACGATCCCGTTGATCTCGTCGCTGCGCGCCGCGCGATCGATCAACTTGGCGAAGCGTGGGTCGGTGACGAGGTCAGCGCGTCCCATCGCGGTGCACAGGCGCGCGAAGTTGGCGTCGCTGCCCGCGACGATGCACACGTGTTTGCCGTCGGCGGTGGGGTAGTTGTCGAGTGGCGCGCTGTTCGCGAGTCGGTTCCCCTCGCGGTTCCGCACGACGCCGAGGCGGTCGTAGCCGGCGAGCGTCCACTCGAGGATCCGCAACACTCCGCCGTACAACGCCGCGTCGATGACCCTTGCGCGTCTACCCCGCTCGTCTCCCGCCGATTCGGCGCTGCGCGCGTGCGGGCTCGACTCGCGCCCGAGGGCTGGGTCGCCACGAACGTCGCGCTCGTACAACGCGGCACATGCGGCCTGGGCGGCGAACACACCGGTGAGATAATCGCTGATGGTCACGCCGACACGGACCGGCGGACGATCGGGATAGCCCGTGAGATGCATCAGCCCGCCGTAGCCGATGCCGACCCGATCGAGCCCGGGGCGTTCGCGGTTGGGGCCGTCTTGGCCGAACATCGAGATGCGCACGAACACGAGGTGGTCGGGGAGATCGGCCGGTGCGAGATTCCAGCGTTCGAGGGTTCCCGGCCGGAAGTTCTCGACCACCACGTCGGCGGTCTCGGCGAGCCGCCGGAACAGCGCTTGGCCCTCGGCGCGGCGGAGGTCGAGCGTGACGCTCTTGCGGCCGCGACCCTCGACCGCCCAGAACAGTGAGTACGGCGCACCGTCGGCTCCGTCGACGAACGGGCCGATCTCGCGCATGAAGTCGCCCGAACCGGGTTGTTCGATCTTGATGACTTCGGCGCCTTGCTCGCCGAGCAGCCCCGCGCAGAACGGCGCGGCGATGCGGGTGCCGAGATCGAGGACCCGCAGGCCCGAGAGCGGCCCAGTCATCAGTCGCTCAGGACCCGGCCTGCTCGCGCTTGACCGCGTCCATGCCGCCCGTTCTGCGATCGGCGAGCCGCCCGAGCGCGGTCGGAGTGTTGCTGACGAACTGGTGGATCATGAAGTGATAGCGCCAGCTCTCGCGTTGGCCCTGGGTGTCGAGCATGTTGTTGACCGAGGCCTTGATCGCCTCGGCGGTGATCGGCGGAACGAGCGCGATCGCCTCGGCGACCGAGCGGGTTTCGGCGCCGAGTCGATCACGATCGACGACGCGGTTCACGAGTCCGAGTCGTTGCGCCTCGTGTGCGTCGAGCTTGATGGCGCAGAGCAAGAATTCCTTCGCTTTGCGGGGCCCGAGTTCCCAAGGTTCGACGAGCAGTTCGACACCGACGCCGCTCATGCGGGCGACCGGGTTCGAGAAGACGGCGTCGTCGGCGGCGATGATCAGGTCGCAGACGCAGGCCAGCATCAACCCGCCCGCCGCGCACGTGCCCTGCACCGCGGCGACCGTCGGTTTGCGGAAGTCGCGAATCCGCAAGAGCCTGTCCCAGTACATGACCTGTTCGTGGCGGAGTTTGCCCTCCGGGGTATCGCGCATCGCGGCCCACTCCGACTCCCCGGCGAGGATCTCCTTGAGGTCGTGGCCGGCCGAGAAGTGATCGCCGTCGGCGGCGAGGACGACGACGCGCACGGATTCGTCGGTGTCGGCGAGGTCGAACGCGGCGTCGAGTTCGTCGATCAGCTCCGAGTTCTGCGCGTTGCGAGCCTCGGGACGTGCGAGCGTGATCGTCGCGATCGCATCGTCGGTCTCGTAGCGGATCGTCGTGAAAGCGGGCATCACGTCGGATCGTAAACCGTGTGGCGCGGCCCATCGATCAGGCCGCTCCGTGGCGCGCCACGGTGGCTCACGATGGCGCCTCGTGCTGGACTCGGCGGCGCAACCACGCGCCGGCCAGGGCAATCGCGAACAGGACCGCGACGAAGACGGTGAGCATCGGGATGATCAAGACCCAGAGTCCGTCGTTGTCGCCCCTCGGTGTCGTGAACGGTGACAATGCCAGGGGCGGAATCCCGAGCCCGAGGGCGACTTCGAGGGTCGACATCGGTGCCGCGAATCCGCCGATGAGCGCGCAACCCATCAGCACCCACCACAGCGCCGGGCTTCCGAGGTCTTGGTCGGCGCCGTAGGAGTATCGGGGTGCGGAAGCCATCGTGACGATCCACGTGATCAGGCCGATCGCTCCGGCGACCGCGCCGACCGGCCAGCGGAAGCGACGATCCGGGACGGGCTCCACTGCACCAGTGTGATCAGTGCCATCCTGCGGCGCAACCCCCTTGCGGAGGGCAACGCGATGCCGATGAGATTCGGAGTACCCGGAGGCGCCATGGACCCCGCTCCCGAATCCGGACTGGTGACACCCGCGCAGGCGGTCGGGTTGTTGCTCGCGCCCGTCGTCGCGACATTGCGCGGCGACGACGAGGGATTCGCGACGCTCATCGGTGCTGCGCTCGGCGACGGCATCGCCGGTGACCTCGTTCGTGTCGCACCGCGTGTTGCGCGCGTCTACCTCCATCTCGCGCCACCGCCCGATGGTGCGGATGAGATCGTGCGCAGTTTCGCGCCCGCGGCATCGAGCCAGTTCGACGACGACGAGATCGTCGCGGTTGGTGCGGAGTGCTTGCACGCCGCGCACGCGGTGGAGCGGCTGGGCGACGAGCTCGGTCGCATCATCGAGGTCGCGTTCGTCGCCGACGCGCTCGATCATGACGACTTCCACGCGCTCGAAGGCGCGTTGGCGGCAGTGTGGTGGTCGGCCGCTTCATCGGCAACGCTGCGCGGCTCCGATCCGATCGCGGAAGCCGCCGCAGTCTGTCGCTACGCCGCCCGCATCGCCGCCTGACCTCGCGTTTTCGCGTACCGGCGTCACTAGCGGTCAACATGTCGCGCACTAGTGACGCCGGTACGCGAATTTGGGTGGGTCAGCGGGGGAGGCCGAGGGTGCGTTCGGCGATCACGTTGCGTTGGATCTCGTTGGTGCCGGCCCAGATCGAGCTGGCTTGGTAGTACAGCCAGCTGCGCTGCCACGTTCCGTCGCCCGGGTTGTCGGCCGCGCCTCGCCACAGCGGAGCCGTCTCGCCGAGCACCTCCATCACCGTTTCGTGGAGGCGCTTGCTCATCTCGCTCCACCAGAGCTTGTTGATGCTGCCGACCGGGCCGAGTTCGGCGCCTTTGGCGTGCCGCGACACCGAACGCCAGTTGTGCAGCCGGAAGATCTGGATCTCGACATAGGCCTGGGCCAGCGCTTCGGCGATGCGGGGATCGTCGAGGAGGCCACGTTCGGCCGCGAGCTTCCAGAGTTCGTCGACCAGTTGCGAGTGGATGACGAGTTGGCGCGGGTTGACGCCGCGTTCGTGGGTGAGCGTGCTGTTCGCGATTCGCCAGCCTTCGTTGACGGCGCCGATCACGCGCTCGTCGGGAACGAAGACGTCGCTCAGGAACACTTCGTTGAACTCTCGTTCGTCGGTGATCTGGCGGAGCGGGCGGACCTCGACCCCTTCCGAACGCATGTCGACGACGAAGTAGGTGATGCCCGCCTGGGGCTTCGCGTCGGGATCCGTGCGGGCGAGACAGGCCCCCCAGTCGGCGAACTGCGCGTAGCTCGTCCACACCTTCTGGCCGTCGAGGCGCCAGCCCCCTTCGACCTTGGTTGCTCGCGTCCGCAACGACGCGAGGTCGCTCCCGGCCTCGGGTTCGGAGAACAACTGGCACCAGATCTCGCGCGCCGAGAGGATGTTCGGGAGAAATCGTGCGCGCTGCTCGTCGGTGCCGTGAGCGAGCACGGTCGGACCGAGCAGGTTGACGCCGATGCGGCCGACGAGTTCGGGGGCCCGAGCGCGGGCGAGTTCTTCCGTGACGATGTAGTGCTCGACCGGCCCCGCGCCTCGCCCGCCGTACTCGCTCGGCCACGCGACACCGACCCAGCGACCCTCGGCGAGCTTCGCTTGCCACTCGCGGCCGAAGGCGACCTCGTCGCCCAGATCGTCGAACCGTGGTGGGAGCCCGACGCCGTACTCCCACGGGAGGTGCTGGCGGAGCCATGCCCGACACTCGTCGCGCAACCCTCGTTCGGACTCCGTCGCCTGCAGATCCATCCCGCGGCGCACTCTAACGACCCCGTGTTGTCCCACGGATCGGCGGGTGTCCCACAGAGTGGCGGCATACCGCCACTTCGTGGGACACCCGCAAACTCGTGGGACAACCCGCGCGCGGCGAGGTGTCGCGGGGCGCGATGGACGTAACCTGCGGCGATGAAGCTGACGCCGGCAACCATCACCGAACTCGAGGACTGGGGGCCGCTCGCGCTGCCGCTCGCCGATCCGCTGGGAGCGACGATCCCCACCCGCGGTGTGCAGAGTTGGGCCAGCGACGACGAGACGACCTCGACCGGCATCTGGGAATGCGAACCCGGTCTCTCGGCGTGGGACATGCAAGGCGAAGGCGAGTTCATCCACGTCATCAGCGGAGCCATGACCTGCACGCCCGACGGCGGTGAGGCATTCGACCTGCGAGCCGGTGACTCGATGACGTTCGCGCCCGGCTGGAAGGGCACCTGGAACATCACCGAGACCCTGCGCAAGGTCTACGTCATCTTCCCGGGGTAGCCGCGGACGCCCTTGCGCGCCACCGCCGTGGTCAGCCGCGTTGGTCGATGGGGATGTAGTCGCGCTGGACGGCGCCGGTGTAGATCTGGCGGGGGCGACCGATCTTGGTCTTGTCGCTCTCGTTCATCTCTTTCCACTGCGCGATCCAGCCGGGGAGCCGCCCGATCGC
>SXGT01079475.1_pt1 | contig 11600 bp, 10 predicted proteins | sample 3176221 | NCBI WGS metagenome assembly SXGT01 (sample SAMN11356862, study PRJNA531348) | freshwater metagenome | isolation source: freshwater sample F1-120 | place: China: Fuxian Lake, Yuxi | collected 2017-12-25
ACCCAGGACGTGCGCGACTACGCCGCCGCCCACGGCCTCACCGAGGACGCGGCCCTCGACGCCGGCCTGGCCCAGAAGGCCAGTGAGTTCACAGAGGGCGGCCAGGACTTCTACCGCGCGCCATGAGGCTCACGCTGGTCGTGGTCCTGGTCTCGCTCGCCGCCTGCAAGGGCGACGCGCGGAAGGCCAGCTCGGGATCGGGTTCGGGTTCGAGTTCGAGTTCGGGTTCGGCATCGGGTTCGAGTTCGGGTTCGGGCTCGGCATCGGGTTCGGGTTCGGCATCGGCTTCGGGCTCGGGTTCGGCCGCCTGCGTCCCCGTCACGCCCCATCAGCGGGCGGCCACGGCGACCGTCGAGCTCTCCGGCGATGCCACCTTCGCCAGGACGACGGTGCCGGCCCTCTGCGGCGCCTTCCACACCACCGCCACCAACCGCTTCGCGGTCGGCGACGGCACCCTCTTCCGCGCCTGCTTCCCCGACGGATCGACTCTGTCGATCAGCGCCGACGTGCTGCTCATCGGCAAGCTCCGCCCCCTCTTCGTCTACGCCGACTACAAGAAGACCGGGCCGCTGGTCGAGTACGCGGTGCCGGGCAAGGGCACGTACAACCAGCGCGACGAGCCGACCGATACCGATACGCTGATGATCGAGTACGACTGGAGCAAGGTGTCGCTCTCGATTGGCCTGCCGTGGCCGTCGAAGCGCGACCGCGTGGTGCAGGTCACGGCGACTTGGGACTGCGGCGGCCCCATGCGCGAGAACGCCTGGGCGCCCTGAGGTACCGCCGGGCCCTTGGGCCTGTGGACAATCAGGGACTTGCGAGATCGTTTCATCAACGGGGGGCCCTGCCGCAACTAACAGGCAGGAGTCACCATGCCTCGCCATTCATCAGCGCCGAAGTTCTTCGCCATCATTCCGCTCGCGGGCGTGTGCGGCCTCGCGGGCGCTTGCGGTGACGACGCCGTGTCGTATTCCGAGCCGGTCGGCATCAACCTCAAGGCGAAGTCGTCCGATGTCGTCGGCGCCACCGTGACCGACAGCAAAGGCATCAACACCGAGAACGGAAACCCGTACGGGGCGTTCGTTGCGAACGCGCGCCAGGAGCTGGCCGGTGCCGATCCCGGGCGCATCGCGCTGACCGGCGCCAGCCTGCTGCTCGGTGCCGGAACGACCGGGGTCAGCCGGCTCGGGGAGGTGTTCGCGGGCGAGACCGTGGTCCTCTTCGAGATGAACGACACCAACAACACGTTCCCGGCGGCGAACCAGATGCTGGTAGCAGCGGATGGCGCCGGCCCCATCGCCATGGACGTGGCCTTCGAGAGCGGACAGATGGGCGAAGCCGATTTCTCCAAGCTGCTGGCCGGCAGCTTCAAGGTGGTCGTGCGAGGCCCGGCGGCGACGGACTTCGCGGCCAAAGGAGCCGACGCGGATCTCCAGGTGACCTTGACGTTCACGGCCTACGAGTAGATGGACGGGTTCACGCCAGCCGCGATCACCGCGAGCGTCGTGCTGACGCAGGTGATGGCTTGCACGTTCGCACCGTCCGGCGCCGGCGATGGTCAGGCCGCGGACGCAGCGGCGGACGCGGCCGCCACGATCGACACGGCGGCCGCGAGCTGCGCGTCGTGGAACCCGCCCAATGTCGATCCGTGCGATCCCCGCCTCGGTGAACCCGCGGTCCTGGACTTCGACGGCGGCGCGTTCGGCTACGACACCGACACCGGCGCTCTGACGTCGCTGGTGTCGCAGCTCCCGGTTCCGCCCGGTGCGCTGGTCGAGCAGCACGATGGGACCATCGTCCGGGTGGTCAACGTCGCCAGCCTGCGCGTGTCCGGATCGTCGACCCTGACGGTCACGGGCGCGCACGCGCTGGTGTTCGTCGTGCACGGCGACGCGACGATCGACGGCGTCATCGATGTGTCGGCGCGGCTCGACGCGACCGGCACCATGTTCATCGCCGGACCTGGCGGCAACGATGCCGCCCGCTGCGTGACGGGGACGGGCAGACCCGGCGAGGCGACGACGGTCGGCAGCGCAGGGGGAGGAGGGGGCGCGGGTGGTGGCGGCTTCGCCGCCAACGCAGGCGACGGCGGGAACGGTCACGGCAGCGGTCACGGCGCTGGCGGCGGCAAGGGGGCCAGCGGCGGCGGCCCCTCGATCGAACCTCTCCGCGGCGGGTGTGCCGGAGGGACGGGTGGTGACGACGGCGATCCATCGATCGACGCCGGTGGCCATGCCGGCGATGGCGGAGGCGCGCTCGAGATCTCCGCGCGCGGCGACGTGGTGGTCGCCGGCGCCATCGCGGCAGGTGGCTCGGGCGGCGGGGCCGGAGCGCTCGCGCGAAGCGGCGGCGGGGGCGGTGGCTCCGGTGGCGCCATCCTGCTCGACGGCGAGACCGTGCGCATCCTGGCGACCGCCTCCCTGTGCGCGAACGGAGCTGGAGGCGGCGAGGGTGGTCAACTCGCCGTCGCCTCGCAACCGGGGGGGATGGCGACGTGCTCCCAGCTTCGTTCGACCGGTGGCGCGAACCAGGCCGACGGCGGCGATGGCGGCGCTGGAGGTGCCGGCGCCGTACCCGCGGGCGGGAACGCCACCAACGGGACCAGCAACGCGGGTGGCGGCGGTGGTGGCGGCAGTGTGGGACGGATCCGCGTGCGCGGGCGGACCACCCGTACCGTCGACGGCGCGGCGACCGTCAGCCCGGCACCGGCGTCGTGAGCACACGGCCCGTGGCCGTCGAAGCGCGACCGCGTGGTACAGGTCACGGCGACGTGAGACCGCGGCCGCCCCATGCGCGAGAACGCCTGGGCGCCCTGATCGGCTGTGTTAACGTCCGCCCATGATCTCGCTTCGCCGCATCTTCGCCGGTCTGGTGGTCTCGGCTGCGCTCCTCACTGGATGCGGTCCCACCGTGACGGCCACCGCGCTCAACCCGTCGCCGCGCCCGTTCTCGCCGCGCCACGCGATGTCGGTCGAGGTCTACACCACCAGCATGCCGCCGCGGCCCTACGTCGAGGTCGCGGCGCTCTCGGCCAAGGGCGGCAACGCGGAGGAGCACTTCGGGGCCATGCGCCAGAAGGCGGGCGAGATGGGCTGCGACGCGCTGGTCTTCACCGCGATGCCGCGCGACGCGACCTCCACCGGCTACAACTGGATGAGCGGCGGCGTCACCACCACCAGCTCGAACAGCGGCTCGAGCGCGACCTGCGTGATGTGGACCGGCGGCGCGGCGCCCGGCCCCGGCGCCGGCCCCGGTTACTGACCCTCAGGGGACGGTCACGGCGAAGGTGACCTGGGCGTCGTTCTCGCCGCCGATGGATGCGAATCCGCCGGTCTTGACCAGGTCGGCGGCGTTGGCGGTCTTGATCGGTTGATCGTTGACGGGTGGCATGTGGCGCAGGGTCACGATCAACGTGCCGGTGCCGGCGACGGCGGTGATCGTGTTCGCCAGCCCGATCGGCAGGCCGTTGACGTCGGTGTCGGCGTAGGCGTGGGTCAGCGCGGCGCCGGGCGAGCTCGAGGCCGGGCCATCGACCGCGGTGCCGGTGAAGAAGAGCTGGTGCTGGTCGGACTCGTCGGCCACCTCGGTGGTGATCTCCTCGGCGGGGTCCTCGAGCCGGTTCTGGAAGCGGACGGCGAGCGTGAAACTCCCGGCGCTGAGGTTGACCGGGTCGACGGTCGGCGCCTGGCCGCCGTCGCCGTCGGCGTCGTCGAACTCGGCGGTGACGGCGGTGCCGCCGCCGGCCGGCGTGAAGGCCAGCATCACGGTGGTGATGACCTCCTCTTCGTTGTGGGTGTGACCGTCGCCCCCGCAGGCGGCGAGGGCGGTCAGGGCGCAGCCGACGAGGCTGCTGATACGAGTCGGCGTCATGGCGAGGTCCTTTCGAGCTCGGGCTTGGTCCTGGAATCGAAGCGCACGGACAAACGCAGCATGAGCTGCACGCCGGGCTGGTCGGCGAAGTAGCGAAGGAGGCTGGTGTAGTCGCGGTAGCGCGCGTTGGTCAGGTTCGAGCCGGCGACGCTGATCCGGATCCGCTGGTCGCGGATCTGGACCTCGGTGCCGGCCTCGGCGCCGAGGAGGAAGTAGGACGGAGGCGGCTCGGCGAAGTCGGCGGCGAGGTCGAAGCGGTCCTGACGGCGGACCAAGGTCCCGTCGAGCGCCACGAAGCTCGGGCCCAGACCGAAGAGGCGATCACGCCGGATGGTCGCCGTGCCGTGCGCGCGATCGGGCGGCACGAACACCAGGTACGAGCCGTCGGTGGCGGCCGCCCGCACCGCCGAGATCTGGCCGCTCAGCTCGAGCCAGGGCTGGGCCACGACCGTGGCGCCGGCGTCGACCCCGTAGAAGCTCGCGTCGGTCGGACGGGTCACGAAGCGCGGGAAGCTGCCGCGGATCAGGACGTCGAAGATCGGATCGCCGTTCTCGTCGATCGCCGGCGCGAAGTAGATGTAGTCGTCGATCCGGTTGGCGTAGGCCGAGGCCTCGGCGGCGACCCGCGGGTGTTGCACGCTGGCCGTCACCGACGCCGAGTAGGTGGTCTCGGCGCCGAGGTCGGGCTTGCCGAGCCCCAGCACCGGGAACGTCGGCGAGGTCCCGTTGAGGTACTGCTCGTCGGGATTGGGTGGCCGTGACGCGGTCGAGAGGTCGAGCTTGATCGACCACCGCTCGCCGATCCGGCGCAGCGCGCCGAGCGACGCCGACAGCGTCTGGAACGTCGAGCTGCACTCGACCGGGTCGCCGCTGCTGTCGCCGCAGGCGTCGTCGGGGAGCTGGCCGCTGCGCACCAGGCGCAAGAAGTCCTGGCGGTCGAGCGACGCCGTGCGCGAGACGATGTCGTGGCGGACCCCCGCCTCGATCTCGAGATCGTGGCCGACCAGGCGCTCGATGGCGTACATCCCGGTCCCCCACGAGTCGTAGTCGGGGATGAGCGGCAGTCCGCTGTAGCGGTGGATCTGGGCCACGCCGAGCGTGCCGACCGACCCGCGCAGGTGCCAGTGGTCGTCGAGATGGATGGGGTTGTGCCGGAAGGCGAGCTCGAGCTCCGGCGTGAACAGCCGGAAGTCGAACTGCGGTCCGGTCACCGCGGTGCGGACGACGTCGTATTCCCGGCGATGGTCGTGCTGGAAGGCCAGGGTCGCGTCGATCGCGCCCATGCCGACCCAGTCGTGGGCGGAGCGGACCAGGGCCAGATCGTGAGCCACCGCCTGGTACGGCCGCTCGATCTCGAGCTCGCTCCGGTACAGCTCGGAGTCGATGGGCCGGCCACGCTCGATCGAGGCCATGAAATCGTCGATGGTCTCGACGCGGACGCAGGTGCACACCCCCAGGTCGGCCTGGTAGTGCAGGTACGCGATCCGCTGCTCGCTGCTCGACGTCCTCCGTCCGAGCGCCGCGCCCACGTTCCATTCGTTGACGCCGGTGTTGTCGAGTGCGTAGTCGGGTGTCGAGGCCCCGGCGGCGCGGCGGACGCTGCCCTCGGCCTGCCACGAAAGGCTCGGCCAGCGCGCCGTGGCCTGCTGGAGCCGGCCGGCGACGTTGGCGCCATGACCGCTGGTGAAGGCGATCAGATGGGCTTCGCCGGCGACCCCCGGGGTGCGCAGGAGCGGCGGCGGCTCGACCAGGATCGCGCCACCGATGGCGTCGGGTCCGTACTGGACACCGGCCGCGCCGCGCACGACCGTGAGCCGGTCCGCGACGAACGGGTCGATCTCGGGCGCGTGGTCGAGGCCCCACTCCTGGGCGCGGTGGCGAACGCCGTCGACGAGCAGGAGCAGGCGGCGGCCGTACTGGCCGCGAACGATGGGCTTGGCGATGCCGCTCGCCGTGCGGAGCTGGGCGACCCCGGCGACGGCCGACAGCGACTCGGAGAACGAGCGGCCCCGCGTCCGTTCGAGAGCCTCGCCCGAGAGCGTGGTCGCCGACCGCATGTCGGGCGGATCGGGCGCGGCTTCCTCGACGACGATGACCTCGTCGCCGAGGGTCGTCATGTGGACCTCGACCGAGCTGGGTCCGGGAACCTGCACCGTCAGGGTGGCGGTCCGGTAATCGGGACGCTCGATGACGAGCACGAATTGCCCCGGGCAGAGGTTGCGCAGCGAGCAGCGGCCGACGTCGTCGGTCTCGTCGAGGACGCGATCGCCCACCCGGACGGTCGCCACCCCGACCGGCTCGTGGGTCGTCGCGTCGACGATGTGCACGTCGAGCGCGCCGGTGCACCGGGGCGGCGGTGAAGGTGGGCCTTCCGGCTGGGGCGCCGGTGGGGCGGGATCAGGTTGTGCGATCGCGGGCGTGGCGAGCGTCACGAGGACGCTCGCCGCGCACACGACGGTGTGCAAGCGGACGGACACGACGTACTCCGGACATCGTCGGCGGAACGGGATGCGGCCGCGGGGCCGCGCGATTCACACGACGAGCGCGGGCGGAGACGTCTTGGGAGCGAGGCGGAAGAGCGCCGCGGCAACCGCGACGTGGAGGCTGGGGGCCGGCCTCGAGGCGTCAGGGGTGGGCTGGACCGCCGACATGGCCGCGAACGGAGGTGCGGCGGCGACGATCGAGGCGGTGGCGGAGCAATGGTGGTGGTCTTCGTGCTCCGCCCACCAGGTGGGGTCGGCCAGGATCGGTCGGCTGGACGAAACCACCGGGACCGCATCGCCGATTCGCTCGACGTGGACCTCGGCGCCATGCTCGCACTGGGTGTGGGTCTCGACGGCGACGTGGTGGTCGACCCCGGCCGTGGCGGTCAGCCAGCCCGCCAGCGCGAGGAGCGCCAGGGGCGACCTCAGGCGCCGGGGGCAGGCGAGGGACACGTCCTTCGAGTACGGCACGGGATCGCGCCTGTCAAGGCGAACGGCCCGAACGGCCCAACAGGCGCCAGGATTTCCATTGATTACGGCTCAGTGCCGGTTAGAATCGCGTGAAGGGCCGTGGCCGTCCAGAAGCGAAGTCACAAGCTCGAGAAGCTGGCGCGAATCTACGATGACCAGATCGCGCCGGTCTGGGGCGCGCGCTTCGGCAAGATGCTGCTGCGCAACCTGGCCGTGCCGGAGCGCGGCCAGATCCTCGACATCTCCTGCGGCACTGGCTACCCGTTGGTCGAGGTGCTGCGGCGCAAGGGCGATGGCGCCCGCGTGATCGCGATCGACGCGTCGAGCGCGATGCTCGACGTCGCGCGCCGCAAGGTCGCGGGCGCCAAGGGCGTCTTCTTCCGCACCGAGAGCCCGGTGCCGCGGCTGTCGTTCGCCGATGACGTCTACGACCTGGTCATGTGCAACCTCGGCCTGCCCGAGATGCCGAGCGTGAAGACGGCGATCAACGACTTCGCACGCGTCACCAAGCTTGGCGGCGAGGTCCGCTGCACGCTGCCGCTCGAGGGCAGCTGGCAGGAGTTCCACGACATCTTCCGCGAGGTGCTGGTCAAGCACGATCGCCACGAGGCCCTCGATCGCCTCGATCGCCACGTCGCCACGTACCCTACCGTCGAGGACTGCGAAGCGTGGCTGCGCGAAGCCGGCCTCGAGCCCCGGGTCGAGATCGACGAGTTCTCCCTGCTGTTCCGCAGCTCGCGCGAGTTCTTCTTCGCGCCGGTCGTCGAGTACGGACCGCTCACCGAGTGGAAGGCGATCGCCGGCGGCGGCCAGGAGCTGCAGGACACCTTCTGGTACATCAAGGAAGCGATCGACGCCTACTTCGGCGGCCGCGCCTTCCAGGTGACGATCAAGGCCGGCCTCATCGTCGGCAAGAAGGTGGCCCGCGATCTCGACGAGGGCATCGAGGACGACGTGTCGACCGGACGGGTTGAATTGCTCGACTCGGCGTCGGTGCGTGCGCCGTCGCGCGTGGCCCAGGGCTCGGTCCGCGACCCCGGCACCTCCGAGCTCGACATCCTGGAGATCCAGGAGGTCGAGGGCTCGCAGGACATCGACTACGGCGAGATCGCGCTGGACGCGTTCACCGACGGCAAGTCGCGCCCGGATCACCTCGACCGCTCGCCGTCGGGCGATGACCCGTTCGGCGACGATCTCGACGAGGTCGCCACCGGTGACCGCTTCGATCCGGTGCCGGGCAAGCGCCGCGACGACAACGACGACTCTTGACGCGCGACGCGACTCGCTCGGTGGCATGATGCGGCCGCCATGGCCGACCTGCCTGTGCTCGCCACGCGCGACGCCTACCTGGCGCTCTGCAACGAGCTGATCGAGCACGACCGCCGCTACTACGTCGAGGCGGCGCCCACCATCGCCGACGTCGAGTACGACCGCATGGTGGTGCGGCTGCGCGCCACCGAGGCCGCCCACCCCGACTGGGTGGTGGCGTGGTCGCCGACTCGCCGGGTCGGCCATGAGCCGCTGTCGGGGTTCGTCAAGGTCGTGCGGTCGGTGCCGATGCTCTCGCTCGACAACACCTACACCGAGGACGACCTGCGCGCCTTCCACGAGCGGGTGAGGAAGGGTCTCGACGGTGACGAGCCGGTCTACTCGATCGAGCTCAAGATCGACGGGTTCGGCATCGAGCTCACCTACGTGGGTGGGGAGCTGACCGTGGCCGCCACCCGCGGCGACGGCACCACGGGCGAGGACGTCACCGCCAACGTACGGACGATCCGCGCCATCCCGCAGCGGCTGCGCGAGCAGGTCGACCTGGTGGTACGCGGCGAGATCTACATGGCCAAGGACGTGTTCGCGCGCATGAACGCCGAGCGCGTGGCCGCCGGCGAGGAGCCGTTCAAGAACCCGCGCAACACCGCCGCCGGCTCGATCAAGCTGCTCGATCCGCGCGAGGTCGCGCGCCGGCCCATGTCGGCGATCCTCTACGAGGTCGTCGACGGCGAGCGGGTGGCGTCGGGGCACCTGGCCTCACTCGACGTGATCCGGCGCCTGGGCATCCCCACCTCGAGCGAGAACCAGCGGGCCACCGGCTGGGACGCGCTGGCGGCGGCGGTGGTGGCCTGGACCGACCGGCGCGACGCCTTGCCCTTCGAGGTCGACGGCCTGGTCATCAAGGTCGACAGCTTCGAGCAGCGGGGCGCGCTCGGTTCGACGTCCAAGTTCCCGCGCTGGGCCATCGCCTACAAGTTCCCCGCTCGCCAGGTGACCACGCTGGTCAAGGAGATCGAGCTCAACATCGGCCGCACCGGCGCGGTGACACCGGTCGCGATCCTCGAGCCGGTCGAGGTCTCGGGTACGACGGTGCAGCGGGTCTCCCTGCACAACTGGGATCAGGTGGCCAGGCTCGACATCGGCGACGGCGATCGCGTGTTGATCGAGAAGGCCGGCGAGATCATCCCGCAGGTGCTGGGCGTGACCGCGCGCGCGGCCACGCCGCGCTGGACCGCGCCGGCGGTGTGCCCGTCGTGCGGGGCGGCGCTCGAGCGGGAAGAGGACAAGGTGGTGCTGGCCTGCACCAACCGGCTGGGCTGCCCGGCCCAGCGGCTGGCCGCGGTCGAGTTCTTTGCCGGGCGCGGGCTCATGAACATCGACGGCCTGGGCGAGAAGATCGTGGCCCAGCTCCTCGACGCCGGCCTGGTCGCCGACGTCGCCGATCTGTTCGTGCTCACCGCCGAGCAACTCGAGAAGCTCGACCGCTTCGCCGAGCAGAGCGCCAAGAACCTGGTCGATTCGATCGCCCAGTCGAAGACGAAGGCGACCTTCGCCAGGCTCCTGGCCGCGCTCGGCATCGCCCACGTCGGCGGCGTGGTGGCGAGGCCCATCGCCACCCGCTACCGCTCGCTGTCGAACCTCCTGGCCGCGGCCGACGCCAGCACGTCGGACGAGCTGGTGGCCCAGCTCACCGAGATGGAGGGTGTGGGCGAGGTGATCGCGCGTGCCGTCGATCGCTTCGTGCGCGACCCACACGCTCGCGCGGTGATGGACAAGCTGATCGCCCGCGGCGTCGATCCCGAGGAGCCGGTGACGGCGCCGGCCACCGGTCCGCTCGCCGGCAAGACCCTGGTCGTCACCGGCACGCTGTCGGTGCCGCGCGGCGAGATCCAGGCCCGCATCGAGGCCGCCGGCGGCAAGATCGGCGGCTCGGTCACCAAGAAGACCGACTACCTGGTCGCCGGCGCCGACACCGGCAAGACCAAGCTCGACGCCGCCGCCAAGCACGGTGTCCCCGTCATCGACGAGGCCGGGCTCCAGGCGCTGCTGACCTGACACGAAAACTCTGCGCGAAATAGTCTCGAGCCGTTTCGGTCGGGGTCGCGAGATCACAGCGTCCGCGCCGACGGCACGCGAGTTGCTCTCGCGAACGTTGAGGAGGCTGCCATGCGCGCCGAGCCTGATGCCACGCTGCGACATGAGCTCCAGGCGCGCGGCATCTCGCGCCGCGACTTCATGGGCTTCTGCTCGGGGGTCGCGGCCCTGCTCGGGTTGCCGGGTTCGGCGACGGCGCAGATCGCCCAGGCGCTCGAAACCAAGGCGAAGCCGGTACTGGTGTGGCTCGAGTTCCAGGACTGCGCCGGCAACAGCGAGTCGTTCCTGCGCGCCAGCAAGCCGACCGCGGCCGACGTCATTCTCGATTTGCTCTCGGTCGACTACCACGAGACGATCATGGCGGCGGCGGGGCATCGGGCCGAGGCCGCCCTCGCCGGCGCGGTCCGCGACCACAAGGGCGCGTACATCGTCGTCGTCGAGGGCTCGATCCCGACCGGCGCCGACGGCGCCTACTGCACCATCGGCGGCAAGTCGGCCCTGCAGATCGCCCGCGAGGTCTGCCGCGACGCGCTGGCCGTGATCAGCGTCGGCACGTGCGCCGCGTTCGGCGGGCTGCCCGCGGCGTCCCCCAACCCGACCAGCGCCCTCGGCGTCGCCGAGGCCGTGCCAGGCATCCGCACCCTCATCAACCTGCCGGCCTGCCCGGTCAACGCCGAGAACCTGACCGCGGTCATTGCGTACTTCATCACCTTCGGCAAGTGGCCGGCCACCGACGGCCTCAACCGCCCGCTGTTCGCCTACGGCAAGACCATCCACGACGCCTGTACCCGCCGCGCCCATTTCGACGCCGGGCAATACGTCGAGCAGTTCGGCGACGCCGGCCACCGCATCGGCTACTGCCTCTACAAGGTCGGCTGCAAGGGCCCGGTGACCTACCAGAACTGTCCGAACATCGGATGGAACGAGAACACCAACTGGCCCATCGGCTGCGGCCATCCGTGCATCGGCTGCGCCGAGCCGTACTTCTGGGACCGGATGTCACCGTTCTACGCCCACCTCACCGGGGTGCCCGGCTTCGGTGCCGCCGCCGACATCGACAAGATCGGGCTGTACGCGACCGGGGCCGTCGCGGCCGCGTTCACCGCCCACGGCCTGGTTCAGCTCGGCCGGCGCACCTACGACCGCCGGAAGCAGGCGGGCGCCACGGCGCCGCCGGACCAGACGTCCGGACCGCCGGCCGAGTCACCGTCGTCGTCCAAAGCCGCGCCTGCGAAGGGAGACCGGCCGTGACCCACATCGTCGTCGACCCCGTCACCCGCATCGAGGGCCACCTGCGCATCGAGGCCGAGGTCGAGGGCGGCCAGGTCACGAGCGCGTGGTCATCGTCGACCATGTTCCGTGGCATCGAGATCATCCTGCAGGGCCGCGACCCGCGCGACGCGTGGGCGT
>SXGT01335700.1_pt1 | contig 11600 bp, 13 predicted proteins | sample 3176221 | NCBI WGS metagenome assembly SXGT01 (sample SAMN11356862, study PRJNA531348) | freshwater metagenome | isolation source: freshwater sample F1-120 | place: China: Fuxian Lake, Yuxi | collected 2017-12-25
TAATTTGTAAATATCACTAGTCCCCATATCGCGATAAACATCTGAACGTACTTTTTTTAAGATTCTCTGGGCAGTTTTTCTGCTTGCTCCTGCTCGCATACAGGTACTCAAAATTTTGTTTGCGTTAAATTTGACCTTACTGCCATCCGCTTTGAATATGGAAAAATTTCTAGGTGCCATATATTAGATTTTCAGACAAGTCATTAAATTTTTACCATAATTGTTTGTGAAAAGAATCCATATTATGAAATGAGATATTCATGGATGGAAAAACAGATTCCTTTTTAACAATGAAGAAATAATTCTAAGCATGGACAGAATCGGATTAATTGTAGGATATGATGAAAAAAGAGTTAGAGAAACTCTGAATTTATTACTTAGGGATAGAAAAAGTGAATTTCAAGAATTAGCAAACACCATAGGCATTCCAAAAACATCTGAAGACTGGGAAGCAATTATTTTGAAGTTCTGTTTGGATTTTGAGGAATGCTTTAAGATCTGGACAGATGATATTGAACCTGATGCGCTAAAAAATACTAAATGCATGACAATTATGAGAGAAATTGCAAAGGGTAAAAAAAACATATCAGAGGTTTTTCACATACAAGATATTGCATACACAATTTGCAAAGATTTTCATGAAACCTACAAGAGAACTAGTTAGCAGAACAAAGTCATCATGATTAATCATGACTGATTAGACAATTAATAACTTAAATTAATGAAATTCAAAGACGTCACATCATGATGGCTGCAGACTCTAGTGCGACGTTACTTGAAAACAAAGACGAACCACCAAAGATGCCAGATAAAAAGAAAACAAAATTTGATGTGGTGATTATAGGAGCAGGTCCTTCAGGATATACTGCAGGAATTTATTGTTCAAGAGCAGGATATGACACACTTATTTTATCAGGCATACTACCAGGTGGACAACTAGTCAACACTACAGAAGTTGAAAATTATCCAGGATTTGAAAAAGGGATAATGGGGCCAGATTTAATGATTGAAATGAGAAAACAAACACAGAGAATGGGAACTACAATCATAGACGATGAAGTAGTAGATGTTGATTTTAGACATAAACCATTCAAAGTTCTGACAGCATCAGAAGAATATGAGGGGCGAGCAGTAATTATTGCAACAGGAGCAAATCCTAGAAAATTAGGATTACCAGGAGAGCAAATGTTTGCAGGAAAAGGTGTATCATATTGTGCTACATGTGATGGTCCATTTTTTAGAAATCAGGAATTGATAGTAGTTGGAGGAGGAGATTCTGCAGTAGAAGAAGCTACATTTCTGACCAAATTTGCAACAACAGTACACTTGGTACATAGACGCGAAGCATTACGTGCAAGTAAAATAATGCAAGAAAGAGCAATGAGAAACAACAAAATAAAATTTCATTGGGATTCTGCAGTGATAGACATCAAAGGGGATCAAAAAATGCGTCAAGCAATATTAAAAAATTTCAAAACAGGTGAAGAAAAAACACTTGATGTTGCAGGTCTTTTTGTTGCAATTGGTCATGAGCCAAATACAAAACTTTTCAAAAAGCAAATTGATTTAGATGAAGAAGGGTACATTATTTTAAAAAATAAAACACATACAAATATTGAAGGAGTGTTTGCAGCGGGGGATGTACACGATAGAAATTACAAACAGGCGATAACTGCTGCTGGATTTGGATGTATGGCTGCAATAGACGTAGACAAGTATCTTACAGAAAATTCCTAAATAATCAACTCAATCCACAAAACATTAGATGAAAAACGCTCAATGTAAAAAATGTTTGAATAAGTTTAATGAAAAAGACATCTATACAATTCAGCAATTTCAATATAGAAAAGAACCATCGTATGAGTGGACAAGAGAGTTTTTCAGTGATTTAGAAATTGGGGAGTGGGATTCATTTTGTGAAAAATGCATGACAGAATATTCAAAGATGTCAAAGAATTCATGGAAAAATCATGCCCAAAATTAGATTTCAAACTCTTTATTGTAGAAAAATTCAATGATGTCATGACAGAAGATCTTGAAAAAATAAAAAAAATAGCAAAGGAACATAGTGATAATTTAGCTGTGTTAGGCAAAGAACTATCAGAGATTCAATTCAATTACAAAGTGGTAGAAAATACAACAGAGCAATATTGGCAAAATCGCATAAATGAATTTAAAAAATATAATGAAAAGGGAACAGAGTATTATACTCAAGCACATGCATTGATGAGTTTAGTTGACAAGGAACAATCAGGATTGTTTTTACTTAGCATAAGCAAATTGCACCAACTTGGATTAAAACTAGTAACAAACATGGAAGAGGTAAAACAAAATCCGTCAATTGTTAAATCAAAAGACAAACAGCAAAGTAAATGGAGTAAAGATCTAAGAGAAAAATTAATAGAATCAAGTAATCAGTGCCTACGCCATGAAATGGATATGAATAAATTTTTTCGAGAGTTTTATGAGATACATCTGAAAAATATTTTAGAATAAAAAACTCAATACGCCAGTTCTGACATATATTTTGCTTCTTTAAGAGCATCTTCAAATTCTTTTTCAGTCATTATGTTTTGTTTAGCATAAACGCTCTTGAATTTTCTTCCATCGTCTGCAAATATTCCAACTACACACCCATTTCCATCAACATGGTATTTTTTCATACATGCATAAACAGCAGCTGAAGATGGGCTGATTAGTAATTTGTCTTTTTTAAGTACCTCTTTTACAACAGAAAATGCCTCATCGTTGCTAACGGAGACCCAATCATCAACAACATTTTCTCGTTTTAAAAACAGATCAGGTTTTGCGGATTCTTCAAAATTTCTCCACCCTTGAATTAGATGATTCTGTTGTGGTTGACATCCAATAATTTTAACATCCGGGTTTTTTTCTTTAAGAAATGTTCCAATTCCAGTAATTGTGCCCCCAGTTCCAACACCAGTGAAGAAATGAGTGACCTTTCCATCAGTTTGTTTCCAAATTTCAGGGCCTGTTCCAACATAATGGCCCATAAAGTTTGCCTCGTTTGCATATTGATTTGGAGAATAATATGTGTCAGGCCTCGATGATGCTATGGATGTTGCTAATGCTATACTTTGATCAGTTCCAGCCCCGACCTTTGGACATAGATCATCGCTTGTTTCAAAAACTTTGGCTCCCAAATTTCTAATAATATCCTTTGTTTCATTACTGGCTTTTTCAGGAATTACTATCTCAACTTTGTAACCAAGTAAATTCGCAATACCAGTTAAGGCAATTCCAGTGTTTCCAGAGGTGGGTTCAATAATGATACTTTTTCCTTTGGTAAGCTTGCCTTTTTCCTCGCCATCTTTAATCATCCAATATGCAGCCCTATCTTTTACAGAACCAAAAGGATTGTGACCTTCAAGCTTTGCAAAATATTCAACTTTAGAATTTGACAAAGAATCTAATTTTACAAGTGGGGTATTGCCTACGCGGTTTAAAATGTCAGAACTAGTAACAGATGCCATGATTTTATTTTATTTTACCTTTTTAATTTGAAAAGTAATTGTATTGCCATCTTTTTTCATGTCCAATAATATATGTCCGTTTCGTGTAACCCATCTTGAAATATCATCCTCAGCTGCAGGATCATCTGCAGAAACAGTCAACACTTGTCCTACCTGCATTTTTTCAATTTCAATTTTAGTTCTAAATACAGGCTCGGGACAAAACAATCCAGTAGCATCTAATTTTTTCTCATTTGACTCAGACATGATAATATCTAATTCATGATACCAGTTTTGTCATATTAAAATCTATTTTAACAAGCGCTATATTAGCAAAATTAGCTCGGATTAACTTTTGAGACTAAATGTATTGGGAGACATCTAGAATATTCAATTTCATTTTGTGACACTCAATTCATAAATTACTCTGTGAGGGCTAAATCACGTGGATTCTATTCAATATGAAATTAGACGAATTTTTGGATTTTTGTTTATTTGTGTAGCAATCGCTGTGGGAATTGCATCAGTGGTAAGTGAAATGTTATTTTTAAATGATGCACCTAGTTATTTTCATGGATTTGCTTGGCTTGGAACATTCGGGATAATTTTTGGTGGTTATTTTTTAAAGTTTAAGGAAAAAATTCCATTGATACGAAATCGTATGAAAAATAGTTTGTCTTGGCCGCTACATGTGAAAATAATAAATGGTTGTTGTTGGGCATTACCGTTTGCTCTAATCGTAGTTTTTCCACAATATTTTCAGTATATGATTTTGCTAGGGATAGGATTAGGAAATTCTTCAACATATGTGTTCATGAAACTTTTTAGCAGGCAAAACAACAAAGAGCAGATTTTGGTTGGGTTAATTGCATTATTGACAATTCCATTAGCCGTTGAAATCGATACAACATTATTTGCGTCTAATCAAGATATCGCAGTTTTATTATCTAGGCTGTTAATTGCAATGTCATATGCTATAGGTGGCACATATGCATTATTTTCAAAAAACAAAGCGTATTGATCATCAATAAGTTGTTGTTTCGTGATTTTTCAGAATAATAAATTTATGAATGGTTTGCATAACAGACAAATCAGAACCACAGAGGATTATTTATCACAATGCCATTTTGAACATAGTGCCGAGGTTTCGTTCTCGCATAAATTCAGGATCATAATTTTGGAAATTAATTTTTTGAGAAATTCTTTTCATTAGAAAAAGCGCTATTTTATAAAATAACGACCAAACATGGCTGTTTTGATTTACATCATATACCTTTAGTAAAAAAGTTAAAAGCCATTTAGCATGAGGATAGTGTTCTGAGATGTAATCAATCAAATAATCTTTTGAATTATGAATTTTATATTTTAGATGATCAAGTGTTTCGTTTTGTAATGCATACCCAGTCTGTAAAATTTCAATCTTCCCATGCTTCATTGATTGTAATATACTGTCTAGATTATTTTCAGATTCCACCATGTTAACACAGCGTCCCAGTGTTGATAGAACATGAGAGTCACTACCAGCTACTTGTGTCATTTTATTATCTAATGCAAATTGGGTCGCTCGGGCATTTGAAAGGATATCAACATTGTTACTATTGAAAACCTCAACCATATCACATTTTTTTGCACTGTCACGTAGTGCATCTAGCAAACTAAAGGGGTGTGGCGCAGATGAAACTCCTCCTTGTTTTCTAACTTGATCTATTATTTCTTCCAAAGTAATTCCAGGTTGAATTTCATCATGAATACCATATGCTAAAACGTGTGCACCTGTATCGGTAGTGATTTCCTCCGCAGGATAAACTTCGATATTTTGAAATTTTGAATGGTCTTTTTTGTATTGTAATAGCTGATCATATCCATCCAAAGTATTATGATTGGTAACAAAGATTGCATCCAATCCCAAATTATAAGAGCGCTCTAATTGATCCCTTATTGAAATATTGCAATCATAAGGTGCTTCTTTATCACCTACATGAAAATTTGAGAAGGAATTATGACAATGTAATTCAGTTTTTAGAATCAATTTAAATAAAATTTTCTTCTTTAGATTATAATTCTATTGTAAAATACCAGTCATCTAAAAAGATCTTCATTTTGAGGACGGATAAGATCAAAGATACCAGAATCTTCATTTTTAAAATCATACCCGCGAATTATTGCAACAGGACAGTTTGTTGCTTTTTTCATCACTAGTTCTGCTGCTGAACATAATTCATCTGCAATTGCAATTGCAGTAATCCGTAGTGTTTTTTCAAAAGAATCTTTGGTTCCGGCATAGTCAAGTATAGGATTCATGCCAGAAATCCCAATAGCATGATTGGTTTGCCCCATTCTAAATGGACGTCCAAAAGTATCAGAAATAACAACAGATACGGTTTTGTTTATTTTTTCCATGATTTCCTTACGAATCTTATACGCAGATGCATCAGAATCCAAAGGAAGTAATGTCACAAATCCATTTTTGACATTGCTTTCATCTATACCAGCATTTGCACAGATAAATCCATTATTTGTTTCAACAATTATGATTCCATGTTGCATTCGAATAATTTGTTTTGATTCTTTCAAAATTAATTCTATAATGCGTGGATTTTTTTCATATTGTGAACTTATGCCTTCTGCCAATAATGAAGGTACCACAGAAGACAATTCAACTATCCGACCTTCTTGTTTTGAGATTATTTTTTGAGCAATGACTAAAATATCGCCATCATGGATTTCTACAGAATCAATTATCAACTTAGATATATCGTCACATGGCTCTATTTCTTTTTCTATGCGGACTGGAATGATTTGCAATTATAATAGTTGTAAAAATACAGTAAGATATTGTTTATGCAGGTGCCGTCGTTTCCAGTTTCAAATGATAGTGTTTATTAATAATATCAAGTATTTTTGAGAGATCTTTTTCTTCCAGAGTGGTAGTCGCCAAATCTTTTACGACGTCTTGAGCTCTATATGCAATACCTAAACCAGAAACATCAAATAGTTTAACATCATTTGCGCCATCTACAACACATATGATGTTTTCTTTCTTTTCATTCCATTCAGCAATTTTGATTTTGGCAGATTTTGATTTGTCAGAATCAACGTGTAGTGTTACACCATCCAGTTTTCCATTTTTAAATACCAATTCATTTGAAAAAATATAATCCAAATCCAATTCTTTTTGTAATCTATCAGTCATTATGGTAAATCCACCAGAGATAGCCATTAATTTCCATCCTGCAGCCTTTAGAACTCTACATGCTTCTTTGGCACCAGTCATTATAGGCAATGCGTCAGCAATTTCTTTGCATGTATCATACTCAAGGCCTTTTAATGCATTTACTCTTGTTCTAAGACCTTCTTCCCAATTAATAACACCTTGAATACCTTGTTTTGTAATTTCCCAAATCTCGTCTTCTTTGTTGAGTTTTTCTGCAAGAATGGGGAGATATTCTGCATCATATAGAACCCCTTCAACATCAAAAATTGCCAGCAATTGATTTCTGATTTGCAAAAAAATTACTAATTATATTAAAGTTGAGAGCTAGCTTTCCGTAATTATACCAAATATAAATAAAAGATCGCAGTCACGAAAAGAGTTTAGAATTTACTTGATTTCTTTAATAATTGCATTACAAAATCCTCCTACTTCGGTTCTTTCTATTTGACCTGAAAGGGTTACCTCTTTCTTTTGGTTGTAAATCAGGAAAATCAGTCCATTTAGTTTCCATTTTCATAAGTAACTCTTGGACTCATATTGACGCAATACTAGATGTCTAACTAAATTGTTATATTTAGACATATTAGAAAACGATCATTGTTACGATTAGGTACAATTAAAGAAATTTTTGAGCTATATACCCATAAAAGAAAATTCTATATGTTTCCAATTATGATTCTCTTAATGGTATTAATTGGAGTTACCACACTAGCTCAATCAGGATTAGCGGCATTTATCTATCCGATTTAACATGGAACTATCATCACCAAGATTCAAATCCATTGCAGTAACAGCTGGACTGTCATTCTGGTTTTTTATCATTACATCCGCTACAGGATATTTCTCGCTTGAATTATTGACAGTCTTTGTTGTATCTGTATTTATAATCACTCAGGCATTCTCATCTAAAATCTCAAAAGGTCTAGACATCTTTGCCATGATTAACACCAAAATATTTCTCGGGATGCTCTTTGTCTTTGTAATTGTAATCTATGGTATCTTGTTCAAACTTCTAAGAATAGATCTTTTACGATTAAAGAACAAAAAAGACACTTATTGGTTAGAGATTGAGAAAACAGATTATAGAATCAGGAAGCAATATTGATGTACAATCTTGGAATATCTTGTTATTATCATGATTCTGCAGCAGCATTACTCAAAGATGGACATGTAATTGCAGCAGTAGAAGAAGAAAGATTCTCTAGGAAGAAATTTGATGATGGATTTCCTAAAATGGCAATTGAATGGTGTCTAAATGAGGCTAAAATTTCTCCAAATGAAATTGATTCTGTAGCATTCTATGATAAGCCAGTTTTAAAATTCGAGAGATTACTCGATAACTACATTGCAGTTGCTCCTAGAGGATTGTACAGTTTTCTGGATACAATACCAAAGTGGCTTCACAAGAGGCTATGGATAAAAAATGAGATAAAAAACAATCTTAAGGGATTCAAGGGGGAGATTATCTTTCCCGAACACCATTTATCTCATGCGGCACATACATTTTATACATCTCCTTTCGAACAGTCAGCTATTCTTACAATAGATGGAGTTGGGGAATGGTCTACTACATCCTTTGGTCTAGCACAAAATAATATAATTAAACTTACTCATGATATTAGATGGCCACACTCATTAGGATTATTCTATTCAGCATTTACCTATTTTCTAGGCTTTCAGGTAAATGAAGGAGAATACAAACTGATGGGTCTTGCATCATACGGCAAACCAAAATACTATGATCTTATTTTGAATAATTTAATCGATGTAAAAGATGATGGCAGTATTCATCTTGACATGAAATACTTTGCATTCACATATGATAAAGTTATGACAAGTAAGAAATTTTCTGAATTATTTGGAATAAAGCCAAAACATGAAAATGAAAAAACTGAGCAAATACATTATGATATTGGCGCAAGTGCACAAAAAGTCCTTGAAGATATTTTACTAAAAATGGTAAATCATGTATATGATAAAACCAAGATGAAGAATTTATGTCTTGGCGGCGGAGTGGCGCTAAATGGCGTTGCAAACTATCGTATTTTAAAAGAGGGCCCATTTGATAATATACATATTCCACCTTCACCTGGTGATGCTGGAAGTGCAATAGGTTGTGCTCAATATCTATACTACATTCATCACAAAAATAATAGAGTCATCGAGCCAAGTTTGGCAAAAAGAACAATTGAGAGTGTCTATGTTGGACCCTCATACTCTGATGAAGATATCAAAAAATTCTTAGAATCAAAGAACATAAAATATGAAACACTTGATAGGGGTTCATTGTTGTCCAAGACGGCTAAATTGATATCTGAAGGAAACGTGGTTGGTTGGTATCAAGGGAAGATGGAATGGGGACCACGTGCTCTAGGAAATCGTAGTATTCTAGCCGATCCAAGACGTGCAGATATGAAAGACATTCTAAATGAAAAGATAAAACATAGAGAATCATTTAGACCATTTGCACCATCAATTCTTGAAGAATATGTATCAGAGTATTTTGATATTGATAGACCTAGTCCATATATGCTGATGGTGACACCTGTAAAAAAACCTCAAGATATTCCTGCGGTGACGCATATCGATGGTACTGGAAGATTGCAAACTGTCTCAAAAGAAACAAATCCATTATACTATGATTTAATCAGTGAATTTTACAAAATAACTGGTGTTCCTGTTGTGATAAACACCTCAATGAATGTAAAAGGTGAACCAATAGTAAATACACCAGAGCAAGCTTACAATATGCTATTGAAAACAGACATGGATTGTATTGTGATGATGAATAATTTGGTAAGAAAATAATGTCAGTACAAGTTAGTTATAAGAAACAAATTCTGTTCGGCTTTTTATTATTATTGATGGTGTTGATAGTTATTGAGGGATTTATAAGAATTTCAGATATTACTAACACGCTTTGTAAATTCACTTATCATGAAATATTCAAAGATTATAATTATTTTGAAAAAAAAGAATTATGTCAAGAATATAGAAATAATATTGTTTATGATCGTACTGATGCAATTCAACGCCTTATGCCTCAAACTGGAAAATATATTAATATTAACTCCGAAGGATTTCGAGGAGAAGAATTTAGTTTCACATCTAAAGATTACAAAATATTTTTCTTAGGTGGTTCAACGGCATTTGGACATGTGACATCATCAGATGATTTTACTATTCCAGCACTAATTGAAAAAGAATTTAAAAAAAAAGGATTGATGGTCAAGGTAATCAATGCTGGAATTCCTAATGCTAATTCCAGAGATGAGTTATATTATATTGAAAAATATATTCTAAAATATTCACCAGATATGGTAATCATGTATGACGGATGGAATGATATGGCTCCATCAAGATCAGATGAACTTACTTATGAAGAGTTTAAGAATAATTCCTATTATGATAATCAGATAAGTTCTCCCGTAAATCAAACGAATACTGGTATAATCACATTTTTTGCTAACATTGACTACAAAACAGGTTTAGGGGTTTCACGTTATGTGGCAGATACATTATATGGAAAAAAAGTTATTTTTTCTGAAGATTTTGATGTGGATTATTTAGCTAAGAAACAAAAAATTTTGGAAAGTAATTGGTCAATGGCGTGTAACATCGGAAATGAGAAAGGATTTCAAGTCGTTAATATCATACAACCTATACTAGGAACTGGTAATAGAACATTAACGCCGTTTGAGAAATATGACAGATCAGAATTTTATAACCCATATTTAATAAAATTAAACTTAAATTACACGGAATTGTATTCATGTGATCAAATTTATGATTTAAGAAATGTATTTGATGAGATGAATGATATACCAATGTTCTTTGATTCAGGTCATACATCAGATTTTGGTAATGAAATTATTGCAAAAAAAATCTATGAGATGATATCTCCTATTGTCCAAAATAATATTCAAAATAATATTCAAAACTGATAGCAACATGATGAAACCATCGTGTTGATAATTCATTTTACTTTCATACCTTATTTTGTTTGTAAAACAGAAAAATCATTCCAGATTCATGTTTTGTTCCTAATTAGTGAAATTATATGTCAAATATACTCTAAACTAGCCTTTTTTTGTTCCTAAACTGTGCCTGAGAGACATTTCTTATTCGTTCACTACAAAGAAAGGAATTGTGTTGTGTGTGTTAGTAATAGAACTTGTCTTCTGCAATCCATAAAATATTATATTTTTTTAATTCTTCTTCAGTCATCATTCTAATGGAATTATCTTTTTCAATTAGTTGCAGATAATTTCTCTTACCATACCACTGTTTGTTTTTCTTGTCATACTGCATTCTAATGTTGATAGTTTGTATTCTAATTCCATCTCTTTCTTCTTCTTTGATTAGATCATTGTGATTACAGTATTGTATTAGTAATGGTCTGTACCTAGTCCAGCTTTGTGGTGTGAATCCCAGATATTCCATTACCTTAAAGTCAGGTATTCCAATATTCAGACTTCCCAAGTCCCATCCATAATCAAGTGCATCTCTGAATTGTTCTACTTTGGATTCTAGTGTTATTGCTTTAGACATTGTGATGGGTGTTTGTATTTGTTCATCAGTAATGTTCCCTCATTAATTCAAACTCTATTTGATTAGAAATTCCACGACAACCTTTTCTTGCTCTATCTCGTATTAGATTATAGATTTCTTCTTTTACTGCAATAGTCTTGTAACTCAACGTCTAGTCTAAGTTATTTTGAATATTTAATGACGAGTAATTAGAGATTAAATCTTTGTTTAATTTCATACCATCTCATTATTTTTTTAGATTGAAATCAACTCATAGCAGTAACTATTTCACGACTACACACGAACGACCCTACACCCTATCAAAACAAAACGAGGTTGAATTAGTCACAAAAGACGTGTTACCATCTAATGGTAATTACGCA
>SXGT01575192.1_pt1 | contig 11599 bp, 10 predicted proteins | sample 3176221 | NCBI WGS metagenome assembly SXGT01 (sample SAMN11356862, study PRJNA531348) | freshwater metagenome | isolation source: freshwater sample F1-120 | place: China: Fuxian Lake, Yuxi | collected 2017-12-25
AGCCGGCCGATCTCATCTCGGAAGGCGGCGAGCGTCATCGTCGGTATGGCCTCGGGGCTGACGGTGACCGGGGCTGCGATCTGACTCACGGCGGAGAACGCGCGTCTGTTTGGCAGCGTGACATACTCGGTGCCGTCGGGCGCCACGTTGATCGGGAACCGTCCCTGGTTGTGGCCGACCACCGGGCTGATCGATCGGGTGCCAGACACAAAAAGGACAGCCCGATCACCGATCTGGAAGGTCGGTACGCCAGAGACGTGCTGTTGCTCGTTGCCCACCGTACCGCCGAGAAACTCCAACGGCACAAGAATCCGGCCGATACCCTTGAAGGTCTCGGTGACCCGGAATGTCACGCGGGTCACGATGTTACGGTGCCCCGCGGTCGTCACCCACTCGGCTCGCGAGTCGATCGCTTCTGCGACGACGATCGTGTCGGCTGCCGCCACCATCTCTTCGAAACTCATCGAGATGACCTGTGCTCCGGCCGAACCAGCCACCGCCAGCATGCCGCAGAGGAGGAAGCCGATATGTCGCAGTTTCTGTCGGTACATGTGATTTGCTCCCAAACACCTGAGTGCAATGCCCGTGCCACGCGGCACGACGCGACCACCTGGATGCCACAGGATGCTAGCATGCCGCTGGCCCTTATGTTCGCGCGACCGTCGCCGACGCATCGAGGGTATCGTTGCGCTCAAGGTTGCGCGCGAGAATGTTGACCTTCTTCGGTGTCGTCGCCATCGCTACGCTGCTGCTCCTGGTCCTGTCCAGGGCGACGTCCGCCCTGATCGCGCTGGTTCTCGTGCCGCTGGTCGCGGGTGTGCTGGCCGGCTTGGGGGCCGATGTCGGCGCGCACGCATTGGTCGGCATCCAGGGCGTCGCCGGCACCGCCGCGATGCTTGGCTTCGCGGTGCTTTACTTTGGGCTCATGAATGACGCGGGGCTGTTCAGGCCCTTGATCGAGGGCATCCTGCGGGTGAGCGGTCGTGATCCCCGTCGCGTGGTGGTCGGGACGGCGGTGGTCGCCATGGTGACGCATCTGGACGGGGCTGGGGCGTCGACTTTTCTCATCACGATTCCGGCCCTCCTGCCGGTCTACGATCGGCTGCGGATCGACCGCGGGGTGCTGGCCACGACGGTGGCCTTGGCGGCCGGCACGATGAACATCTTGCCGTGGGCTGGTCCGACCCTCCGAGCAGCCACCTCGCTGCAGGTCGAGGTCCTGACGCTGTTCGGCCCCCTCCTACCGTCAGTCGGCGCCGGGTTGCTCGGCGTGCTGGGGGTCGCGGTCTGGCTTGGTGGGCGCGAACGCCGCCGTGTGGCCGTCTTCGCGCAAGACGCGGAGCCATCGCCGGGCACCGACACCGCGGTGGCCGACGGCCGATCCAGGCCCAGGCTGCTGTTCAATGCCGGCCTGACGGTCGCCACGCTCGGGGCGTTGGCGTTCGAGTTGCTACCGCTGCCCGTCGTCTTCATGACCGGGTACGCCGTGGCGTTACTGGTCAACCATCCCCAGGCGACCGCGCAGCGCGAGCAGTTGACGCGGCACGGCAGCCAGGCGATGCAGATGGTCGCGCTCATTCTGGCGGCCGGTGTCTTCGCCGGCGTACTGCGCGAATCGGGGATGCTCGGGGCGATGGGGCAGAGCCTCGTCGCCACGTTGCCGGCTGGCCTCACAAGTCATCTCGCCGTGCCGATGGCCGTCCTCGCCATGCCCCTCAGCCTCGCGTTCGACCCTGACTCCTTCTACTTTGGGGTCCTGCCGGTGCTCGCTGGGGCCTCGGACGCCGCCGGCGTTCCCGGGGTGGAGGTGGCACGGGCCGCGCTGCTGGGCCAGATGACCACCGGTTTTCCCGTGAGCCCGCTCACACCGTCCACGTTTCTGCTCACCGGCTTGAGCGGGGTCGATCTGGGAGACCACCAGCGCAAGACGATTCCTCTGGCCTTCGGCATTACGATCCTGATGAGCCTGACGGCCCTGCTCACCGGAGCCTTTCGCTGGTGAGCGGCCACACCGGAGAATGCCATGGAAAGCCACACGGTTCGGGGCTACAAGGCCGCGGAGAACCTCTATCACCGCTACCTCACGGGGCTGATCCTTCGCACGGTCGTGTGGCGCGGCGCCGCCGATGCGACTGAGCTCGTGTTTCGGCTGTTTCGTCGGCAGCAGCAAGCGACGTTGTTGCCGGGGTTGAAGAAACTGGGACTCGAGGGCCTTCCGGACGCCGTGGCGTGTGCGCAATACCACTACCTGTCCAACTACCTGGGGAACGTGGGGGTGCAATACGGATACGAGAGCGACCGCAAAGCGTGGGTCCGCTATCCGCCACCACGATGGATCTGGGATGGCACTGCGATTTGCGGGATCCCGACCCAGGTCTCACAAGCGATGCTGCGGGGGTGGCACGCGCACAACGGTGTGACCTTGGGGAACCCGCGCCTGGGTTTTGTGTGCACGATGCAGACGACCGATGGTCAGCCTGGCCTGGAAGGCTACTTCTACGAGTATGACCATGATTTGGCGCCGGACGAGCGGCTGCGTCTGGCACCGGAGGAAGAGTCGCCCGAATTCGACCTCGCCGGGATGCCGGTTCTGGACGTGACCGACTGGCCCCAGGAGCGCCGACACCGAGCGCTTCGGAACTACACGATGCAGTATGTCCGGAACCTTCTGCCAGAGATGGTCACGCTCTTTGGGCCGGAGGCGGCGGCGAACCTCGGGCGCGCAACAGCACGGCTGATTGGCATGCAGTACTACGCCGAGACGGCGGCGCTCCTGAATATCAACGAATCAGGCGCGGCGGGTTTCGGGGCGTACATGGTCGGCCTGGGCGCTGGACAAGACGACGACATGCGTGTCGAGGTCGCAGGCCACGACGTGGTCGTGTGCCAGCGGACGTGGCGACTCATGCGCGATGCCGGCCCGCTCTCGCCGAGTATCTTCGAGGCGCTCAACGGTTTGTGGGAGGGAGCCCTCGCGGTCCACGACCGCTTCCTATCCCTTGAGGTCACCAAGCGGTTGGACCGCGGCGACGACTGTTTCGAGTGGCACATCGGCCGGCGCACGCGGGACTCGGCTTCGAGCCCCGTGACGGTGGGGTAATGTAGGCCTGGGAGGACGACATGGATCGCACCGCACCGAGCTGTCCGCTGCTTGGCGTGACCACGTTGCCGGCGTGCACGCTGACCGGTCCGGCCGCGCATGCGCAACCCCCCCTCGGCGAGTGGCGAGCCTTTGCGGCCGATCACGCCAGCACCAAGTACTCGGGGCTCGACACGAATGTCTGGTCCTGGATGAGCTGCGACGAAGAGCTCGGCTACGTGTATCTGCCACTCGGCACGCCGAGCGATGCTTGGTATGGCGGTCACCGACTGGGCGACAACCTGTTTGCCGAGAGCCTGGTGGCGCTAGACGCCTATGCCCTGCCGGACTAACCTTGAGGGGGCTGGCGCGTCCGGATGGAACCGGCCACGACGCCCGGCGCCACGCGGGTCACGATGCGCGACGCGTGGTACCCGACATGGCTGCCCGTGTCACCGCGAGACACGCCAGCTCGCGATCCGTTCCAGCGCCGCAGCCGTCACCGCGGCCTCTCCCGCCGCAACCGCTTTCGACAAAGACTCGCGCGGCGCGCGGAGCGCGGTCGTGTCCTCGAGCCGCGGCCGGAGATAGACGAGATCGTCGGCGGATTCCGGGGAAGCCCCGCGGCTGCGGCAGTCTGAGGCGATCACATGGGTCGCCCCCAGGACCTGCTCCCTCGCGAATCCAATGGGCAACGCGTCGCTCACGCCGCCGTCCGTGCACTGACACAGCGTGCCGTCGATGTTCAGGGGATGGACGGGAAACATATTGGGGATGGACGCACTGGTCGCGATAGCGGGATACAGCCCCACACCGTGCTCCGACCCGGTGGCGAAGTAGCGCGGACAGTCGTGCGTGATGTCGTGACAGACGATGCCGATCGCCGACACGCCGTGGTGCAGGGTATCGAACCGGCTGTCCTCGAGCTGGCGCAGTCGACGCGGGATGATGCCGGCGAACATCCGCCCCACGGGTTGGAGCCAGGGGGGCAGCCGGAGCGAGACGCTGTGCGCCACGAGATGGCGCCCTTTGAAGACATCCGCGTCGGCCAGCAGTTCGTCGATGGTCAATCCAACGCCGGCGTAGTACCCGGCCACGATGGCGCCGGCGCTGACACCGACGATGATGTCGATCGGCACGTCAGCCGCGGCGAGCCGGCGCAGCACACCCAGATGAGCGGCGCCGCGCAGGCCGCCGGCGGACAACACCAGAGCGATTCGAGGTCGCATGCCCGGCGCTACCCGAGCCGGGCCTTCACCAGACGACTCGCCGTCGCGCCATCGATGTCGGAGTGGGCCTTCCTCAAGTAGCCCATGACCTGGCCCATCGCCTTCATGTCGGCGGCGCCGGTTGCCTGAATGGCGGCGTCGACCAGCGCGGCCAACTCGTCCTCCGAGCGCGTCTTGGGGAGCCAGCGTCCGAGGTAGTCCACCTCGTATCGCAGCTTGTCGGCCGCCTCCGAATCGCCCCGGCCCACGCGCTCGTACTCCGGCAGCGCCTTGCTCATCTTCTTGGCGTAGCTACCGATCACGGTGCGATAGAGCGCGTCGTCCTCCTCGCCAGTGAATCCGGGCGCCTTCAGCGCGCGCGCCACGTCGGTGACGATCTGGCGGACCACGTCGGCGCGGTTCCGATCATGGGTCCGCATGGCATCCTGCAACTCGTGCTTCAGTTCCTCTTTGATACTCACGCTGTCTCTTTCTAGCGACCACACGGACGTGGACGTCCAGTTCAATGCCACGGTTTTCAATGCCACCCGTTCGACACGGCAGCTGCTCCGGACGATAGCAGATTCTGCGGGTCCCCGGCCGGTCCGCGCCGTCTGCCTGTATCATCAGGAGCGAGGATCGCCCGTGACCACCATCGCCCCAGCGACGTCCGTCGATCTGCCATCCAGCGAGCGCACGGCCGCCGCGCCGGTCGCGGTTCCGTGGTTTCTCTGGGCGGTCGCCTTCGCGTCCACCAGCGTCATGGTGGGGATCATCTGGGACATCTCTTGGCATCGCACCATTGGTCGGGACACGTTCTGGACACCGGCGCATCTGGCCATCTATCTGGGTGGGGCGGTGGCCGGACTGTCGTGCGGATGGCTCGTCTTGCAGACCACGTTCGGCGGGTCGGTCCGCGACAGAGCCGCCGGCGTCAGCTTTTGGGGGTTTCGCGGGCCCTTGGGCGCCTGGGTCTGTATCTGGGGCTCGCTCGCGATGATTACATCGGGGCCGCTGGACGACTGGTGGCACAACGCCTACGGGCTGGATGTCAAGATCCTGAGCCCTCCGCACGCGGTGTTGGCGGCCGGCATCCTGTCCATCCAGATCGGCGCAATGCTGATGGCGCTGGCCCAGCAGAATAACGCCCGCCGCGGCGACCGCGGAAGCGAGCTGCCGTTCGTGTACGCCGGCGGCGTGTTCATCGTGATGCTGGCGACGCTGGTCACCCAGGAGATCGCGTTCGCCAACGCCCAGCATGGCAACACCTTCTTTATCGTGTCGGGGGTCATGTTCCCGATCGTGCTGGTCGGCCTGGCTCGCGCCGCCCGGGGGCCGTGGGGCGCAACGACTGCCGCGGGCGTGTACATGGGCGTCACCATGATCATGATCTGGATCCTGCAGCTCTTCCCGGCCCAACCGATGCTCGCGCCGATCCTCCGACAGGTCGATCGCATGGTGCCTCCCCCGTTTCCGCTGTTGCTGGTGGTGGCTGGTCTGGTGATCGACCTGGTGATCCGGCGGCTGCCGGCTGACGCTCGATGGGTCCGCCAGTCGGCGACGGCCGTTGGGGCCGGGCTGGCAGGGTTGGTCCTGTTCGGGATCGTCCAGTGGTACTTCGCCGAATTCCTGTTGTCGCCCGCCGCCCGTAACGTCTTCTTCGCGGCAGACCAGTGGGACTACAACTCCAGGCCCGGTGCCTGGCAGTACGAGTTCCGAACCGCGCCAGCGACATGGGGTGGACTGGGACTGGCGGCCGCCATCACCGCGGGCAGTTCGCTTGGTGGGCTGGTCTGGGGCAACTGGATGCGACGGGTCCGGAGATAGACGTGCTGAGCCGGAGCACGCCTCGCCGGTCGCGCTCGATGCGGGCGGTCGCGCGCATGCTCGTGCTGGTGTGTGCCGGGGTGGCCGCCTCGGCGCACGTCGGCACCTCCAACGCGTATTTTGAGGGAGCTGCCGGTCCCTACGGGGTCCGTGTCATCGTGCGCACCCCCGGCGTGATTCCGGGGCTCGCTCAAATCGCCGTCCGGATCACCAGCGGAACCGGCGTTGAGGCGGTGACGGTGCGGCCGCTTCGGGCCGATGTGGGCCTGGAGGGAGCGCCACCGGCCGATCGCGCCCGTCCGGTCGATGGTGACGCCGCGCTCTATGACGCGGAACTGTGGTTGATGACGCCCGGCTCCTACAGCGTCCACGTCCGCGTCGCCGGCGCCGCCGGCGAGGGGACCGCGTTCGTGCCGGTACTGGCGGTGGCCGAGCGCCGACTCCCGATGCCTTCGGCGATGGCCGCAGGCCTGTTGGGGGCCGGGGTGATTCTGTTCGTCGGCGTCATCACCATCTTCGGGGCCGCCACTCGCGAGAGCGTACTGCCGCCGGGGGACGCTCCGGATCGACGTCGACGGGTCCGGGCGCGGGTGGTGATGGGCCTGACCACCTTGGTGCTGGCGGTGACGCTCTGGGGGGGCTGGACCTGGTGGGATGTGGTCGACGCCGCCTATCGGGATCGGATGTATCGCCCGCTGCAGACCTCGACCACGCTCACCGATACCGAGGACGGTGCCGCGCTGCGGCTCACCATCGACGACCCGGCCTGGCAGGGTCGCGACTGGTCGCCGCTCGTGCCCGACCACGGCAAGTTGATGCACATGTTTCTCGTCAAGGACGACGACCTGGCGGCGTTCGCCCACGTGCATTCGACGCCGGATGCCGACGGTCGCTCATTCGACGTGCCGTTCCCTCCCCTGCCAGCAGGCACTTACCGGGTGTACGGCGACATCGTGTTCGAGTCGGGCTTCGCGCAGACACTGGTTGATGAGGTGGAGGTCAGGGAACGGCCGAGCCTCAGCCCGCAGGAGGCCCGGGATCCCGACGACTCCTGGGCCGAGCTTCATCCGCACGGGGCCTACGACGACACGGCCTACGGGTTACCCAGCGGTCGAGCGATGCGGTGGCATCGCCCCGAAGCGCTGGTCGCCGATCAGGAGACCACGCTGCGCTTCGCGGTGACCGAGACGGACGGTCGCGCCTCGGTGCTGGAGCCGTACATGGGCATGGTCAGCCACGCCGCCGTAACCCGTGACGACGGCTCGGTCTTCATGCACCTGCATCCGACCGGGAGCATCAGCATGGCCGCGCAGCGTCGGTTCGAGACCGCGGAGGGCCTGGCGAAACCTGGATTGCACAGGCACGGCGCCGCCGGCGGCGTCAGCTTTCCGTTCCTGTTTCCGTCACCCGGTCCCTACCGGATCTTCGTCCAGGTCCAGGTCGCCGGTGTCGTCGAGACCGCCGCGTTCGACGTCAACGTCAGCCCCGCCTTTGGCCCCGGCTGAACGCCACCGCTATGCCTGACCTGCACGCGTCTCGACTCGCCCGCCAGGTCAACGGCGAGATCGTGGTCGTGTTGGGATGGGGGCGAGCCATTCTGCTCCAGCTGGCGCATCCGCTGGTGGCCGCCGGTATCGCCGACCATGCGTCGTTCGGTGGGAGCTCCCTGCAGTACGTGCGGCGCACGCATCGGACCATCAGCTCGATGCTGAGTCTGACATTCGGGCCTCCTGACGCCGTGCGCCTGACGGCCGACCGCATCAACGCGATTCACCGTCGTGTCCACGGTCGGCTGGCGGAGGCCACCGAGCGCTTCGCGGCCGGCACCCCGTATTCGGCCGCCGATCCGGACCTGCTCCGCTGGGTGCACGTCACCCTGATCGAAACGCAGCTCCTCACCTACCGTCTGCTGGTCGCCCCATTGACGGCGACCGACGCCGATGCCTACTGTGCCGAGGCCGCCACCATCGCGCCCCTCCTCGGCATTCCGCCGCACTTCCTCCCGACCTCGGTCGCCGATGTGACGGAGTATCTGGAGCGCGGGTACGCGGACAAGACGGTGCAGGTGACGGACACGGCCCGAGGACTGGCCCGTCAGCTCTTGTGGCCGCCGACCCGGGTCGTCGCGAGCCCGGTGATGGCCCTGGGTCGGCTGATCACCATCGGCTTGCTGCCACCGGCGCTCCGACAGGCCTACCGATTCCACTGGACTCAGCGGGACCAACGGCGTTTCGATCGCGCCGCGAGCTGGCTGCGACGCACCCGCAGGGCGATTCCGACCGCGCTGTGCGTCTGGCCGGCCTCTCGTGCAGGTCAGCGCAACGCGGTCGGTCCGTCCCCAGCCAGTCCCCTGGCACGGTAAGTCCTGGCCTCCGGGCATGCCGCCGATCTATGTGATACTGAAACATCGGATACGACTGGGACGTCGTATTGCATAGTTGGAAGCCGTGTCACTTGAGGAGACCATGAGCCTGCGAACCACGATCGCCTGTGCCCTTTCTGGAACCCTGCTCGCTGGAGCGTCAGTCACCGCCCAGGATCTGCTGCGGTCGGCGTACTACGACGTGCGAGCGGTCACGGTGGCGACCGGGTTGCAGGATCCCTGGTCCATCGCATGGCTCCCGAGCGGAGAGATGCTCGTCACGGAGCGACCCGGACGGCTGCGCATCATCCGCGATGGGGTGCTGCTCCCTGACCCCGTTCCGGGTGTGCCCGCGGTTCACGACGAAGGTCAAGGCGGCCTGTTCGAGGTGCTCCCCCACCCTGACTTTGCGACCAACCGGTTGTTGTATCTGAGCTACGCGCGGCCGATCGATGACAACTCGACCACCGCCATCATCCGCGGGCGGTTCGAGAACGATCGCTTGACCGACATCGAAGACGTGTTCGAAGCCCAAACGCGGGGCGGTGGCCACTACGGCGGTCGTCTCGCCTGGCACCCCGATGGGTATCTGTTCGCCACGGTCGGCGAGCGCATGGCGCCGCCGGCGGGCGACCTGGCCGCACACCCAGCCCAGGATCTCTCGAACCACCACGGTGTCACCATTCGCTTACACGACGACGGGTCGGTACCGGCCGACAACCCCTTCGTGGGCCGGCCGGACGCCCGCCCCGAGATCTGGAGTTACGGGCACCGCAACCCCCAGGGCTTGATCGTTCATCCGGATACGGGGGACCTCTGGGCGAATGAGCACGGCCCGCAAGGGGGCGATGAGCTCAACCTGATTCAACCGGGCGCCAACTACGGATGGCCGGTCATCGGGTACGGTGTGAACTACGGCAGTGGCATCGCCATTCACGACGGCACGCACGGCGAAGGTCTGGAATCACCCGTGCATTTCTGGGTGCCGTCCATCGCCACCTCGGGGCTGCTGGTCTATACCGGCGACAAGTTCCCAGAGTGGCGAGGCGACTTCTTCATCGGGGGCATGGCAGGACAGCAGTTGGCGCGTCTCACACCCAGTGTCGATCGTCCGGGTCGCATCGAGCGGGAGGAGACTCTGGCGCATGGCCTGGGGCGAATCCGCGACGTGCGTCAGGGCCCGGACGGCTACATCTACCTGGCCGTCGAACACCGCGGCGCCCCCAGTCACGTCATCCGACTGGAGCCGGTCCCCCGTCAGTAGCGCCGTGTGAATCACGGAATCTGTAGCAAGCCCCTCCAGGGGCGGCAGGGGCGTTGAGCGGTCGGCGTGCGCGCCGGGCCTGAGGCTGGACCTTCGATGACCGGTCTATTGCCCCGACGCCTCTTCCACACGGGCCCCGGCCAACATGTTGGGTAACCCGTAGTTCCCTTCGTGACAGGCGTATTCGAACATCAGGTCGCCGCGCTTCATCGGCAACACCGCCGTGAACGGTCGTGTGAACGTGTCGGGATCGTTGACCGTGTATTCGTACAACAGCGTGTCGTCGGCCAGTCGGCGGAAACGTTCTGTCAGGCGGAGCGTGGACCCGGTGCCGGCGGCCTGGACGACCGACGGATTGAAGCTGGCGGTCTTGTCGGTGAAGTTGGGTGATTCGACGCCCAGCGGGTCACCGTCCCAGTGGCCGCGCGAGTCGCCCATCCACTGACGAATGCTCTCGGGCAACGGGTCGCGCCCGTCGAGCGGAATCACACGCGCGTCATGCACCATTTCGTTCAGGATGACGACGTGGTCCGACGTCTGGAAAATCTGGATGTTCTGGTTGTACCCGGCCGGGACGATGGGTGGGCCCGAATTGAACCCGAGGAGACATCGCTCGGCCAGCCCACGGTCATGCCAGCTGTCGGCGCCGATGCCGGCGGCCCGCACGCGCACCGGGCGCGTGCCTGGCAGATCCGCACCCAACGAGAGCGTTGCCATCTCGACGCCGGGACGCAGCTCGGGGAGACGCCCCGTCGGCGGGTCGACGATGAGCGACGTGCGTTGGTCATGGACAACCGATGCGCCCTGGTCGACCCAGTAACTGTTGTACGCGCCCACGTCGCCGCCGACTGGCAACGGCTCTTCTCGTACCTCAGTTTGCGCGAACGCGGCGGCCTCGCGCGCCGCCGACTGCGCGTCGAGCTCGGCGACCTCTTCGGCCGTCAGTGCCGCCTGATCCGCCTGGCTCTCGGGTCGTTCAAGCGGCGTGAGCGTGCGGAAGTCCCAGACGCCCTGAAGGTCTGGTTTGCCGTCGGCCAAACGCGGCGGTGCGACGCCCTGGGCTCGGACCACGGCGGGGATCGACATGCTCAAGCACAACGCGGTCACTAGAATTCGTCTCTCCATAGCAGTCTCCAGCCGCCGTCGCGGAGACGGCGGCGTTAGTGGGTTGGCAGCGATCACTTGGGTACCGTCGTGCTCCCTTCCGTCAGCATCGACTGAAATCGTGCGTCCATGCTTGCCACCATCTCCGTCCATCCCTCAGCGTCGAGGCAACTCGCACATTTCGGGTTGACGGGGAGATCCGGGTCCAACTGGGAGGCCGTCTCCCGCGCGTGATTGTGCAGGAAGAGATCGGGCGGGTCGAGCGCCTTGAGCCGACGCAGGGTGCGTTGCGTGTCTTCGACGACGCTGGGATGTCTCGGATTGTCGACGAGTGGGGCTCCGTCGTTCGGGATCTCACCGCCGCGAAAGGCCACGTCGAACGTCCGGCCACCCTCCTCGACGGTCGTCATCCACATCGTGGCGCCTTGCGTGTGGCCACCCGTCCACAGCGCCCTGAGCGTCGTCCCACCCAACGTGACCGTGTCACCGTCCTCGACCACGCGATCCACCGGGACCGGCTCAAAGTCTCGAGCCCCGATAGCCGAGTTGTCCCGGCCCGATCGAAGCGCCACGGCGTCGCCGCCGAGCGCCACCACCTCCGCTCCGGTCGCGCGCCGCATGGCCGCGTGTCCTTCGATGTGGTCCCAATGCGCGTGGCTCGAGATCATGATCCGGATGTCTCGGACCTTGAACCCGAGTTTCTCGATGTTCGAGACGATGAGGTCGTGCATATCGGCGGTGCCGGTGTCGCGACG
>SXGT01586323.1_pt1 | contig 11599 bp, 8 predicted proteins | sample 3176221 | NCBI WGS metagenome assembly SXGT01 (sample SAMN11356862, study PRJNA531348) | freshwater metagenome | isolation source: freshwater sample F1-120 | place: China: Fuxian Lake, Yuxi | collected 2017-12-25
GAAACCGTTTACGACCACGGCCCGCGCCGCGCGCCGGCTCATCGAGAAGGCCGAGGCGAAGAAGCTGGCGCTGGGGGTGGCCGAGAACCTGCGCTACTACGAGAGCACCCGTTCGACGGGGTGGGCGGTGCAGAGCGGCCTGCTGGGCAAGGTGCAGATGGTCCTCAGCGGCGGGGTGGGCAATATCTGGTCCCCGGACGTGATTGTGGCCAAGACCGCCTGGCGGCACCGCAAGCTGGAGGCGGGGGGCGGGGGCAGCATGGATATCGGCGCCCATATCTTCGACCGGCTGCGGTACCAGTGCGGCGAGGTCGAGCGGGTCTCGGCCCTGGCCCGCGCCGTGGAGCCGGTGCGCTACACCCGCGACGAGGCCGGCAAGGTGATCGAGGAAGTCAAATGCGAGGTGGACGACACCTTCTTTGCCCTGCTGGAGTTCACCAGCGGCGCCATCGGCAACCTGCTCTTCTCCTGGGCCGGGCACGGCGAGCACACCGGTTTTGAGGGCGGGGGGGCAATCTACGGGAGCAAGGGCAGCCTCAAGGGGGAGCGGGTACAGCTCGACGGGCAGGAATCCGCCGAGGTGGGGGAACTCTTCCGCCAGCAGGTGGGGGCGGCCCAACTGGAAAGGTTCTTCCCGCGTGGCATCCAGGACGGCTTTGCCCTCGAACTGCTGGAGTTCATCAGCGCCATCGAGCAGGGCCGGCAGCCCGAGACCAGCGGATTGGAGGGCCTCAAGGACATCGCCCCGGGCCTGGCCATCCTCGAATCCTCGGAACTAGGCCAGCCGGTGAGGGTGGCCGATGTTGAGCAGTGTCGGGTGGAGGCGTGGCAGGGGGAGATCAACCAGCACTTTGGGATCGAATGATGGACTGGGGACTGGGGCCTTTTATCAAGTACGAGGGCAATCCCATCCTGGCGCCCACCGCGGAGGGTTGGGAGTCACACGCCCTGTACAACCCCACGGCCTGGACCGACGGCCAAGAGGTCTCGCTGCTCTACCGGGCAGAGGGGCCTTGTGATTTTCCGGGGCGCAGCTTCACCTCGCGCGTCGGCTTGGCCCTCAGCCGCGACGGGATTCACTTCGAGCGCCAAGCCGCACCGGTGCTGGAGCCAACGGAGTGGTACGAGATACCCGGAGGTTGCGAGGATCCACGCCTGGTAAAGATCGCCGACACCTTCTATCTGACCTATACCGGGTACGACGGCGCGGTGGCCCGGCTGTGTATGGCGGTGAGCAGGAACCTGCGCCAGTGGGAGAAGTGGGGGCCGGTGTTCCCGGACGAGGCTTGGGATGCGTATTTCCCCGCCCAGGAGTATCCCGGTACCCCGAGGGGCTGGTCCAAGTCCGGGGCGATCATCGACCAGCAAGTGAATGGGAAATACTGGATGTACTTCGGCGATACCCATATCTGGGTGGCCTCCTCGGCAGATCTGAAGAGCTGGCAGATTGAAGCAGAGCCAGTGATCTCGCCGCGTCAGGGGTATTTCGACTCGCGCCTGGCGGAGCCGGGGCCGGCTCCGGTGCGGCTGGGCGAGGGCTGGTGGCTGGGGTACAATTCAGCGGATGAAAATCTGCGCTACGCCTTTGCCCAGGTGCTCATCGATCCGGCTGATCCCCGCAAAGTGCTGCGCCGCTCGGAAACCCCCCTGCTGGAACCCACCCGGCCCGACGAGCAGGTGGGCCAGGTGCCGCAGGTGGTCTTTGCCGAGGGGTTGGTGCAACTGGGCAGGCGCTGGTTCCTGTACTACGGCATGGCCGACTCCCGGCTGGGTCTGGCCATCGCCGACTACCCTTCTCACTGAAGGAGGCGCCGATGAAAGCTGCGGTTTGTTACGAGTTTGGCAAGCCCCTGGTGGTGGAAGAAGTGGAGCTGGAAAAACCCGGACCCGGCGAGGTGGAGGTGCGGCTGGTGGCTTCGGCCATCTGCCACAGCGACGTACACCTGATCCGCGGCGAGTGGGGAGGCAATCTGCCCCTGATTCCCGGGCATGAGGCAGCCGGGGTGGTGGAAGCCGTGGGTGAGGGGGTGGGGCTGGCCAAGGTGGGAGATCGGGTGGTGGTCTGCCTGATCCGCTCCTGCGGCCGCTGCCACTTTTGCACCATCGGGGCCCAGTACATGTGCAACGGGGCCTTTGCCCTGGACACCGATACCCGGCTGCGCAACAAGAAAGGCCAGATGCTGGGGCGGGGCATCCGCTCGGCGGCCTTTGCCGAGCGGGTGGTGGTGGATCAGACCCAGCTCATCCAGGTTCCAGAAGAGGTCCCCCTGGAGGGGGCGGCCCTGCTGGGTTGCGGGGTAATCGCCGGCCTGGGAGCAGTGGTCAACACCGCCCAGGTGAAGGCCGGCCACAGTGTGGCGGTGATCGGCATCGGCGGGGTGGGGATCAACGCGGTCCAGGGGGCAGCCCTGGCCGGGGCCAACCCGATTATTGCCATCGACGTGGTGCAGAGCAAGCTGGAGGTGGCGCGGCGTTTTGGCGCCACCCATGCGGTAGATGGAAGGAGCGGGGATCCGGTGGCCACCGTCAAGGAGCTGACCAAAGGCCTGGGGGTGGATTACAGTTTCATCACCGTGGGTAATACCCGCGCGGTCGAGCAGGGCTTTGAGATGTTGGCCAGCCGCGGCACCGAAGTCATCCTGGGTATTCCCGAAGGCGGGGCCAAAGCCCAGTTGAGCGTGGGCAGTTTTATCGCCGAGCGCCGGGTGATGGGCAGCTGGAACGGCTCCACGCTGCCCAGAGTACACATCCCCCTCTGGATGGCCCTGTACGATCAGGGAAAGATCAAACTCGACGAGCTGGTCAGCGGCCGGTACCCTATTGAGGAGATCAACGTGGCCATCGCCCAGATGGAGGGGGGCGGGGTACTGCGCAACGTGATCGTCTTCTGAGGGTGTTGATCGTGATCCCTTGCCTGATGGCCCTCTGCCTGCTGGCGATGGCCTGCGGCGACGCCGGCGATCCGGCGCCGGGCACGCCGCGCCAGCTCCTGCTCTGGGCCTTTGGCGGGGTGCCCCGCACCCAGGCCTGGCTGCGGCAGGGGGTAGCGCAGTTCAACGCCACCCATCCCGACCTGCAGGTCACCTTCGAGAACCGCGACTGGAGCACCCAACGCGAGAGCCTGATCACCGCCACGGTGGCCGGCGAGGGGCCCGACCTAGTCTACGTCCACCACAAATACGCGGTGGAGTTCGGCGAACTGGGCGGGCTATACCCGTTGGAGAACTTCGCCGATTTTCCCCAGATCCGCGACCGCTACCTGCCCCACATCCTCGAACACGTGCGCTACCAGGGGAACCACTACGGCATCCCGGCCACCACCCTGCCCTTCGTCATGGCCTATAACAAGCGGATTCTCGCCGAGCACCACCTAGAGCTGCCCCGCACCTGGGAGGAGTTGCAGGCCATGGGGCCGGTGCTCAAGGCCGCAGGCATCCATACCCTGAGTATGCCGGCCGGGGCCAATGGGGACACGGCCTATCGCTTTGTCTCGCTGCTTTACAAGGCGGGGGGCCGGGTGCTCAATGAGGACTGGAGCCGGGCCGCGCTCAACGGGCCGGCAGGGCTGGCGGCGCTGAAGCTCCTGCTGGAGATGAAGCGGCAGGGATACATGCCCGAGGCCTGCACCGCGTACGCCAACGACGAGAACATCGCCCACTGGTGCGGCGGGCGGGCCCTCTTCTCCATCGAAGGGCCCTGGTGGCAGGACGTGGTACAGGCCGACTACCACTTCCCCCTGGCCGACATGGGCCTGGCCGAGTTGCCGGTGCCCTCCCAGGCTTTTGAGGCCAACCCTTCGCGGACCCTGCTGGATATCGCCATGATCTCCATCACCGCCTATACCCCGGATCCGCAGGCCTCGTGGGCCGCGCTCAAGGACCTCTTTGTCGACAATCCGGTGTGGCAGGCCCCTGAGCCGGCGCTGGTGCTCTTGCCGGCCCTCAAGGCGGCGTACGCGCCAGGGGTGAAGTCCGAATACATCGACATGGACGTTTTGGCCGCCGGGCTGATGAACGGGCTGGCCTGGCCGGGGCACCCGCGCATCACCGAGATCCAGAGTTTGATGGCCGAGGCGGTCAACACGACCCTTACCGGGACCAAGACCCCGCAGCAGGCATTGGACGACGCGGCGTGGGAAGTGGACGAGATTCTGGCGGAGTAGGCCCGGCGGATTGGGGAAGGAACCTGCCCGGTGCCAGCCCATTTTGTGACACCAAAGATTAAAGACGAAATTGGTATAAGGTAAGTATCGGGGACGCCTCAAGAGGCGAGGGAAGAGGCCCGGCGGGGAGACCTGCCGGGTTTTTTTGCTGTTTGGTTTCAGCAATCTCGTCGTATATTTCCCGGCCATGAAAACCCACCGCTTCCTCTGCGCGGCCTTGCTGCTTCTCCTGTGCGCCCCGGCTCTGGCCCAGAATCGGGTGCTGGAACTGGATGGCAAGGGGTCGTACGTACAGCTGCCGGCCCATATCTTCGACGGCCTGGAGGCGGCCACGGTGGAGGCGTGGGTGCGCTGGGACGACTGGGCCTACTTCTCGCAGTGGTTTTCCTTTGGTAGCGAGTCCAACACCCAGTGGAGGTCGATGGGTGGCAACCACTTCGGCACAGATGCTACACTCCAGTTCTTCACCTATATAGAGAGGGATCAAGTGTATCTCTTGCGGGTAAACGCCGCGTTACCGCTGGGGCAGTGGTGCCATCTGGCCATGGTCTCGGGACCAGGCGGCATGCACTTCTATCTCAATGGCGTGCTGGTGGGGCAAAACGGCTACCAAGGCAGCTTCGCCGCCGCCGGCGCGGGGGAACACAATTATCTGGGCAAGTCCAACTGGCCAGACAACGCCTATTTCCACGGGGCGCTGGATGAGGTGCGGGTGTGGTCGGTAGGGCGCACCCAGGAGGAGATCCGCGCCGGCATGGGTCAGGGGCTGCGGGGGGACGAGGTGGGGCTGGTAGGGCTGTGGAACTTCGACGGGGGGGACGCCCAGGACGGCTCGCCGCAGGGCCATCACGGGCAATTGCGCGGCAATGCCCGCACTGCGGCGGCGCCCTTTCCGGGGGCGGGTGAGACGGTTCTGCCCTCCGTGGTGCAAGGTGTGGTGCGCGACGAAAGCGGCGTGCCCTTGTACAACGCGGTTACCTCGCTGGTCCGGGGCGACGTCGAGCAGGCCGTTATGGCTACCTATGCGGACGGCCGCTATGCGCTGGCCATATTCGGGGCGGGGCCCCATGTCCTGAAGGTCCGCTTCGAGGCTGCGAGGCCGCAATGGGCCCATATAACTGAGCCGCCGCTGAGCGATATCGGCGCTTGGGTGCGGGAACTCGCCTTGCAGGAGGGCGAGGCACTGCACGTGGAACCGCGCCTGCCTTCCACCCTGGTGGCACAGTGGTCCGGCGAAGGAGACGGGCGCGATGTGCTGGGACGCCACGACGGGGTCCTGGAAGGGAGGCTCGGTTTTGCCCCGGGTTTGGTGGGCCGGGCCTTTAGCCTGGACGGCAAGGACGATATCATCCGCGTGGCCCACACCAATGATCTCGACCAGACCGGCAGCTTTGCCCTGGTGGGGTGGATCTTTCCGACCAGCGACGAACACTCACAGGTGATTGTCTCCAAGTGGCCGCTGGAGTCGGCCAAATACGGTGCGGGCCAATTCACGTTCGTCACCGAGTCGGGCCAGGGGCTCGGTCTAGGCCTTTCCGACGAGGAGCGCTACTCATTTCGCACGCCGACCAATGTTTTTGCCCGCAATGCCTGGAATATGGTGGCTGCGGTGTACGACCAGGCCACGGGCACCCGCTACCTCTACGCCAATGGTAGGGAAGTGGCCCGGCGCCAGGGCCTGCCGGTCGCCCTCGCCCGCAACCGGGTAGATGCGACGATGGGGGGCGTGATCGGTCAGGTATCGGGCAGTCTCTATCAACTGTTCGAGGGGCTTTTGGACGAGGTGGCGATCTACCGCAGCGCGCTGGACGATGTGGCCATCCAGCGCCTCTACGGGGCCTATGCCGAGGCGCGCTGGTCCGGCGAGGGCAATGCCAACGACAGCCGGGGCGGCAATCACGGAACCCTGGTGAAGGAGGTGGCCTTCGTCCCCGGTGTGGCAGGGCAGGCCTTTTCCTTTGACGGCCGGGAGAGCTACGCCGAATTCAATCCCTATATCGGCAATTTCGGCCCAGGTGATTTCAGCATCGAAGCGTGGCTGTGGCGCGCCGAGGCACAGCGGGTTCCGGTGCCTTTCCTCATCAGGGACTTCGACCACGACTTCCTCGTGAGCAATAACAGGTGGAACGACCATTATATCTATATAAGGGGTGATGAAGATAGCCGGGGATTGAGTATGGGGATCGACGCGGCGGGTCGCGCCCAGGTCGAACTCAACAGCGGCATCGAGGTCGCGCACCTGGCCAGCCGGGAAGCGCTGTCGCTCCAGACCTGGCACCACCTGGCGCTGGTGCGCCAGGGGATCGAAATCCGGCTCTACGTCGACGGCCACCTCGATGCGGCGCAGGCGACGGAGCGGGTGCTGGATCTGGTCCTGCCCACGCCCCTGTACCTGGGTGCGGCGCCCGGGCGCAAGCGCTTCTTCTCCGGGCGTATCGACGAGGTCGCCCTGCACAACCACGCCCTGAGCCCCGGCCAGATCAGTGCGACCTATGCACGGACGATCAGCGCCTGGCGCTGGGCACTGTGGAAAGGGCGCCTCGAAGTAGGAGGGATCGGTCTCATGGTGGTGGTGGCGCTTCTGTCCAGCGCCCGCTACTACAGCCAGCGCAAGGGGCGCCTGGAGGCCCATCGGGCCCGCGAGTTGGCCGAGGCGGCCAACCAGGCCAAGAGCGCGTTTCTGGCGAATATGTCCCACGAGATCCGCACGCCGATGCATGCGATTCTGGGCTATTCGCAGATCCTGCGGGAGCAGGAATCGCTCACCGTGGCGCAGCGCCGCGCCGTGGAGGTCATCTACAGCAGCGGGGATCACCTGCTCAAGCTGATCAACAATGTCCTAGATCTTTCCAAGATCGAGGCTGGCCGCATGGAATTGCAGCCCGTGGACTTCGACCTGGAGCAGCTGGTCAACGGACTGGGCTCGATGTTCGAGCTGCGCTGCCGGCAGCAGGGCCTGGCCTGGCTGGTGGTACGGGAGGGGGAGGGCTGGCAGGTGCACGGGGACGAGGGCAAGCTGCGCCAGGTGCTGGTCAACCTGTTGGGCAACGCGGTGAAGTTCACCCAGCAGGGAGAGGTGGTGCTGGAGGTGAAGGGAGCGCAGGAGCAGTATCATTTTGCGGTGCGGGACACGGGTCCGGGGATCGCCGCCGAGCATCAGGAGGCGATCTTTGCCCCTTTCCAGCAGGGGCCGTCCCATACCGTTACGGGGGGTACTGGTTTGGGGCTGTCGATTGCGCAGCGCAACGTGGAGTTGATGGGTGGCAGGTTGCAGGTGGAGTCGGCCCTGGGCCGGGGGGCGCGCTTCTCTTTCTCGCTGGCGCTGCCGCCAGCGCAAGGCCCGGTGGGGCGGGTCGAGGGGCGGCGAGGGCAGGTGGTGAAGCTGGCGGCCGGGTACAGCCCGGACGTGCTGATTGTCGACGATGTAGCCACCAACCGGGAGATCCTGGCGCAGATCCTGGAGCGGCTCGGCGCCCGGGTGAGGGAGGCCGACAGCGGCGAGGCAGCCCTGGTTGCCGTGCGCCAGGAACGGCCGGACCTGGTGTTCATGGACATTCGGATGGCGGGCATGGACGGGGTGGAGGCGCTGCGGCGGCTGCGGGCCGAGCACGGGGCGCTGCCCATCGCGGCGATCTCGGCCTCGGTGATGCAACACCAGCGACAGGAATTCCTCCAGGTCGGCTTCGACGCTTTTCTGGAAAAGCCCTTCCGTCTCGAAGATCTGTACGCCTGTTTGGAGCAGGTGCTGGGGGTGCAATATGAGACGACCTCGTCCAGTGCTGCCGCGCCGGCAGTGGACTTCGCAGGCATGCCGCTGCCCGTGGCGCTGCGGGCGGAGTTGCGTCGGGCCGCGGAGATGCACAATGTGACCGCGCTCGAGGGTGGACTGGCGCAGTTGGCTGGGCTGGGGGCGCGGGAAGGGCAGCTGGCTGACCGCCTGCCGGCATCGCAGACTGATCCAGACGGGAAGATGGTAGGTCCATGAGTGCAAACGATCCGACCGCAGCAGGCAAGTTCGAACTCTCCACCTCCCGCCAGTTTCCACAGTGGCTGGCGGAGCAGGGCCTGTCGCTCGCCTTCACCACCTACCAGGCGGGCAAGCTCTTCCTGATCGGGCTGAACCCTCAGGGGCGGCTGTCGATCTTTGAGCGCACCTTCAACCGCTCCATGGGCCTGGCCGGGGACGGCCAGACCTTGTGGATGAGCACCCTCTACCAGTTGTGGCGGCTGGAGAATACCCTCCCGCCCGGGCAACTGGCCGAGGGCTACGACTGTTTCTACATCCCCCGCACCGCGTACACCACCGGCGACCTCGACATCCACGATATTGGCCTGGGGTCCGACGGCAAACCGGTGTTCGTCGCCACCTTGTTCAGCTGCGTGGCGACCCTCAGCGAGACCCACAGCATCCGGCCGCTGTGGAAACCACCCTTCATTTCGCGCCTGGCTGCCGAGGATCGCTGTCACCTCAACGGCCTGGCAATGGCAGGGGGCAGACCGCGTTACGCCAGCGCCGTGAGCAACTCGGACGTGGCCGACGGCTGGCGCGACCGGCGCCGCGACGGCGGCTTGGTGATCGATATCGACACTGGCGAGATCGTGCTGACCGGGTTGTCGATGCCGCACTCGCCGCGCCTGGTGGACGGGGTGCTCTACCTGGCCGACTCGGGCACCGGGCGCTTCGGCCGGGTCGATCTGGCCAGGGGTGCGTTCGAGGAGATCGCCTTCTGCCCCGGCTACATCCGCGGCCTGACCATCCACCGGCACTTCGCCGTGGTGGGCATGTCCATGCCGCGCCACAACCGGACCTTTGCCGGCCTGGCCCTGGACGAGGAACTGAAACGCCGCAATGTGGAGCCGCGCTGCGGCCTACTGGTCATCGACCTGCGCAGCGGGGATATCGTGCACTGGATACGCCTGGAGGGGATCGTCCAGGAACTCTACGACGTGGTGGTGCTGCCCGGCGTGACGCGGCCCATGGCCCTGGGCCTGGTGTCGGACGAGATCCGCCGGACCATCAGTTTGGAGAACGACCTATCGGCGACGGTGCCCCAGTAGGTGGAAACGCTGTATTCCTGAAATCCTGTCGCTGATCTTGTGCGGGGCCGGTCCTTCCTGGAGCCGGCCTCTTTTTTTTGGTAGCGCTCCGCGTAGGGGCCGGCTATGAAATCCCCTTGGTTCGCTGCGCCCTGCTCCTGCTGGGCAGTGGGAACGTTGCGCCGGAGGATCTCGATAGGCTCGCTGTTTTCGACTTCCATTCCCATCAGCTGTTGGGGCCGCTCCCTGCCGCGCTTGACGACTGGCATGGTCCGCTGTAACTTCCGCCACTACCACGCGATAACCAGGAGGGACGAGTTGAGAAGGCTGATGGTATTCCTGTGTCTGGCGATATTGGCGGTTGCCGGCTGCGGCCGGGGCGCGGACAGCGGCAAGCCGAAGGTAGGATACGTGGTCAATTATATGTCCCACGAGTGGTACCAGAACATCTGCACGGCCGCCCGGCAGCGGGCCACCGAACTGGGGGTGGACCTGGTGATCGCCGACGCCAACCTCGACGTGGCGGCGCAGATCTCCAAGGCCGAGAATCTCATCGCCCAGGGGGTGAAGGTGCTGATCCTCACCCCGGTGGACGCCAAGGCCCTCGGCGCCCTGGTGCGCCAGGCCAAGGAGGCGGGGCTGTACGTGATCACCGAGTCGAATCCGGTGCCCGGCAGCGACACCTACGTGGGCATCGACAACAAGGAGAGCGGCAAGAAGGCGGGTCGCTGGTACGCCGAGTACGCCAAGGACAGGGAGATCAGCCCGCAGATCCTGATCATCGGCCTGCCCAATTTCGAGGACTGCCGCCTGCGGGTGGAGGGCTTCAAGGAGGCGCTGGCTGAGTCGGGTATTGCCTACACCATTGCCCAGGAGGTGGACGGGCAGGGACTCAAGGAAAAGGCCTTCAAGGCAGCCCAGGACGCCCTCACTGCCCACCCCGAGGTCAACGCCATCTTCGGCATCAACGACGATTCGACCACCGGGGGCATCGCCGCGTACCAGGCCGCCGGCCTGGACCAAGTCAAATTGACGGCCATCGGCTTTGGCCTGGAGGGTATCGTCGGGCAGACCGCGCTGTTGGGCCACACCCCGTACCGGGCGGCCCTGGGCATGTTTCCCAACTTCGTCGGCCTCTCCCTGGTCGAAGCGGCGGTGGCCCTGGGCAAAGGGGAGGCGCTGCCGGCCCACTACGAGACCCCGACCACCATGATCACCCTCGAGAACTTCAACACCTTTTACCGGCAGGAGGGCCAGGGGTACGCGATGAATTTCGACGCCATCCGTCGCCTGCTGCCCACCCGCTGAATGGAGCGCCTCAAGGGGTTGCTGCGCGGCGAACAGGGCGCGCTGCTGGCGGCGCTCCTGCTCCTGTGTGTGGTGCTCAGTGTCCTGACCCCGGTTTTCCTCAGCGCCGCCAACCTCAAAAACGTGCTGCGCGACGCCTCCCTCATCGCCATCGCCGGCATCGGCATGGTGATCGTCATCCTGGCCGGGGAGATCGACCTGAGCGTCGGCTCGGTGCAGGCGGTGGTGGGCATCCTGGCGGTGTTGCTGCTCAACGAGAGCGGCAGTATCCTGCTGGCCCTGCTGGGGGCGCTGGTGGTGGGCCTGGCCATCGGGCTCTGCAACGGGCTGCTGGTCACCCGGGCGGGTATCAACTCCCTCATCGCCACCCTGGGCAGCATGGCCATCCTGCGCGGCGGGGCCATGGTGGGCACCCAGGCGGTCTCGGTCCAGGGGCGGGTGGACGGATTCGTCGAGGTGGGCACTGGGCACTGGGGTCCGCTGCCCATCCCGGTGGTGCTGGCCGTGGTCCTGCTGGTGCTTTTCTATCTGGTGCTCCACCACACCCCGGCGGGGCGCTACCTCTACGCGGTGGGTGGCAATGCCCAGGCAGCGCGCCTGGCGGGCCTCCCGGTCGAGAAGCTCAAGCTGGCGGCTTTTGCCCTCAGCGGGGTGCTGGCGGCGCTCAGCGCCTTTATCCTCGCCGCCCGGCTCAATTCGGGTCAGCCCAACGCGGGGCTGGGTTTCGAGCTGCAGGTGATCGCCGCGGTGGTGCTGGGCGGGGTGAGCCTGAGCGGGGGCCTGGGCACCCTGGTGGGGGCCGGCCTGGGCATCCTCATCCTCACCGTGCTCAACAACGGCCTGGTGCTGCTCGACGTCTCCTCTTTCTACCACGATATCGCCCGGGGCACGGTGATCATCCTGGCCGTGTACCTGGACACCCGCCGCCGCCAACGGGCCCAGCGGCACGCCTGAGCGATGGAACCCCTCGTCGAGTTGCGCGGCATCCACAAACACTACCCCGGGGTGTACGCCCTCAAAGAGGTGGATTTTGACCTGCGCCCCGGGGAGGTGCATGCCCTGGTGGGGGAGAACGGGGCGGGCAAATCGACC
>SXGT01650610.1_pt1 | contig 11599 bp, 13 predicted proteins | sample 3176221 | NCBI WGS metagenome assembly SXGT01 (sample SAMN11356862, study PRJNA531348) | freshwater metagenome | isolation source: freshwater sample F1-120 | place: China: Fuxian Lake, Yuxi | collected 2017-12-25
AACACCATCGCGATATCGCGGCGGCCCGGAGCCACTCCGTTGACCGACTCACCGCCGATTCTGATCTCACCGGACGTCGGCTCATCCAGACCTGCCAACAGGCGCAGTGCGGTGCTCTTGCCGCAACCCGAGGGTCCGACCAGAATGAGAAACTCCCCGTCGGCGACCGTCAGATTGAGCCCCTTCAGCGCGGCCACGCCGCCTTCGTAGCTGCGGGTGACGTCGCGGAATTCTACTTCTGCCACCGCTTCACCTCTCGTATCGCTGAGTTCATGCTCATCCCTTCAACCCGGTACTGGCCACCGACTGCACGAAGTAGCGCTGGGCCACCACGAATACCAGCAGCATCGGCAGCAGACTCATCACGTTGGCCGCCATCAACAGCGGCCACTGGGTGGTGTGGGCGCCCTGGAAATAGCTCATCCCGAGCGGAACGGTCATGGTGTCGGTCGAGGTGATGACGATCAATGGCCACAGAAAGTCGTTCCACGACGTCAGTACCGTGAGCGCGGCCAACGTCGACAGTGCGGGCATCGACAGCGGCAGGATGATCTTGAACATCACCCCGATTCGCGACGTACCGTCCACCCGGGCGGCCTCTTCCAGTTCCACCGGCACGGTCTGAAAGAACTGGCGCAAGAAGAAGATTCCGAACGCGGTCGCCAGGTTCGGCAGCATCAGCGCACCGATGTGGTCGATACCCATGCCCTCCCAGATATTGTCACCGAACCATTTGACGATGAGAAAGACCGGGATCATCGTCACCTGGAACGGGACCATCAGGGTTGCCATCAACACGACGAACAAGGCACCGCGGCCGAGGAATCGGATCCGCGCGAAGGCATAGCCGGCAAGGCTGCACACCAACAGGTTGCTGATCAGGACGACCGAGGTGACGGTCAGGCTGTTGAGGAAGAAGTGCCCGAAGGGGGCGGCGCCCCAGGCATCGGGATAGTTCTGCCAGCGCGGATGCTCGGGCACCAGATCGGGCGGGAACTTGTTGGCCTCCCCGGGGGTCTGAAGCGAGGTGATCACCATCCACAGTAGCGGGACGACGAGCAGGAACGACGTCGGGATCAACACCAGATGCCAAGGGCTGAAGGGCAGTCGGATGCGGCGGTGGACGGGTGGGTCGGCAGTGTGCGCCGGCTGCGGATCGCCGGTCACGGTGTCGGCGGGCGTCATTGCGGTATGGGTCATGGGCACTCCGATGGGGTGTGCATGGTCGAGGCGGTCATGAGTAGTGCACGTGTCGTCGGGTGAGCCGGAACTGCAGTGCGGTGATCACCACGATGACCGCGAACAGTGTGTAAGCCATCGCCGCGGCGTAGCCGGCATCGAACTGGACGAACGCCCGGTTCCACAGGTAGTACACGATCACCGTCGTGGCCTTGAGCGGCCCGCCCCGGGTGGTCTGGTACACCTCGTCGAACAGTTGCAGGGCATTGATGGTCAGCCAGATCAGCAGGAACAGGTTCGCCGGCCCCAGCAGCGGCACCGTGATCGTGCGGAACCTCGTGAACGCGCTGGCCCCGTCGATCGCGGCGGCCTCGTGTAGCTCGGCCGGAACACCCTGCAGTGCAGCCAAGTACACGATTACGGTAAAACCTGTCCAACCCCAGATGGTCATCGCGACGATGACGAACAGCGCCTGCGACGGCGAGGACAAGAAGGACTGCGGGGCGATCCCGACGACCCCCAGCGCTGCGTTCACCAGACCGTAGTCGCGGTCGGTCAGCCAGAGGAAGATGATGCCCTGGGAGATCGTCGACACCGCCATGGTGACGTAGGCCGCCGTCCGGTACACCGAGATGAACCGGATCGAACGGTTCAGCGCCGCGGCGACCAGTAGACCCACCGCCATGGTGCCGGGCACGTACAGCACGGTGTAGACGATGGTGTTCTTGACCGCATCGACGAACTGCGGGTCGTCGAACAACCGCTCGTAGTTGTCGGTACCCACCCACGGCGTCTTCGGGGAGAGCAGATCCGACTGCTGGAAGGACAGTTTCAGCGACATCAACACCGGCAGCAGACCGAACAGACCGATCAGGATGGCCCCCGGGCTCACCAGCGTCCAGCCGGCCACATTGTCAGCGCTCAGAAAGCGCCTTTGTATCGACCGGCGTGCGACCGTGTCAGACCCGGCTGCCATCGGCTACTTCTCGGCCAGCGCGGCATCGGCAGTCGCGGCCGCGGCGTCCAGTGCCTGGGCCGGCTCGGATTCCCCGAGCATCACCGAAACCACCGCCTGCCCCAACGCCTCGGAGATCGCCGGATACTGCTCGACGGTGGGCCGGGCCTTCTGCACGTTTGCCAAGTTCTCCACGAAGACCCCGGTGCCCGGCATTTTCTTGTCGAGTTCGTCGACGAATGCCTGGTCGTGGCCCACCGAACTGCGGGTGGGCAGATCGCCGGTGGCCAGCGAGGTCGACTTCACCTGTTCGGGCGCGGCGATCCACTTGACGAAATCGACGGCGGCTTGCTTGCGCTCGTCACCATTGTCGAAGGTCACCCAGTTGTCCGGCCCGGAGATGGTCTGGTGGCCGCCGTTCGCACCGGCGTATGTCGGCAGAATCTGGACACCGTAGTCGATATCGGTGAAGGTGCTCAGATCCCATGGGCCGGTGATCACCATGGCGACCTTGCCGCTGTTCATCAGCTTGCTGCCGGCGGTATTCGTGGTGTCGAGGTAGAGCGACTTGTCGGTGACCGCCATCTGCTGCAGTGTGGTCAGCGACCGCACCCCGGCCTCGGAGTTGAACACGGCCTTGGTGTTGTCGGGGTCGAGGATGTCGCCGCCGGCCTCCCAGAGCATCGGTACGTAGTGCCACACGGTGTCCTCGCTGGCGTCGGCGGGGATGGAGAAGCCGTACTGCCCTCGCCGACAACGGATTCCGCACACTTTTTCACCGCTCGATAGACGGCCTGAGCGCTGGGTACGAGCTCAGGCGTCCCCTGCTGGACCCAGCGCTGGGCGCAGCCCTCTATGCGGCCAAGCGCATCGGGTCTCCGCTGCGGGCCGAGGCGATAGGCCGTCTCACCGCCGCCACGGATGATCGGGACAGAGCGCCGGATCGGTGATCACCGGCAGCGCGCGGCGAGATTCCGGACGAACTCTGAGATCTCGGCGGGCTTCTCCTCGGCCATGAAATGGCCGGCGTCGATCGGTTCGTAGCTGAAGTCGGGTGCCCACGCTGCCCAGATGCCGGCGGGGTCGAAGCCCAGTTGCGCACCCCAATCCTGCGAGATGACCCCGACCGGCATCTGCAGTTGTCTGCCGGCCTCGCGATCGGCGCGGTCCATGTCCAGGTCGATCCCCGCGCTGGCCCGGTAGTCGGCGACGATGGAGTCCACGGCCGCCACCGAGCTGTCGATGTAGTGCCGCCGCACCTCGGGGCCGAACGTGGAGCCGTCGGTGTCCCAGGCGTCCAGGAAGGACGCGAAGAACTCGTCGGCCACCGCCGTGATCATCCGCTCGGGCAGCCCGGCCGGTTGCGCCATCAGGTAGAGGTGCCACGCCACCTTGGCATTCACACCGTGCAGCACATCCCAGGTGTCCAGGGTGGGCAGGACGTCGAGAATTCCCAAGAACTGCACGGCTGCTGGATGATCCAGCCCGGCGCGGACGGCGACCAGCGCCCCGCGGTCATGGCCGACCAGCCCGAATCGGTGATGCCCCGACGCCGCGGCAGCCATGATCACATCGCGCGCCATCGTCCGCTTGGAGTAGGTGCCGGGACCGGCCTCCGCCGGCTTTCCGCTCGCACCGTAGCCACGCAGGTCGGGGATGATCACGGTGAAATCGCCGGCCAACTCTCGGGCGACCCGGCGCCACATGTAGTGGGTCTGGGGAAAGCCGTGCAGCAGAACAACTGCCGGTCCGGATCCGGCCACCGCGACGTTGATCTCGACACCGTCCTCGCCGATCTCGGTCGAGTAGCTGAATCCGTCGATGGTCATGGTGCTCAATGGGTTTCCTTCGCATGGACGGGATGGCCGGAGAAGATCCCAGCGGGCAGCTGCGCCGCCACCGGCGGCGCGGCCCGAAGCGCCGGCAGCAGGATGGCGTCGATGAGCGCCTCCAGGTAGGCGTCTTCGGTGTCGAGCCCGTTCATCCGCCGCAGCAGCAGGACCGCGCCGGTGACCTCTTCGAAGGCGAACGGATCGATATCGTGCGGCAGTTCGCCGCGCCGGACGGCGGCCGCAATGACGGTCGGCGGCAACCGAGCACCGGTCGGTCCCACGGTCCGCTCGATCTCCTCGCACAACGCCGGATCCTCCAGACCGGCCTGCAGCAGCAGCAACGCGGTCTGCCCGTCGGTCGAACGCATGGTGGTGATCAGCCGCCGGCACAGCGCCAGCAGGTCACCGCGCAGACTGCCGGTGTCGATCTCGTCGGGTCCGTCGCGGTGCGCGGGCATCGCCTTCAACGCGGCGGTCACCATCTCGCGCTTGGACTTCCAGCGCCGGTACAGCGTGGCCTTGGAAGCACCTGCCCGCCGCGCCACCTCCTCGAAGGTGACCCCGTCGTAGCCGACCTCGGTCAGCAGCGCATACGTGACGCGAAGGATCTCAGCTTCCCGCGCCTCGTCGCGGGGACGACCTCCGCGCTGCGGTTCACCTGCAGACGGGTTCAAGTACGACACGTTTCGTATCGTAACCTGAAACCCGGGAGGAGACGATTTGTGACCCGGGTTACACCGATGAACATCTTTCGAATAATGTTCACACCCATGAGTGACCCTCTCCGCGTCATCCAGTGGACCACCGGAAACATCGGCACCCGCTCGCTGCACGCCATCATCGGCCGCGACGATATGGAACTGGTCGGCGTCTACGCCCACGGAGCGGACAAGGTCGGGGTCGACGCCGCCGACCTCGCGGGCTGGCCGACTCCGACCGGCATCAAGGCCACCAACGACATCAACGCGCTGATCGCCCTCAAACCGGACGCCTGTTGTTACAACCCGCTGTGGCCGAGCATCGACGAACTCGTCGCCCTGCTGGAGGCCGGCGTCAACGTCTGTTCGAGTGCGGCCTGGATCACCGGTGGCAAGCAGTCGCCCGAAGATCTGGACCGCATCAGGAAGGCTTGTGCAACAGGTAATTCCACCATCTTCGGCAGCGGCGCACACCCGGGAATGACGAACATGGTCGCCATGGTGCTCTCGGGCTCGTGCGAGCGGGTCGACGAGATCAGGATCACCGAGTCGGTGGACTGCTCGACCTACGAATCTGCCGAAACCCAGACCGCCATGGGATTCTCCCAGGACCCGGACACCCCCGGGCTGGCCGAGAGCGTGCGCCGGGAGAGCGAGGTGTTCGCCGAATCCGCGGCGATGATGGCCGATGCGATCGGCGCAAAACTGGACCGGATGACCTTCGACGTCACCTTCACCGCCGCCACCGGCGACTCCGACCTCGGTTTCATGACGATCCCGAAGGGCACCGTCGGCAGCGTGCTCGGTTACCACCGCGGCTGGGTCGGTGACCGCAATGTCGTCAGCGTGGGGTTCAACTGGACGATGGGTGACCACGTCACACCGCCCAAACCCCTTGAGCACGGCCACGTCATCCAAGTCTTCGGGGTGCCCAACATGCGCACCGTGCTGCACTGCCTGCCACCCAGGGACTGGACCGAACCCGGGTTCATGGGCCTGGGCATGATCTACACCGCGCTGCCGGTCACCAATGCGGTACCCGCCGTAGTCGCCGCGGCCCCGGGCATCGCCACCCTCAAGGACCTGCCGCCGGTGACCGGACGCTTCGCCGGCTGAATCACTCGGCGAGGGTGACACACGCCCCGACGGCGCCGGCACCCACATGCACGGCCAGCACCGCACCCATATCGCGGACCGTCAGCGACTCCAGCTGCGGCAACCGGGCCGTCAGTGCCGCCCCCAGCTCGGCGGCGGCATCGTGATTGTCCACGTGGTGCACCGTGACCGACGCGGAGCGCTCACCCACCACCTCGGCGATCGAATCCACCATCGCGGCATGCGCTTTGGACACCGTGCGCACCCGCTGCGACAGCACCAACCGACCGTCGACATCCAGGCGTAGCAGTGGCTTCACCGACAGCGCGGTGGCCAGCCAGGACGCCGCGGTCCCGATGCGTCCGCTGCGGCGCAGGTTGTCCAGGCGGTGCACGACGATGAACACGTGCCCGCGCGGGACCACGGCGCGGGCCGCGGCCTCGACGGCGTCGAGCTCGGCACCGGTCCGGGCGGCACGTGCCGCCGCCAGTGCGACATAGCCCACTCCCATCGCGGCCGACCGGGTGTTCACGACGCGCACCGCCGAACCGAACTCGCGGGCGGCCGACGCGGCGGAACTGAACGTGCTGGACAGCGCCGCCGACAGATGTACCGCGACGACACCGTCACCGTCGCTGTCGGCCAACGCCTCCCGATAGGCCTGCGCCAGATCCGACGGCGAGGCGCCCGAGGTCGTCACCTGATGGCGGTCGAACACGTCGTTGGGAATCTCGTCGATGCCGTCGCGCAGGTCGAGGTCGTCGACCAGGACGTGCAGCGGCACCTGCCGGATCGACCATTGCTTGAGTTCGTCGAGACTCAGCCGTGACGACGAATCGGTCACCACCTGGACGGTCATGACCGGACGGAGGTGTCCGGTTGGTAGGCACCGGCTTCGGCGAGACCCTTGAGCATCAGATCCGCGACCGCGGCGTGCGCCTCGAAGTTCCAGTGGATCCCGTCGGGATTGCCCCGCCCGGACATCACTTCGTCGCCGACCGCGGCCTTCAGGTCCACCACGGGCACCCGATGCTCGTCGGCCCAGCCGGTGATGGCCTTGACGATGGGTTCACGCCACCGGTGCGAGTTACCGTAGGTCTCGGCGATGTGCACCGACGGGATGGTGGCCACCACAGGCAACCCAGGACGGTTGAAATCCAGAGCGGCCCTGGTCATTTCCAGGTATTCGACGGTGAGGTGCGGAGGCAGCGCCGGGCGCGCCAACGGGGACAGTCGCGGCTGCAGCCAGCCGTACCCGTCACGCGCCCACCGGCGCAGGAACGGCGGGCGGACGTAGCGGATCAGTTCGCGCACCGCGGTCGGCAGCGGCGAAGGCAGCGAATCCATGCCACAGGTCGCGAAGATCACCGCGCCGGCGCGCGGCAGCGCCGCCCAGGAACGAGGGTCCTGGGTGGCCGCCCACCACACGTCGCGACAGGTCCAGCCGATGCGGCCGATCAGCTCGACATCCCAACCCAGTTGTTCTGCAACGATATTCGGCCAGATCCTGGGGTCGTCGGCGGGCAGTCCGCCGGTCGGCCCGTAGTAGGACAGCGAATCGCAGAATACCAGCAGCGTCTTGCGGCGGGGGCCGTCAGAGGACATCGTTGGCCACCTGCGCCGAGGCGTTCCACACATCCAGACGCCACTTGATGGCACCGCCCACGTCGTGCCCGGACAGCTGCGCCCAGCTGGCGTTGCCCATACCGCCCAGCACCGGCCAGTTGTCCACCGGCAGATCCAGCAGTGCGGCCGTCAGCGCGGCGATCAACCCGCCGTGCGCCACCAGCACCACCGGGCGGTCCGGCTCATCGGCACCCCAGCCCGGTTGGGCGGCAACGATTTCGGTGACGAGCGGGACGCTGCGATCCGCGACGTCGACCCGGCTCTCCCCGCCGTGCGGGGCCCACCGGGCGTCATCGCGCCAGGCCAGCCGGGCACCCGGCGCCACCGCGTCGACCTCGAGGTGGGTCAGACCCTGCCAGTCCCCCAGATGGGTTTCGCGCAGGCGTTCATCGATGGACACCTCCAGGCCCGACCGCTCGCCCAGTGCGGTGGCGGTGTCCAGGGCGCGCCGCAGATCCGAGGACACGATGACCAGTGGCTGGCGCTTGGCCAGCACCTCGGCGGCCGCGTTGGCCTGCTCGCGTCCCAGGTCGGTCAGGTCGGTGTCGAGTTGGCCCTGCATCCGGCTGCCGGCGTTCCACTCGGTCTGCCCGTGCCGCAACAGCACCAGCCGGCGCACACTCACTTGCCGTCCTGCGGCGCGTCTGGCTCGCCGAGATCCACGGGCACCACCGGGCAGTCCCGCCACAACCGCTCCAACGCATAGAACTCGCGTTCGTCGGTGTGCTGGACGTGCACCACGATGTCCACGTAGTCGAGCAGGGTCCAGCGCCCTTCGCGGGTTCCCTCGCGGCGGGCGGGCTTGTGCCCGGCGGCGCGCATCTTGTCCTCGATCTCGTCGACGATGGCGTTGACCTGGCGTTCGTTGGACGCCGACGCGATGACGAAGCAGTCGGTGATGACCAGCTGCTCGGACACATCGATGACCAAGACGTCATTGCCGAGCTTGTCCGCGGCGGCACGGGCCGCGACGGTGGCCATCTCGACGGCTTCCTGGGTGGCGGTCATGACTTTGTCTCCTGTTTGTTGTCCCCGGTCGCCGCCGATGCGGGGTAGAGGTTGCGTTTGGACACGTACTGCACGACACCGTCGGGCACCAGGTACCAGATGGGTCGGGACTGCTGGGCACGCCGCCGGCAGTCACTCGACGAGATCGCCAATGCGGGTACCTCCACCAGGGTCAGGGCGTTCTCGGGCAGTTCCTTCATGGCCGCGGCGATGTGCTCGCCGTCGAGCTCGTACCCGGGCCTGCTCACCCCGACGAAACGGGCCAGGGAGAACAGTTCCTCCCAGTTCTGCCAGGACAGGATCGAGGCCAGCGCGTCCGCCCCGGTGATGAAGTACAGGTCGGTGTCGGGATTCTGGGCGGCGAGATCGCGCAGCGTGTCCGTCGTGTAGGTGGCGCCACCACGGTCGATGTCCACCCGGCTCACCGAGAAACGGGGGTTGGCCGCGGTCGCGATCACCGTCATCAGGTAGCGGTCCTCGGCGGCGGTGACGTGGCGGTCGCGCTTCTGCCAGGGCTGCCCGGTCGGCACGAAGACGACCTCGTCGAGTTCGAACTGGTCGGCGACTTCGCTGGCGGCGACGAGGTGCCCGTGATGCACGGGATCGAACGTCCCGCCCATCACACCCAACCTGCGCCGTGCTGCCACGAAGAGCCAGCTTACGGCAGTGTTCCGGGCCCGCCCGTCGGTGCCGACGGGTCAGACCGGCAGCAGGGCGTCGATCACCGCGGCGAGCTGCTTGGCCGACCGGCACTCGTGCATCGGGATCAGGTCCGTGTAGCGCGGGACGGCCGAGTCACCGCTGCCCCACAGGTGCCTGGGCTCGGGGTTGAGCCAGTGCGCGTGCCTGCTGGCGTTCACCATCCGGGTCAGCAGCTCGGTCTCGGGGTTGCGGTAGTTGTTCCGGGCGTCACCGAGGATGAGCAGCGAGGAACGCGGTGACAGCACGTTGGGGAAGTTCTGCGCGAACGACACGAATGCGTGCCCGTAATCGGAGTGCCCGTCGCGGGTGTAGACGCCGGCTTCACGGGTGATGCGCTGCACCGCCACCGCCAGGTCGGCTTCCGGCCCGAACATGTGAGTCACCTCGTCGGTGGTGTCGATGAAGGCGAACACCCGCACCCGGGAGAACTGCTGGCGCAGCGCAGCGACCAGCATCAGCGTGAAGTGGCTGAAACCGGCCACCGAGCCCGAGACATCACAGAGCACCACCAGTTCCGGTCGCGCCGGGTGGGGCTTCTTGAGCACCACGTCGATCGGCACACCACCGGTCGACATCGACTTGCGCAGCGTCTTGCGCAGGTCGATCTGGCCGTGCGCCGACCGTCGCCGCTTGGCCGCCAGCCGGGTGGCCAGCGTGCGGGCCAGCGGCTGCACCGTCTTGCGCATCTGGCGCAGCTGCTCACCGGAGGCACGCAGGAACTCGACGTTCTCGGCGAGCTGCGGCACCCCGTACATCTGCACATGGTCACGGCCGAGCTGTTCGGCGGTGCGCCGCTTGGTCTCGGCCTCCACCATCCGGCGCAGCTGCGAAACCCGCTGCGCGGCCATCGCTTTGGCTATTTCTTCCTGCGTCGGGGTGGGTTCCTCCCCGTAGGGCGCCAGCAACCCGGCCAGCAGCCGGCCTTCCAGTTCGTCCAGCGCCATCGCCTTGAGCGCCTGATATGACGAGTACGACGGACCGCGACTGGAGTTGTACCGACCGTAGGCCTCCACGATCCGCGCGATCATCGCGGCCAACCGGTCGTCGACGTTCTCCAGATCGCTGTCGGGGCCCAGCATGTCGATCAGCGCCGCGCGCATCGCCTCGATGTCCTCGGGCGGCACACCCTCCGGGCCGGCCTCGGCATCGGGTTCATCCTCGATCACGGTCCGCGCGCCGTACGCGGCCGGCCACCACAGGTCGAACATGGCGTCGTAGGTGTCGCGGTGGTCGGCGCGACGCAGTACCGCGCAGGCCAGGCCCTCGCGCAGGGCCTCCCGGTCCCCCAGCCCCAGCACGGTCATCACCCGGCCGGCGTCCACCGTCTCCGACGGCCCCACCGCGATGCCCACACCGCGCAGCGCCTCGACGAACTCCACCAGGTGTCCGGGGATTCCGTTGGGGGCCAGCGGCTGTGGTGGGCGGGTGCGGCGCGACGCCATCAGTTCAGCCTGAGCTCGCCGGCCGCCTTGACCTGATCGGACTGGTGTTTGAGCACCACCCCGAGCGTCGCCGCGATCAGTTCGTCGTCGATGGTGTCCATGCCCAGCGCGAGCACCGTGCGGCCCCAGTCGATCGTCTCGGCCACCGACGGCACCTTCTTGAGCTGCATCCCGCGCAGCACCCCGATGATCCGCACCAACTCCGAGGCGATCCGCTCGGGCAGTTCGGGAACCCGGGACAGCAGGATGCGCCGTTCCAGATCGGGGTCGGGGAAGTCGATGTGCAGGAACAGGCACCGCCGTTTGAGCGCCTCGGACAGCTCCCTGGTCGCGTTGGAGGTCAGCAGCACGAACGGGGTGCGCTCGGCTCTGATGGTGCCGAGTTCGGGCACCGTCACCGCGAAATCGGAGAGCACCTCCAGCAGCAGACCCTCGATCTCGATATCGGCCTTGTCGGTCTCGTCGATGAGCAACACGGTCGGGTCGGTGCGCCGGATCGCGGTCAGCAACGGACGGCTCAGCAGGAATTCCTCGCTGAACACGTCGGTCTTGGTCTGGTCCCAGTCACCCGTGCCTGCGGTTCCCGCCTGGATCCGCAGGATCTGTTTGGCGTGGTTCCACTCGTAGAGGGCACGCGCTTCGTCCACGCCTTCGTAGCACTGCAGGCGGACCAGTTCCGATCCGGTGGTCTGCGCGACCGCGCGGGCCAGTTCGGTCTTTCCGACGCCGGCGGGACCCTCCACCAACAGCGGCTTACCGAGGCGGTCGGCCAGGAACACCGCAGTGGCGGTGGCCTTGTCGGGCAGGTAGCCGGTTTCGGCGAGCCGCTTGGCGACATCGTCGATATCGGTGAACAGCGGGGCCGGGCGGGCGGGGAGGCTCACATGTGCTCTTTTCGCAGCGGTGTTCAGGCGGGACGGGTCTGGCCGTCGCCCCACACGATCCATTTGGTGGAGGTCAGTTCGGGAAGCCCCATCGGGCCCCGGGCGTGCAGTTTCTGCGTCGAGATGCCGACCTCGGCGCCGAACCCGAATTCTCCGCCGTCGGTGAAGCGGGTGCTCG
>SXGT01658786.1_pt1 | contig 11598 bp, 11 predicted proteins | sample 3176221 | NCBI WGS metagenome assembly SXGT01 (sample SAMN11356862, study PRJNA531348) | freshwater metagenome | isolation source: freshwater sample F1-120 | place: China: Fuxian Lake, Yuxi | collected 2017-12-25
CAGCAAGACCTCGAAAATCCCCAGGGTTTTTGAGGTCTTCTCTTTTTGGCTTCTCAGCCGTGCGTGGCTGTTCTAGCTCTCTCTGCACACAATATGCACACGCGGTTTCGAAGTCCTCGTCCGTGATCTGCAGATAATGCTCTGCTGCGACTCGCTCACTGTTCCCCATCCAGCCGTAGACGACGTGCGCGGGATGCTTTCTCATCAGATCTGTTTCGCAGCTCGCCCGCAGGTTGTTCCAGAGCTTGGGCCATTGCTTCAGGCCAGCCCTTCCGATGATGCGTTCAAGCTGGGTCCTCAGATTGACACCGTCTTTGCGATAACTCTCACTGAAGACGTAATCTGCCGGCTCACCAGCGCAAGCGTCCCAAAGCTCGTTGAGATAAATTACGAGCTCGGGAAACAAGGGAATGATGCGTGTCTCTTTTCCCTCGTGATGCTCAGTCTTGGGGCTGGTGATCATCATTCGGTTCTGATCCCAATACACATGATCCCATCGAAGGTGTTTCACCTCTGATGGCATCCTCACCCCTCCAAAGCGAGCCATGGCCACCAGGAGACGCCATTCTGCTGAGGGGCATGCGTCGATCACTTGGAAGGTCGTCTCCCTGCTGATGTAGGTTTGGCGGGCCTTGTTGGATCGTACGGTGGTGGGCAGCGACTTATCGACGAAGGGGTTCTTCGTGATCCATTCGAAGTCGATTGCGTACCCAAAGAACTGACGACAGACCGAAATCATCTTGTTGGCCGTCGTCGTGGCAATCTTCCGATTGTCTCGCATCCAGGTGCGAAACTCTTTTGCATCCCCGACTGTGATGTTCTCGAACACTCGATCAGCTCCAAAGTGAGCCACCAAGAGATTCTTGGTGCGTATCCAAACCTTTTTGGAAGACATCTTCGCCTTCTCCCGGGACTTGAGGAATGCGGCCGTCAGTTGCCCGATCGTCTTAACCGCGGTTGGATCCGTCATGTCTTTCGCTGCATCATCTTCCCCGGAGGCGTCGAGCATCAGTCTTGCCTCGAGGCCCACAGGAAGCATCTTCCATTCAGACAGCTTCGCCAGGTGCGTAGGATCAACAGTCATCGCCCAGGCGAGCGTATTATCATCCGGCCTGATGCCGAGCCTTGTGGCGGTCTCCAGCTCCTCCACACGGCGGCAGAACTCATCTTCCATCTTCCGCGTCATCCGCCCTAACGTCAGGCTCTTTCTCGAACCATCGGCAAGAGTGACCTGAATTCGAGTTTTGCCAGACTGCTTGTTGCGGAACACCGAAGCCATAAACGGATCTCCTTCGCGTAAAGAATAATGAAAGTGGCACTTTCGCAATACCGGAATCAGCAGCGATACGCACACATCCGGATAGAGAAGAGTCTTCAAATGATCTCGTGAAACTGCTCGGTGATCGATCAGTTCAGAGGCTGATTTGTGATTTTCGTTTGCAACCGTTCCGACGAGTACGACGACTCCGACGATAATAGTTTGGCACGGTAAATACCGTACTGAAACGCGTTTTTTTGCACTCCGACGAATGTCTTATCGTCGGACCGACGAATTGAAAATGAACCACCTGGTAGACCTGCCATGGGCAGATGGGCGGGACTCAAACCGCCCCCATTCTTCAGCCTCAAGACGTGCCAAGGCGTTGTTCGCTCGTATGGTTTTCCATTTGGAGTTCCGGCAGAACTCTCGCACTTGAATTTCACCACCGCTATTGATGATTTTTCTTTTCAGCCACTCCGTTTCCGCGACTTCCCGGTCCTGCTGCTGACGCTTCAGTGTCGCCGTGGGATCGTTGTTGGCAAAGGCAGCATAAAGCTTCTTGGTTTGCGATTTCAGCCAGTCGACGATCATGATGGCGTTTTCGAGCGTTTCCAACGTGACGAAGGGCGATGGTTCCAATTCTGCCTTGCTGGATGCCCATTCCATCAAGTGAAGAACACCGGCGATCCGCATCGTCATTCCTCGCAACTTAGCCCAGGCTGATGAGAGATCCCCCGTGACATCACCCGCTTCCAGCCCCAGCTGGTTGAAATACTCTTTGAATCTCCCCAGAGCATCGTCAGTGAACTCAAAAGCAACCGGATCAACCTCACCAGTGAGGTTGCTGTCACCCTGCCAGCAGTGTTCGCCTTGGTGATGGGCGGGTCTGATTCTGGATTTACGGAACATCAACAGCCGCATGACCAGTTGCTTGTAGTCTTCCCGAGTCCCCCAATCGACTTCCCGGTCTGACCACTCGATGATCCGCTTTGGCGGCCAGGCAATGAGGACGCGCGCTAAGAGGCCGGACGACTTGTGCTCACTGCTCATAACCTGCGCCATCATGCCTGGCTGAACGCCACCGCAAATGCTCAACAGGGGACGTCTGAGGAATGTGCACCCATTCCCTTTTCGGTCGTTTCGATAGCTCGTCCCCGAGTATGCCTGATTGAAGAATGCCATATCAGCAGCGGCCCGGCCTTTGTTGTATCCTCCAAAGCCGGCCAGCCATCCTGAAAGCTCGTCATTGATCAACGTCAGCCCGGCTTCATTACTCGCCAAGATGGGAATGAGTGATTCGACGGTTGCGTCCTGGACCGCCAAGCGGGGACATTGGGGTTCTGGCCCGGGATCGCGAATATCATCCGGAACACCTGATCGTTTCCGCTTCGCCTTCTGGTAGTCGTCTGAATCGGACTTCCACGTGGCAAACCGCCTCTTGAACTCCGTGATGTTCTCGTAGTCGATTTCATCATGTACCGATTTCAGAAAATCAATCACTGTTGTTTTTCCCGTTCCCGATTCACCGACAAGCAGGCACCACAGCGCCAATGATTCCTCCCAGGTCTGACGGCAACGCATCTTTGCAGCTCCCCCCACCATCCCTGCAGCAACCGCCAACATGAGAACACCGAACCCACTGGGATCGACGTTACAGGCCTCAGCACAATTTGCTCCGATCAACGCCCACTCGTATGGTAGCGCAGTAATTGGGAAAGGATTCTGAATCAAGACATCGCTGATATCATCACTCTCTGACAAATCGTCCGTTTCAGAGTCGGCAAACTCCCATTCAGGCGTTTTGCCCACCAGCTCAAGAAGCTTGGCCCGATTCCCCGCGGCTTTCTCCAGCCAGTCGGACACGTCAGCTTTCACTGGCATGCCGTCCCAATAGTGAGCCAGGTCGAGAAGTTTCAGCGACTTCGCGACGGCCTTCAATTGGCGACAGATACCGTCTGCTGATGCCCGGCCCGCTTCATCGTTGTCTGGAATCACGATGACATGACGCCCTTGGAAATGGCGGTTTAGATCTTTCGGCCAAACACCGTTGCTCCCACCTGACTTCGAAGTTGCCACCAAGCCAAGTTTGACCAGGTTCAAAACATCCTTCTCACCCTCAACTACGAAGACGGGATCTACCAAGTCAGCTTCCAGAAGTTCCGGAAGTCGAAACAGCAAACGCCGGGTTTCCCTCGACAGGCCTGCGATCCATCCGTTTTTGCCGTCAGGTCGATATTGTGGAAACTGCTTGTTTTCCAACCGACGAACCTGATAGATGAGGTTGCGCCCCTCGTCGAAATAGTCATAACGAGCAACCACCCGCGAGAACGACGCCGATTTCCTTTCCGGCTGATGTTTCTTCTGCCCGTAGTCCGCGAACAGTTCAGCCATCGTCATATCCATCGATTTCACAATGCTCGCGCTCTCACAGCTGGCGTAGCACTTCACCAGACAGTTACCGTTCTCGCCTCTTGCTATCTGAAGGGATGGTCTGCCGTCATCGTGAGCGGGACACCTCGCCATCCATTTTCCCTCGCCTGATGGCGTGACGCATTCGAGCTTGTCCAGGACGGTTTGAATCGGGTCGTAATTAGTCGCAGCAATCATCTTGAGTCTCTTCGTTGTGGTATGCGTATCCGTGGATGCTTCATGTCTTCCCAGGTAGGAGACGGTTTGCCTTGCTTGATCCAGGTTGCAGGCTTGGCGAGAAGTTCGTCTTCTGTCCTCACCGTGCCGTCAATGTGGTGGTGGGAAAACGAGTGAAGCATGCTTCGTTTCGGAAGCGGGTAAAGCGGGGAGCATGTCGCCCCCTCATTGTTGCGATGATGGCTATCTTTGTTCTTGCCATCGTCCGGCGCAGAGAGTACCATGATGCTACCTTTCGAGTTCGTGTGATCTTGTGACGGGATGACGCGATAGGGGATTGAGATTGGCCGTGAGTTTCTTGACGACTCACGGCCTTTTTTTATTGAGGGTTTAGGTTGCGACGAAATCTTCCTTGAGAGAATTTCATTGGTTTTCTTCCTTGCTGAATGTCTTGTTCGAGAGAGTGAATTTGTCGATCCAAGACGTCGTGAACGTGCCTCTGACCTGTGCCCGTGTCACCTCATGAAAGAAAAATCCTCTGCACTGACGTCGTCGTCGATCGTCTGACGCGGCAGACATACAGCCGTGGTTCGACCCACGCGATGGCCGGGAAGTTGGTATCAAAAGTGGGACCGTCGAAGTCGTCGACAATCCCCAGGCTCTGGATGCACTTGATGTCGCTGACGTCCCTGGCGTTCACGACCATGATCTCTTTAGGGCCATATGTCTGCGTGTCAGTCGGCGTGATATCGACTCCGATGATGTAGTCATCTTCGACTGCTATGATCCGCCGGGCGTAGCAGGATCGCTGGAGTGAGGCGTCATCCCAGGAATGGAAATCAAGTCGCCCCTTGCTGGGCGTCGTCACGCCAGCCGTTGACCACCGGACGTACTCGGTGCCAGAGAATCCGTTCATCGCGTGAGGCAGCTGGAAAAACGTGTCTGGATCTTGCACCCACCCTCCGGCGCAATAGACTTTTCCACCTGATTCACGGAGTGCGTTACCCACTCCGGCAATCGTCGCCCCGTCATTGACTTCATCATTCCGGAAGATGCGACCCGTATGGATCGCGAAGTCGCTCCCGACATAGCTGGTTCGCTCAAACGGACCATTGAAAACTATTGTGGTAAATATCGTGTTTCCAACGAGCTCGCCTGGAGGAATTTCGCATGTGAATGACGCCACCTCGACTCCGGTTGCCGGATCAACGGCAATGAAAATCGCGACCCCAGCACTCGTGTACAACCGCCATGAGCCGTAGTAACCAAATGACGTTACAGCGGCTAAGGCCCCGCCTGAACTCCCAGCTTGGTAGCCAGTTTTGTTGATTTCAAGGTGATGCGTTCCGAGAACTGGAGGATAAACGTACCCATTCGCGGGATATCGCGATTTATAGGTAGCGCCGCCGTCGTAAGTGACAGTCGACGGAATTCCGGCGTCGAACTGATCGTATTGATGATTCCTCAACGGGCTGTTCACTTGGCGGAAATTCACCCCTTTGGTCGCCGGTGAACCAAGTTCAGTACGCACCGCGTTCCGCATGTCGATCCACACGCAACCCGTTGGATTGATGGTATAGAAGCACTCATTGACAGCATCGAACGCCTGAGCCGTTGACGACGGACTGAACGCCTCTTCGATCTCATCGAGATCCGCGTTGTAGATCCACGAATTGTTGAAACCGTAGATCGGTTTTGGCCAGAGGAAATCGCATTTACACATCAGGCACCTGCGGCTTATCCATGATTCGGCACAGCGCGACCTGTCCCGTGGTGTTCGTGGCATTCCGGCTGAGGGTCACAGTCACATCAGTTGGGACTTTGAAAATTACACCGATCACGTTTCGCGGTAGGCGAACGCCATTCACGCCGACTTTGTAGTTCTCCGGGTCGCTGGCAAATGGGCCGACAGCCTGTATCTTCGATTGCACCGACGTGGTCCCCGTTGCGAGTTCGTCATAAGCAATGCTGACCGTATAAGTCGTCGTCGTGCTGCTTACGGTCACATCGATATCGAGGCCGAACGCCCCGGCAGATGGAGCAGTTCCGCCCGGAAAAAAGATCTGATACCAGTTGTCTGGACATTCGCAGTCACCACCGCCGCCGTAAGCCACCAATGCCCACCGCAAGTCGGGCTCACCCCCTGCCGGCGGTTCATCCGGTGGGCCTTGCTTCTGAATGATGCGACATAGTCCAGATTCTCCGCTGGTCAGGTAACCAGTTTCCCCATCGGTGATGTCGGCGAATCCATGATTGTCGTTAGTGACGTTAATTTGCGTGACGATGCCATAGACACAGCACGATCCGATTTTCCCGGCTGCAATCGGTTCTGTGAGAATGACGAATTTCCCGACATGGTCGACTGTCGGTGCAACACCCTTGAGGATCGGCGTGCGTTTCCACTCATTCAGATTGTCAGCTGGGGCGATCACGAACCCGTCATCGATCCCGAGAATGCCGAACATCGGTGCATTGTCTTCGGTGTCGTTGCGGATCAGGACGTTGGTGTAACCGCCCGGCCCAAAATTGGCGGAACCGCCCGTGGACCCGCGCAGAGACGCGACTTGACGGACTGTCTGGCCGACAGCCCCCAGCCAGTCTGTCGTCATGATGTCATCCAGCCGCTCGCCGGGCCCAACGCGTCTGGTGATATTTCCGCCTGACATTGAATGCCTTTCTCTGCATCACGGGCATGGATTACCGTGGTTGATTCACATTGATTCGTCTAGAGTTCTGTCCCGCGATACTTGAGGTAGGCGATTTGCGCCGCAGTGCGCGCTGCCGAAAGCTCAGATGCATGTGAAGATATGGCTTCTGTTTGTCGTTCTGTTTTATAGTCGTCATGACCATCTGTGATTCTCCGTGGTTGAGTTGCACGGTTGTAAAAATAAGCACCGCTATTGTCGCGATGCTTACACGAAAGGTCAGCTCAGTTCATGTTCGCCAGCTTGAGCTGGGCTTTGAAAGAGTCAATTGCCTGGCGGGTGATCTTCAAGCCGGTTGTTAGCTTCTGGCACTTCAGCTTGCCGGAATGGGCGAACTCTGAGATTTCCGTACTCGTGAAACCCGAGTACTTGATTGCTTCGTTCTTGTTCATGTAGTCATGAGGGCCCGGCTTTGGAATCGATAGCCCTTTCATCTTCTCTTTACAGGTTGTCAGCTCGTGCTGGCTGTAGGCCGCTGCATGTCTCGGCAGCAGATACTTTTCAGAGAGAAAAGTCAGCTGGCTTTCAAACACGCCGAGAAACATCGCTGCCTCAGCTGGGGTGTACTTTCCTTGCGAATTCATGTGTGTTCCCTTTCTTCGGAAACGAGTAACGATTGCTGCGCGTCACTTTGACCGTCAGCGTTTTTTTCTTCCAGGCGTCGAGCGTACTTGCGATTGAGGGCCCGGCGTTGTCGGCTGCTCATCCGGTTCCAGATCCGCAACCAGATCGGTAGCTCTGGATCAGTGGCCTTGATCAAGTCTTCCGTGTTGCCATGCAGCTCGATGTGAATTCTGATGGCATCTAATGCGTCGTCTGACACCCAGCCATCTTCAGTCACTGGGTATCCGAGACGTTCGCAATAGCGTTGCGCTTCGGATGGTCCGAGCTTTAGACGCCAGGCGATTCGGTTAACGGGGATCCGGTTCACAGTGATCGGTCCTCCTATCAGGTACTGCTCGAAACGAGTTCGGATGTTTTTTCTTCACACTGGCCGACCAAAGCATCCAGAGCTTCAGGACGAAATCGTGTGATCGTCGCTGACAGCTTCACCGCAGCCAGGCGACCTGAAGCCCGCCAGTTGTCAATCGTCCTTTCCGAAACACCGAGTCGAAGCGCCGCCTGTCGTTTTGTTAGAAGGATTGCGTCCATCGTTTGAGTCCTCGTCAGCATGAGTTGCGAAAGTGAAGTGGTTATGTAAGCACACCGTTGCATCAGTTCGAAATGACAGGAACGTTCCTGAACCATGTTCGACACGAGGTATAATGCCAACAGTTTTGAATGTTTCAATCGCGATTTCAGGGCTGAAAACGGCCAAATCACACAACTTGTCCACTGGATGTAGAAAGAGTGTCCACTTGGCGTTGACTAGCTGTAGTTTGAGTTTTCACTTTTTATTTTGGCCAGGAAGATTTCTGCCTTATCCGCTTCACCATCTCTTTTCTTTTTATCAGTGATGATCACTAGCACTATTGCAACCAACACCTCATAAGGAATTCGGGTCGTTCGTTTGAATTCATATCCCAGTGATTTGGTGATTGCGTCGAACGACCTGTAGTTCGCCCGGTGGCTAGGCTTTTCAAGCCACTCGCACGCCCGGAGGACTGCTCCTTTGGTGTATGGAGATGGAGTCTCTAATGTTCGGCCTGTTTGGGGTTCGATTCCCGGCTTTGAAGCGAGCCATTTTAGAAGTTCAATCGTAGGAAGATTCACCTCACCGGTTCTAAGCAACCCAAAGTAATCAGCGATGCCAATCATCTCTGCTTCAAAGGTCTGAAATAGTTCCACACACCCATATAGGCTACCTTCCGGAAAGCACCGAATCCTTGAATAGAGTTCTTGGAGATCGTCAAGTTCCTGGAGATGTCGAAAAAAAATCTCGAAAAATTCATCCGGTGTATCACCTTCGCCGAGCCAGAGTTGATCCCTGTTAATGCCCCCTGCGAGCATCGAATCTACACAGGTTACCACCGCATGATGTGCCGACAAATGTTTCACTTCGCCATTGAGCGGTTTGAACGTGCGTTGTTCTATCCAATCGAATTTTTCGCTGTCGAGCCAACCTTTGGGATCAATCACTGGCTCCTTCTCCCGGAAGGTAACGATGTGGTTTGCAACTGGGTAGTTTGCCCGTCTAGCGATCTGCAGGCAAAGCGGGACATACTTGTAATGACTCTGAAAATCCTTCCCGGCATCAATAATTTCTGTCCGAATATCATTCATCGCGCTCCACGCGTTTTTCTGACTGACATACCTATCCTGGCTAATTGCATCTCGCGAAAATAACGTTCGTACGTCACTCATAGTTGCGAGGATTCCCCACAACATTTTGGAGGCTCTTAGGCATCCCACAGCAATTTCATCAGGTTTGGACGTACCTTTTCTACTGCCGCTCATCATGACCGCCTTCGCATCCGCCTGATTGACCAAAGAATAACGCTCCCGATCCCCGGTTGCAGGCGGGCAACCTTAACCCCGTCGAGTCGGGATCGAGAGCGTGTATCGATGTGGAAATTCTAGCTGAGGCTGCCCTGCGTCGCGACGAGTCGAGTCGGAGTGAGCCAATTCTTTTTCGCCTTGGGCACAACCGCAAACCGCATGTCTTCTATCGGCTCCGGTTGAATGTCGGCCATGTAAACAGGTGCATGATGCCGATTCGTTGCAGCAGCGATTGCTTGAGGATCAATCCTCATGGGAAGCTTTCTTCCCGCGTCGGCCTGAGAGAAGTAATGCTTCATCCTGACTCCAATTGCTAGAAACTCGTTATCAATCGTAGGTCGAGATACGCCCACTTCAACTGCCAGCTCTTCCGGTGACTGTCCTGTCATGAAGCAGTTAAAGATGATCTTCTGACGGTCCGTCGAACCATTCAACGAAAGCTCAATGATCTCCCGCTTCTCCAGAGACTCAATAGGGTCGTCATCGGAAATTCGACGATGACGCATTCGATCAGAATCACTGATCGTGGCCGTGATGGTCTGGCCGTCGTTTTCAGCATCTCCCTGAACAGTCGAAATCTGCTCTCGACGCAATCGGTTCATGAAGTATGAACGGATCTTACCCGCGGCGAATTCTGAAGCCTTCCAGATGTATGTCTTCCAACCTGGGCCACGTCTGAACCGCTCGGTGAATGAGTGTTTGATCAAGTGAATCATCATCATCTGCGAAATGTCTTCCTTTTCGAAGCCGTGGCGTCGGATGTACCACTTTTGGCTCAATCGATAGGCATGGAAGTCGACCCGCTGTTGAACGTAGGCCCAAAATTCAGCTTCGTTGGTGGGAAATTCGTGAGCTTCGTGCGTTTCAGTTTGCATAGGAGATCCTTGAAATGGTGTAGGGGAAGTTCAGACCGTGCTTATGCCAGCAAAAGCGAAGCTGACGCGCACAAAGAGCCCAGGGGCGTTCCAGAGCTGGGAATGCGTGGCCGGATGAACTTTTCCGAGGCCTCTGTTTTGTGACAGCGAGGGATCGAGAATCTTCTCATCCGAAGCGAGGTTTCGGACGATAACGGAAGAGCTGGTGAAATCCCGAAGGATCGAGAGCGATAAGCGAAACTACTTGACTTGGTACGTGAGAACATAATACCATCCATCCTGTCGAATGAGGTGAAAGCCTTGTTTGATCGTGGATCTGAGGTTTAGCCTGAGAAACCGAAACTCAGGTCCACACGAGAGCCCGCCATAATTGGCTGGGCTTTTTTTATGCGCCGAGCTCGACGCAATTCAGCATGCTTTGCAATTGCCTCCTTTGCATGAAAAAAGCACGTGACGGGAACTGGCGGTTCCCCGTGCACGTGCTGAAAGCCAGGTTGCCCCGACCGTAGTTCCTGATTTGTTGGTCACTTAAACCGCCAGGCAGTGACATAAAAACCATACCCGGTACGTACCGAGTATGTCAAGCTTATTGGACGTACTCAGGACAGACCGATACAAATTCGTAATGGTCAACGATGATCGCCTGAATTTGAAATGTACCACTGATGAGAAGGCAGCCTGGAAGCGTGCTGCTGGACTCGATAATCGCGCCCTTTCAAATTGGATTAAGTTGGTTTTAAATCAGGCAGCCGAAGAAGCTCTGCGAAAAAACGATCAAAATGACCCAGCAGCCCAAGACGGGAAGAAGAAACGGTAGTTTTATCAAACGGTCAGGCAAAGGATCTGATTGGTCATGGGAAAAAAGAGAGAGCCAGAAAAGCCAATCCCTTTCTTTGAACGCCTGAAACTTTCATGCATGCTTCAGGAAGAGGCCGGTAAACGACTTGGCGTCAGTCGACACACACTTTTTCGATTGCGACGAGAAGGCACACTGAAGTCGATAACTTACGAGCAGAAAGTTTGGATTTCGATCGCATCGATCGAAGCCTACGAGGAGTCGCTTTCCTACATGCTGCCAGAGGCATGGTTTCCTCTCCGACCGCCGCGCGAGGAACAGCCACGCCGGTTTCCAACGTACTGAGATGGGACGAATGCACCATGTCCGGCAGAGCATTTTAGGTTTCATCAGTTGCGATCTCGTGGCCCGATCCAAGGACACCTGGCGAGCCGTTGCCAATTAAGCCACAGAGAGGGAGACAACAAGCCCCCCTCGCCGTGGGATGCAATCTATTGCGATTGAATGATTTCGATTTTAACCTAAAGTAAAAGTCCAAAAATGATAATCAACAAGTATGCAACGTAGAGACCAACGAGAAAATAGTGCATGACTAGCTCCTATTTAGCGGTTTCGGGAGGTATAAACCTGGAAGCAGGGTTTCAATTGCCGTATCCGACCTACTCGGTTTTCTTACTCATGTGCTTGGTTGCTTGAATCTCCAGTTCTGAATGGGGTTAAAAAAAGGTTCTTTTGTGCTATAATTCCTTCACGACGCTTCCCTTGGCTTTAGCGGTTTCGGGAGGTCGTATTTAGCCCACCAAGGTTGCCGCCTTGGTGGGTTTTTTTATGAGTTCGGCTGCCTGTGCATGCCTTGAATCCATCTGGCGTCCCTCTCGGGTATGCGAACACAACAACAATCCAACTGCTATCAAAGTCACATCACAAGCACTTTGC
>SXGT01191654.1_pt1 | contig 11597 bp, 13 predicted proteins | sample 3176221 | NCBI WGS metagenome assembly SXGT01 (sample SAMN11356862, study PRJNA531348) | freshwater metagenome | isolation source: freshwater sample F1-120 | place: China: Fuxian Lake, Yuxi | collected 2017-12-25
ATCTAATTAAGTAGAAAGAAAGAATGAGTAAAATTTAAGTAGAATCTCGTACAAAAGCACGTAGGAGAGGCAAAATACAGACAACTTCAAAAACAAACAAGTTAGAAATTTATTAGGAAAACTCCCATCTAAAGCAATGAATCAAGCAAAATTTTATATCAGATACACAAGATATGTAAACGATTGGATTATTTTAACAAATTGCAATTTAGACTACAGAGAAATATTGGAACAAAACATTAAAATTTGGTTCAAAGAAAATTTAAAACTTAATCTTTCAGAAGAAAAAACAAAGGTAACAGATATAAAAAAAGAACCAGCCTTTTTTTAGGATTTAGAACAAAAAAGAATCAAAACATATATGACTACTTATAAAAGAACAATTGGAAACAAAGAATTATTAGTCAAACAAAGGGCTTCCAGAGAACTTTTTGTAGACATCGATCATAACAAAGGAACTCAAAGACTTTACTACAAACAAATAGTTGACTATCCCATAAAGCCCGGATCAAGATACAAATCTCTTTACATCGTACTAAAAAAACATGAAATCATCCAAAGATACAAAGCCTATTTAGAAGGTTTATTCCAATATTATTAGATTCCTTTAACAAACAAATCTACCTTTTGATTCTACTTTAGTAGAATTTAAGTAGAACTACTGAAATTCTAGGTAGAAAGAAAGAAAAAACTACTAAAGTAGAAAGATATGACTTCTATATTTATTAGAGTTTTTTAAAAACTTTGGCCGCCAGAAGGAAAACAACTCTTAGAAATATCGTTCAAACTTTTGGAAAAAATCTTTTTTCCACTTGGGAAGAAAAATATATGAACAAAAGACAAGAAACTAGCATCACAAAAAGAAAGACTTTTATTTCTACATATATTCAACTAATGAAACAAACAAAAAGAAGAATGGAAGCCTCAAGAAAAAAAAATAGAAATAATGACTTTTTAACAATACAGATAAACTTAAGAACCGCATTTAAAACAACGAAATATTGCTGTATCTGTGGAACTACACCTACAAACTCAAACCCTATTGAATCACACTACATCAAATCAATTCGAAAAATTGGACAAATTAACAAAGGTTTTAATCTAATCATGAGACAATTGAATAGTAAACAAATTGTTATCTGCAAAACTTGCCATAACAAAATTCATGATGCAAAATATGATGATATGAAACTAAACGAATTCTTTGACCCCATCATGACAGAAAACTTCTAACAAAAGAAAACACTAGACAATAAAACTTCACAAACATATTTCAAAATAAATTGAACATTGATAATTTATTTTAATTTTATGACAGATAATCCTCAAACTCCAAGAAGAAACCCTACACCCGAAGAATCTCTTTTTAGGTTAGATATAGAGGAGGTAGATGTATCAAGAAAAAAGGCACAACCAAAAAATACAGGTCAAATGGATCAAATTCAATGTACCCAAATCATTAACGCAAACGCAGTACAAAGAAATAAAGGTTTCGAAACCCAAACAAAAGCATTTATTATTCTCTTCGGATTATGCCAAGTAGAAGGTACAAACAGAAATGCAGGATCCAGAGTTTCTTATGTATACGAAGGAAAAACACTTAAGGGACAAGAATTCGCAACTTTCTGTATTCAATCAGGAGGAACTCCCCGGCAATTTGCAAGAACAATGGCGAATTTAATAGCAAGAGTTGCTTTAAAATTAGAGGAATCAGGAGACCTTTCAAGACAAATACGCTTAGCTTAACATTTGAAGACGCTATTTGATTCTACTTTCTCTACTTAAGTAGAACTACTTAAATTCTTTCTTTCTACTTAAGTAGACAAAGTAAAATCAAAAGGTAAAAAGAAAGAATTCTTAAAAAAAGTAATTTTCAATCACAAAACCCAGATTGTCCAGAACCAGTACAAATTTGGCTTAGCAATAACTCCAAAAGACGGTTCACAGACTAAAAGTTCGGAAAGAGCTACCAATAAAAATTCAAAAAAACTTCAAAACAAAATATCCAGAGCCAAATTTAGAAAGAAAAGACGAAGACAAAAATCGTACAGAAAATCCAAACAATACGGTAAACATTCCATTTCCTGGAATAAAAAAGACATAGATTAAATGAACATGAAATACAATAAATTCAAACAATATGAAGACATTTCTGGCGAGTAATTGGAAAAAATATATGGAGAGCCATATGCAAGATGACCTGCACGTATGGTTCGGGAGCAGGATATTGTCTGAGAAGGCGATATTCAAGTTTCTCGATATTGAAATAAAAATGAGGTCTTATTAGGAAAAAGAAACTTTTTTGAGAATATTGTGAATTTTAAGAAAGAAATCTTTTGAATTTTTTCAAGATAGAAATGAAACATTATAAGAAAAAAATTTTTTCAAAAATTTTCTTCATAAGAAAAAAACATAAAGTGAAAAGAAAAAGCCTTTCACTTTATGTTCAAAAAAAAGAAAAAATGTAAAATTATAGTTTGTCAATTGTTTCAAATTCAAATTTGATTTCTTTCCAAACTTCACAAGCAGCTGCTAATTCAGGACTCCATTTACATGCAGAACGAATAATATCACCACCTTCACGAGCTAAATCACGACCTTCATTACGGGCTTGTGTACAAGCTTCTAAAGCAACACGGTTAGCTACAGCACCAGGAGCATTCCCCCAAGGGTGACCTAACGTACCACCACCGAATTGTAAACAAGCATCATCACCAAAAATTTCAACTAATGCTGGCATGTGCCATACGTGAATACCACCAGAAGCAACTGGCATAGTCCCTGACATAGAACACCAATCTTGAGTGAAATAAATACCACGACTACGATCTTTTTCAATATAATCATCACGCATTAAATCAACGAAACCAAGTGTTACTTCACGTTCACCTTCTAATTTCCCTACAACAGTTCCAGAGTGTAAATGGTCACCACCAGACATACGTAAAGCTTTTGCAAGAACACGGAAGTGAATACCATGATTTCTTTGACGGTCAATTACAGCGTGCATAGCACGGTGAATGTGTAATAATAAACCGTGATCACGACAGTAAGATGCAAGTGAAGTATTAGCTGTGAAACCACCTGTTAAGTAGTCGTGCATGACAATAGGAACACCTAAATCTTTCGCACATTGTGCACGTTTTAACATTTCTTCACAAGTACCAGCAGTTGCATTTAAATAGTGACCTTTAACCTCACCAGTTTCAGCTTGAGCTTTGTAACATGCTTCAGCAACAAATAGGAAACGGTCTCTCCAACGCATAAATGGTTGTGAGTTAACGTTTTCATCATCTTTAGTAAAGTCTAAACCACCACGTAAACACTCATATACAGCACGACCATAGTTTTTCGCTGATAAACCTAATTTTGGCTTAATTGTACAACCAAGTAAGCCACGACCATATTTGTTTAATTTATCACGTTCTACTTGAATCCCGTGTGGAGGACCTTGGAATGTTTTTACATAAGCTGGAGGCATACGTAAATCTTCTAAACGTAGAGCACGAAGAGCTTTGAAACCAAATACGTTTCCTACAATTGAAGTAAATAAGTTTGTTACTGATCCTTCTTCAAATAAGTCAATAGGATATGCTACATAAGCAATATACTGATTGTCTTCACCTGGAACTGGTTCAATATCATAACAACGACCTTTGTAACGATCTAATGTTGTTAAACCATCAGTCCATACAGTTGTCCAAGTACCTGTTGATGATTCAGCTGCTACGGCTGCACCACATTCTTCAGGTGGTACACCTGGTTGTGGAGTCATACGGAATGCTGCTAAAATATCAGTATCTTTTACAACGTAATCAGGAGTGTAGTATGTTAAACGGTAATCTTTAACACCGGCTTTAAATCCAGCACCTGCTCTTGTTTCTGTTTGAGGAACCATGAAAAAAGTTCATTGAACATTTTGTCGATCCTAAAAAAATCTGTCCGAACAATTGAAAAAAAAGAAAAAATTTTTTATAGTAAAGAAAACTTTTTTTTAAGTTTATCAAAAAAAAAGTTTTTTGCAAATCTTTTATGCAAAACTTCAGAAATTTGGTTTATATTTCTCTCTTTTCTTTTAAAATAGACATTGTTATTTTCTACCTCTTCTTTCTACCTTTTGATTTTACTTCTTTTGATTTAGTAGAATTAGTAAAATTTAAGTAGAGAAAGTAGATTTAGTAGAAGATGAAGTAGAATCAATTTCTTTTTAAAATCAACAAAGTTTTTTTGAATTTTTTTAGAAATACCAATTGAAAGAAAAAGTTCTCTCTTCTTTTGGCTCAAAACAAAAAAAATTAACATTACCAATTTTTTTATTTTTTCATATGACTCGAGTAAAAAGAGGAAATATTTCGCGAAAACGTCACAAGAAAGTTTTAAATTTAACAAAAGGTTTCAGAGGTGCTGCCTCCCTTCTTTTCCGTACTGCAAATCAACAAAATATGAAAGCATTACGTTATGCTTATACAAATCGAAGAAAGAAAAAACGTGACTTTCGACGTCTTTGGATTACACGAGTAAATGCAGCTCTTCGTACATATGGGTATAATTATAGTGAATTTCTTTTTCTTTTAAAGAATTCAAAAATTCTTTTAAATCGAAAAGTCTTAGCTCAATTAGCAATTTGTGATCCTGAAACATTTTTCAGTTTTCTTACATCATTAAGCTAAAAATTTCTTCTGTTCTTTTTTTTTAGTGAAAAAAGCCTTGAAAATTGAAGAAATTTAAACAAGGTTTTGAAGCCGAAATTTTTTAAATTTTAGGTTAACAAAAAAAAACATCCAAATCTAAAAAAAATATGCGCAAACATGTTTGGAAAGATAAAGTAACGAAAAGAGCAAGTGAAGCTCTTTTTCTTGCAAAATATGTTTTAAATACTCAAGAAAAAATTCTTGAAAAAGATCAAACAACATCTTAATTTTTTTCATTTCTTTTTTGTCTTCTTTTCTTTAAGAAGACAAGAAAATTTTTTTCTTCAGTAACTGATTTTTTTGAAAAAAACTAAAATTTTAAAAAAGGGAAAAGATTTTTTTATTGTGCAATTCTGTGAAATTTTACTAATTCTTTCTTTCTACTGAATTAGATTCAGGAGTTCTACTTTTTTATTTTCCTTCTTTTGATTCTACTTTAGTAGAATTAGTAAAATTTAAGTAGAGAAAGGAGAATCAAAAGAAGGAAAATAAAAAGACAATTGAATTAGAAAAAAACAACTTTAGCTGAATTCAAAGCTAAAGTTGTCAAGAAAAAAATTTATCTAAAACTCACAGATGCTTGCCATACAAAAGCAAGCAATAAGAAAAATACAGGAATAACAGGTAAAATATTTACAATAGGATCAAAAGGTGCATACGCTTCTGGTAATTTTGCTAAAACTAAAAACATAGATTCCATAGGACTCTTTAAAAAAATGGTGATGATTTTTATAAAAATTGTAAAAAATCAGAGACTGTTTTTTTACAATCTAGTTCAACTTGAAACTAATTTCATCTAATTCTATAATTTTTCTTTCTTTTTTAAAAATTCTAAATTTTTTAAACCTAGAAAAAAGAAAGAATCAATGTATTTTTCAAAAAAACACATTCTCAAAAAAGAAATTTAATATTTTCTTTTCGATTTTTTTTTCAAAAAAAGTAGAAAAAATTATGAAGCTAATGTTTCCCAACTCATAGTTACATCATCTAATAATAAAGAACTATTATAAATTTCTAAAATAATTAGTAAAAACACAGCAAAAAGTAAAATAAAAACACCCATCAAAACAGTTGTTCCCCATCCAGGTAATACTTTTCCTGATTCAGAGTTTAACGGTCTTAATAAAGTTCCTAAAGGAGTTACAATACCTGGTTCTTGTAGTCCATCTGAAAAGCTTGATTTCGCTTTTGAAGTCGTTCCAGTTGCCATTTTTTTAAAAAAAGTTTGATTTTTTTTACTTTCTGTCGTAGTATAAATATTGGAGAATAAATTTGAAAAATTTTATAAAGAAAGAAAATATATGGAAAGTCCTGCGTTTTTTTTTACCTTTTTTTTATGGTTTCTTTTATTAAGTGCTACAGGATATTCAGTGTATGTAAGTTTTGGACCACCTTCAAAAAAATTAAGAGATCCATTTGAAGAACATGAAGATTAAAAACCTTTTTTTTTAAGTAGAAGTTTTTTAGAAAAAACTTTTACTTCAATTCTTTTTTTCAAAAAATATTTCAGGAAAAAGAAAAAAATTTTTCCTCTTCCTGAAAAAACTCAGCAAAAAAATTTCCTGAAAAAAATGTTCATTATTTTACCATACGAGGAGGTTCTCTAAAGAAAATAGCGAAAAAGATAATTCCTAATGTTCCAATTAATAAAAACGTATAAACTAATGCTTCCATAGAATGAAATGTGGTAGATCCATTATTTGATATTTGAGAAGAATAAATGCAAATTGTTCATTTTCTTTTTTCTTTGAAAAAATTCAAAACCAATTTCATTCAAAGAAAAAAATGAAAATGAAAAAATTCTTTCGCTTGGAAAAAATCCAGACCCATCTTTATTCTTTTTTCTTTTTTAAAGAAAAAAGAAGATGAAAAAAATTGAAAAATTAAAAAGCTTCACGAACTGAACTTGTATCACCAAGTTTTTTGTATTTTCCAAATTCTAAACTTTCGTTTAAGTCATCATCAATACCAGCAAAAACATCACGGAAAATAGTACGTGCACCATGCCAAATGTGACCAAAGAAGAATAATAAAGCAAAACAAACATGACCAAAAGTAAACCAACCTCGAGGGCTGCTTCGGAATACACCGTCAGATTGTAAAGTAGAACGATCAAATTCGAAAATTTCACCTAATTGTGCTTTACGAGCATATTTTTTTACAGTTGCCGGATCATTAAAAGTTAATCCATCAAGTTCACCACCGTAGAAAGTTACAGAAACACCAACCTGTTCAATACTATATTTTGACTCAGCACGACGGAATGGAACGTCTGCACGAACAACACCATCTTTATCAATAAGTAAAACAGGGAATGTTTCAAAGAAAGTTGGCATACGACGCACAAAAAGTTCTCGTCCATCTTGATCTTTAAAAACAGCATGTCCTAACCATCCTACAGCAATACCATCTCCACTATTCATAGCTCCTGTACGGAAAAGTCCACCTTTTGCAGGGTTGTTTCCAATATAATCGTAGAAAGCTAATTTTTCTGGAATTTTTGCCCAAGCTTCAGAGAATGATGATCCTTCTGCTAAATTTGTTTGAACTCGTTTTTGAATCTCTTGTTGGAAAAAACCTTGATCCCACTGGTAACGAGTTGGACCAAACAATTCAATAGGAGTTGCAGCGGAACCATACCACATAGTTCCAGCTACTACAAAAGCAGCCCAGAAAACGGCAGCAATACTACTTGAAAGAACTGTTTCAATACTTCCCATAGATAAACCAAAATAAAGACGAATAGAAGGACGAACACATAAGTGGAACAATCCTGCTAAAACTCCTAAAATACCTGCGGCAATGTGGTGAGCAGGAATTCCACCTGGATTAAAAGGATCAAATCCATCAGCTCCCCATGATGGTGCCACCGGTTGTACACTTCCAGTCAATCCATAAGGGTCTGAAACCCAGATACCAGGTCCAAATAAACCTGTCACGTGGAATGCACCAAAACCAAAACATAATAAACCAGAAAGGAATAAATGAATACCAAAAATTTTTGGTAAATCTAATGCTGTTTTTCCAGTACGTGGATCTCTAAAAAGTTCAAGATCCCAGAATGTCCAGTGCCAAACCGAAGCTAAGAATAATAAACCAGATAAAATAATATGCGAAGCAGCAACACCTTCATAACTCCAAATACCTGGATTTGACGTTGTTTCTCCACTAATTGTCCAGCCACCCCAAGATTGAGTTACACCTAAACGTGTCATAAAAGGTAAAACAAACATACCTTGACGCCACATTGGATTTAAAACTGGATCTGATGGATCAAAAACAGCAATTTCAAATAATGTCATTGATCCTGCCCAACCAGCAACTAAAGCTGTATGCATTAAATGCACTGAAATTAGTCGCCCAGGGTCATTAATAACTACTGTATGTACACGATACCAAGGTAAGCCCATTGAAAATAGATACGAAAAAATTTTGTTTACTTCATTGCTTTATTTTGGGATTTTCAAAAAAAAAAAGAAAAAAAATCTTTTTCTTTTTTTCAAATATGGAGACTTTTCTTTTTCATGAATAAAGAACAAAAAAGAAAAGTCTCAAAGAAATTTTTTTAACATGTCGAAAAAAATTTAACGATGCCTATAAGTAATTCGACCTTTTGTTAAATCATAAGGACTTAATTCAACTGTGACTTTATCACCTACAACAATTTTAATTCTATTTTGACGAATTTTTCCTGAGAGATGACCAATAACTTCAACACCATTTTCAAGTTTTAAACGAAATTTTCCATTTGAAAGATTATGTGTTACAAAACCTTCCATATCTACTAATTTCTTTTGTTTTTTTTGTTGAATTTTTGAAATATCACGAATTTCTTCATTGAGAATTTCAGGAGAGAAAGAATTCGTTTTTTGATTCATTAAAAAAAAAAATTTTTTATTTCAAATTTTTAGGATTTATAAAATTATTTTATCAAAGATTTTTAAAAAAATCTTTTCTTCTTTTTTTCATTAAAGAAAGTAAAAAAGAAGAATTCAAGAAAAATTAAGCAAAAGAGAAATTACGGCGTTTTTTCATTTGTTGAGTTTTTCCTCGAAGTGCAATTTTTTCTCTTAATTTCTGGCCTAAACGAATATATGTTAGCATTTCGCCTAAAATATATTTCGTTGAATTTCTTGAATCATCATTTGCAGGAATAATATAATCTGCATATTTTGGATTGCAATTTGTATCTACAACTGTAAAAATTTTCATACCCAATTTTTTACATTCATGAAGAGCATTCAATTCTTCCTGTTGACCAAAAATAATTGCAACATTTTTTGAAATTTGATTTGTATTCATTTTTGCCATTTTTGTAATTCCACCAAAATATTTCTCTAAGCGCTGCCATTTTTGTTTGCGAGTGGCAGCAATTTTTTTTGATGTAAATTTTAATTTTTGATCATAAATTTGTTCCATAGGATAACTTAATTTTGGATCTACAAATTTTTTCATAAAAAACTCCACTGTTTCATACATTTTTGTGTTTGATGTAGGTAAATAACGAAATTTCGGAAAGAAACGAACTAATCTTTGCTCAGCAACAAATTGACGAAAATTCACAAAAAGTTTTTGAATATTTTTTTGTTGAAGTGCAAATTTTGATGAAACAAGAGAAAGTTGTGAATTTGTTCTCGCATATAAATTTTTTAATGTTTTTAAAACGTTCGAAATTTCATCAAAAGTTTTTGTTAAAGTTTGAAAAAGTTTTTCTTGGTGACATAAACGTTCATTTAAAATTTCCATAGATTTTTCAAAAAAAGGAACAAAATTTGTAAATTTCTGTAAAAATTTACTGAAAAGAAGAGTGGACCCTTCTGATGGAGTAGTTGAAAGAATTTCTGATGTTTTTGCACGATTTGTATTTTTTTCAGACTTCGCCTCGAAATTCATTTCTGTTTGTCTTAAATTTGAAAAAAGAGAAATCATTTTTTTTAAAATTTCTGTCGATGGTGATGGAATGCTTTGATTCCCAGAGAAAGAAGGAGATGTGAATGTTTCAAATGAAACAGCGACAAATTGTTTTTTTCCTTGTTTTTCAAATGATGTTTTAAGTTGAAAAAGCTCTTTTCCAAGAATGAAAAATTGCTCACATTCTTTATATTTTTGAATATTTGCTTCAACTAAAGTTCTCAGTTGTTGTTTTTGTTTGAATAACTTTAAAGCTCCTTGCTCTAATTGTACAATCTGTTTTGCAAGAGAGGATTTTTTTTGCTTTAAATTTTTTGAAGCATTCGCTAAACTAAAACTTGTTGAAAGGATAGAATTTTTGAACTCAAGAAATTTTTTTCCACGTTCAAGAAAAGATTTTTTTGAAAGAAGAATTTGACGAGTTAAATATTTTCCTTTCATCATAAATTTCTGACTTTTTTTTTTCAAAAGAGAAACTTTGAAAATTAAACGGCGTTGAATTTTTTGACGTTTTTCTAAAATTTTTTGAAGAATTCCTTGTTTTTGTTTTAAAATTGGACGAATTTGTGCAAGAGATTTTAGAATAGTTTTCCAGTTTGTCAACATTCCACCTAACCAACGTGTATTAACAAAAAAAGATGTTTTACTTAACAATGCGGTTTTTGCAATTAAGGAAGCTGCTGGTTTTTTTGTTCCCACAAATAAAAAAGTTCTTCCTTTTGCAGCATATTTTGCTAATTGTTTTAACGCTTCATCAAAACAACGTTGCGTTTTAAATAAATTAAAAATATGTCGGCCTCTTTTTACCATTGGTTTTTTCCAATCTTTTCCATATGAATGGAAAGAGTTTTTTTGAGAAAAAAGCCCTTTTTTTCGATACCAAAGAAATTTTCTCATATTTGCATGACAACGAAGAGTTTTTTCTCCAAAATGTAAACTCGAGCGAATCATTTTTTGAACTTTTTCTTTCATTCGTTCTTTTTTCTCTTCATTTGAGAATGGACAAATTTCAACAATTCGTGCGAATAAGAAATTTTCTGTTGATTTTTGAATTTGAATTTTTACTTTTTCTTCAGGTTGAACACCAAATTCTTTTTTTAAAAAAAGAATCTTCCCTTGAAATTTAAAAACAAAACAATTTTTTACTGTTTTTGATAAAAATGGAATCATTACATTGTATTCCTGGCCTAAAAAAGCTTCTTTTGTTCGAAAAGAAGAGTTTTCAGTTTGTTCAAAAAAACTTTTTGATTGAGGTTCAACGATTTTTCCTAAAGCATAATTTTCTTTAATTTTTTGAATTTCAACACAAACATTTTCCCCCATTTTTGCATTTGGAACAATCACCACAAAATTTTCTGTGAATGAAATTAAACCAGAATTTTTAGGACCTTTTTTTAAAATTGTTGTTTGAAATTTTTGTCCAACTTTAAAATCAAACTTTAAAGTATTAATATTTTTTTCTTCTGCTGAAGTAGAAATTGAAAAATTTTTTGTCGGCTTTGCTACAATAGAACGAACACCTGAAGAACCTGACCCAAACCAAATTTTTTCAACTTTCACTTCAACTTGCTCTCCTACTTTTGTATTTGGAATAACAACAGTATAGCCATTTTTTAATTCAGCGACACCAATATTATTTGCACCTAATGCAGTAATTTGAACAGAAAAAATATCTCCAGTTTTCAAAGTTTCTTTCATATTTGCTGAATTTTTCATTTTTTGAAATTTTCTTGTATTTTGAAAATTCGAGCGTTTTTTTTTTTCTAATGTTTCCATAAATTTTTATTTTTTAAAGGAGAAAATGAATTCTTTCCCTATTTTTATTTTCTAGTTTCTCATCTTTCTTTCAAGACTTTTTTAAAAAATCAAAGAAAAGGAAAGAGAAAAATTTTTTTCTTTTTAAAATATTTCGGATTATTTTCTAACTTTTTTAGAAATAGAAAAAGAAGTATACTCCCCAGGTAGGACTTGAACCTACGACCTATCGGTTAACAG
>SXGT01391610.1_pt1 | contig 11597 bp, 10 predicted proteins | sample 3176221 | NCBI WGS metagenome assembly SXGT01 (sample SAMN11356862, study PRJNA531348) | freshwater metagenome | isolation source: freshwater sample F1-120 | place: China: Fuxian Lake, Yuxi | collected 2017-12-25
ATCTGGCACGAACCGACCCGGTCGCAGTATCTGCTGCGTGAGGCGCCGACTGAGACATCCCCAACTTAAGCCGGCCGTGATCCGACACTGGCCTCTGGGATTGTTGCTGCTGCTGCCCATTATCGGGTTGGGCGGAGCGCCGCTCTTTGATCTCGATGAGGGAGCTTTCACGGCGGCGACGACGGAGATGTTTCTGCGCGGCGACTTCTGGTCAACTTATCTGTTGGGCGAACCGCGCACCGACAAACCTATCCTGATCTATTGGCTGCAGGCCGTTTCGATCTGGGCCTTCGGTTCGACCGAGTGGGCCTTTCGCCTGCCTTCGGCGCTGGCAGGCAGCGCATGGATTGCGATCACCTGGCTGTTTGTTGCACGGGTGGCAGATCCCGGGCGAGCCTTGCTGGCGGCCTTGCTGGTGGCCACGGCGGCGGGAATTAGCGTTATTTTGCGGGCGGCGACGGCGGATGCCTTGCTCAATCTGTGGCTGGCGGGCGCGGGCTATGCGGCGTGGTTATGGTTGGCCGAGGGCCGCATGGTCTGGCGTTATGTAGGCTTTGCCGCCATGGCCTTGGGCTTTTTGACCAAGGGGCCGGTTGCGGTGGTGGTGCCGGCGGCGGCCGTCTTTTTTTGGTGTGCGAGCCGGGGCGAATGGCGCCAGTTCTGGCGCTGGGGCATCGGTACCGATATCCGCTCGTTGGGACCGGTCCTGCTCTTTGTGGTCTTGGCCTCGCCCTGGTTCATCGTCCAGTATCTGCGCGAAGGGATGGTTTTCTTCGAGGGTTTCTTCCTCAAGCACAACCTGCAACGCTACGACTCGGCTATGGAAGGGCACCGCGGCCAGTATTTCTATTACCTCTGGGTTGTGCCGCTCTCGCTTTTGCCGCATACCGGTTGGTTATTGGCGGCATTGATGCGTCTGCGCCGGGTCTGGGTCGATCCGCTGCAGCGCTTTGGACTGCTCTGGTTTCTGTTTGTGCTGGTCTTCTTCAGTTTCTCTGGCACCAAGTTGCCGCACTATGTTTATTACGGTTACGGCGGCCTGATTCTGGTCCTGATTGGCCAAAGCCATCTGCATCGGTTTGCGGCCTTTGTGCCGGCGCTGCTGGGGTTTGGTTTCTTGGTGGCCCTGCCTTGGTTGTTGGCGGCCGCGGTGCCAGGTCTGCGTCCGGACGACCGTTTGTTGGCCGCCGATCTGGGCGCCCATTTTGATACGACCTATATCGCGGTGTTTGCGGTTTTGACTTTGCTTAATCTGCTCTGGCTGCTGCGCCGACGCAATACGCAACGGATCATCTACTGGCAAGGGGTAACGGCGGCGCTGGCCTTTGCGCTGGTCTTGTTGCCGGCGATCGGTGGCTTGTTGCAGGACCCGATTCGTCAGGCCGGGAAGATTGCCGCCGGGATGTCGGCCCCTTTGACCCTGTACGGGGTCAACACGCCAAGCTTTCAGACCTATGCCGGCCGGGCGGTTGCCCGGCGTGCGCCGCAGCCCGGTGAGGTGGCCCTGACGCGCGCGAGCCGTCTGGCTGACTTGCCGGGTGCGGAGGTCATTTTCCGCGAACGGGGTTATTTGCTGGTGCGGATGCCGCTGGCCGATCGGTAGCCCGCAACCAGAAAAACGCTGTAGCGGCGGGTGAGGTCGCGGTGGATCGGAATAACGATCTCCGGCAGGGGGGTAACCGAAGTGAAGTGCTGGCGTAGAAAGGCTGGATCGCTCGGTCCGCCTACGAGCAGAAAGGGGCCATCGGGCGCTGTAGCCAGGTCGTTCATAAGGGCGTAGTGACTCCGAACCTGGCCGGACAGGTTCCAGAAATAGGCCGGTCGCGAGCGGGGTCGGGCGTAGTACAGGAGTTCGGTAATGACATCCCGGTCGGTGCATAAGAGACGGGCTTTGGGGTGGGCGGCGAGCTGCTCTTTCACGGCGGTGCCGAAGCTGCGCCAGCCGGTGATGCGGTGATAGGGATTGGTCTTGCGGGTGAGTTCCACGCCGGCCCAGCGCGTTAAGTCGTGATAATGATAAATCAAGCCGCCCAGGGCCAGGTTGAGGCCTAGGGCGAGTATCAACAGATGGCGGCGATTGGCTTGCAAGACAGCGATGACGACGAGCGGCGTTGCTGCGACATAGGCGAAGGCCGCCCAGTTGGCGAAGGCGCGCGAGAGCAGGGCCAGAGCCAAGAAACCCGTCAGCGGCAGGGCAACAAACCAAACCAGAAAGCGGAGCGCCGGCTGTTCACGCCAACGGCTTGGACGCAGAACTAGGCCGATCAGGATGGCGAACAAGAGCGGGCCAAAAACTGCAAATTGGGCGCCGAAAAATTCCAGCAGTTTGTCTGGGTGGAGTAAGCCGCGATCAAGTTGTGAAATTTCGGCGGTGTGCTGAAAACTGGCAAATTGGTGTTGAACATTCCAAAGCAGGTTGGGTGCGAACAAGAGGAGGGCAATCGCCAGAGCGACGAAGGGCTTGGCTGAGGTCAGGTGACTGCGCCGCTGCGATTCGCTTAACAACCAGCCCAGGGCAGCCACCCCAAACGCCGCCATGGTGTATTTTGATAGCAGGCCTAGGCCAACCAGCAAGCCGAGAAGTAGCCAGTCGCGCCAACGATTCAGGTCGCTAGCCCGCACTAAGGCCCAGAGTGACGCGCTCCAGAAAAAGAGCAGGGCTGCGTCGGTGGTGATCAGCCAACTGCCGAGGCCAACGACCGGCAGGGTCGCATAGAGCAAGGCCGCCCACAGCGGTGCGGCGGGCGCGTTAAGGCGGGGTTGCCAAACCAGCAGTCGGCGAGTGGTGAAATAAAGCAGGATCGCGCCCAGCGGATAAAGTACAAGCGAGGGAGCACGCACGGCGAATTCGCTGTCCCCCAAAAGGGCCGTGCTAAGGGCAATAAGCCAGGCCAGCATGGGGGGTTTTGAGTAATAACCCCAGGCCGGGGTGGTGGACCAGTCCCAATATTGCGCTTCGTCAAAAAATAGCTCAGGTTGGGCATGGAAGGCAGCCGCCAAGCGCCAAACGGTGAGGGCAACGAGGGCTAGACCAAGCCAGCGCAGGTCTTGATGCAGGCGATCAGGCATGGGGTTGATCCGGATCGTTCTGGGCGAGCGCGCTTTCAAATTGTGCGGCCTGCCGGTGTTGGCGATACAGGTGGGCGCCGATGATGGCGGAGACAATAAACAAGGCTGCGGCTATGCTCAGGCGCAGGCTGGGGTCCACATTCACGCCACTCCCGGCGAGGGCAAAGATCAGGGTCTGGGGCAGAAAACCCAAGGCCGATCCGGCAAAGAAAGGCAGGGCGGCGGTGTGGCTGAGCCCGGCGATGAGATTGGTCAGCAAATTGCTGCCGACGGGGAGGAGGCGGATCACCAGCGCCATGTTGAACGGGCTGCGGCCAAGAAAGACATCCACTTGGGCGATACGCTGCGCAAAGCGGCGCTTCATCAGATCACGGGCCAAAACGCGGGCGTAATAAAAACTGGCAATGCAGCCCAGGACGGTCGCCAGCAGGGCCAGCGCAGTGCCGCTGACAAAGCCGAAGGCATACCCGCCCAGAAAGGCAAAGACCTGGCGCGGCAGGCCCACGGCCATGGCCAGCATGCCCATGACGATGAAGATGATTTCACCACGCAGGCCTTGTCCGCGCACGGTTGTGTCGATCCATTGTTCATTGAGGCTGTCGAGGCCCAAATGGCGCACGGCCAAGCCCAGAAACACAAGGGCGGCCATCAAGAGAGCGCTTTTGGCAAGGGTGCGTAGCATATGGGCCGGATTGTATCCGCAATCCATGATCGGGCCTGTCACAGCGGGTGTGTTTCTGCGCGGCAGATGGGCCTTTTTGCTTGCCCGGGAAGGCACTTCCCTGTATGCTCTGCAACCTTCCGGAGAGGTGGATGAGTGGTTTAAGTCGCACGCCTGGAAAGCGTGTGTGGGTGAATAGCCCACCGCGGGTTCGAATCCCGCCTTCTCCGCCAGATTATTCATCCTGCATTTAACAAAAACCCGTAACGCATTCGCGCTACGGGTTTTTTGTTTTTACTAATCTATTTCTGTCATCGCAATGAGCCTATTTTGAGATGTTTGCAATTGCGTAATAAGTTGATTATATTTGCGCCGTTATATTTTTATTTGTTTAAAGGGGATTCAATATGGCGACGCATCAGGAAATTATGGCGCAGATCAAGCAATTAAAAAAAGAGGCTGCGGCAGCTCGGCGTGCAGAAAAGGCGCAAATTAAAAGAGATGCAGAGGCGCAGCGTCGTTCTGAATTGTCGGGCGTGATTTCCCAAATTCGCGACATGATGAAGCAACATGGCCTTACGGTCGCTGATCTCGGTGGCGGGCGTGGTCGTCCGAAATCGGCTACGGCGGGCGTGAAGGGTGAGATTCGCTACGCTAACCCGGCTGGCGGCAAAGGCTGGACGGGCAAGGGTCGTAAGCCGGCTTGGGTGGTTGAGGCCTTGGCGCAGGGGCGTGCCTTGAGCGATTTCGCGATTAACAAATAACGGTAATCAGAAAAGTATTGCCCAACAAAAAGGCCGCAAGCGCGGCCTTTTTGACTAGCGGTTCCGCTCGGGAACTGATTACTTGACGCGGCTACGGTATTCGCCGGTGGCGGTGTCGATTTCGATTTTGTCACCAATTTCGACAAAGGCCGGAACTTGGAGGATGTGGCTGGTCGGCAAAATGCGCGCCGGTTTCATGACCTTGCCGGAGGTGTCGCCCTTGACGGCTGGTTCGGTGTACTCAATTTCGCGCACAACATAATTGGGCATGGCGATTGACAGGGCTTTGCCTTCGTAGAAAACAACCTCGACTGGCATCCCGTCATCGAGGAAGGGCAGGGCATCGCTCATGTATTCGGCCTCAACCTCATATTGGTTGTAATCGGCATCCATGAAGACATACATTGGGTCGGCAAAATAGGAATAGGTACATTCCTTTTTGTCGAGCAGGACGAGTTCGAACTTGTCATCAGCACGATAGACGGCCTCGCTGCCGGCGCCGGTGAGCAGGTTCTTGAATTTCATCTTGACGACGGAGGCGTTGCGGCCCGATTTTGAAAATTCGGCCTTTTGCACGACCAAGGGGTCTTTGCCGACCATGATCACATTGCCGGCACGCAGTTCTTGTGCTGTCTTCATAGCATTGATTTCCCAGAATTTTTGGAGCTGTAAAAGTCGCGCATTCTATCCGAAACGGGCGCACAAGCGAAGCCTATTGCAATGCCACCCCATTGTTCTGGGGCTTTATCGCAGCGCGTCGGTCGGGTTACAGTGCCTCGAGCGCCGTGCGTTGGGCTATGTCCAGTTTTACTTGTCCTGCGGCGTCGATATCGATGGTGACCTCGCCGCCCGTGGCGAGAGCTCCAAACAGAAGTTCGTCAGCCAAGGCCTTGCGAATCGTGTCCTGGATGAGTCGTGTCATCGGCCGCGCCCCCATACTGGGATCGAAGCCATGCAGAGCGAGGTGGGCGCGGAGGGCATCGGTGAAATGCGCTTCGACCTTTTTGGCCTGGAGTTGGGCCTCCAGCTGCATGAGAAACTTATCGACTACCTTGAGGATGGTTTCTGCATTGAGGGCTGCGAACGAGCAAATGGCATCGAGTCGATTGCGGAACTCGGGCGTGAATAGGCGTTTGATCTCGCCCATTTCGTCGCCGGGCGCCTTGTCGTGGGCGAAACCGATGGTGGTCTTTTGCAGGGCTTCGGAGCCGGCATTGGTCGTCATTATGACGATGACATTGCGGAAATCGGCCCGCCGTCCGTTGTTATCAGTCAGGGTGCCGTGGTCCATGACCTGCAGCAGGATATTAAAAATGTCCGGATGCGCCTTTTCAATCTCGTCGAGCAGAAGCACCGCGTAAGGATGTTTGGTGATGGCCTCGGTAAGGAGGCCGCCTTGTTCAAAACCGACATAACCGGGTGGGGCCCCGATCAGACGCGAGACGGCATGGCGCTCCATGTATTCGCTCATGTCGAAGCGGATGAGTTCGATGCCCATCGTGTAGGCCAATTGCCGGGCGACCTCGGTCTTGCCAACCCCAGTGGGGCCGGAAAAGAGAAAAGCCCCGATGGGTTTTTGCGGGTTGCCAAGGCCTGAGCGGGCCATTTTGATGGCATTGGCGAGGGTTTCGATAGCACCGTCCTGACCGAAGATAACGGATTTGAGGTCGCGATTTAGGGTGCGCAACGCCGTACGCTCGTCGCTGGCCACGGTCTTGGCCGGAATGCGGGCGATGCGGGCGATGATGTCCTCGATCTCTTTCGGACTGATCACCTTCTTTTGCTTTGAGCGGGGCAGGATACGCTGCGCGGCGCCGGCTTCGTCGATGACATCAATAGCCTTGTCCGGCAGGTGGCGGTCGTTGATGTGGCGGGCCGAAAGTTCGGCGGCGGTGGTCAAGGCCGCCTGGGTGTAACGCACGCCGTGATGGGCCTCAAAGCGACTCTTGAGGCCGCGCAGGATGGCGATGGTCTCCTCGATGCTGGGTTCCGGGACATCAATCTTTTGGAAGCGGCGCGAGAGGGCGTGATCCTTCTCGAACACACCGCGGTATTCTTGGTAGGTGGTGGCCCCAACGCAGCGCAACTGACCCGAGGCGAGCGCCGGCTTGAGTAGATTGGAGGCGTCCAGCGTGGAGCCCGAAGCGCTACCCGCCCCGATCAGGGTGTGGATCTCGTCAATGACCAGGATGGCGTGCGGGTCGGCCTGCAGTTCCTTCAAGACCGCCTTCAGGCGTTGCTCGAAGTCGCCGCGATATTTAGTACCGGCGAGTAGGGCGCCGATATCGAGGGCATATACCGTGGTTTGGGCCAAGATTTCTGGGGTTTCCTGAGCCACGATGCGGTGGGCGAGACCCTCGGCAATGGCCGTCTTGCCGACACCCGCCTCGCCAACCAGCAAGGGGTTGTTCTTGCGCCGACGACAGAGGGTTTGAATCACCCGCTCCAATTCAGGGTCGCGGCCAATCAACGGGTCGATCCGCCCGTTACGCGCGGCCTCGTTAAGATTGCCGGTATAGGCCTGCAGGGCAGATTCCTTGCTATTTTCAGTCTCGGCAGTAGTGGCCGCTTCGGATGGCTTGGCGGTCTGCTCCTGGGGTTGTTTGGCGATGCCATGGGCGATGAAGTTAACAATGTCGAGGCGGGAGATGCCTTGCTGGCCGAGAAAATGAACGGCATGCGAATCTTTTTCGCTAAAGATGGCCGCCAAGACATTGGCACCATTGACCTCGGTTCGTCCGGAAGACTGGGCATGCAGGATGGCGCGCTGGATCACACGCTGGAACCCTAGGGTGGGTTGCGTGTCGAGTTCGCCTTCTCCCTCCACGCTGGGGGTGTGGGACTGCACGAAGCCCTCCAGTTGTTCGCGCAAAACCTTTAAGTTGGCATTGCAGGCCCGCAACACATCGGCCGCCGACGGGTTGTCGAGCAGAGCCAGTAGGAGGTGCTCTAAGGTAATGAATTCATGGCGTTTCTGGCGCGCCTCCATGAAGGCGAGGTGCAGGCTGATTTCCAGTTCTTGGGCAATCATGGGGAATCCTTTAGCGATCGATCTCGATAACGCATTGCAGCGGATGTTGATGGGTTAAGGCGTACTCTGCAACCTGACGGGAGCGGGTCTCCGCTATGTCGCGCGGATAGATGCCGGCAATGGCAGAACCTTCATGATGAACCTTGAGCATGGTGCGGGTAGCCTCTTCGCGGTTCATTGCAAAAAATCGCTGTAGAACTGTAATGACGAAATCCATGGGCGTGAAATCGTCATTGATCAGTTTGACGCGAAACAAGGGTGGCAGTGCAGTTTTCAGTTCCTGCGCCGTGGCGGTAGGGGAGTCTTGGTGTTGAATGCGCATGTTCCTATTCTGGGACCGCGATTATTTTTTGCAAGACCGTTGACGAGTTTATTGTAGAGATGTAAAAAGCCATCGTTTGGTTCTGTTCGAGTTGCGTAGATCACCTGCGGCAGGTTGTTGGCCGGTACGCGATGCGCTCTGTGTGGCTTGTCCTCCAAACGCTGTTTGTTTATTTTTGGAGTTTATTTCATGGCTACTGGCATCGTTAAATGGTTCAATGACGCAAAAGGGTTTGGCTTTGTCACACCCGATGGCGGCGGAGAAGATCTGTTCGCGCATTTTTCCGCGATTAACGCAAAGGGCTTCAAGTCCCTGAAGGAAGGTCAGCGTGTGAGCTTTGATGTCGCTGAAGGCCCGAAGGGCAAGCAAGCGGCAAATATCGTTCCGCTGTAACTTCTACGGAACACTTTTACGGCGACCAGCGATGGTCGCCGTTTTTCTGCGCCCTGCTTTTGTGTCATCTTCATTTCTGGTGTGCAGAGCGCATTTCTCTCCTCGTGTGCTATAGATCAATGTGCTACAGGCATTAAAGGTCTTCGTGAGGGGTCTGCTATGGATGGCAGGACACAGGCACCATCCGGGAGTCAAACAGCGCCGAGTGAGAACCGGCGTCCAGGAACGGATGATGTCTCGCGCTTGTGGGTCGGGCTGGAACACCAGCAGGAAGTGCTGGGTCCCATTGCCGTTGAGTTGATGGCCCTGTTGTGTCCGGACGCGCCGGATGTGGCTCCGCCAGAGTCCGGAACAGGTATTACATCGCCCGAATAATTGCCGCGCCGAAGGCCGAGCACGACACCTGCGTTGCGCCGTCCATCAGACGGGCGAAGTCGTAAGTCACTTGTTTGGCCTGAATTGCGCCTTCGGTGCCCTTGATGATGAGGTCGGCCGCCTCAACCCAACCCATATGGCGCAGCATCATTTCGCCGGACAAGATGATCGAGCCGGGGTTTACATAATCCTGACCGGCATACTTCGGTGCGGTACCGTGGGTAGCCTCGAACATGGCCACGGTATCGGACAGATTGGCGCCGGGGGCAATGCCAATACCGCCGACCTCGGCGGCCAGCGCGTCGGAAATGTAATCGCCGTTGAGGTTCAGGGTGGCGATGACATCGTATTCTTCCGGGCGCAACAGAATCTGCTGCAAGAAAGCGTCAGCAATCACATCTTTAATGATGATGCCGTTCGGGAGCTCCAGCCACGGACCTGCGCCGATCGGTTTGGCGCCGAATTCGCGTGCGGCCAGTTCATAGCCCCATTTTTTGAAGCCACCCTCGGTGAACTTCATGTTGTTGCCCTTGTGCACCAGGGTGACGGAGCGGCGATTGTTATCGATGGCGTACTGGATGGCCTTGCGGATTAGTCGTTCAGAACCCTCAATGGAGACCGGTTTGATGCCGATGGCGGAGGTTTCTGGAAAGCGAATCTTGTTGACGCCCATCTCGGCTTGCAAGAAAGCGACGACTTTCTTCACCGCATCGGAATTGGCTTCCCACTCGACGCCCGCGTAGATGTCCTCGGTATTCTCGCGGAAGATCACCATGTCCACCTTTTCCGGCGCCTTCACGGGCGAGGGCACACCGGTGAAATAGCGCACTGGGCGCAGGCAGACATACAGGTCCAGCATTTGGCGCAGGGCCACATTGAGGGAGCGGATGCCGCCAGAGGTCGGGGTGGTCAGGGGGCCCTTGATGGACACCACAAAATCACGGGCCGCTTGCACGGTCTCGTCCGGCATCCAGGTGTCATTGCCGTAGATCTTGACGGCTTTTTCACCGGCATAGATTTCCATCCATTCGATCTGGCGTGCACCGCCGTAGGCCTTGGCCACGGCCGCGTCCAAGACCTGACGCATGACCGGGGTGATGTCCACGCCGGTGCCGTCGCCCTCGATGAAGGGAATAATCGGGCGAACCGGCACATTGATGCTGTTGTCGGCGTTGACGGTGATCCGGCTACCGTTGGCGGGGATCTGGATATGGCTCATGAGGAATTCCTGATTAAGGTTAGAACTGGATTGGCAAGATGGGTTCGAAGATGGGGGTCGGTTGCAACCCGAATGGTGCTATTTTACCCGAGCCCACCCGCCGGGTTATCAGTGTTATTGACGCCGCAATTAATGGCCCTGGAGGCGTTCCCGCCAGTAATGGGTGCGGGCGAGAAGGGTATCGCGATCGAGTGTTACTGCACGGTGCTCTCGGACAACGGCTCGCCCGGCGATCCAGACCGCGCTGACTTGCGCCCGACCGGCGCTATAAATGAGTTGGGCGACGGGATCAAAACAGGGCTGGGTCTCGGGGCCGGACAGGTCCACGGCAACCAGATCGGCCGCCTTACCAATGGTCAGGGAACCGATCCGGTCATCCAGCCCCAGGGCTCGGGCCCCGTGGATCGTGGCCATGGCCAAGGCCTGATGAGCGGGAACCGCTTCGGCCTGGCCGGAGGTTCCTTTTGCCAGGAGGGCAGCGAGGCGCATCTCTTCCCAGAGATCCAGCCGGTTATTACTGGCCGCGCTATCGGTACCCAGGCCGACCGTGAGGCCGTGCGTCAGCAGGGCGGCAAGAGGAGCGATGCCGCTGGCGAGTTTGAGATTGGAATGGGGGCAGTGGGCAATGGCGGCACCATGTTGTGCCAGCAGACGCTGTTCGTCTGCGTTCAGATGGACGGCATGAACGGCAACGAGCTGCGGCCCAACCAAACCCAGCCGGTGCAGTCGCGCCAAGGGGCGTTGGTGGTAGCGTTCTAGGCTCTGATTGATTTCGTCGTGGCTCTCGTGCAGATGAATATGGATAGGCAGATCGAGTTGGGCGCTGTAGGTGGCGACTTTTTCGAAACTGCGGTCGCTTACCGAATACGGGGCGTGGGGGGCGAGACAGAAATGTACTAGGGGGTTGTCCAGCCAACGGTCACGGACCGCCAGGCCTTGTTGCAAGTAGGCGTCCGGGTCGGCTGCCCAGGTCGTGGGAAAGTCCAGCACAATGAGGCCGCTGGCAATGCGTTGGCCGGCTTGGGTGGCGGCCTGCAGGCTGGCTTCCGGGAAGAAATACATGTCATTGAAGCAGGTGATTCCCCCTTCCAACATCTCCAGACAGGCCAACTGGGTCCCAGCGTGGACAAAGTCAGGGCTGACCCAGCGCTTTTCGGCCGGCCAGATATGGCCTTGTAACCATTCCATGAGCGGCAGGTCATCGGCGTAGCCGCGCAACAGCGACATTGCCGCATGGGTGTGCAAGTTGATGAGACCGGGGATCAGGGCATGGCCAGGCAGTTGCTGGTGAGCGCTGGCCTGATAGAGGGCATCGGCGGCATGGACGGGGAGGATGTCCAAGATATGGCCGTCTCGAACGATGAGGGCATGAGCTTCCAGGACTTGACCGGCGGGTTCGACCGGGATGATCCATTGTGGGTCGATGCGCAGGTCGGCGGGTGTCATGGCAGGCATGGAGGGTGTAGGCATGGCCTGCATGCTATGCGTTTCGGGGCGCAATTGACAACCGGGGCAGGCCGGAAATCATGTTAAAATCGCGCGCGCCCGCACACCCCATGGTGTGCGGCTTTTTATAACAATGGATCCATCAATGGAACAATTCGCCAAGGAAACCCTGCCCGTTAGTCTCGAAGAGGAGATGCGCCATTCCTATCTCGGGATCCCAAGCGCGTGGAGCTCACAACTTACAACGGCATTCCGCATTTGCTGGCGCCGGTTGTCACGGATCTTGAGCGCGTGGTGAAGAGCCTGCAGTGGATTGC
>SXGT01685554.1_pt1 | contig 11596 bp, 5 predicted proteins | sample 3176221 | NCBI WGS metagenome assembly SXGT01 (sample SAMN11356862, study PRJNA531348) | freshwater metagenome | isolation source: freshwater sample F1-120 | place: China: Fuxian Lake, Yuxi | collected 2017-12-25
ATTGCGAGCCGTGCTCGGCATGCTGCTCGGACACCATGCGCACTGCCCGTTCCCGGACTTCCTCCGGATACCTCTTCGTCGTTTCCATGACTCCATCCTCTCAAAGATCGGAGTCTCCGGGAATCCCGGGGCGATTCACCCACCGCGTCGCGCGCTCGTGTGCGTGGCATGCGCCACGCGCGCGCCGCCGTGGATAACCCTCAACTCGCCGGGATTGCACTTATAAACACCCCCGGAACTGTCTAAATGCGTGGGGCCACTTCTGCGACAGCCGATCCCACCGTCGAGGGCGACACACCTAGACGAGCAGGTGCTGGATCGAGTTGGCGTAGTACCGCAGCACATGCATCTCCGCAGCCACGGGATAGAACAACCCCTCGCGTTCCTCGACCAGATGCCGCAGCGTCAGCATCCGCAACCCCACCGTCAGCGCATAGTCCAGATCCCGCCGCGGCACATACACATGCGCATTCGCAAGATCGAGCTTGTCGAGCAACGCCTCGACCTCGGCCTTCAGCTCCAGCTCCGACAACCCCTTGTCGGGAAACCGCACGAACACACTGGTGAGCAGCGGCACCGGCACGACGGGAACAATCTTCCCCACGGCATCCATCAGGTGCTTCCCCAGCGCCCCCATCTCCGTACGCCGCTCATCCCCTGACAACTTCTGGAAATCGATACCACGCGACGCACAGTACGCGCGCATCGACACCGGCGAACCGAAATTCACGCACGCATAGCCGAACCGCCGCCACTCGCTCTTCATCAGCAGCCGCAGGTTGTGCCAGAGGAACCCAAAAGTATTCGCTGCAGCCTTTGCGCCACCGGTCTTCTTCGCATCGGGATTGATGGACATCAACAAAGTCCGGTCCTCCAGCACGCGGTCGTAGTTGATGCCGAGCGGCACGAACACCAGGTCGCGTTCGGCCTCCAGCCGGAAGCCGCGCATCATGTAGTCGAGTACGCCAAGCCGAGGTTCGCGCATCAGCCCGTCGCGCGTGAGCCCGCCCTCGGGAAACACCGCCTGCGGCACCCCGGCCTCGGTGGCCATGGCGATATAGCGCTCCAGCACGCGGCGATACAAGTCGTCCTTCGAGTTGCGGCGCACGAAATACGCACCCATCGAACGGATCAGCCCCGACAGCGGCCACAACCGCGCCCATTCACCCACCGCGTACGACAGCGCCGCCTGGTCGGCGGCGAGGTACCCGGCGAGGATGTAGTCCATGTTCGAGCGGTGGTTCATTACGAACACCACCGTCGCCTCCGGGTCCACCTTCGCCAGCCCTTCGGAGTCGACGTAGCCGAGCCGCACGCGGTAGAGCGCCTGCGCGATGGTGCGCCCGACCAGGTAGCCGACGCGGAAGTAAACGTAGGCGTTGAACCGCGGCACGATCTCGCGCGCGTAGTGCTCGACGATCTGCAGCGTCACCACCTCGGGGATGCCGCGGTCCCGGGCGTACTGCTCGGCGGCCTGCATTACCTTGGGGTCGCCCAGCAGCCGGTGGATCAGGATCTGGCGCCGGGTGCGCTGGAACGGGCGGATGCGGATCCGCAGCCGCTTGGAGACGTCGTCGATGACCTGGTTCGACGGCCGGGTGACCAGCCAGCGCAGCAAAGGCAGGCCGAGGTGTTCCCATGCCGCCCAAAGGGCGAACGCGGCCAGCGGCAACAACAGCCAGACGGGAACGGCTACCGTTTCAAACATATTTCCTCCCTCGGACAGGAGGGTAACAGGCGGGCCGGGAATACGACCATCGGCCGATGTACCCCGGGGAGGTTGATGCTAGATTGGCCGGGCTATGCCGCTCTTTCGCAGCTTCCGCAGCCGGATGGTGTTCTACTTCCTGGGCGTCGTGTCCCTGGTGCAGATCGCCGTCTTCATTTCCGTGGACGCGACCAACGAGCGCCTCGCCCGCGAACAAGTGGGCATGATGCTGGACGACGGGGTGCTGGGGGTGCGGCGCGCGATCGAGTCGCGCACCGGCCAGATGACCGCCACCATGCGCACCCTTTCCGGCGACTCGGCCTTCCGGGAAGCGGTGTCGCGGCGCGAACAAGGCCCGTTGTCGGCGCTGCTCAGGGGCTACGGCATCCGGGCGGGGGCCGACATGCTGTTGGTGGGCGAGCCCGACGGCCGGCTGGTCGCCGACGCCTCCACCCGGGAGGGCGCGAACTTCCTCCTCGCCACGGTGCAGAAACTGGTCCCCAAGGGGGAATCGGCGGCGTTCTCCGGGCCCGTCACCGTCGACGACCAGGCCTACCAGGTGATCGTGCTGCCGATGCCGGGAGAACGCGGGCCGACCTGGCTCGTCGCCGGCTTCTCGCTCGACAACCGTTTCGCCGAGGACGTCCTGCAGGTCACGCGGATGGAAACCTCGTTCGCGGTGCGCGAGGCGGGCAGGGCGCGCCGCGTGGTGGCGAGTTCGCTGCCGGCGATGCGGCGGGCAGCGCTGGGTGTCGCGGTGTCGCGCATCAACGCCCGGCCGAGCGACACCATTTCGGTCGACCTCTACGGCGACGAATTCCTCGGCCGCATCGTGCCGCTGGGCCGCGACGGCGAGGGCGGCGTCGAGGTGGTGGTGCAGCGTTCGCTGGCGAAGGAACTGGAGTCCTTCGACGACCTGCGCGCGGTGGTGATGTTCCTCTCGATCGGCGGGCTGGTGCTGTCGGCGTTCGGCGCGATGTTCGTCGCGCGCTCGGTCACCGAGCCGGCGAAGGCGCTCACCGAGGCGGCGCGCGGCGTCGCCAAGGGCGACTTCAACCAGCCGATCGAGGTCGACCGCAAGGACGAGCTCGGCACGCTGGCGAAGGCGTTCGACGGCATGGTGAAGGGACTCGCCGAGCGCGACCGCGTGCGCAACGTCCTCGGCAAGGTGGTGTCGCCCGAGGTGGCGGGGATGATCCTCACGCGCGGCGTCGAGCTGGGCGGCGAGGAGAAGCTGGTCACCGTGCTGTGTTCCGACCTGCGCGGCTTCAAGGTGCTCGGCGGCGCCTACTCGCCGCGCGAGACGGTGGACCTGCTGAACGCCTACCTGTCGCGCATGACGGCGGTGATCGAGGCGCACCACGGGGTCGTCGACAAGTACCTCGGCGCCGGCATCATGGCGATCTTCGGCGCGCCGGTGTCGCACGGCGACGATGCCGGCAACGCGCTCGCCGCCGCGCTGGCGATGCAGGCCAACCTCGAGGACCTCAACGACGAGCTGGCGCGCAACAACCTGCCGGCGCTCGACATGGGCATCGGCATCAATACCTCGATGGTTCTCGCCGGCAACCTCGGCAGCCCCGCGCGGCTGGCATACACGGTGATGGGCGACGGCGTGGCGCTCGCGGCGCGGCTCGAGGGCCTCAGCGCGCGGGGCGGCGTCGATGCGCGCATCCTCGCCTCGGCGGAGACCATGCGCCGCACCAGGCGCGTCTTCTCGGTGCGTCCGCTCGCGGCCGCGTCGGTGCTCGGCAAGTCGGATCCGGAACTGATTTACGCGGTGCTCGGCGAGCCCGCGGGCGACGCCGGCAAGCTGGCGGAAGCCGCCGTCCCGGCCTGAGCCTTCAGGCGGCGCGCCCGCGCCGCTCGCGATACAGCAGGTACAGGCCGCTGCCGATGACGACCACGGCGCCGACCAGCACTGCGCCCGCCGGCACGTCGCCGAAGACGAGATAGCCGAACAGCACCATCCAGACGATCTGCTGGTAGAGGAACGGCCCCAGCACCGAAGCCGGCGCGAAGCGGTGCGCCGCCGCGAGGCAGTAGTGCCCGAGCCCGCCGGCGACGCCGATCAGGCAGGCCACCGCCCACTCGGCCGTGGTCGCCGGGGTCTGCCACGCGGCGAGGGCGAAGGGCGCGAGCAGCACCGCCGGCCCGAGCGCGGAGAGGAACTGCGTGGTTTCCGGCGGATCGTAGGCCGCGAGGTGCCGCGTCATCATGTTGAAGAGCGCGTACATCACGGCGTTGATCAGCGACAGCACCAGCGCGGGATGGAACCCCTGCGTGCCGGGGCGCAGGATCACCAGCACGCCGGCGAAGCCGACAAGGATCGCCGCCCAGCGCTTCGCGTCGAGCTTCTCGCCGAGCAAGGGGCCGCTCGCCACGGCGATCAGGATCGGCACGGTGAACTGGATCGCGCCGGTCTCGGCGAGCTGCAGGTACTGCAGCGCCCAGAAGTTGAACGCGGTCATCAACGACATGAAGCCGGCGCGCAGCACCTGCATGCCCGGCTTGCGCGAGCGCACCATCCGCAGCCCGTGGACGGGCGCGAAGAGGGCGGCGGTGAACACCACGTGCGCGACGAAGCGCAGCCAGACCACCTCGACCACGGGGAGCGTGCGCACCAGCCACTTGGCGCCGCAGTCGAGCAGCGCGAAGCACAGCACGGTGGCCGAGACCAGCGCGATGCCGACGAGGCGGTTGCGCGAGGTGTCGGTGTGGAGCACGCGCGGCGGCTAGCGCGCGCGGGGGCAGGCCGGGACCCGCGCGATGGCCTTGCCGATGTAGCGGTCCCATTCGGCGTCGGTCAGTTCGCGGGTGACGATGCCGCAGAGGAGCGCGACGTGCTCGGCGACATCGAGGCTCCAGCTGCGCAGGGCGCCGTTGGCCGAGGCGGTGACCACGCGCCGGCCGTCGCGGCTCGCCGCGACCGTGACCACGCTCGAGGAGTCGTTGCCGCGCAGCGGCTCGGTGAGCGGGCGGCCGCTCGCCGTGTCCCAGAGGCGAAGCGCGCCGTCGGCGCCGCCGGAGAGGATGCGGCTGCCGCCATGCGTGAGCGCGAGCGCCTTGATCGCGCCGCCCGCCGGAATGGGGATGCCGACGGACGCCAGCGTGTCGGCATTCCACACGCGGATGGTCGCATCGTCGGAGGCGGACACGATCCGCTGGCCGTCGGCCGAGAATTCCACCGCCGTCACCGCCCGTTCATGCTCGGCGCTGCGGCGTTCCTGCACCATCCACGGCGCCGCCGGCGTGAATTTCCACACCAGGAGCGTGCCGGCATCGTTGGTGCCGATCCCTCCGGCGACCCGGCGGCCATCAGGACTGAAGCGAAGGCTCTTCACGGGCTTGCCCGCGTCGTCGCCGGCAAGCGTGACCCTGGAACCCTTGCGCGTCGCCAGGTCCCACACGAGGACCTCGCCGTCGTTGGCGCCGGACAGCAGGTGCCGGCCGTCCGGGCTGAAGGCCAGCGTCGAGATGGCGCGTTCGTGGCCCTGCAGCGGTTCGCCCAGCGGCTGCCAGTTGGCGGTGCTCCAGAGGCGGATGCGCTGGTCGTCGCCGGCGGTGGCGACCACGGCGCCGTCGGGACTGTAGGCGATCGCGCGCTGCGTGCCTTCGGCGGGAGCCGCCAGCAGCGCCAGGGTAGCCGCATCCCATACGCGCAGGTTGCCCTGCAGGTCGGCGGAATACACACGCGAGCCATCCGCGGACACGACGACGGACTCGACCCCGCCGGGATGTCCCTGCATCGGCGCGCCGATCGGTTTTCCCGTGGTGGTGCTCCAGACGCGCAGCGTCCGGTCGAACGAGGCCGAGACGATGCGCGAGCCGCCGGCGAGGAAGCGCAGGCCCCAGACGCTCTCGGTGTGGCCCTGCATGGGGAAGCCGGCCGGCTCGCCGCTCGCCGCGTCCCACAAGCGGATCAGGCCCTCGCGGCCGCCTGAAAGGATCATGCGGCCGTCCGGCGAGTAGAGCACGCGGTGCACCTCGCCCTTGTGCCCGCGCATCGGCTCGCCGATCGGCTTGCCGGTGGCGATGTCCCACTGCTGCAGCGTCTGGTCGACGGACGCGGTGACGAGGCGCAGGCCATCGGGACTGAAGGCGGCATCCCAGACGCCGCCCTGGTGTGCCGAGAGCGTCGGGCCGGACTGCTCGCGCGTCGCCACGTTCCACAATTTCGCCGTGCGGTCCGGTGCGCCGGCGGATGTCGCCAACAGGCGGCCGTCGGGGCTGAAGGCGAGGCTGAGGATGTTGCCGGTATGGCCGGTCTGGATGACGCCCCTCGGCTCGCCGCTGGCGGCATCCCAGAAGCGCAGCGTGCGGTCGTTGCCGGCGGACGCGAGTAACTTGCCGTCGGGGCTGTAAGCGAGGCCCTGCACCCAGTCCGTGTGGCCGCGCAGGGGTTCGCGCACCTGCCAACCGGTGCGCGTGTCCCAGATGCGCACCATGCGATCGCGCGCGCCGGTGGCGAGGCGCGTGCCGTCGGGGCTCAGCGCGATGACGCGGATGCGGCTGGGCTGGCGCCAGAAGGATTCGGCCCCGCTCATGCTGCCGGCAGGCAGCGCCCAACGCATCAACGCCGGCGACGCGCCCACCGCCGCGATGGTGTCGCCGGCCGGGTTGAGCGCTGCGCCCTGCAGGTTGAAGCCGGCTGAGGGCAGGTTCCCGGAGAGGCTGCGCGCGCCCGAGACCTCCGACAGCGCCACGGAGCGGTCCGTCGACGTCAGCGCGACCCTGGTCGTGCCCGGGTCGAAGCGCGCGTAACGGACGGTGGAGGAGGAGACGCGGCCGAGGGTCGTGACGGTGGTCGCCGCGGCAGCGCCGCGCGCCAGAACGCCGGTGTTCATCACGTAGAGCGCCGTGCCATCGCCGTCGGGCGAAAAACCGGTGGCGAGCACGCCGCCGGTGGAGAGGGCGTGGCGGGCGACGGATTGCCCGGTCGCGGTGTTCCAGACGATGCCGCTGGCATTCGTCGCGCCGGAGACCAGGCGCGTGCCCGGGGCGTTGAAGGCGAGGCTGCGCACCGAGGCCGTGTGGCCGCGCAGGGTCCGCACCAGAACGCCGGTGTCGGCGTCCCATATGCGGATGTGGTGGTCGTCGCCGCCGGTAGCAACGTGCTTGCCGTCGCTGCTTACCGCCACGGCGTAGACGTAGCCGCGGTGGCGCGGGTTGGGCGGCATCTCGGTCGCCAGCGTGTGCGCGTCCCAGAGCCGCAGGCGATCGTTGTTCGACCCGGACGCGATGCGCGTGCCGTCCGGGCTGAAGGCGACCGTGTTGACGTTGAGCTGGTGGCCTTCCGCCGGCTTGCCGATCGCGGTGCGCTTGACCGCGTCCCAGAGGCGCAGCGTGCCGTCGGCCGATCCGGAGACGATCCGCGCGCCGTCGGGGCTGAAGGCGACGGCGCTCACCGAACCGTCATGCGCCGGGGCCATGGCGCCGATCTCGCGCCCGGTCGCCGGGTTCCACACGCGCACCGTCTTGTCGTCCGCGCCGGAGGCCAGCACCTTGCCGTCGGGGCTGAACGCGAGGCTGCGCACGGAGTCGCCGTGTCCGCGCATCACCTGGCTCGCGGGGCGCCCGCTCACGGCGTCCCAGAGGCGGATGGTGTCGTCGTCCGACCCCGAAGCGATGAAGCGTCCGTCCGGGCTGTAGGCGATCGCGAAGACGGCGCGGGTATGGCCGGCAAGCCGGTGCACCTGCCGGCGAGTGGCGGGGTCCCAGATGCGCACCGTTCGGTCGTCGGACGCGGAAGCGAGCGCACGGCCGTCCGGACTGAAGGCGAGGCCCTTCACCGTGTCGTCGTGGCCCTGCAGCGGATCGCCCACCGGCGTGCCGCGCTCGGCGTTCCAGAAGCGGATGGTGTCGTCGAACGATCCAGTGGCGATCACCGAGCCGTCGGGGCTCCAGGCGATGGCGGTGACGCGGTTGCGATGGCCGTCCTGCGCGGGGGCGAGCGGAGCGGCGGTGGCGGCATCGTAGAGCCGCAGGCCATTGCCCGTGGCCACCGCCACGCGCTTGCCGTCGGGACTGTAGGCGAGGGCGGCGATGGACTGCGTGCCGCTGCCGCCGAGTTCGCGCACCAGCGTGCGCGTCGCCGTGTTCCATTTCAGGAGGCGCGCATCGTCGCCGACGGAAACGAGGTGCGCGCCATCCGGCGTGAACGCCACGGCGCGCACCCAGTCGCTGTGGCGCTCCATCGGATTGCCCACTGCATTGCCGCTGCGCGCGTCCCACAGGCGCACCTTGTTGTCCGTCCCGCCCGTGGCGATCCGCGAGCCGTCGGGGGAGAACACGACCGCGGTGATGCGCAGCGCGTGCGCCTTGACCGGGGATTGCCGCGGGGCGCCGTCCGCCGTGTTCATGAAGTGCAGCATGCCGTCCGCGGTGCCGTAGGCGACGAGCCTGCCGTCCGGCGAGAAGTCGATCGCCCACGGCTCGACGCCGTGGTCCTTCAGCAGGGCGAGCCGGTCGGTGGAGGCCCGCGCGGACAGCAGCGCGCGCAGGCTGTCGGGGTGGTCCGGCGCGAGGCGCGCGGTGGCGACCGCCAGCAGCACCGCCACGGACTTCGAGTCCGGAATGCTGCCGTCGAGGATCGACTTGCTGTCGGACTGCAGCGTGCGCACCGTGGAGCGCATCAGGTCGGCGAGGCGTTGCCGCTCGGCGGCGACGGCCGCGCGCTGGCTCGCTTCCGCCTTGAGGCGCTCGCGCTGCGCCGCCTCGGCCGCCGCGACCGCCCGCCCGCGCTGTTCCTCTGCGGTCTTCGCCGACAGGTCGGCCTTGCCCTGCGCCGCGACTGCGGCCCGCTTCTCGCGCTCCGCCTCCGACGCGTTCGCCACCGCGAGTTTCTCGTTTTCCGTGGCGCGGCGCTCGTTTTCCTGCGAGCGCTTCAACGCGACCGCCTCGCGGTCCTTCGCCGCCGAGATTTCCAGGTAGAGCTGGAACACGTAGCCGCAGGCGAGCAGCGCCAGCGCGACGACGCCGTAGGCGATGCGCGCCTGGCGGCGCGCTTTCGACGTGGCGCGCTCGAGCCTGGCCCGTTCCACCGCTTCGGCACGCGCGCGGCGTGCCGCGAGCACGACGCCGGTAAGCACGTCGTGGATCAGCTCGATGCGCTCGACGCCGGAGCCCGGGTCGACGCGCAGCAGGCGCCGCGCGACCAGCGTCTCGATGACCTGATCGGTGACGCCCTCTGCGCGCAGGCAGTCCGCCTTGGGCAGCGGGATGCGGAAGCCGCTGTCCGTGATCAGCCGGTCCTCAATGAACTCGCGGACCGACGGCGCGCAGTCGCGGGTGGCGCCGACGTAGAACTGGCGCAGGATTTCGTCGCGCGAGCCTTCGAGGAGTTCGCCTGTGACCGTCGCCTGGCCCTGCGCGATGCGCAGCTCGTTCAACTGCTCGCAGACCAGGCTGAGCAGGGCCGGTTCGACGTCGCCGGTGCTGCCGGCGACGAACGCGACGATGCGCGCGGCCACGCCGGGCGCGAGCAGGTGGCCACCGGCGCTGGTGATCACGCCCGCGGCCGGCCCGGCCTTGAAGCGCTCCAGCCGCAGGCGGCTGTGGAACAGCGAGCGGATGCGCTTGCGCAGGCCCTCGAACTCGGCGAGGAAGTCCTCGCGGAACACGAACAGCACGCGGAAGTCGCGGCGCCGGAAGTCGAAATCGGAGGATTTCGCGTCGCCCGCCTCGATGCGCCTGGCGAGGGACGACGGGACGATGCCCTCCACCAGCCAGGTGAGCTCGTCGATCAGGGCGTCGCAGCGCGCCTGCCGCGCCGGGTTGGCGCGGCCGAGGCTGAAGATCTCCTCGAACTGGTCGAACACCAGCACCGGGATCACCGGCTGCGCGCCGCTCCACCAGCAGTTGTCGCGGCGATTGAGGTACTCCCACAGCGTCTCGCCGGCGCGGTGGGCCGGCACCTCGACGCCGTACAGCGCCGCTTCCCGCGCGCACGCGGCGGCCACCTGGGCGACCGGCGGCGGCGCCTCGTCCCCGAGGTCGAGGCGCAGGTGGACGGGCATGAAGTCCGCCTGCCTGAGGACAGGGTAGAGGCCGGCCTTCAGCAGCGAGGTCTTGCCCAGCCCGGACTGGCCGAACAGGCTGGTGAGCAGCTCGCGCTGCACCAGCCGGTTGAGTTCCTCGGTTTCCTGGTCGCGGCCGTGGAAGAACTCGCGGTTCTCCTCGGAGAACGAGGCGAGTCCCGGCCAGGGACGCTCCCCCGACAGGCGGCCCTTGTCGTCGTTCATCGGCGGCTGCGGGTGCGGTACTCGCGCATCAGTTCCACCATGCGCCGCAGGAACGCGTCGTCCGGCTTGCCGCCGGGAAGGTGGCTGCCTTGCCGCGACGGGAAGGCGCGGGGCACGCCGTGGGTGCCTTCGAGCTGCGCGTCGTCGATGACGACCGGCACGATGAACGGCACCGTCTCGTCGAAGTACTTGCTCCGCTCGACGGCGAGGTTCCACTCCAGCCGCACGTAGCCCTCGCGCACGCCGGCCGAGGTCTTCGACACCAGCGGGAGGAAGAACGCGCAGCTGCGCACCGCCTGCTGGATCACCGAATCCCAGGCCACGCCCGCCTGCAACTTGCGCTTGTCGTACCAGACCGGGATGCGGTTGCGCTCGAGCGCGTCGGCGATGGCGCGGGCGGCCTCGCCGTCCTCGCTGGCGTAGGAGATGAACACCGCGTCCTGCGCGCCTTCGAGGTTGGGGGCGTCGGCGTCCGTCGCCGGGGCCGCGGCCGTCCCCGCCGCGGGCAGCCGGGCGTAGCGCTCCGCCCAGGTCCGCGTCAGCAGGCGGATGAACTCCACCGGCTCGGTGGAGATCATGCTGGTGCGGAAGCTGAAGCGCGAGAGGAACTGCACCAGCGGCTGCGTCGATTCCAGCTCGCCCTCGATCAGGTACTTCTTGCTGCGGCGCTCCTCGAGCAGCGATTTGCCCATCAGGCCGCGCAGGAAGAAGCGCGTCACCCAGTCGGGAAAGCGGCAGCCGAGCAGCAGCAGGTTGTTGGCGCGGAACGCGTCGAACAGGCGGCTGGGCTGGTAGTTCTTGTCCTGCAGCGCGGAGAGGAATTCGAGCGCGTCCTGCTCCGAGGCGACGTAGCTGGGGTAACCCGCCAGCTTGCCGTACAGGTGGTAGACCACGGGCGTCTCGATCTTCTCGAAGGGCGGGTCGAGGTCGTCGAACTGGCCCTTGGCGTAGACGCGCACGTCGGGGCGCAGCCCGCGCGCCTTCTCCACCGCGCCGGACACCACGTCGATGAACGTGGTGGTGACGAAGAGCTTGAGTGCGGGGATGCGCGCGAGGTCCACCAGCCATTCGGGCGCCTCGCCGCGCACCTCGTCGCCGACGCGCTCCAGGGTTTCGTAGATTTCCTCGGGAATGCCGCCGCTGCCGAGGTGACGGACGAAGACGTCGTTGATGGAGGTGATGCCGGCGGGATCGCCGAGGTCGAGCCGGGCGCCGCAGGCGCGCGCCAGCGCGAGGTGCAGCGGCAGTCGCTCGCCCTCGAAGTCCGCCGAAAACAGGTCGGCGCCGAGGACCGGGATCACCTTGCCCCGCTGCAGGTCCTCGACGATGTCGCCCAGGGCTGATTCCGGCCTGGCGAGGAGGGCTGAGCGGGTTTCCACTGGGGCTCGGGGGCGGTCGAAGGGTTGGAGGGAACAGTATATCGACGCGCGGCCCGGGTCGGTGTCAGGCTGGCAGCGCCCGGATCACCGCCCGCGTCACCGCCGCCGTGTCGTGGACCCCGCCGAGGTCCGGGGTGAAGATCTGCTCGCCGGTGACCGACTCGATGGCCTTCATCAGCGCGGCGGCGGCCTTCGGCTCGCCAAGGTGCTCCAGCATCATCGAGGCCGTCCAGAACGTGGCGATCGGGTTGGCGATGCCCTTGCCG
>SXGT01764467.1_pt1 | contig 11596 bp, 8 predicted proteins | sample 3176221 | NCBI WGS metagenome assembly SXGT01 (sample SAMN11356862, study PRJNA531348) | freshwater metagenome | isolation source: freshwater sample F1-120 | place: China: Fuxian Lake, Yuxi | collected 2017-12-25
ACTCAACTCCGGCCGGCATGTCGACATCGCTCAACTCTGGCCGGCACAGCCGGCCCTACGGTCGCCGCCGACTTTCTCGGACGCTGGGGGTACAGACACGACAAATGATCTTTTGTACACTTACGTGAAGTTGCCGAGCCGCCGGCGATCCTGAAGTTCGTGAAGCGTTGCCATGCCGGATATTCCTGAAACCAGCCGCCGTGAACCTGTCTCAGCCCATCCCCCAGGGTGTCGAGCGCGCGCGTCCCCTTTGGGTGCTGCCCCCCAATACGCCGAGCTGCACTGCAAGACCAACTTCTCGTTTCTCGAAGGTGCATCGCATCCCGACGAGTTGGTGGCGAGGGCAGTCGAGCTGGGCCATACGGCTTTGGCGATTACCGATCGCAACAGTTTGGCTGGCGTGGTGCGGGCTTACTCCGCGGCCAAGGAGACGTCATTCAAACTCATCGTCGGCGCGGAGATTACGCCCATCGATGCGCCGCCCGTCGTCCTCTGGGCCACCGATCGCAAAGCGTATGGGCGGCTGGCCCGGCTGATCACCGTCGGCCGCCGTGCCGCGCCCAAGGGAGCGTGCCGGCTGACGTTCGACGAGATCGCGGCCCATGCGGAAGGGTTGCTGGCCGGCGTGGTGGCGAGCAGGAGTGGGGGAGAGCGTGAGGGGGAGAGCGAGAGATTTGCGGAAGACACTTGCTTGGCGACTCTCTCTCTCTCGCACTCCTCCGCTCGCCGACTTCCTCCTCCCGCAAGAGAATCGCCTTGCCAACTCAGCCGATACCGTGAAGTCTTCCGCGATCGCTGTTACCTGCTGGCCGAGCTTTACCGCGGGCCGGACGACGATCGTCGGTTGGAGCAGCTCTTACAGCTTTCCCGCAGGATGCGCATCGCGCTCGTGGCGGCGGGGGATGTGCATTATCACTGCCGCAGCCGGTTGCCGCTGCAAGATGTGCTGACGGCGGTGCGAATGGGATGTACCGTGGCGGAGTTGAGCGCTGGAGTTCCGGCTAAAGCTGGAACTCCAGCATTGTTTCCCAACTCCGAGCGTTATTTAAAATCACCCGAGGAGATGGCGGCGCGTTTCGCCCGCGCTCCGGATGCGATTCGCCGCACGCAGGAGATCGCCGACCGTTGCACGTTCAGTTTGGGCGAGTTGCGTTACGAGTATCCTGTGGAACTTGCTCCATTGGGTGAATCGCCGCTGGAGTACCTGACGCAACTCACCTGGACCGGCGCTCGCAAGCGTTATCCGCAGGGCATTCCTCCCAAAGTTCGCGGCCTGATCGAGCATGAGCTGGCGCTGATTGGGGAGCTGCGGTACGAGGCTTATTTTCTGACCGTGTTCGACCTGGTGCGGTTTGCGCGGCGTCGCGGCATATTGTGTCAGGGACGCGGCTCGGCGGCGAACTCGGTGGTCTGCTTTTGCCTGGGAGTGACCAGCGTCGATCCCGAGCAGATCGCGGTGCTTTTTGAGCGGTTTATCAGCAAGGAACGAGGCGAAGCTCCGGACATCGATGTCGACTTCGAGCATCAGCGGCGTGAAGAAGTCCTGCAGTATCTCTACGAAAAATATGGCCGCGAGCGGGTGGGCATGACGGCCGAGGTGATTACCTATCGGCCGCGTTCGGCGGTGCGCGATGTGGGCAAGGCGCTGGGCCTGTCCCTTGATCGCGTCGATGCGCTGGCAAAAAATCTCGACCATTACCGGGGCGATCCTCAGTTGCCCGACCGTTGTTGTGAGGCAAGCATCGATCCCAACTCTCTGTTGGGACAGCAGTTGATCGCGCGTCTGGTGGAAATCACGGGTTTTCCGCGGCACCTTGGCCAGCACGTGGGGGGCATGGTGATGACCCAAGGTCCTTTGTGCGAACTGGTGCCGATCGAAAACGCCGCGATGGACGGCCGCACGGTAATCGAGTGGGACAAAGACGATCTCGACGAGCTGGGCATCTTGAAAGTGGATGTACTCTCGCTTGGCATGCTCACGGCGATTCACAAGAGTTTCGAGTTGATCGAGAAGCACGCCGGCCAATCGCTCACGCTGGCCACGGTGCCCAAAGAAGACCCGGCCGTCTACGCCATGATCTGCAAGGCCGACACGATGGGTGTGTTTCAGATCGAAAGCCGCGCACAAATGAGCATGTTGCCGCGTCTGCGCCCGCGCGAGTTTTACGATCTGGTGATCCAGGTCGCTATCGTTCGTCCCGGCCCGATTCAGGGAAATATGGTGCATCCTTATTTGCGGCGGAGAGCGGGCGAGGAGCCTGTCAGCTTTCCTAGCGAGGCCATTCGCGAAGTGCTTGGCAAAACGTTGGGCGTGCCGTTGTTTCAGGAACAGGCGATGCGATTGGCGGTCGTGGCGGCGGGGTTCACGCCAGGAGAGGCCGATCAACTGCGACGCGCGATGGGCGCTTGGCGACGCAGCGGGGTGATCGAACAGTTCCGCCAGAAACTGATCGGCGGCATGACCGCGCGCGGGCTGTCGGCCGAGTTCGCCGAGCGGGTATTCCTGCAAATCCGCGGCTTTGGCGAGTACGGGTTTCCCGAATCGCACGCGGCCAGCTTCGCCTTATTGGTCTACGTGTCGTCGTGGCTCAAGTGCTACCACATGGCAGCTTTCACGGCGGCACTGCTCAATAGCCAGCCGATGGGCTGTTATGCGCCGGCGCAGTTAGTTCGCAACGCGCGCGCACATGGAGTGGAAGTCCGCGGCGTGGACGTGAATGCGAGCGGATGGGACTGCTCTTTAGAGGATTGCGTAGCGGGCGGGCTTGCCCGCCGCCGTGGCGCAACGATTGACGCACAGCCGGCAAGCCCGTCCGCTAAACTCCGGCTGGGCTTGCGGATTATCAGCGGACTCTCGGAATCGCACGTGCAAGCAATCGTGCAGGCGCGCGCAGGCAGCCGCTTTCGGTCGTGGGAAGATTTCTTACACCGTACTCGGCTCGGTCGCGCGGTGCTGGTGAAGCTGGCCGAGGCCGACGTGTTCGGCTCGCTGGGGCTGTCGCGAAGACAGGCGTTGTGGCATGCGCTGGCCCAAGACAAACGCTCCCAATCGTTGCCGCTGTTTGCCGGCAGCGACGTTGATCAGGTCTCGCCGCTTGCGCTTCCCGAGATGTCGATGCCCGAACAGGTGGTCGCCGATTATCAAACTGCGGGCATGTCGCTGCGGGCGCATCCGGTTTCGTTCCATCGAGCGCGGTTAGATGCGTTGGGAGTGATCGCGGCCAACCGATTGCCGCGAATCCGCAACGGCCGGATGGTGCGTGTGGCCGGGCTCGTGCTGGTGCGCCAGCGGCCCAGCACGGCCAAGGGCATCATGTTTGTCACGCTCGAAGACGAAACCGGCGTGTCAAACCTGGTGGTTCGCCAAGACGTGTGGGCCCGCTTTCATCGCGTGGCCCGCACGTCCACCGCGATGGTGGCTCACGGCCGGCTGCAGAGCAAACAGGGTGTGATTCACGTGCTGGTCGCGAAACTGGAAGATCTGAGTGAACTGCTGGCAGGAGTGAGCTCGCAATCTCGGGATTTCCGCTAATCCAAACTCCCACTTTCGGCCACGATGCCGGGGAGCAGGGTGATGGCCGCACTAAGCCGATGGAAACGGCACCGGTTCGTGATTGAGTTCAGCCAGCGCGTTGCGGGCGGCTCGTTGCTCGGCTTCTTTTTTGTTGCGACCCCAGGCGGGCTGATAGCGCATCTTGCCGACCTGGGCGGAAACCTTAAAGCACTTGCTGTGGTCGGGGCCTTTCTCATCCAGCAATTGGTAGGTCGGCGTCGAACCGGTCTCTCGTTGTGCGAGCTGCTGCAAAAGAGATTTGTAGTTGCCGCCCAGCTCGCCCGCGCCCGCCAGTTCAATTTCCGGACCTATGAAACGATGCAAAAATTCCCGCGCGGCGGCGTCACCGCCGTCGAGATAGATGGCAGCCACTAGCGACTCGAATACATCCGCCAGAACCGAGGGGGGCACCGTGGGATGCGTGGTCATCCCTTTGCCGAGCACTAAGAACTCCTGCATGCCAAGGGCCTCACTGATCTTGGCACAGGTTTGGCGGCTGACGACGACCGACTTGATCTTCGTCAGGTCCCCCTCTGAATAATCAGGATACAGGCCATATAGCAATTCACAGACAACAGCGCCTAAAATGGCATCGCCCAGGAACTCCAGACGTTCGTTCGAAGCCAGCCGATGCTGGGCGCCCGAAGCATGCGTCAAAGCGGAGACGAGCTGCGCCTTGTCGCGAAACGTATAGCCAATGCGGCGCTCGCAACGTTCGCATCGTTCCAAATCGGAAATCTGAGAGTGCAACAAACCAGATCGTGTAGTCTGCGGCATGGTGACGAGGGGACCAATCCAGGACAGTGCGAATGCTGTAAACCTAACTGCGAACACGATTTCTGTCAAATCGCCGATGCCTGGCAGGGCATCGTCCCGAGTCCCCTGCCCTGAACCCTGCGGTAATCGCCGGGACCGGTTGGGTAAATTCCGCCTTGCCCCGTTGCCGGCCCAGCAAGAATAATCCTGCATCGGAAACAATTTAGGTAGTCCGTTCCAACAAGGGAGCTGGGCCACGAGCCCTTTTATTGCTGCTGGGAAGGCAGTCTTCATTGCCGCCGGCAAGGCAGTTGCAGCGATGGCAAAGCCATCGCTATTCCCATGCAATCACTTTTTTTACAGGAGGAGCATAGGTCATGAGGCAATTATCGTTTCGGAAAGGCAGCGTTTTTTCCAAGCTCCTGGCGGCCACGGCACTGACGGGACTTCTCACGCTGGCATGGATCGGGTGGCAATCGCCCCGCGTCAGCGAGACCTCGCTGGCAATCGGCGCGAACCTGGCACAGGCCCAGCAACCCGCCGACAAGGAAACCAAAGCGCATGCCAATGCACTCTCTCGGGCTTTCCGCAAGGCGGCTGAAGTGGCCATGCCGTCGGTCGTAACGGTTCGCAGCAAGATCAAGGCCAAAGTCGTCAAGCGCGAGTTGCGTGGACGGCAAGGTCCGCAAGACAATCCGTTCAAGGGGACGCCCTTTGAGGATTTCTTTGGCGGCGATCGAGAGGGTTTTCACAACTTCCAATTCCCCAGTCAGCAACCCCGTGAAGGCATGGGCAGCGGCGTGATTATCGATAAAGCAGGTATCGTGCTGACGAATAATCATGTGGTGGCTGGCGCCGACGAAGTGATTGTGCATCTTGCCGACGGGCGCGAGTACAAGGGCTATGACATCAAGACCGATGACCAAACCGATCTGGCCGTGGTACGCATCAAAGCGACCGACGATCTGCCCGTGGCCGCAATGGGCGACTCCGACAATCTTGAAATTGGCGATTGGGTGATCGCCGTCGGCAATCCGTTTGAGCTGGAGCAGACCGTCAGTGCCGGAATCATTAGCGGCAAAGGGCGCGAGCTAGGTTCGATTCGTCGGGCAAAGTTCTTGCAAACGGTTGCGGCGATCAACCCCGGCAACTCCGGCGGTCCTCTCGTCAACCTCGACGGCGAAGTCGTTGGCATCAACACCGCGATTGCCACGAACACCGGCAGCTTCAACGGAATCGGCTTTGCCGTGCCGGTCAACCTGGCCAAGTGGGTCATTCCGCAGTTGGTCAAAGAAGGTAAGGTGCAACGCGCCTACCTCGGAGTGGCCATCGGCGAAATTTCGAAAGAGCTGGCCGAGCAATTCGGAGTCGAACGCAATTCGGGAGTGCTCGTGTCGGAGGTCTTTCCAGGTTCTCCGGCTGCTGAGGCCGGACTTAAGGTCGGAGATGTGATCAAGAGTTTCGCCGGCAGCGCCGTGCACAATCCACGCGAGCTCCAAGAGCTGGTCGAACGGACCACGCTGGGCACCAAGAGCAAGTTGGAAGTCTTGCGAGACGGAAAGTCGATTGAGGTTCAAGTCGCCTCGAAGTCCTTACCCAAGGATTTTGGCAGGTTGGCAAGCGACGAGGGCTCGTCGAGCGACGAAGAGTCGGACCCGGCGTTGGTGGAAAGCGCCGAGTTGGGCCTCGACGTTACCGATCTGACGGCCGACCAGGCAGAGCAACTCGGCTTCCAGGGGCTATCGGGGGCGCTCGTCGCTAAGGCCGATCCCAACGGTGCCGCATTTGCCCAGGGTGTGCGACCGGGCATGCTGATTCTGAAGGTCGGCAAGCAAGAGATCAAGAGCGCGACCGAGTTCGAAGCAGCCGTGAAGAAGGAATCGCTAAAGGATGGTATCCTGCTATTGGTCCGCACCAAAGCCGGCAACCGGTTCGTGGTGCTGCAGCGGGAGTAACGGCTGGCTGTGAATTTGTGACGTACCAAGGCAGCCATGATGGCTGCCCCGCAGGGCAAACTGATGGCCGAAGTTTTTTGGTTCTACGCGAAAAATGATCAGCAGCTTGGGCCCGTCTCGGCCACGGAGCTCAAGCAGCTTGCCATCGCGCGTACGATTTTGCCCGAGGACTTGATTTGGCGCGAGGGCATGGATGGCTGGGCGCCTGCCGCCCGAGTGAAGGGCCTTTTCGCCGACGTGCAAGAGCCATCGATCGTTGCGCCGCCGGTTGGCAATGGCCCCACCGAGACGATGCCCCCCGCCACGGTCGCGGCGATCACGGGCGCCATCGACAAAACGCCTCCACTGGCTTCGCTGCCGTCCGGCGTCTCGGCCAATCTGTTTTCGCCGCCGGCCGTCGTGGGGCCTGAGGCTCGGGGCGCGGTTCGTCCGCAGGAGAGTCCGCTGGAAAGTGCGACCGGTGGTTGGGCCATGGTCGATCTGCTCTGGCTTGCCCAGGTGCTGTTATGGTCGATCTGCGTTGCCGTCCTGTTTGTGGGCGGACTCTTGTTTACCCGTACGCTGTTCAAAGCCGAGAGCGCCATGGAAGAGACGGCTGCCGCCACCGTATTCGCAACTTTCTTTTTCGCGGCGTACCTGGTGGCTCGCGCGGGTGAACGAGTGGCGGCGCTCGTGCAGGTCTATTTCGACCGTAAGCGCAAACCGTAGGTCAGCCGTAACCGTTCACACTCAAAGCCTGGGGAGCAGGCACATTTTCCCGGAAACCAGGTTGGATAACCTCCTGGCAGAAGGATGCACCTCTGGCGAATTCGCCGGGAAAATGAGCCAGTCCCCGGCCGGTGGATCGGTCGTCCACTTCCCAGGGGCGGCTACAGCCCAGTTCCGTAGGTGTATCCGCTCTGCGGATAGCCATAGTAATACATGGCCGGCGGCGGAAAGCCGTTCGTGTAGCCGCGATAAACATAGCGGTACGTGGTCGTGCCGTTATGATTCACTCGAACCCACTCTCCGTAGCGCGACGTCGCCGCGCGACGGCCCGCTTCGACACGGTCGCCCGCAGCGCAAACACCCGTCGCAAGCAGAAACATCAACAAGAACTTCTTCATCGGTCCCCTCGGGAGGATGGACGTGTCCAGGGGTTACCCTGGGAGTATTGTCGGCCGGAATGTGAATACAAACGAAGCGAATGAATGGCGAAAGCCCGCCGGCCAGCTGCTGCCATGTGGCGGGCGCGCGTTTTGCGGCCTTTGCCAGCCATCGCACCGGCTTTCAGGCTTTGGGGGCTGGCTACATCACGGGATGTCCCGCGTCTTCCAAGCCAAGCCGCTTCATCTTTTTGTAGAGCGTGGTGCGGTTGATTCCCAGCGTTTCGGCCGTGAGCTGACGGTTCCAACCGTTGGACTGCAAGACGTCTTCAATGATTTGCCGCTCGGGGGCCTCTAGTGCCTTTTTGAGGGAGCGATTGCCAAGCGGTTCCACGCGCAGCGGCGCGCCCAATGCCAGTTGTCGTGGCAAGTCATCCAGCGTCACGAGGTCGCTCTTACCCAAGAGCACGGCCCGTTCAATGACATTCTGCAGCTCGCGAACGTTTCCCGGCCACCGATGGTTTTGCAGAGCGGCGATGGCGTCGTCGGAAAAATCGCGGACACGCCGGCCCGATTCCCGACACACTTCTTCCAGGAAATGCCGCGCCAGGGTGGGAATATCCGCAATGCGATCGCGCAGGGCCGGCAATTCGACGTTGATCACATTGATCCGATAGTACAAGTCCTGGCGGAATTTGCCATCGGTTACGTTTTTCGCCAGATCCTCGTTGGTCGCCAAAATTACGCGCGTGTCGACGCGGAAAGTCTTATTGCCGCCGACAGGCTCGAACTCAAGCTCTTGCAGCACGCGGAGCAGTTTGACTTGCATGGCCGGGCTGGCGGTGCCAATTTCGTCGAGGAAGATCGTCCCACCGTTGGCCTGCAAGAATTTGCCGACTTTGTCTCCCGTGGCCCCGGTGAACGCACCGGCGACGTGGCCGAACAGTTCGCTTTCCAATAGGTTCTCAGGCAGTGCGCCGCAGGCGACTTCGACAAATGGCTTGTCGCGCCTCGCACTGCGACGGTGAATGGCCCGCGCGATCAGCGATTTTCCCGTGCCGCTTTCGCCGCTGATCAGCACGGTGGCCCTGGTGTCGGCCACAGCATCGACCATCTCGAACACCCGGACCATGCGGTGATCGCGACCGACAATGTTCTCCATGCCGAACCGGTCGTCGAGCTGCTGCCTGAGATTCCTGTTCTCTTCGATCACGGTGCGTTGCCGCAGGGCCCGCTCGATCGAGATTTCCAATTCTTCATCGATCAGCGGTTTGGTCAGAAAGTCGAAGGCCCCGGCGCGAATGGCCTCGACCGCCGATTCGACGGTGCCATAACCGGTGAGCAGAATCACGGTGCTGCCGGGATGGTTCTCGCGGCAATGGGCCAGGACGTCAAAACCATCGCCATCCCCCAGGCGAATGTCGCAGAGCACAACTTCATAGGGCTTGCGGTCCGCGGCGCGCTTGTCGATTTGCGCCAGCGCCGATTGACAGTTTACAGCTACGTCGACTTTGTATCCTTGTTCCCGCAGCCATTCGGACATCGCTTCGAGCACGTGCCGATCATCGTCAACCAGGAGTAGCGCTGCACCAGCCATGAGTGTCTTCCCAAGGAGTAAGGAATCGTACGCACCGGCACGAACTGCGCAAACGGTTAAATCGGCATAACCGAAACGTTCGCCGTAACGATGCGTGCCAAGGGAGTGGCCGGTCGCGGCGAAGCCGCTCGACGATCCCTGTCGCAGCACGGCCGCACCGTTGCTAAACCACTACGTCGCAAAGCACGAATCGTCAACACAGGCCGGCATCCCTTCTTTTAGCCCCTTAGGCATTTGACGCGGGGGGTTTTTCGACACACGTTTGCTTGTCTCTTGTCTTGTGGACCTTGCGGGCCTTGGGACGCAAAGGTGCGCAGGAACTAAGTTGACCTCCCACGTTCGGTCCACATGCGACTCGAGACAACCCTCGTCAATCTGTTTGGAGACTTATGGTCATGACCCGTCGCCTGTCAAAACGTAGTGATCGCCGCGCCGCCATCCTGGTGCTGTCCGCATTTCTAATTGTGATCATGTTGGGCATGCTGGCACTCGCCTTGGATGTCGGTTACATGGTGCTGGTGCGTACCCAGTTGCAAGTGGCGGCGGACGCCTCGGCGATGGCCGGCGCCGCAGTGATGACCGACACGCGGGCGGCTCTTGTCGCTGAAGCCCAGCGATTCGCCGGCTATCAGAAGGCGGGCGGAAAAGTGGTCAATCTTCAAGACGCGGACGTCGAGTACGGCACCTGGGACACCAAGACCCGTAGTTTCACTCCCAGCTCCACGCCAAGCAATTCAATCCGCGTTACGACGCGACGTAACGATCAAACCGGCGGCAACGCGCTGTTCTTCGGCCGCATTTTCGGCATGACCGATTTCGAAGTGCAAGCCTCCGCGGTGGCCATGGCCAATCCCCGAGACATCGCCTTCGTCGTCGATCTGTCCGGTTCGATGAACGACGACGCGGAACCATGTTGGGCCACCGGCGCCATCGACAGCACCTTTGGCTCACAGGGATTTCCAAATGTCGGCTCCAAACTCATGCAAGACCTGTACGATGACTTCGGCTTCGGCGCCTATCCCGGTACAACGCAATGGATTGGGGAGCCGCTGGGCATCGTGGCGGACGATTACGCCTATGCGGAATTGACCACCGATGACGGCCCGCTCGCCAACAGTCTGGTGCCGGCAAGCTACCAAATCCTGGCGAGTGACAATGAGCTGGCGCGTAAACAAAAGGCCTACAGGTGGTTGATCGACAATCAAATCGCGGTCATCATGCCCAGCGCCATGCCCGCACCGAACAGCGGCACCAACTATGCCTACTGGGAAAAATACCTCGATTACATTATCAGGCCCCGGTCGATCAGCACCACGGCGCCAGGCACGCCGGCTCCCAGTCCTTCACCCAGTCCTTCACCCAGTCCTTCACCCAGTCCTTCACCCAGTCCCTCACCCAGTCCCTCACCCAGTCCCTCGCCCAGTCCTTCACCCAGTCCCTCGCCCAGTCCTTCACCCAGTCCCCAGCCCCCCCTACCGCCAGCAGGCGCCATTCCAACGCACCGCTTTGATTGGATCGCCGATTGGAATCGCGGCGCAGCATGGCCGCGGATTCAACCGGTCAGTCTTGACAATGCGATAGCGATGGGACCCGGCGCCTTCTGGGTGGAAGTCCTCACGGCTCAATCGGTGCTGACCGCCAATGGCACCCCACTCTCGCCCGGTTGTCCCCCGTACAACCGTGGCACGTTGCCGCCCAATCAAGATCCCGACCGGATCACCGGCTTCAATAATCCGAATCGCTCGATCTATCCCTCCGTCTCCTCCAGTGTTCCGCGGGGTTTCCGAAACAGAATCGGGTACCAAACCTACGTCCAATTCATGATGGATTTTGGCCGCGAACTGAAGCCCGACGGAAATTCCTATACGCCGCTCTCAATGAACAATGCGAGCTGCCCGCTCCATTCGGAAGCCACGCCCGCCGGCACTTTCACTTTTCCACCCCGATCGCAGCCGGAACACGCGGCGCGCAGGGCGCTCATTGCCGCCATGCAGATCGTGGACGACCACAATAATCAGATTTCCGACAAAACCCAGCGAGACTGGGTCTCGGTCATCACCTTCGACACCCTTGTCAATGGCGGGCCCGTCATTCAGCAGTCGCTAACAGGCGACTATCGAGCAGCGATGACCGCTTGCACCAGGCTGCAGTCCTGTGGGGACATTGGCACGACCACTGCAACAGAGTCGGGTCTGATCGCGGCTAACAACCATATCAAACCCACCAAAGAGGGGGGCTTGGGTCGCGTTTCAGCCAACAAGGTTGTTGTTCTACTCACCGACGGCGTTCCTAATCTGTATGAAACGCCCGATCCTCAGATTAACTCTTACATCGCGAACAACCCGAACGGCGACTACTACGTGGATGGCCGGAACTGGGTCGACGCGCCGCTCATGCAGTCGGCCATGATGCAGGCCAAGAGGTGGCAGGTTTACCCCGTCGGCCTCGGCCTGGGAACGGACTACGACTTCATGGACCGAATGTCCCGGATGGGTGATACGGCCGACGGTAACGGCCAGAGCGCCCGCGGCAGCGGCAATCCCGCCCAGTACGAGCAGCGGCTGGTCGACATCTTCGAAGAAATCATCACCAATCCCAAGGTGCGGCTCGTACAATAACGCTGCTTTGAAGCCAAATATTGAAAGAAAAA
>SXGT01167188.1_pt1 | contig 11595 bp, 5 predicted proteins | sample 3176221 | NCBI WGS metagenome assembly SXGT01 (sample SAMN11356862, study PRJNA531348) | freshwater metagenome | isolation source: freshwater sample F1-120 | place: China: Fuxian Lake, Yuxi | collected 2017-12-25
ATCGCCGCCGCCATGGGCTCCTCGAGCAGGAAGACCTCGCGGGCGCCCGTGCTCTCCGCGCTCTCTCGCACCGCCCGCTTCTCGACGTCGGTGATGCCGAAGGGCACGCAGATGATGACCCGCGGCCGCACGATGGGCCAACGCGGCGCCACCCGCGTGATGAAGTAGCGCAGCATCGCCTCGGCGACCTCGAAGTCGGCGATCACGCCGTCGCGCAGCGGCCGAATCGCTTCGATGCCGGTGGGGGTGCGCCCGAGCATCTCCTTGGCGTCTTTGCCGACCGCCAGCACACGCCGCTCACCGCGCTTGTCGACCTGCACAGCCACGACCGATGGCTCGCGGCTGACGATGCCACGGCCCTTGACGTAGATGAGCGTCGTCGCCGTACCCAGATCGATGGCGAGGTCGTGCGAGATGAAGCTGTCGAAGAGGCCCTGCACAGCGATCGCGGCTCCGGTCGCTGCGGGAGCGGCCGCGGCGGAGGGCGACGATACCCGCTGGAACGCGGGTTTGCCAACCGCGACCAATTCACTGCACCATGGCCGCCCAGGGACGCAACATGTGGGTGCCGTGGGCGCCGAATGGGGCGCGAATCTGGTCAGTGAATGCCGGAAAATGAAATTTTTTTCGGCCTAGGGGGCGCCGAGCGCCCCGATCACAGACAGCCAGGGTCGCGGCCAGGCACCACTGGTGGCGTCGCTGGTAGGTAAGCTGCGCTGGCCCGGCGGCATTGGGGCGCGAAGGGGACGCCATGGCAGGCGATTGGAAGCGCATCGAGCGACCGTCGATGTTCCGCGCGATGGCCGCGGTGGCTTGGGATCCGCCCCGTGATCCGACCATTTACGGTGGCCACGACGTCGACGCGACCGAGCTCTTGGCGTGGTTGGAACGTAAGTCTGCAGAGGTGGGGCAGAAGATCACCCCAACGCACGCCGTGGCGCGCGCCTTCGCACAGACCCTGCGCCGCCACCCGGGGCTCAACTGCACGGTCCGACTCGGGCGGCTCTGGCAGCGGCAGCGGGTCAGCATCTTCTTGCAGGTGGCCGTGCCGCCAGCCGACAAGGGTGGGCAGCAGGCGAGTCAGAAGGCCGACCTCTCTGGCGCGCTCATCGCCGACTGCGATCAGAAAGATGTCGCGACGATCGCCGCGGAGGTCCGAGCGGTGGCCGACAAGATCCGCAGCGGCGACGACCCGGTGCTCAAGTCGACCAAGAAGAACCTCGCCTGGATGCCACCGTACCTCATGTACTGGGCGCTGCGGGCGGCGAGCTTCCTCAGCCACGATCTCGGATTGGATCTGACGCGGCTAGGCATCGCCAACGACCCATTCGGCTCGATCATGGTGACTTCGCTCGGCATGATGGGCGTCGGGCGCGCCTACGCGCCGCACTTTCCAGCCGCCAAGGGCCTCGGCTGCGTGCTGGTTGGTGCGATCGAAGACGGCGTCCGGGTCATCGACGGCGAGGTACGGATCCGCAAGCTGTTGCCGGTCACGGTGACGCTCGACCACCGCGTCGTCGATGGCTACCAGGCCAGCGTCCTGGCCCGCGAGACGCGCGCGCTCCTTGAGGCGCCGTGGCAGCTGGACGAGCCGGCATGAGGCGCGCATTGCCAGTCAGTGAACCCGCCGACACGGCATTCGATCTGCTTCAGCGCGGTCGGTCTGGCCGGCGTCCGTCTGGCGCCAGCCAGGTCGTGGCGATGAAGCGACCGGCGGCGCCAGGTGCGCCCGCGCTCGGGCCGCGAGCGCTGCTCGGGCGGCTCGGCGCCTCGCTGACGAGCGCCATCGGCCCCGCCTCCCAGGGTGACAGAGAGGGGCTGCACCAGCTCCGTGTGGCGACTCGACGCGCTCGCGCCCTAGCCGGACACCTCGATCAGGACCTGCCCAGCCACGAGCGCGAGACTCTCCGCCGCGCGCTGCGCTGGCTGGCCAAGGTAACCGGCGCAGCCCGCGATGATGACGTCGTCTCTGACCTGCTTGACGAGATCGCTCGTGATCTGCCGCCGCCAGACCGGCGGGCCCTCGCCGGGGCGCTGCGGGCACTGGAAGCACAGCGGCGGGCCAGCCATGAGCGCCTCCGCGTCGCGCTCTCGGGCGAGGCGACCGCAGCGCTCATCGGCCTCTTTGATGCCCTGACCGCTAGCGAGCTCTCGCCGCCGCGAAGCCGAGGATCAGCCGCCACCGCCGCCGCACTGGCCGCCGGTCCGCGCGTTGGCGCCCGAGTAGGAAGCGCCGCTCGCGGGTTGGACCCAGCAATCGGAGTGACTCGGCAGTCCGAGCACTCGCTACCGGGCGGCCTCGCGGCGGATCTCCCAGCCGTCGACCCGACGGCGCCGATGGAAGTCGCCGCCGAGGAGCCAGAGACCAGGAGTCGACCGCCGATACCAGGGCCAGAGCTCAGCAAAATCGCCCACGAGCGCTGCGCCCGGACCTTGCTACGCCTCATCTCGGGCCTCGACGGCCTACCGGTCGCCGATGCAGCCCTGACGGAGCGCGCGCGCCTTGGCGCCCTGCACGCGCTTCGCCTCGCCGCCAAGAAGGCCCGTTACCGCCTGGAGTGGTTGCTCGAAGCGCCGCGGCAGCCCGGCACGCGACGAATCAAGGGCCGCAAGCTGCATCGGCGGCTGGTCGCGCTGCAGAAAGTCCTCGGCGCGCTGCAAGACGTGGTCGTCGCGCGGCGCTGGATCGAGGCGCTGACCGCGTCGACGCCCCCGCGCGGCCAGGCGGCGCTGAGACGGGTCGTCCACGTCCTCAACCAGCGCGCCGTCGCCGCCGAGGCGGAAGCCCGTGCGCTCGCGCCCAAGGTCCGTCGCCGCGCCCTGCGCTGGTTGACGCTCGGCGCCGCGCCTTCGCAGGATGGTTGACGCCGCCTGGTTCCCGCCGCCAGGCTCGCTCGCCGCGTTCCAGGCGAACGGCTTGCATCGGCCCTCCCCGCCCGAGCTGGCAGCGTAGCAACCTGCGGCCACCCCTGGCCGCCCGCACCCGCGACGACGACCGGAGCCTATGGATAGCACAGCCCTTCGATGCCAGCCCCGTCGCCGCCTCTCGGGCCGGGACGCCAACGCGATCGCTCGCTGCCTCGTCTGCGTCATCGGCCCCTTGGCGGTCGCCGCCGCCGAGCCACCGACCTGGGATGTCGAGGCCAGTTTTGGACCGACCCAAGACGTGACGCTCGACGTCCGCGAAGGCACATGGATGTCGATCGACGTCCACCCCTCTGGGCAGCGCATCTGCTTCGACCTGCTTGGCGACCTCTACGAGCTGCCGATCCGCGGCGGCGACGCCCGCAAGCTCACCGATGGCGCGGCCTGGGACATGGCCCCGCGCTACAGCCCGGACGGCAAGCACATCGCGTTCGTCAGCGACCGCGGCGGAGGCGACAACCTCTGGCGGATCCCTGCCGATGTGGCAGGGCCCGAGGCAGCGAGAGTCGCAGCCAAACCCTTGTCATCCGAGAGCTTTCGTCTCGTCAGTGCTCCCGCCTGGACCCCGGACGGCCGCTTCGTCGCGGGCCGCAAGCACCTCACTGGCACCCGCAGCCTGGGCGCTGGCGAGATCTGGCTCTACCCGGCCCACGCCGCCGTAGACGGCAAAGCGACCGGGCTGCAGGCGACGGTCAAGCCCAACGACCAGAAGGACTTCGGCGAGCCCTCCTTCTCGCCGGACGGCCGCTGGCTCTACATCTCGCGCGACGCCACCGACGGCGCCGTCTTTGAGTACAACAAGGACCCGAACGTCGCGATCTATGCGATTTTTCGCATCGATCGCCACAGCGGACGCGTCGAGCGCTTCATCGCCGGCCCTGGCGGCGCCATTCGGCCAACGCCATCTCCCGACGGTCGCAGCCTGGCCTGGATCCGCCGCCACCGCAGCCGCACCGTGCTCATGCTCCGCGACCTCGCCACCGGCAGCGACCGGGTGTTGGACACCGCGCTCGACCGCGACCTGCAAGAGACCTGGGCGATCCACGGCGTCTATCCGCACCTCGCCTTCACACCGGACAGCAGGTCCCTGGTGTACTGGGCGACGGGGAAGCTGTGGCGCCTTGAGCTCGGCGCTGTAGGCGCCGCCGCGCCTCCAGAGGCCAAACCCAGCCCACCGCAAGGTGACGCGGGCCTCGCCCAGACCGTGCCCGGTGCCAAGCGCGAGATCCCGTTCCACGTGCGGGATCGCCGGCGAGTGCATGCCGCGCTGCGTTGGCCGCAGCGGCAGTACGAGCCGAGTTTTGACGTCCGCATGGTCCGCCACCCCGCGCTCAGCCCGGATGGCGCGCTGGTCGCCTTCGAGGCGCTCGGCCAGCTCTGGCTGCACGAGGTCAACGGCGGCAAGCGGCGCCCGCTGGCGGCCGACCCGTCGCTGCTGCAAGCGATGCCGGCCTGGAGCGGAGACGGCAGCGCCCTCGCATTCGTGAGCTGGGACGATGCCCGCGCCGGCCAGCTCTGGCTCTGGCAGCGCAAAGCGGGGCGCGCCGCGCCGCTGGCTCAGCAGCCCGGTCACTACGTCGAGCCCGCCCTCAGCCGCGATGCCAGCGTCATCGTCTATCGCCGGGTGTCCGGCGGCGGCCTCCGGATGGCTGCGCACGGCGTCGAGCCAGGCATCTACGCCGCGGAGACCCGGGCCGGGGCAGGCGCCGGCGGTCAGCGCACGCCGTGGCTCGTCAGTCGCGACGGCTTTGGCCCGCACTTCGGCCCTGAGGCAGATCGCGTCTACCTGGCGCGGCCCGGCGCCGAGCAGCGCCTCGAGCTCTGGAGCGTCGGCCTGCACGATCGCGAGGCTCGCCTTCACGCCCAGGTCGAGCTCGCCACGTCGCTGCGCCTGTTGCCAGACGGCCGCACCTTGGCCTTTCGCGCCGACGCCGAGGCCTACGTCGCGCCCTTCGCCTTCGCAGCGCAGCCGCTGGCCCTCTCTGCCGACAGCAAGGCGGTGCCGGTGCGCCGGGTCTCGCAGCACGGCGCTGACTTTCTGACCGCCGCCGGGCCGTCGCGGCTGACCTTCGCCGCCGGCGCGACGCTGTATGCGGTCGACGCCGCTGAACCCGCGACGCCGACCGCCATCGCATTGCGCTGGTCGCAGCCCGCCCTCGGTCGCGACGGCCAGCCGGTGCGCGGCCTGTGGGCGATCGTCGGCGCCCGGCTCGTCACCATGCGCGGCGACGAGGTCATCGAAGACGGCACGATGGTGGTGCGTGACGGCGCCATCGCCGCCATCGGCCCGCGCGCCGCTTTGACCGTGCCGCCTGGTGCGACGGTGGTCAGCGGCCAAGGGCGCACGGTCATCCCCGGCCTCGTCGATGTCCACGGCCACGGCGCCCAGGCCGAAGACGGTCTGCTGCCTGAGGACAATTGGCAGATGGCTGCGACGCTCGCCTTCGGCGTCACGACCTTCCACGATCCATCGAGCGAGACGACGGCGTTTTTTGCGGCCAGCGAGCGCCAGCGCGTCGGACGGCTCTTGGCGCCTCGGCTGATGTCGACCGGCACCATCCTGTATGGCGCCAAGGCGCCCTACCACGTCAAGGTCGAGAGCCGCGACGACGCGCTGCGCCACCTGCGTCGGCTGCAGGCCGCGGGCGCCTTCAGCGCCAAGAGCTACAACCAGCCGCGGCGGGCGCAGCGACAGCAGATCTTGTCGGCGGCGCGCGAGCTGCGCATGTTGGTGGTGCCCGAAGGCGGGGCACTTTTTCACCACAACATGACGCAAGTCGTCGACGGCCACACCGGCGTCGAGCACGCCCTGCCATTGCAGCGGGTCTACCAAGACGTGTTGCATCTGTGGTCACAGACCGCGGTCGGTCACACCCCGACGCTCGGCGTCGCCTACGGCGGGCTCGGCGCCGAGAACCACTGGTATGCCAAGACGCGGGTCGACCGCCACCCGCTGCTCAGCCGCTTTGTGCCCGACTTCGCCATCGACCCCCGCGCTCGGCGCCCGGTCACGGCGCCCGACGAGGAGTGGAACCACATCGAGGTCGCAAAGTTCGCCCGTGACCTGCTGCGGGCCGGCGGCAGCGTGCAGCTAGGCGCTCACGGCCAGCGCGAGGGGCTGGCGGCGCACTGGGAGCTTTGGTCGCTCGTGCAGGGGGGCATGACGCCGCTGGAGGCCCTGCGCGTCGGGACACTGCTCGGCGCGCGCTACCTCGGGCTTGACGGCGACGTCGGTAGCCTGGAGGTCGGCAAGCGCGCCGACTTCGCGGTCATCGACGGCGCCCCCGACCGCGACATCCGCAGCTCGGACCGCGTCGAGCTCGTCGGCATCGGCGGCGAGGTGTTCGACGCGCCGACCCTGCGGCGACAGTGGCCGCTGCCGGCGTTGCCCGGCCCGCGCTTCTGGTTCCATCAACCAGGCGGCCAGGGGCCGGGGCACGCCGTCGGGGCGGCCTGTGGCTGCGGCCTCGGCAGGCACCCCTAGCCAGGGCTCGGCGTCTTGGGCGCGTGGAGGGCCCAGCAGGCACGCGGCGCGGTGGGCTGCGGCCTAGGCAGGCCCCTGGAGCGGCGTCGTCCGCGCTCGCGCTCTCTAACCTTGAGGATTGCCTTCCAGCGGGCGTCGCACGACCCGTGGCGCCGCACGGCCCGCGTCGTCGCACGACCCATGGCGTCGCACCGTCCGTGGCGTCGCACCGCCCGTGGCGTCGCACCGCCCGTGGCGCCGCGCTCAGCCCGACTTGGCGCGCGCCTCGACGAGGTCTTGCGACAGCTCCATGACTCGCAGCGCTAGCGACTGGGCGATGGACCACAGCATCTTCACGGCGGTCGCTTGGTCTTTCTGGCCGAGGTCGTAGAAGCCGTCACGGCTGATGCGGAACAGGCGGCTCGCCTTGGACGCCACCACCGACGCCGAGCGTGGCCCGCCTGAGACCAAGGCGATCTCTCCGAAAGAGGCGCCGACGCCGAGCTCGTGGACGCGCTGGCCGTCGACCCGGACCTCGAGTTGGCCCTCGACGACGAGGTAGAAGTCTTGGCTGGCGTCGCCTTGTCGTACCACGAAGTCGCCCGGTGCGACGTCGACCTCGTGGACGTAGCGCACGACCTTCATGCGCTCCTCGCTGGAGAGGTGCTGGCAGAAGTCGAGGCCGCCGAGCAGGTCGAGCTTGGTGGTGTGGTCCGTCGCCGGCAGGGCGCTGACCGTCGTGGTCGGCTCGCGCAGCACCGCGATCCGCACCACAATCACCGCGATGTTGTCGGCGCCGCCGTGGTCGTTGGCCAGCTGAACCAGCGCCTGGGCACGCCGCGCCGCTGGGTCGGGCTGCGCCACCAACGCGCGCAGGATGTCGAGCTCGGCCACGACGTCGGTGAGGCCGTCGCTGCAGAGCAGGAGCTCATCGCGGTCGCGCAGGTCGACATAGAGCAGGTCGCCCGCCACCGTCGGCCGCTCGCCCAGCGCCCGCGACAGCACGTTGCGAAAGCGAAAGGTCGTCAGCTGGTCGCGCGTCACCCGCCCGGCGCGCACCAGCTCCTCGGCGAGCGTGTGGTCGACCGTGAGCTGGTCCATCTGACCGTCGCGAACGAGGTACATGCGGCTGTCGCCGACATGGGCAATGTATACCGCGGCGTTGCTGACCAGCGCCGCGGTGACCGTCGACATCATGCCGCGCAGCGCGTCGTCATCGCGCGCCTGTTCGAAGATCTCACGGTTGGCCTGTTCGAGCACGGCGGCGAGCCCATCGAAGACCGCGCGCCGGTCGCTGTCGAGCCCGCTGCGCTCGGCCACCCGGACTCGCCGCGAGAGGTCAGCGGCCGCAGCCTCAAAGGCGGCGATGGTCAGCCGTGCCGCGAGCTCGCCAGCGGCCTCGCCCCCCACGCCGTCGGCGACGACGTAGACCCCGAGCGCGTCGTTGGCGAAGATCTCATCTTCATTGCGCGTCCGCACCAAGCCAGGGTCAGTCTGAGCGCTACTTCGGCCAGGCATCACGTCCTCCGCGTCGCGATGTTAGTCTACGGTGGCCGGCGAGACAACGCGCGGCACGCCCTAGACGGCTGGGCTTGACCGCCAGTTCTGCAAGGCCCAAAAGCGCCACTGCCCGCCTCGGCGGACCGGAGCGGGCGGAGACGGACTGAGCGTCGTCCCAGGCCCTAGGGCTTGGTGTTGTCGAGCTTCAGGCAGAACAACTGGATCGCCGTGTCGTTGAACGTGATGGCGCTGTAGCCGCCATCGTTCTCGTTGTGGCTCCAGCTGTTCAGACCGCCAAAGTAGAGGCCGCTGGCGCCGTTCTGGAAGTAGGCGTGATTGTTCCAGCCCATGATATTGTTGCGGCTGAACTTCATGAAGCCGTCGGGGCAGCTCGAGACGAAGCGCGGCGCCCGCACTTGAGCGGAGGGCCGACCGATGCGCGGCACCATCTTCCAGCAGACGTTGTTGACCTCGCCGGGGGCGAAGTGGGTGTGACGGTAGATGTTGCCGTGGCTCCAGTCATACAGGGGGCCCATCGTCGTCGCCGTGGCATGGGCGCTGTAGTAGATGCGGTTGCCGGCGCCAATCGCCTGTGTAGTCGAGAGGTTCCAGCCGGCAGGGCACTCCTTGGTGTCGCCGTGCATGCCGAGGACCACGGGGAAGACGCCATTGGCCGTCTCTGGGTCTTCGCTGTGTCCGTACACGCGCAGGCAGGCGCCAGCGAACTGGTCCTGGTTCTGCCAGTAGCGGTAGTAGTGGCCGCCGTCTTCGCTGTGCGGATTCGAGGCACGGTCCCAGGTGTCGACGTAGCCGAGCTGCAGGCCCCAGCGATTGGCTTGCAGGTAGACGTGGCTGTTGTTGCCGCGGATGTGCTCCCACTTGAAGTTGTGGAAGCCCTCCGGACAGGTGTAGCCATTGCCGCGGTAGTTGACGACCATGGCGTGCGGGCGGCCCGAGGTCGAGTCGTAGGCCTTCCAGCACACCGCGCCAGCGTCACCGCCGAGGTTGTTGGTGTTCCAGCCGGCGTAGATATGCTCCTGGCCGTAGGCGTTGCCCTGATTGTCCGTCAGGACCAAGCCGCCGCCCGTGATGTGCATGTACACGTAGTTGTTGCTGCCGCGCAGGCTCTGGTTCATCTCGACGTTCCAGCCCTTGGGGCAGAAGGCCGGGTCGCGGACGGGCACCACGACGTAGTACTTGCGGCTGTCGCGGGTCACCGCCGGCCCGAGGGTGCTCGCGCTGACGTCGACGTTGCCAGAGATGGCCGCGCCGGCGCCGATGTTGAGCTTGCCCTTGACGTCGAGGTCCTTGCCGACGTTGACGCTGCCGCTGGCGAAGGTGTCGCCGTTGACCGCGATCTTCTGATTCGACAGCGTCTGGATCTTGATCGACCACTTGACGATGGCGCCGTCCGTCTTGCCGTTGGTGTCGCAGAGCGCCGCGTTGCCTGGGGCCTGCGGGATGCAGAAGCCGCTGTCGAGCGCCTTCAGCGTCCAGAGGCCCTGCGGGTTGGCGCCGACCCACTTGCCGAGGTCGCCCGACGCCGGCTTGTTGCTGTTCGAGAATGTGACCTTGAAGCTCTTCTCATCCTTCTTGCCGCAGGGGTCGCAGAGCACCCAGCCGGTCTTCTTGTCGTCTGGCGGCAGGACGCTCAGCTTGACCGCCGACAGGTCGGTGTTGGCGACCTCGACGTAGAGCTCAAAGGACTGCGAGACGCCGATGTTGGGGAAGGTCATGTTCGAGATGGCGTCAGCGCCGATGTTGTCCGGAATCTTGACGTCGGCGGCGCCGGCGAAGGTGTCGACGAACTGGTTGCTCAAGAGGTCGTTGCTGATCTCATTGAGCCCGTCCTTCGGCAGCGCGCTGGGATCGACCGCCGCCACGCAGATCAGCGACCCGTCGGCGTTGATGCCCTTGACGACCTGACCGACGACGTTGCACTCGCCGGCCGGGCTCTTGATGCCGGTCAGCTTGCTGCCGTCGCCGACGAAGGAGGTGGCCGTGACGGTCTTGGCGGAGACGTCCCCAGAGAAGCTGCCGTTGCCGCCCTTGATCGCGTTGCCGCCGAGATCGACGTCACTGTCGAACTTCATCTCGCCGACGCTGACGCAGCCGCTGCACTCGAGGTCGACCGCGGGGCCGCCCTTGGTCGAGCTGCCGGCGTAGTTGAAGCCCAGCTTGGCCGCGGCGACGCTGCCGTTGGCGATGTGATCGGAGCCGATGCAGCCGCTGCAAGTGATCGACCCGGCCGTCGCCGCGTGGATGGCGAAGGTCGCCGAGTGGATCTTCTTCCGCGGCAGCTCGGGGTCGCTGCCGACCTTGACGGCCAGCCACTGCGCGGCCAGCGCCTCAAGCGCCTTGGCGTCCAGCGCCTTGGCGCTGCCGAGCGCGTGGGTGAAGCGGCCAGCCACGAGCTTGAGCTTCACCGGGCCCTCGCTCCACGCCGCGCTGCCATCCGTCTCTGCGGCGTACACCGAGAAGGTGACGTCGTAGTCGCCATCGGCGGCCGGGCTGCCGCCGCTGGAGAGCAACACGCCCTCGATTAGCGCAGTCGCCGGGACTGCTGCGGCCGCCGGCGACGACCAAAGGCCAGACGCAGCCAAGGCCACGAGCGCGAACGCCGGCAACGTGCTGCGACCTGCAAAGTTCCGCATAATCAACCCCCATCGAGTTTGGCATTGCGACCTGCGACGCGGACATGCCAACCACATCCCAGCCGCTGCAGCTATCACGGCTGGGTATCGACACCGTATCAAATTGCAATGGCGCGATGTGGGATTCTGAGGAACTGACGCTCGCAGTACCGGCCACACGCTGCGGTAGAGCCCGAACGCTGGGCGCACGTCAGATCGTGCACCCTCGGTGCGCCCGATCGGAGTCGCCGCCTTCGCGAATCGTCTGCAGCGACCGCTGCAACACCCTGGGCTTCCGAACGCGGCGGCGCGTCGCTAGCGACGTATCTGCGGGCGCCGTCACGGAATTGAAGCCGCGTGCCCGGCTCACAGGGCGAGCGCAGGCACGCGCCTTCAACGGACCCGATGTGCCGGCAGGCGGTCGCGGCGCGCGGTCGCGTAGTCGCCGCGACTCAGGCGACCACTGCAATCCTCCGAGCACGCGTGGTGCGCGGTCGCGTGGTGGCCGCCTGGTGGATGCTAGCTCTGAATGTCGATCTCAAGCACGACGCCGTCGCGGATCAAGTCGTCGGTCTTGCCGGGATATTCGATCCCGAAGTCCTTGCGGTTGATGCTGAACTTGGCCTTGGCCGTGACCTTGCCGCCCTCGACCTGGATCGACGCCGGGAAGGTGACGTCCTTGGTGACGCCGCGGATCGTCAGCTTGCCGACGACGGTGTGCGTCGAACCCGGCTCGCCGCCGGTCGATGGCGAGATGGCGCTCGACTCGAACGTCGCCGTCGGGAACTTCTCAGCGTGAAAGAAGTCCTCGCCCTTGAGGTGCTCTTCGAGCTTCTTGCTCCAGTCGTTGGGCTGCTTGAAGTCGGCGATCACCGAGGACGTCTTGACCTCGAAGGAGAGCGAGCCGCCCTCGGCCTTGCCGTCGGCCAGCCGCGCGCTGCCGGTCCACTCGGCGAACTTGCACTCGTGGCTGCCCGTGACCTTGCTGCCGGTGAAGAGGACCGACCCTGTGAGCGCGATGCCACCAGGCGCAGCGGCGGGCGCAGCGGCGGGCGCGGCGGGCGCAGCAACAAA
>SXGT01276908.1_pt1 | contig 11595 bp, 8 predicted proteins | sample 3176221 | NCBI WGS metagenome assembly SXGT01 (sample SAMN11356862, study PRJNA531348) | freshwater metagenome | isolation source: freshwater sample F1-120 | place: China: Fuxian Lake, Yuxi | collected 2017-12-25
GATGACGCGATCGACATGGATGCCCATCAGCCGGGAAGCAACAACGTCCTGAGCCGTGGCCCGCATCGCCGTTCCGGTGCGCGTGTACTTGACGAACAGTGTTAGCGCCACCATCAGCGGAACAATCGTGGCAATCACCATCGCGTCCTTGAGCGTGAAGCGAATGTGTGCGTCTTCGCCCAATAGATTTCGGCTCGGAATGAGATCGGGGAAGTCGAGGTCGGCCGCGTCCTTCCAGAGCAGGCCGACGTTCATCAGCACAAAAGAAACGCCGATGGCCGATACCAGCGGGGCCAGTTTTGGCGCGTTGCGCAACGGTCGATACACAACGCGGTCGATCGACAGATTAAGCAGGGCACAAAACAGCGAAACGATGAACAGCGTCGCAAGCAGGCCCAGGACCAGGCGGGCGGTGGTCGCGGTTTCGGCGTCGAGGCCCAACGCGCCGACGAGGGTCAGAGCCAGCATCGCGCCCAGCATCACGACCTCGCCGTGAGCAAAATTAATCAACTCCACAATGCCGTAGACCATCGTGTAGCCGAGGGCAATGAGCGCAAAGAGCGACCCGTTGGTGATGCCCGTCAGCAGGCATTGCAGCAGCGTTTGCCAGGCGGTCGGTGCATCGGCGGTGGCAAGGAGAAGCTGCATGGGAATGAAGAATCACGAAATCTGAAGGACGAATCCCGGCGCACCGGGCGAATCACGAATGATGCATGAAAGGCCGAACAGTGGCAATGTTGCTTGAAGGGCGTTTTTCACTTCAGGTAACCGCCGGGGAGCCGGGGACGGGCTCATTGTCCCGGCGAATTCCCCAGAGGTGCATCGTCCTGTTGGCGGGTTGCCCAACGAGTTTCCCGGGAAAATGCGCCTGTCCCGCTCGCCTGGCCCGTCGACGGTTATGCCGGCGGCGGAGTCGGCGACCGCATCTTGATGGCCATGGCAGGCATCCTCAAGCAGGTCCTGGTGAAGATGCAACAGTTCCTGCTACCATGTTACCGGTGTGGTTTTTTGGCGTCGATGCAGGGTCCGGTTTGGGGTCCGGTTTGGGGTGTCTACGTTTACTTTTTGTGAGGGTGTTCGCATGTGTTTTTGTTTCCGAACAATGGGTCGAACGATCGCGACCTTGCTGCTTCTTGCCGCGTCGATGCCTTCGGCCCAAGGCCAAGACAAAGAAGATCCCTCGATTGTGGCCGTTCGCAAGAGCGCCGAGAGTCTGACGGCGGCCTTCAATGCGGGCAAGGTTGACGCATTGGCGGCAGTCTTCCTGCCCCAGGGAGAGTTGATCGACGAGGAAGGGACGGTCGATCAGGGCCAGGCCGAAATCAAGGGGCTTCCGACGGCCTTCTTTGGTAAGTTTCCGGGGGCAAAGCTTTCGAATGATGTCGAGTCGGTTCGCTTGGTCGGTCCGGTCGCCATTGAGGAAGGGACGCGGTCGATCTTGCTATGGGTCTCGTCATCCAAGCAAAAGCCAACTTGCCCACGGGCTCTTCAAGAAAATACGGACGGTAAGATTGCAATCCTACAGCCAGAGCGGTTACCGGCGGCATTTTCGCATTAAAGCGCCGACATTACTCACCTGATCCTAAGTAAAACCAATCGATGTCAATTCGTGCGACATGAACGCCGTCTCTCTGGTGATAGCTGATCAACGCCAGATTATCTACGAACGTCAAACTCGCATAGCCATAGTCGTCCGCGGGATCGCCCTGGATGACACGATCTTTTTCCCAACCGTGCCGTCGCGGGCGCCATGACCGACGAGTGGGCGCGTGTGAGCGACGGTCGGTTCGCGAACAACCGGTCGCCCCTGGAAAAGGAAGTGACGGCTGAATCCGAGGGCCGGTACGACCTGACTGTTCCTCGCCAGCAGAATTGAAGAAGCGGGGTTAGCCGAGAGTAACTATCCGGGAGGACTGTATGCTTAAGAGTGTTCTATTTCGAAGCGATTCATTGCAAGAAGTTGTCGCATTTGCGCTGCTTGTCACTTTGACGGCATTGCTGAGAGAGCCATTGCAAGGCGTGGCGGATGATGCTCTCACCGCGATTGAAATCGGTTCGCGCCGTGAGTTGTTCTTAGACGATTTCCTTGTTGCGAACATGAACGGAGTCGCGCGCAAGCTGCACTCGCCGCAGCTGCGCGACGTCGCGATAAAGTTCGACGCGCCCTGGGACGGGTCGTGCAGCATATACGTCACGTTGTTTCAGGACGGTGACAAATTCCGGATGTGGTATCGGGGTTTGCCTGTCGCTAAACCATTGATTGGACTGTCCGACAAGGACTATTGGGACTGGATTCTCAAATCCGCCGTCGGAAAAGCCGTCACATGTTATGCGGAGAGCAGCGACGGCATCCATTGGACGAAGCCCAATTTGGGCTTGTTCGAAAGTGAAGCAACCGGAAGCAAAGAAAACAACATCGTCATGACGTCGACTGAAAAGTGGCCGAACGTCACCGACAATTTCGTTGTATTCAAGGATACGCGGCCGGATTGTTCGGCCGACGCAAAGTACAAAGCGATCGGCAGGCACTTTCTTCCCGACGAGCAAGGCACCGGCGGTCACGGCGGGAACTTGGCGTTTCAGTCTCCCGATGGCATTCATTGGAAGCTGATACAGGATCAGGTTATCTTCGAGGAATATGGGCACGCCTTCGATGCCCAGAACATCGCGTTCTGGGACCCGATCCGCGAGCTGTTCGTCGAGTACCACCGGAAGTTTCGCAATGGCTTACGCGATGTGCGGACATCGACTTCCAAAGACCTTCTCCATTGGTCCGAGCAGCAATTCCTCGAATACGGCGGCGCGCCGGGGGAACACTTCAATCATTTGTTAGTGACGCCCTACTTTCGAGCACCGCACCTCTACGTTGCGTTCGGGGACCGGTTAAACGAGCGGCGAGATGATTTTCGGAACCATCCGGGAGGCGGCATCTCCGACGTGGTCTTTCTCTCTTCACGCGATGGTGTGAACTTCGATCGTAGTTTCATGGAGGCCTGGATCCGTCCCGGATTGGATGTCAAGAATTGGATGCACGCGGGCACTTCCCCCGCATGGGGAGTTCTGCAGACGGACCCGGAAGAACTTTCGGTCTACTGGATCCAAAACTACTACCAGCCGGATACCACCTGTTACCTGCAGCGCGGAACGTTCCCACAAAGATTCCAGTAAGGTAACTGGAACACTCCAGAGCTTCTCGAATTTTAGGAGCCTCTAAACGGCCCAAGCACAATTGCTGTTTTTGCAATCAAGAGGCGAAGTCTCAAATCGGTCCTTCTCAAGCTGACCATAGACAGTATTGAGCGAACCCTGCGAGAGTTTAGACGATGAAGATCACCGACGTTGAAACCATCCTGTTGACCGGTCCATCGGGCAATGATCCGTATCTGCAGCCGTTGCGCCAGCGTCGATCTGCCGCATTCATCGAGATCCACACCGACACGGAACTTGTCGGCATCGGAGAGACTTACGTCGGCTACCACGTCCCGGAGTTGGTTCCTAACATCGTCGAGTTCTTCAAGCCGATTCTGGTGGGGCTCAACGAACGAGAGATTGAGCCTCGGCGGCTGTGGGAGCGAATGTATCGGTGCGCCAATTTCTGGGCTCGAACGGGTCTGGGTGTCAATGTCCTGGCTGGCATTGAAGGCGCTCTGTGGGACCTGCGCGGAAAAATAACTGGCTTGCCCGTCCACGAATTGCTCGGCGGTAAATTGCACGACCGACTCCCTTGTTACGCCACGGGCTGTGTCAGCAATTACCCCTGGTCAGACCTGCTGGCGAAGCTCGACCTGTATCGTGAAGCGGGATTCCGGGCAGCGAAGGTCGCCGCGGGTTGGTTTAACATGAAGACGGCCGAGTCTTTCTCCGCGCACGGCGTTCAGGCCTGGGTGGAAATGGAATGTGAGAAACTCGAGGCGGTCCGCAAACATGTCGGCAAAGAATTCCAAATCTGCCTCGACGGACATATGAGCAATGCCGAGAAGGAAAACACACGTACCTGGGATGTAGGCCTTGCCAAGTCGGTTCTCCGCGCACTGGAGTCATACGATTTGCTCTTCTTTGAGGAGCCCTTGCACTACAACGATCTTTCGGGATACGCCGAATTGTGTGCGAGTACAGCGGTACCGATAGCCGGCGGTGAATGCCTAAGCACCCGCGAAGAGTTCTGGCAGTTTGCCGAACGCAACGCCCTGGATATCGCACAGCCCGATGCGGCCTACATTGGAATCTGGTCGTTTTTGGACGTGGCGCGAATGTTCGCGGCCAAGGGAAAGCGCGCTGCCACGCACGCCTGGGCGTCCGGGGGGGGTGTGATGGAGAACATTCACGCCGCCTTCGCGACCCCCAACGTTGCGATCCTAGAGATTCCACCGCTGGCCGGGCCACTGCACACAGAGATTTATGCCGAGGGCTACCGCTTCCAGGATGGATACATCCTGCCGCCGGACGTGCCGGGACTCGGTGTCCGCCTGACGGACTCAATCAAGGATCGGTTTCCTTTTGTCGGCGGCTCGGGAGAATGGAATCCCGTTCCCGGAAAATCAGACCTGCTGTAGCGCCGAAGATTGCAGGAACGCGAGACAATGACCACACATTTAACGATCGTCGTATCGATCGCTGCCTGCGAAGAAGCCTTCGCTCGCATCCGCGCACTGGATCCCGAATCCGAAATTCGTGTCAGCCCCTTGATTAATGAGGGAGATGCAATGCCGCCGGAGTTGATGCAGGGGGCGGATGTCTTGTTGTGCGAGCATCCGCCCGCCAACTTCGCCGATTTCAATCGACTCCAATGGATGCAATTGACGTCCGCTGGTTATTCGCACATTTTAAAACTTCCTATTTTAGAGCGCGGGATTCGCGTCACGAACGGACTGGGGAATTTTGATAGTCCCATTGCCCAGTGGAACGTCATGATGATGCTGATGTGGGAGCGGGACATGCTCGCCCAGTTAGCGAACCAGACAAATAGGATCTGGGCCCAAGATGCCCGATTTCAAAGTGACATTTATGGCCGCACAGTGGGCTTCTACGGCTATGGAGGCATCGCCCGCGAGACGGCTCGACTGGCCAAGGCCATGCACATGAATGTTTGGGCGATGACGCGCACCGGAACACTCAAGAAGCGGGAACTGATTTATTGCACGCAAGGGACCGGAGATCCCGAAGGACTGTTGCCCGATCGTGTTTTTTCTCCGATGCAGATGACGGAATTCCTCGGCGGACTGGACTACTTTATTGTCGCGATGCCTCTTACCCCTGTGACCGAGGGTTTAATTGGAGAGCGCGAGTTACAGATGCTTCAACCCACGGCGGTGCTCATCAATCCGGCACGCGCTCCCATTGTGCAAAGGCAGGCCTTAGAGCGGTGCCTGCGTGAAAAGTGGATCCGGGGAGCGTCATTCGACGTTCATTACCGGTATCCACTGCCTGCCGAGGACCCCCTGTGGGAACTACCCCATTTGATACTGACTCCGCATATCTCTGGCTCCGCCGCAAGCCCGCATTTTTTGTCAAGGATTTACGACATCTTCGCGCAAAACGTTCAACGCTATCGTGCTGGCGAGCCGTTGTTAAATGAATTGAGCCGCGACCAATTGAAGGGCAGTTGAACGATCAAGTCGAGCAGCCTCTCTACGCTTACGCTGAAGATGCCGCCGACGTAAAGCTTGCCGAGGCGTCACGCGGCCGTCGCAATGCTTACTCTCCCGCGAGCGTAATTTAAGCCGGCTTGTTACAAGAGCCGTCCAGGACTACTACGGAAATCGAAATCTGCCACCCTTGGGAATCGAGCACCGAGTCGGATGCTGGCGCCAGACGGTTTACGAACCAGCAATCATCGAAGTCCCTCATTTCGCCTCCTCAGCGGAATTTGTGGGTGAATTCTGGTTCGGGAAGGGGGCCGAGGTTGTGAAATAACGCGGGTTTTGCGACTTTCGCCGTGCGGAAGCCGTAGGATTTTCTGGTCGCCCATTTGACTTTGTTGTTGCTAAACTGCAGCTTGCCTGGTGAAACGGAGTCGAGCACTGCGGGGACGCAACTCGACAAGGGATCACCAGGCCGAAGGGCGCGTCAATGACGCCTGGCTGCTCTGGCGAATTCAACAGTGCCTAAAGCGGCCTTTGTTCTGCTCAGCATTGAACGCCCGAGCGATGCCTGAAAATATCCAACCGTCCCCATGATCAACCGCTGAAACTACCCACAAACTCTGCTGAAGACCCGAATAAGAAGACGGGCAGGGCCTTGCGCCGGCTCCCCTCCTCCAACCTCCCTCTCACCCGGAGAAACAATCATGCCCACCACCCGCCGTAACTTTTTGGAAAACGTTGGTAGCGGAATGCTGATTGCCGGCCTCGGCTCAACGCTGGCCCAGGACTTGGGTTTCTCTACGGCCTTTGCCGACGACGGGCCTGAGGCGCTCACCTTTGGCCAGTACGACGCGCTAGTCGACCTGATGCAAGGCACTCCGGCCGATAAACTTCAGCCGATTCTTGTGGAGAAGTTAAGCCGCGGCGAGACCGATCTCAAGACATTGATCGCAGCGGCGGCTTTGGCCAACGCCGAAACTTTCGGCGGTGAGGATTACGTGGGCTTTCACACGGCAATGGCGATGCTGCCGGCCTGGCAAATGACCGAAAGCCTTCCATCCGAACGGCGGCCCCTGCCTGTGCTCAAGGTGCTGTATCGCAACGCGCAGCAGATTCAGGTATTCGGCGGGGCTTCCAAGAAGACCCTGCGCGAAATGCGCGCGGCAGAAGAAGCGACTGTCGAGAATGCCGGCATCGCCCTCCGCGACGCTTGTCGTCGCGCCGATGTGGAACAGGCGCAGAAGCTCTTTGCGCCCATGGCGCAGGCTTCCCTGCTGGATGCGTTTAATCTTCTGCAGCCCGCCATGCAGGACGACATCAACGTGCATCGGTTTGTATTCGCGTATCGCACCAAGGGACTCGCCGACCTGCTAGGCAAGGAGCATGCGTACACAATCCTGAGGCAATGCGTCCGATTCTGCTGCCATAATGAGCAGGAGCGCATCAACCACAAGCAGGCCGAGTCGCCAATTCGTGCGCTGATGCCCAAACTGCTCGATCAGTACAAGCTCGATGGCCTGCAACCCGGGACGCGCGACCCGGGCGATGCCGCCGTGGAAGACCTGGCCCGCACAATCTACCAGGGACCTGCCGTACAATCAGCTGAGGCCGCCGCCGCCGCACTTGCGGATGGGATCAGTCCCGAGGTGGTGGGCGAAGCCATTTCGCTGGCGTCGAACTTGATGGTCTTGCGGCAGGGACCTGATCCGTGGCGAAGTCACGGCGATTCGGCGGGCGTGCATACGTCCGACGCGACCAACGCCTGGCGAAACATGGCCCGTCTTTCCGAGCCACGTTACGCCATCTCGGGTCTGGTCGTGGCCGCATATCATGTGGCGGTCCACACGCCGTTTAAGTCGGATTTGTATCCCACGTCGGAACACCGCGCGGCGATCGAGGCCACCGATCGCGAAGGCTTGCTGGCCGTAGCCGAAGACGCCGTTCGCCATAATGATCAGGGGCGCGCCGCGGCCGCGATCGCGATTTATGGCGAGCGCGGTCATTCGCCCGATGCCGTCTTCGATCGCTTGCTCAAATACACAATCAGCGAAGATGGCCGTCTGCACGGTGAGAAGTACTTTCAGACGGTCAGCGAGGAATTCCGCACCACGCGTCCAGCGTTCCGTTGGCGGCAGCTCATCGGCCTGGCCCGAGTCACGGCGAGCGCTTATGGTTACGATCGCAAAGATCAGCACGGCAGCCGCGCCCCCGGCTACGAGGACGCCTGCCGATTGCTGAAGGTAACGGCCTAGGGGCGGACCTTTGCGACAGATGCCCTGCCGGTTGTGGAAACACGGTTCATTTTCCCGGCGAATTCAAGAGAGGTGCATCGTCAGGTTGGCTGGTTGCCCGACGTGTTTCCCGGGAAAATGTGCGTGTCCCGCCCGCCTGGCCCGTGAACGGCTACGGCGCTCATTTTAAGTTCCAGCCTACGGGCGCCTTATCGTCGCTGCCGATCACTGCGCTCTTGCGTTTGCAGTAGGCGAGCAATCCCTCCATGCCGAGTTCGACGCCGAGGCCGCTCATCTTGTGCGGCGGCACGGGGATTTGCGGATAGCCGGCGAGCATTGTGTTCACCCAGACAATGCCGGTGTCGATCGCGGAAATCATGCGGTTTGCGCGCTCGACGTTCGAAGTCCAGACCGATCCCGAGAGGCCGTATTCGACCGCGTTGGCGATCTTGATGGCTTCTGCCTCATCGCGGAATCGGAGGATGCTCAGCAGGGGGCCGAAGATTTCCTCGTCGGCGACCTTCATGCCCGACTTTGCGCCGCTCACGAGCGTGGGCTGAAGCCAGAGACCCTTGGCAAGTTTGCCTTTCATGGAAAGTTTGCCACCGCCGGCGAGAATTTCGCAGCCTTCCTGCTTCGCCACTTCGAAATACTTGAGCGCGATCTCATATTGCGAACGCGTGATCATCGGCCCGACGAGCGTCTTCGGATCGTGTGGATCGCCGACTTTGACCTTGGCGAGCTTGGCTTTGAGGATCGACTCAAACTTCTTGGCAACCGACGCCTCGACGAGGAGTCGCGAGCAGGCGACGCACAACTGACCGCAATTGACGAAGATGCTGAACAGCGTCGCGTCGGCCGCACGGTCGAGGTCGGCGTCGGCGAACACGACGATCGCGTTTTTGCCGCCGCATTCGAGGTTCACGTCCTTCATCTGGTCCGCCGCGAGTTTCTGGATCGCGATACCTACGGCTGTCGAGCCTGTGAACGAAATCTTCTTCACTTTGGGATGGGCCACGAGGCGGTTGCCCACCTTGGATCCGCTGCCGGTGACAACGTTGACAATGCCCGGCGGGAATCCGGCGCGCGTGCACAGCCTGGCGAACTCGACGGTCGCGAGCGGCGTCTCAACCGACGGCTTGAGCACAATCGCGTTCCCTGCCGCGAGAGCGGGCGGGACTTTGAGCGCGGCGTTCACGAGCGGATAATTCCACGGCAGGATGCCCGCGACGACGCCGTACGGTTCCCACATCGTAAAGTGCAGACCTCCCGGGGTGTTCTTGACCGAACCTTCGATCTTGTCCGCAGCGCCTGCGTAGTAACGAATCAGCGCCGCCGTTAACGGAATCTCCCCGCCGCGCAACTGCGAGATGGGCTTGCCGGTGTCGAGCAGTTCAAGTTCGACCAATTTCTCGGCCTCGGCTTCGACGAGGTCCGCGAGCCCGAGCAGAAGCTTGCCACGGGCCGCGGGCGAAATCCCCATCCAGGCCGCCGAGTGAAACGCGCAATCGCTGGATTCGACGATTCGATCGACGGTCGCGTCGCTGCAGCACGCTTGGCGCGCGATCACTTCCCCCGTCGCGGGATTCAATACGTCAGCGTACCCACTCCCGCCGTCCGCGAGTTCTTTTCCATCGATGACAGGGCCAACTTTCAGCACTCGCATGAAAAAGTCCTTGAGTCGAGATCCATGGCGGGCACCCTCAGGATGAAAACTATCGGTTCCGGCGGGCGACCGACTCAGGTCGCGTCGCGCCAACCTTCTCGCCGGGGCCACCGGAAGTCGCGGCTGGGGTTTGAAAACTCGGTGAATGCCGGCGGCGGACATTCGGCACGCGCGGGCGAGGGACTGTGCGTCCGCGGGAGTCGGCCCCCTTCGGCTTGCACTTTCTCCAGGAGCGAGGCAATGTAGGGATCAGCCCATGGTACCAGATCGACGAAACCAGGCAACCCACGACGACGCAATGCTTCGCTCATACGCGGAACCTCCACAACCATGCAGTGAATGGAACAAGCCACGACCTGACTCCCAAGACAAGACGGGAAACGTTGCCGAATGGCAAGACGGAAACGATGAGACCGAAACTGCGGGCGCAACGCCCTTCGAGAATACAATGCCCCTACTGAGCAATCCCCGCGCCAAACGACTTTCGGCCGGGTACCGTTCACGGGCCAGGAGAGGGGGACAGGCACATTTTCCCGGGAACCACGTTGGACAACTTCCTGACAGAACGATGCACCTCTCGCGAATTCGCCGGGAAAATGAGCCCGTCCCCGGCCTGTGAACGGTTACCCCGCGTGGAAGAATTTTCAAAATGCTAGCAAGAATTGCAGCGGCTCTATCGCTCGCGGCCACGAGTGAGACAATCAACACCAACCCGAAGCTTCCGAGCATCGGGAGGATTTGCCGATCAGGGAGTGACCATGACCAGGTTGACCGACGTGCGTCCGATTCGCTCCGAGCTGTATTTCCTGCCTGTCGCGCTGCGAGTGCCGCTCAAGTTCGGTTCCGAGGTGACGACCAGCGTGACGTGTGCCCGCGTCCGACTCACCGTGGAAGACCGCACCGGCCGGCGAGCCGAGGGCTGGGGCGAAACGCCGCTGGCCGTGCAATGGGGCTGGCCCAGCTCGCTGCCCTACGACCATCGCAATGGGCGGATGCAGGCGTTCTGCAAACCGTTGGCGACGGAATGGACGAACTCGCAGCAGTACGGACATCCCATGGAAGTGGGTTACGACTTTCAGCGCGAGCGGTTGGACAGCCTGATTGCCGAAGAATCCAACAGCGCTTCTGCATCGCTGCCTCATCTCGCGGGCCTGATCTGCCTGTCGCCGTTCGACATTGCCCTGCACGATGCCTATGGCAACCTACTAGGCCTGAACACGTATCAGTCTTATCGCTCGGAATTGATGAATCGGGACCTGGCCGGCTTCATTGAGCCGGCCGCCGATGCGAATATTAATTTCGCCTGCCAGTATCCCGACCAGTATCTTGTCGCACCCCCCAGGACGCTGCCAGCATGGCATCTGGTCGGCGGACTTGATCCGCTCGAGGCCGGCGATTTGACAGGGCAGGAACTGCACGACGGCTACCCGGTGACGCTGGTCGAATGGATTGCCAGCGACGGACTGACTTGCCTGAAAATCAAGCTGCGCGGCAACGACTCCGCCTGGGATTACGACCGCATCGTGCGCGTTGGCAGGCTCGCAATTTCCCGCGGCGTGCGGCATTTAACCGCGGACTTCAATTGCACCGTTTCCGAGCCGGCTTACGTCAACGAGATCCTCGACCGACTCCATTGCGAACACGCCGACATCGATGCGAGGCTGCTTTACGTCGAGCAACCTTTTCCCTATGATCTCGACGCGAAGCCGATCGACGTGCACAGTGTCTCGGCCCGTAAACCCTTGTTCCTCGACGAAAGCGCCCACGATTGGCGTTACGTTCGTCGCGGCCGCGAGCTGGGCTGGAGCGGCGTGGCACTCAAGACCTGCAAGACGCAGACCGGCGCGATCCTCAGCCTGTGTTGGGCGAAAGCGCACGGAATGCCGCTGATGGTGCAAGATCTGACGAATCCGATGCTGGCCCAAATCCCGCACGTGCAATTGGCGGCGCACGCGGGTACGATCATGGGGGTCGAAACCAACAGCATGCAGTACTATCCCGAAGCCTCGCGGCCCGAAGCGGCTGTGCATCCAGGACTTTACCGGCGGCAGAACGGCATGCTGGATCGATCAACACTCGGGCACTCCGGTTTTGGCTACCGCGCGAACGAGATCCA
>SXGT01278911.1_pt1 | contig 11595 bp, 11 predicted proteins | sample 3176221 | NCBI WGS metagenome assembly SXGT01 (sample SAMN11356862, study PRJNA531348) | freshwater metagenome | isolation source: freshwater sample F1-120 | place: China: Fuxian Lake, Yuxi | collected 2017-12-25
GACACCGCTTTCGTGACCGCGCACCTCCATGATGTCCTTTTCGGCGGTTTCGTCTTCCCGCTCCTGGCCGGCCTTTACTACTGGCTTCCCCTCGTCACGGGCCGCAAGCGGTATTTCCGATTGGGACAAGTCGCCTTCGCGCTGATATTCGTGGGCTTCCATGTGACCTTCCTCGCGATGCATTGGGTGGGTCTGATGGGCCAGCGGCGGCGCATCTCGACCTATGGGCCGGAGGACGGTTGGACTGCGATCAACCTGATCTCCTCGATCGGAGGCTTCGTGCTCGCGTTCGGCCTCGTCATCGTGCTCCTGGAAGTGGTGCTCAACGTCATCGTGCGGCACAGGTCCTTGCGCAACCCATGGCGCTCCGGGACGCTCGAATGGGCAACGACGATGCCGGCTCCCGCCTACAATTTCGCCAGTCTGCCGCACGTCGATTCGCGCGAACCGCTGTGGGACGATCCGAACCTGCCCACACGTATAGCGCGCGGCGAGTTCTATCTCGGCGATCCCGCCAGCGGACAACGCGAAACGCTGATCGTGGACGTCGCCACCGGCACGCCGCAGCAGCATGTCGTCTATCCCAACAACACGCGGCTTCCGATCTGCATGGCAGCCGTGACGGGGATTTTCTTTCTGTCCATACTCCTCAAGGTTTTCTGGCTGGCCCCTTTCGCGATGGTGGGTGTCGCCACGCTTGCCATGCGTTGGGTCTGGACGCTCGGTTCGAAGAAAGACCTTGGCGACCAGCCGATCGGTCGCGGGATGCTGGTTCCCAACATCGCCGAAGTCGACAGACCGCCGGGCTGGTGGGGTTCAGCGTTCCTGCTGGTGGCGAACGCAACCTTGTTCGGCTCGCTGCTGTTTGGATACGCGTTCCTTTGGACCATCGCGCCCGGGTGGCCGCCGCCATTCTTCGTGACTCCATCGGCCCTTGTCTTGATAACGGCCATCATCGGCATGGCTGCGGCGGTCGCCGGCATCGGCCACGCCGTCAGCAGCAATCGCAGAGGCGCGAAACCGGTGGCCGGCCTCTTGATCGCACTGGCCGGCATTGCCGCGCTCGGAGTCTCGCTGTTGGCCTTCCTCACGATGGCGCCATCCCCCACGTCGCACGCCTATGGCGCGACGCTGTGGGTACTGGGCAGCTACGGTCTCGTGCATGTGCTGGTGGCAGCGCTGATGCTGGTCTTTCTGCTGTTGCGTCAGCGGGCAGGCTACATGTCTTCGCGGCGACGTGCCGAACTGGCCGTCGCGCCGCTCTGGATCGGCTATCTGTGCGTAACGACCGCCCTGATCCTCTTCTGCGCTTATCTTCCGGGCATGGTGGCATGAGGGACCTGCTGCGCATACTCGTATCGCCCGTCGTCTGGCTGGCAGCGTTCAGCGCGGTCTACGGCCTGCATGGTATTCTTTGCGAAATCGATCTCGGCGCGACATTCGCCGGTGCGTCGTGGCGGCGAATGTCGCTCGCCCTGGCGTTTGCGCTTGCCATCCTGGTTCAGGTCGGTCTGCTGATGATGCTCCATTCCGACCGGTTTGGAGCCGCGCCGGGATTTTCGCGAGCGGTGAGCCGGGCTAGCGGCTGGGTTGGTCTGGTGGCGGTGTTGTGGACGCTGTTTCCCGTACTGACCACATCGACATGCGGATAAGCCGCGGCTGGCCGCTCCTAGCCGGGCTGGTGCTGCTCGCCTGGCTGTGGATGGGCCCTCTGCCTGATTTGGCCCGCAGAGCATTTTCCCCGCACATGATCCTTCATCTCGCCGTCGCGGTGGTCGCTGCGCCGATGATCGTCATTGGCCTGTTGCGGCTTTTCCCAAACATCCGAGCGCCGCGCCGCCTGCTGCTGGTCGCACTTGCTGCTTCGGCTTTGGAGTTCGCTGTCGTCTGGGGCTGGCATGCGCCGGCGATGCATGAGGCGGCCGCGCGTTGGCTCCCGATATTCGTGGCTCAGCAGCTCACCTTCCTGCTCGCGGGCATGGCCCTGTGGTGGGCCTGTCTTGCCGATCACGACCGGAGAGGCCTCGCGATCGGCGCCGGCGCCATGCTGTTCACGTCGATGCACATGGCAATGCTCGGCGTGCTGCTGGTGCTCGCGCCCGCCCTGATCTACGCACCGCAATACTGCCTCGGCGCTTTCGGGCTCGCCCCCCTTGCCGACCAGCAGTTTGGAGGCGGCATGATGGCATTGTTCGGAACGATGCCCTTCGTCATCGGCGGCTCCTGGCTCGCGTGGCGCCTCGTCGGCGAGTAGCGGAGCGTCCCCAGCGCTTTCCGGACGGACGTTAACATGCGTGAACATCGCCCTTTCGAGCGGTTCACATCCGGCAACACTTTGCAGAACGAACGACTGCTGCGGTGAACGAGGAGCCCCGGAAAACCGGGATTCTTCCGCGAGAACTGTGAACCGAAGTCAACTGGCACGGATCTTTCATTAGGAGTTTCGACACGGAACGCCTGATGATGACCATTGTAGCACTTGTCGCCTTTTCATTTCTTTCTGCGCCGCTCGTTGGCTGGGCGGGCGGGCGGTCGTGGCCGTTGGTTGCCGCCGTGCCGCTTCTTCTTTTCGCGGGGTTCTGCTTTTTCCTGCCTATCCTGCCAGCCGGTGAAGTCGCACTTGAAACCTATCGCTGGATTCCAGCGCTCGGAATCGACGCCGCGTTCAGGGTCGATGGCCTCTCGCTCACCTTCGCCCTTCTCATCTGCGGCATCGGTACGGCTGTCTTCCTCTATGCCTCGTCATATCTGAAGGGAGCCCCCAGGCTTGCCCGCTTCTACACGGTGCTGACGCTCTTCATGGCGTCGATGCTCGGCGCGGTGCTTGCCGACAATCTGGTCCTGCTGGTCGTGTTCTGGGAATTGACCAGCCTGACTTCGTTCCTGCTAATAGGCTATTCGCCGGAGCGGGCGGACACCCGGCGCTCAGCACAGCAAGGTTTCCTCATCACCGTTGCAGGCGGCCTGGCGATGCTTGCAGGCGTAATCCTGCTGGGGTCGGTGGCGGGCACCTTCTCCATCACCGCGATTCTGGGGCAAGCGGAAGTGATCGCCGCTCACCCGACTGCGCCTGCCATCATCATGCTCTTCGCGGCGGGTGCGTTCGCCAAATCGGCGCAGGCTCCGCTGCACGCCTGGCTTGCCAACGCCATGGTCGCGCCCACGCCCGTGTCTGCCTACCTGCACTCGGCAACCATGGTGAAGCTCGGTGTCTATCTTCTGGCAAGGCTGGACCCGGTGTTTTCCGCACACGCGCTCTGGATCGCCCTCCTGACGGGCTTCGGAGCGCTGACCATGCTGACGGGCGCGATCCTCGCCATGCGCGAGACCGACCTGAAGCGTGTTCTTGCCTATTCCACCATCGTCTCTCTCGGCACCCTGGTGATGCTGATCGGCATCGACGGCGAGCTTGCTGCGGTGGCGGTCGTGATCTTCCTGGTTGTCCATGCCCTCTACAAGGCGTGCCTGTTCATGGTGGCCGGCATCATCGACCACGCAACGGGAACGCGCGACTCCTCCATGCTTGGTGGCCTTCGGCATCATATGCCGATCACGGCGGGCGTCGCACTGCTTGGCGCTTTGTCGATGGCTGGCTTGCCGCCGTTCATCGGCTTCGCGGCCAAGGAACTCGTTTACGAAACCGGGTTGGAACTCTCCGGTTCCTGGCTGCTCGTCGTCGTAGCTCTCGTTGCCAATGTCTCGATGGTGGTCGTCGCCGCGATCGTCGCGATCCGGTGCTTCTACGGTGATCTCTCGGCAACGCCGAAGGCGGCACATGATCCCGGTTTTGCGATGCTGGCCGGTCCGGTGGTGCTCGCCGCACTCGGCCTCATCTTCGGCGCCATGCCCTGGCTTATCAGCGACAGCCTGATCGTGCCCGCAGCCAGCGCCACGGCCGGCGCGCCGCTGGATTATTATCTCACCCTTTGGCACGGCTTCACGCCGATGCTCGCGCTCAGCGTCCTTACGCTGGCGCTGGGGGTCATGACATACCGACGCTGGGACGGGCTGCGGCTCAAGCTTGCCGCCATCACCACCATAGATCGATGGGGACCTGATCGGGCCTACGATGGCGTGATGAATGGCCTGCAGCGTCTCGCCGCATGGCAGACCAATCTCATCCAGACCGGCAGCATGCGCATTTATGTCGGCCGCACGCTGCTGACGATCGCAGCGGCGGGCGGCATAACGCTCGTGGCGCGCGGCGGCCTTGTAGTGCCCTCGTTCGCAGACAGCTTCGTTCCGGAAATTGCAATCGCCGTGATCCTGGCGGTTGCCGCGCTTGCCGTCGTGCGGGCACGCAATTTCGTTGCCGGTATCGTCGCCGCGGGCCTTGTCGGTTTCGCGGTAGCGCTGCTGTTCCTTTTTCAGGGCGCGCCCGATCTCGCCTTCACGCAGTTTTCGGTCGAAGCGCTGGCGATCGTCATCATGCTGGCGATCGTGGGGCGGATGCCCTTCCGCGAGCATGAATACCGTTCGAAACCTGAGCGCAGGCGCGATCGATGGGTGGCCATCAGCATCGGCCTGGTCGCTTCGCTGTTGATGTTGAGCGTGCTGGCGCAGCCCTTCGACGATCGTCTTTCCGTGTTCTTCCGTGAAACCGCCGTGCCCGAAGCCCATGGCCGCAACCTGGTCAACGTCATCCTCGTCGACTTCCGCGCCATCGATACGCTTGGCGAGATCGTCGTCCTCGGCCTCGCGGCGATCGCAGCCGCTGCGGTGCTGGCGGGAATGCGTCGGGCGAAACAGGAGGAGCGCCAATGAACTCGATGATCCTTCGCGCGACCAGCCGGCTCATCTTGCCGGCGGCGCTCATCTTCTCAATCTACGTCCTGCTGCGGGGCCACAATGAGCCGGGTGGCGGCTTCATCGGCGGGCTCATCGCCGCGGCCGGCATCGCCGTTCACGCAATTCCGCGTGGCCGCGTTTCGTTGACGCAACTCATCTTCGCGTCGCCCAAGACATATATCGGCACGGGCCTCGTCATCGCCCTTGCGTCCGGCTTGCCCGCCCTTTGGCTGGCACAGCCATACCTCACGCATCAATGGCCCTTCCAGGCGATCGCCCTCGGCACCACGCTCATCTTCGACATTGGCGTCTATCTGGTCGTCATCGGCGCGGTTCTGAGCTTTCTGTTCTACTATCTGGAGGAGTGAGATGGAGCCCGTCTTCGCTCTCGCTTTCGGTGTGATGGTGGCCGTCGCCGCCTATCTGCTGATGTCACGCAACGTGCTCAGGGTGGTGCTCGGCCTCCTCGTGCTCGGCAATGCCACCAACCTGTCGATATTCCTGGCTGGGCGGATGGGCTCGCGCACACCGCCACTCGTCGCCGCCGGCGAAACCGCTCTGGTCGGCGGCGCCAACCCGCTGCCCCAGGCCCTGATCCTGACGGCGATCGTGATCTCCTTCTCGCTCGTCGCTTTCACGACCGTGCTGTTCGAAAGCGCCCACCGGCGCCTCGGAACGGTCGATACCGATGCCATGCGCGAGGCCGAGCCCGAGGCCGCCAAAAAGGTCCCGACCGATCGCAGGCAGTCCCCGGCCAGAAAAATGGAGCCCGCGGAATGACGGCCGATCTGCTGCTGACACTACCGGTTCTGGCGCCGGCGATCGGCGTAGCGCTCTGCGCCTTGGCGTGGAGTCACCCGCTGCTCCAGCGATTGATAAGCCTGGCTGCCAGTCTCGGCCTGTTTTGCGCATCTGTCGTGCTGCTGCTTGCCGTGCGCGATGGTACGGTAATTGCCACGCAGTTCGGCGGGTGGGCGCCGCCTTTCGGCATCAGTTTCGTCGGCGACATGTTTTCAGCGGCCATGGTTCTCATCACCGGACTCATGGCGGTCGCGGTAGGCGTCTACGGGCTGGTCGGCGACGTCGAAGCACGCGAGAATGCCTTCTATCACGTGCTCTATCAGGGCTTGCTTCTTGGCGTGACCGGCGCATTCCTGACCGGCGACATCTTCATTCTCTATGTCTGGTTCGAGATCATGCTGATCTCGTCCTTCGGCCTGCTGTCGCTGGGCGGAACGCGCGAACAGCTCGACGCCGGCATCAAATACGTCACGCTCAACCTCATCGCGACGACCTTCTTCCTGATGAGCGTCGCGTTTCTCTACGGCATGACCGGGACGCTCAACATGGCGGACCTGGCACGCGTCATCCCAACGCTGGAAAACCAGGGCCTGGTGACGGCGTTGGCCCTCATGTTCCTTGCGACGTTCGGCGCGAAGGCTGCGGTCTTTCCGCTGTTCTATTGGCTACCTGCCGCCTACCACACTGCGTCTGCGCCGATCGTGGCTATCTTTGCAGCATTGCTGACCAAGGTCGGCGTCTACGCTATCATCCGCACGTTCACGCTGCTGTTCGATGGCGATGCCGGCTACACGGGGCCAATCGTAACGGCTGTCGCGATCTTCACGATGGTGACCGGTGTTCTGGGGGCGGCGGCCCATTTCGACATTCGCCGCATCCTCTCATTCCACATCGTCAGCCAGATCGGCTACATGCTGTTCGGCATCGCCGTGGCCACGCCCCTGGCGATCGGCGGGTCGATCCTCTACGTGATCCACCACATCATCGTAAAAGCCAACCTGTTCCTGATCGCGGGCGTCGTGAACCGCGCAGGCGGATCCTTCGATCTCAAGCAGACCGGCGGTCTTTACAAAACCGTGCCGATGCTGGGCGTGTTGTTCCTCATTCCCGCATTGTCGCTTGCCGGCCTTCCACCCCTCTCCGGCTTCTGGTCGAAGTTCACCGTCATCAAGGCAAGCCTGGACGCAGGCCACATCGTTCTTGCAACGGCGGGCCTCGCGGTCGGCATCCTGACACTCTATTCGATGATCAAGATCTGGAACGAAGCGTTCTGGAAAGCGGCACCGGACCAGTCCGGCCAGACGATGCGCCGCTGGCAGGCCGATCGCCGGGCGAAGATCATCATGCTCTCGCCGGTCGTGGTCCTTGCGGCCATCACGCTGACGATCGGCCTCTTCGCCGAGCCTTTCGTCGACTACTCGCTGCGCGCCGGCGAACAGCTCCTCGACAAGTCCGCTTACATCGACGCCGTCTTCGGCGCTCCCGCACAAGTCACGGAGGCACGCCCATGAATGTGGTTCTCTCCTGGTGCCGCCTGTCCGGCATCTTCTTTCGCGAACTAGCCCTTTCCGTGAAGGACGTCGTCATGACCGTGCTCAACCCGCGCCGGCCGATCCGATCGGCAATCGTCGCGGTACCGCTCGATGTGGAAAGCCGCGCCGGGATCACGCTGCTCGCCAACATGATCACGCTGACGCCGGGCACCACCAGCCTGCATGTGAGCAAGGATCATTCGACCCTTTACGTGCACGTGATGAACGTTTCCGACCAGAGCGTCGCCCAGATCAAGGATGGCTTCGAAAGGCGGGTGAAGGAGGTGCTGTCATGATGGGCGGAACTCTTTTTGCCGCCGGTGTGGCGATCTCCGGCATCCTCCTGTTCGCCGCCATGCTGTGTGCGGGCCTGCGCATCATCCGGGGGCCTTCCGGCCCCGACCGCGTCGTCGCACTCGACCTGCTCGGCCTGCTGGGTGTCGCCGCTGCCGGCATGGCAGTCGTTGTCTCGGGCTCGGTCGCGTTCGTCGATATCGCGCTGGGCGTGGCGCTTATCGGCTTCCTCGCCACGGTCGCCTTCGCCGGCTTCATAGAACGCGGCTCGATCGACGAAGAGGAAGGGCCATGATGGCGTTACTCTCCGTCGCCTTCCTGATAGCCGGCGCCGGCCTGTGCCTTATCGCCGCGCTTGGCATTCTGCGCCTGCCGGATTTCTTCATGCGCATGCATGCCGCCACCAAGGCCGGCGTCGTCGGCTGCGGCCTGTTGCTTGTCGGCGTTGCCTTTGCCGAACCGACGGCCGGCACATGGATCAAGGTGACGATCGCCATCGCCTTCCTGCTTCTGACCCAGCCGATCGCGGGACATCTGCTGGCTCGAGCCGGATACGTCGCCGGTGTGCCGCTGTGGGGCGGAACGCGTGAAGACCAGCTCGAGGGCGAATTGCAGCGTGGCGATTTCGATCATCCCGCATCCGCAGTGTTTCGGAGGAAAACCATGAACCACAAGATTGAAAAGGTCGTTCTCGGCATAGCAAGCGGGCCGGGCATGGATGCGGCAATCACCCATGCGGTCGCAATGGCCAAGGCACATCAGGTCGATCTGGCCGGACTGGCGATCATCGACACCAAGACGCTGCATGACGTCGGGCCGGTGCCCATCGGCGGAAACTACTACGCCAAGGAGTTGCGCAACACCCTGACAGCAGGAGCGCGCCGACGGGTCGCCGAAACGGTCGAAGTCGTCGAAGAAGCGGCGACCCAGGCCGGCGTGCGCTTCGGGCTGTATGTCGAGGAGGGAGATCCTATCCCGATCCTTCGCGATCGTCTGACCGACGGCGTTGCGCTGGTCCTGTCGCGCCAGGCCTGGTTCGATCACGGCCTGGCTGACAAGAAGATCGCCCCAATGTCCAAGCTTACGCGTCACCGGATAGCTCCTGCGAGCGAACCCCGGGAAGACGATGCCCCGATCGTCGTTTTCGGTTGAAGCGCGACGCCCGACTTGCGAACCTGAAAAGGACATCGCAATCGGGAGTGTCGGAGCCTTGGAACCGTTAGCGCAGAAGATTCCCGTCACCGTACGGTTGCCGGTGATTGTGGCGATGATGATCTTCGTCGCCGCTGTGGTCTCCACGCAGACCGCGATCGTCGTCATGTCTCGGCAGGCCGAGCGCCAGGCCGAGACTCTCGGCCACGTCTATCTGGACGGGTTGTCTGCGGCGGTGCTTCCCTATGTGCGCAACGGCGACGACGAAGCCGTCCGCTCCGTTCTGGAGCAGGCCCTGGAGTTTCACGAAGGGGTCGTCGATCGCCGCCTGATGTTTCTGGACAACGACCTCAATGTCAGGGCCGAGGCCCTGCGCGCCGGCGAGGAGGCGGTTCCTGGACTTCCGCCCGAACTGGGTCTGGCCGAGACCGGCACATTGCCAATGTCGATCGACGGCGGAATGTGGATCTGGCGTGGACTGCATTTGGATGGAACGCGGGTAGGAACGGTCGCGGCAGACCTCGATCTCTCGGCTTTCCAGGAATCGCCCCGGCAGTTGCGCTGGCTGCTGCTGCTCTTCGATCTGGCGTTCAGCCTGGCCTGCGCGCTGATCGGCTTCTTCATGGTTCGCCGGATGCAGCGGCCGATCGCCCTGCTCGCACGCCGCCTCTACGATGCAGCTTTCAGCGATCCCCGCCCGATAGCGGAAGAAGAGATTCCTGTTGGAGACCGGCAGTCCGCCCGAATGTTCCATGCCTTCAACGCCATGGCGCACGCCACCCAGGAGCGCGAAGCCCTGCTGAAGCACCTTGCTGACAGGGAACGGGAAGCCGTGCTCGGGCGGCTGGCTGCCACCATTGCCCATGAAGTCCGCAATCCGCTTGGCGGCATGCGCGCCGCCGTCGGCACCTTGAAGCGCTTCGGTGACCAAGAGGAGCCACGTCGGGAGGCGATCGATTTTCTTGAGAGAGGCGTCATCACGCTCGACGAGGTTGTAAACGCAACGCTGGCGAGCCACCGCACCAGAGTAAGCTGGCGCCCTCTGTCACGCCAGGACTTCCAAGACCTGAGACTGCTCGTGGAAGCCGACGGCAAATCTCGCGATGTCGCGATCACCATGGATCTCGCGATTCCGGACGAAGTACCGGTGGCCGCTCTTGAAGTGCGGCAGGTCCTTCTCAATCTTCTGCTCAATGCCGTGCAGGCATCGAACAAGGGCGGACGCGTCAGGCTCGCCGCCAAGCTGCTGGACAAGCAACTGGAGATCGAAGTGGAAGATCAGGGCAGCGGCCTCGAGCCGCAGATGGCGCTGGCACTTGAAGAAGGAACGCCCTCGACCGAGGTGCCAGGCCTCGGCATCGCCGTGGTCATCCGCCTGGTCGAGCGTCTCAACGGTCGCGTCTCGGTCCAATCCCCGCCAGAGCTCGGCACGCGCATTACATTGCATCTGCCCTTGCAGGTTCAGGGCAGCACATGACAGGCCGGCACCATGTCCTGATCGTTGAGGATGACGCCATTCTCGGCGGCGCGCTGACCCAGCGGCTGAAACTGGAGGACTTCGAGGTCACCTGGGCCAAGGACTGCGAAGACGCGCTGGCCGCCATGAGACGTCGCAGGCCGGACTTCGTCCTCTCCGACATCGTACTGCCGGACGGATCGGGCGAAGACCTATATCGCAGGGCGCAGGTCTGGCTCGGCGATACGCCGATCCTCTTTGCCACAGCGTTCGGCGAGATCGACCAGGCCGTGCGCCTCGTGAAGGCAGGCGCGGACGACTATCTGACCAAGCCCTATGATGTCGACGATGTCATCGAACGGATTCGCGGGCGCCTGCACCGACCGGCTGCAAAGGTGGAAGAGAACGGTGTTGTCGACTTCGCTCTTTCGCCGGTAACCGAGCGCATCGCCGAACAGTTGCGGCGTGTCGCCAATACCGATCTGCCGGTGTTGATCACGGGCGAGACGGGTACGGGCAAGGAGGTCGCCGCGCGTTACCTTCACGCTACCTCCCGCCGGGCGAAACAGCCGTTCGTTGCCGTGAATAGCGGCGCGATCCCGCATGACCTCCTGGAGAGCCAGTTCTTCGGCCACGAGCGCGGGGCGTTCACGGGCGCCTCGCAGTCCCATGTCGGCTTCTTTGAGGAAGCGGGAGACGGCACACTCTTTCTCGATGAGGTTGGAGAACTGGATGCGCGCCTGCAGATCGCGTTGCTGCGTGTCCTGGAGGACGGCCGCTTTCGTCCCGTCGGCTCGCGCACCGATCGCTCGTTCCAGGGCCGCATCATCGCTGCGACGAACGCCGATCTCGACACGATGCGCATCGAAAAGACTTTTCGGGAGGATCTCTATTACCGGCTGTCGGTAATCGAAATCTCGCTGCCCCCACTGCGCCATCGCACCGCTGAAATCGAGCCGCTTGCCGATCGATTGCTGAGGCAGGCAGCTCATCGCCACGGCATGGACGTTCGCTCGATCTCGCCGGAAGCGTTCACGGCCCTCGTTCACCACGACTGGCCTGGAAACGTTCGGGAACTCCGCAACCGTCTTGAGCGCGCAACGGTGCTTGCGCGCGGGAACGTGCTGGCACCTGAAGATATTTTTCCGGAGCTTGCGTTGGCTGCGCCGGAACCCGACACCCTTGCCGACGCTCGCAGACAGGCGGAAAGCGAACGTATCGATCGCGCATTGATCGAAAGCGACGGAAAGGTCGGCGAAGCGGCAAGGCGGCTGGGAATTTCACGGACAACGCTCTGGAAGCGACGGTCAAGCAAAAAGCGCGGCCAATGATTTCGGCGCCAACGGCGCACTCTGCGGAATTGCAGGCGTGGTGAAGGGCCGATAGCGCCTCACGGCGCCGTTCTTCGCCTCGATGGTCAAGCCCTGAAGGTCCTCAACGCCATAGTTCCGCCCCGACGTCGCGGCGAGCGAAGGTGCGTGCTACGCTGCACCATGTGCATACCCGGAAGGACTTTTTGTCGATGGTTACAGAAACACGCTCTCCCCGCCTCGCCGTGCTGATCGATGCAGA
>SXGT01322799.1_pt1 | contig 11595 bp, 6 predicted proteins | sample 3176221 | NCBI WGS metagenome assembly SXGT01 (sample SAMN11356862, study PRJNA531348) | freshwater metagenome | isolation source: freshwater sample F1-120 | place: China: Fuxian Lake, Yuxi | collected 2017-12-25
AAACAGGCGCGTGCAGAAGTTCATGTTCCTGGGTCTGACCTCGCGTCCACGGTGACGGCGTCCCTCGACCGACGGCCGCCGGGCTTCCGGCTCACCGAGTGGCTGGCGGCCGCGCGCGAGGCGCGCGAGGGCATGCTGCAGACCTCCCTCGAGCGCATACGCGAGCTGGATCCCTCGATTCACGCATGGGCGCGGGTCGATCCGCAGCGTGCGGGCGATGGCCCTCTTGCCGGCATTCCGTTCGGCGTCAAGGACATCATCGACACGAAAGATCTGGCGACCGAGTACGGTTCGCCCATCTACAGCGGCCATCGGCCCTGGAGCGACGCGGACATCGTGAGCCGGCTGCGTCGGCTGGGCGCCGTCCTCCTCGGCAAGACCGAGACGACCGCGTTTGCCTATCGCACGCCGGCGCCGACCCGGAATCCGCGCAATCCGCTGCACACGCCCGGAGGGAGTTCGAGCGGATCGGCGGCTGCCGTGGCCGCGGGCATGGTGCCGATCGCGAGCGGTACCCAGACGCAGGGATCGGTGCTGCGCCCGGCGTCCTTTTGCGGGGTCGCCGGCTTCAAGCCGACGTTCGGGTGGTGTCCGACGGACGGCGTGCTGCCGCTGGCGCCGAGCCTCGACACGCTCGGCTTCTTCACGGCGACCGCGGCCGACATGCTCGCGCTCTGGACGCACGTGTACGTAGGGCCGGCCCGCGGCGAGCCCCGATCCATCGAGCCGCGGACCCGCCGCACAGCGGACCTCGCGAATCTGTCTTTCGCCGTCCCCGACCCCCCGCTCGACGTCGAGCCGCCGATGGCGGCCGCCTTCGATGCCACCATCGGGCGGCTGCGTGGCGCCGGGCTGCCGGTTGCGCCGGTGGCGCTCGGCGACGTGTGCGACACGCTCAACACCGCCTCGCGCAGTGTCATGGCCTTCGAGGCGGCACAGGCGCAGGCCCGGCGGTACGCGAAATATGGCGACCGCCTGGCCGATCTGGCGGACCTGATTCGCGAAGGGCAGCGCCTGGCGGAACCTCGATCTCGGGACGCGCTGGAGCGGATGGCGGAGTGTAGGATCCAGGTCGCCGCGCTGCACGCGCGCACGCCGATCCTCCTGGTGCCGGCGGCTACCGGCCCGGCGCCGGCAGGATTGACGTCGACCGGCGATCCGCGGATGAACGCGCCCTGGACGGCGCTCGGGACGCCAGCGATCGCGGTTCCGATGGGTGAGGATCGCGGGCTCCCGCTGGGGCTCCAGCTGGTTGCGGCACCCGGCGACGAGGAACGGTTGCTGCACGCCGCGGTTCGTGTAGAAGAACTGCTGGGAGGACTGTATGGCCGATAAGGACAAGCCGACCCTTTCCCGCCGCGACTTCGTTCGCACTACCGTCGCCGCCGGCGCGGCGGCCGCGATCGCGGGCGCGGATGCCGCGGACGCATCCGCGCAGGTGCCTGCGCGTTGGGACCGTTCCGCCGACGTGGTGGTGATTGGCGCGGGTGCGACCGGCCTGCCCGCCGCGATCGAAGCCAGGGAGAACGGCGCGTCGGTCATCGTGATCGAGCAGAACACCGACGTCGGCGGCCACGCGATCCAGAGCGGCGCCTCGATGCCGTTCGGCGGCGGCACCAGCCTGCAGAAGAAGCATGGCATCGAGGACTCGGCCGACCGGTATTTCGAGGATCTCGCGAAGAACCACGATTTCCGGTTCAACGATCGCGAGCTGATTCGGGTGTTCTGCGACTGGAGCGCGCCGACCCTCGAGTGGTTGATTGCCCACGGGGTCGTGTTTCCGGATCGCGCGCCGACCGGCACCCCGGTCGGCCGCGCGCAGAATCCGGTGTGGGGGAAAGGGGTCACCGCCGAGTCGCCGACCGGCGCGGACGGCACCGCGCTCATGCGTCCGCTCGAGGCGGCCGCCCGCAAGCTGGGCGTGGAGATCCTGCTCGAGCACAGCTTCACGTCGCTCGTGCGCGACGAACGCTCGGGCGAAGTGGCCGGCATTCGCGCGACGAGCAAGGGCCGCACGTTGACCGTCCAGGCGCGCAAGGGCGTCATCCTCGGCACGGGCGGCCACACGAGCAACGTCAACTTCAGGCGCATGTTCGATCCACGGCTGACCGAGGAGTACCAGGTCGTCGGCGAGCCGTACTCGCGTCAGTCGTCCGACGGCGAGCGGGCCGCGCTCCAGATTGGCGCCTCGCTCTGGGGTGTCGCCAACCAGACGCTCGAACGCGGGATCGCGCTGCTCAAGCCGGGCGTCATCGGCACGCGGTACGGCTACCCCAGCCCGCGCGGCGGACGTGCGATTCCAGACCTCCCGAAGAGCCCGCTCTTCAGCCGCATGCGCGCGATCGGCCTGGAAGTGAGGGACTTCCAGGACGTCATTCACGTGAACCGCACCGGACGCCGGTTCGTGAACGAGGCGGCGCCGCGCTACGAGTGGATCAATCCGTGCCTTGGCTGGAACGGCGCCACCGGGAACGGCGGCGGTCCGATCTGGGCGATCTTCGACGCGGAGGCGGCCACGCGCGAAGGCTGGACCTGCGCGCCGCCACACGTGGACCCGGACGGGTGGTTCTTCACCGCGAATACGCTGGCGGAGCTCGCGGGCCGGATCGCGAATCCGTATCAGAAGGAGCCCATGCCGGGAGCCGCGTTGCAGCAGACCGTCGATCGATACAACTCGTTTGTTGACGCGGGCGCGGACGCCGACTTCGGCAAGCCGGCGCCGAAGTTCAAGATCCAGACGCCGCCGTTCTACGCGGCGTGGTCCACGCCGTGCGCCCACGATTCGCTCACCGGGCTGCGCATCAACGCGCGGTCGCAGGTGGTGGGGCTCGACGGTCAGGTGATCAACGGCCTCTACTGCGGCGGCGAGTCGGCCGGCGGCTTCAGCCTCCACGGCCTGGCGCGCTGCATCGTCCAGGGACGTATAGCCGGACGCGATGCCGCGCGCCGTACCGCTGGCGCTCGCACGTAGGAGACATACAAACCATGAGACAGATACTGACGATTCTCGCGCTCGTCCTTCTGCTCACGCCCGCGACGGCCCGGGCACAGGCGTTTCAGCCGAACGAGGCCGGGGTCACGAACGGCCACTGGCATCTCAATACGCGCGACCTGGACGCGCATCGGAAGATCCTGGTCGCCATGGGCGGCACCGCCGTCAAGGCCGGTGACTTCGAGCTCGTGCAGTTCCCGGGCGTGACCGTCTACCTGCACGGCCGGCAGCGGACGGCGCCGACCGGCGGCACCGTCGGCAGCGTGGTCGACCATGTCGGCTTCATCGTGCCCAACGTGGCCGAGGCCGTCGCACGCTGGAAGGCAGCAGGTGTGGCGGTGCTTCCCGGGCTCAACGGCCGCACGGATCAGGCGTACGTCGTGACCCCCGACGAACTGCGCATCGAGATCCTCGAGGACAAGGCGCAGACGTTCCCGATCCGCAGCCACCACGTGCACCTGTACGGGTCGGCGTCGATCAAGGAGATTCAGGCGTGGTACGCGGACGTGTTCGGCGCCCGCATCGGCATGCGCGGGCGCTTCCAGTCGGTTGACGTGCCGGGCATCAACATCTCGCTCAGCGAAAGCGAGAAGCCGCTGCCGAGCACCAGGGGCCGCGTCCTCGATCACATCGGCTTCGACGTCGTCGACCTGCAGGCGTTCCTCAAGAAGATCGAGGGGAAGGGCGTCAAGCTGGATCGCCCCTTCGAGCCACGGCCGGGCGGAGGGCTCGCGTTCATCTACGATCCGTGGGGCACGTATATCGAACTGAACCAGCGGCCGGATCCGCAGTACATCGCGAATTAGCTGGTAGTCGGTAGTCGGTAGCTCGTCGTCGACTACCAACTACCGACTAGCCAAACACATACACCCGACCGTCGTGCGCGGCAATGACCAGCTTCCCGCCGGCGATGGTGGGGGAGCCGGTGATGGCGGCGCCGATTTCGAATTCCCAGGTCTTCTTGCCCGACGCCGCGTCCAGCGCGTAGAGACGGCCGTCGCTCGACCCGATGTAGACGCGGCCGCCGGCGACAACCGGCGACGAGTCGACGCGGGCTCGCGTGGCGAACGTCCAGAGGGGCTTGCCTGACGCCGCGTCGACGGCGTGCACGAGCTTGTCGCGGCCGCCAAGAATGACGCGGTTCCCGTCGAGCGCCGCCGAGGAATAGAACGGGAACTTCGAGTCGGGGTTGGTGTAGCGCCACGCGATGCGGCGTCCCCGTAAGTCGAGCGCCAGCACTTCGTAGTTGAACGTGCCGAAATACGCCCGATCGCCGGCCAGTACCGGAGACGCTCCCGTGTACGCGCCGGAGACAATCTGATACGCCTCGCTGCCGTCGGCGACCCGGATCGCCCGGAACACCGAATCGCAGCCGGCGATGAACGCCAGACCGTTCTGGACCGCCGGGGTGGCGTGCACCTGCCCGCGCGTCTGTACCTTCCAGCGCAGCTGTCCCGACCGGGCCTCCACCGCATAGAGATGCGCGTCGTAGGACCCGACGAGCACCACGCCGCCGACCACGACGGGCGATGACTTGATCTCGTCGCCGGTCTTGAAGGTCCAGAGCCGTGTGCCGTCCTTGAGACTGACGGCATGGAGCAGCCCGCCGAGGTCGCCGACGTAGACGGCATCGGCGCCGACCGCCGGCGACGATTCGCCGATCAGATTGCCGGTCGTGTACTTCCAGCGCGGCTTCCCGGTTTCGAGATCGAGCGCGACCAGGTCACCGGTCCCCGCGCCGATGTACGCCACGCCGCCGGCAATCGCCGCCGACGAATCGATCGGATCGCTCCCGGTGTCGTAGGACCAGAGCAGCTTCGGCGCCGAGGGAAGCGAGGCGGCCGACGCGCCGGTCAGCGGCGGACTGCCGCGAAACTGCCGCCACTCGTTCGCCGGCGCCGTCGCGAGCGTTTGCCCGGTGACGGACACCGACAGGACAAGAGCCCAGATCGTTCCGGCTCTCATTTCTGCGCGATCGCGAAGAGCTGGCTCCGGTTGTTCAGGAAGATGGTGCCGTGTGCGGGGGTGACGGTGGCGTAGACGGCGCTGCCCATGTTCATTTCGGCCAGCACCTTCTTCTCCTTGCCGTGCGCCATGACGAGCACGTCGCCGTCCTCGTCGCTCAGATAGACCTTGCCGTCCACGACCATGGGGGAGGCCCAGACGGCGGCGAGCACGTCGTGGGACCAGTACTCCTGGCCGGTCTTCGCGTCGAGGCAGTGGAGGTAGCCGCTGAACGACGCGATGTACACGAGGCCGTCCACGACGGCGGCGGTCGAGATCGATCGGCGGATCTTGTCGAAGTGCCAGATGCGGCCGGTCTCGGTGATGTCGCCCCGTTTCGTGGCATCGATCGCGTAGAAGTGGCCGACGCCCTCGCCGTGCTCCGGGTCCTGGCCGTTGGCGATGTAGACGCGATCCTCGAAGATGACGGGGGTCGAGATCAACTCGTTGCGCGTGCGCGGCCACACCGAGTCCTTCGGGTTGGTGTCGAACTCCCACAGCTTCTTGCCGGTCTCGGCCTCGTATCCGCGCACCCAGCCGTCCCCTTGTGCGGACACGACCTGCATCACGCCGCCGATGCGGCCGACGCTCGGCGTGGACCACTGGCCGTGCAGAATCCGGTCTTCCACCGAGTTGTCTTCCCAGACCAGCTCGCCGGTGTTCTTGTTCAGCGCAATGATGGCAGGCGCCCGTGGAGACGGGATGTTCACGTGGCTCTCGTCCTGCCCGTTGGACGTGCTGACGTAGATGAGGTCTCCCCAGACCACCGGTGAGGAATTCGACAGATTGTGCGGGTAGGCCCCGACCTCTTCCATCATGTTGAACGCCCAGATCACGTCGGCGTCGGTCTGGCCGGTGAGCGTCTCGTTCGTGACGGGACCGTCATTCTCCTTGTCGCGGAATCCCTGGATATCGAGGCAGAGGACGACGCCGCGGTTGCTCACGTAGTAGAGCCGCTCGCCCTCGACGAGCGGCGAGGACGCCACGCCCTGGAACGGCCAGTCGTTGGCGCGGCCCGACTCGAGCTTCGGATGCGCCTGCTGCCAGAGGAACTCGCCGTCCGACTCGCGGAACGCCATGAGGACGCCTCGATCCCCAGGCTGCTTCGGATCGCGCAGCAGCTCGTTGTTGGTGCCGACGAACACCATGCCGCCCGCGACGATCGGGTTGCCGTAGCTCTGCGAGCCGAGGTCGGCGACCCACTTGATGTTCTCTTTCGTCTTGACGTCCCACTTCTCGGGCAGGCCCTTCATGGACGACACCATGTTCCGGTCGGGCGTGCCGCCCCACATCGGCCAGTCGCCGCTTCCGGGATCGGAGGCCCCAAGCCGCACCGAGCCGCCGGCGGTGACAGCCAGAGCCGCGAGGGCCGCAATAGCTGAAATGCGCATTGGTCTACTGGTTCCTCGTGAGCACGAAGTTGTCGTAGTACGCGCCGAACTGCGCGTTGATGAAGAGCCCCGGCGCCCCCTGCGTGTTGCCGATCGGATCCACCTTCTCGATCGTCCACGCGGCCGGCTCGGCCTCGCCCGCGGGCCACGCCTTGCCCTGGGCCCGCACCTGGCCCTTCGGGAGGTTCTCGACCCGCAGCTTCAGCCGGTACCACGTGTCCGGCTTCCACGCGAAGGGAACGGTCACCGTGCGCGCCGTTTCGGGTTCCCACGGCTCGATCTTGAGTCGCTGCGAATTGCCGTAGAGAACGAGCGAGTAGCGTTGCGCCGTGATGCCGATGTCGGCGAGCTGGCGCCGCCGCGTCGCGGCCCGGACGTCGGCCTCGAACGTGTAGTCGGACCAGGTCACCGGGCCGACGAACGCCCGCCCTCGCATGAAGATCGTGTCAACCGGCGCCTTCTGCAGCACCTTCTGGCCGTCGAGCGTCGTCACCGACATGGCCATCGCCTGCGCGTTCACCCAGCCGGGGGGAATCGCCTTGTCGGGATAGGCGTCGAACGTCTCCTTCCAGGGCAGGGACCGGGCAATCCGGATGCGCGCCTCGCCGGTCAGCGCGCCCGCGGCGGCTTTCACGACGCCCGCCTGATCGATCTGCTCCGCCGCCGCCGTGAACGCGCCGCCTGCAACGGTCCCCTTCAGGCTCTCGAGCGACCACGTCGGGGCCGCCTCCTCGCGCAGGAAGCGCCCCTTGTCGTCGAAGAGTCTGGCGCGGAGCTTGACGCTCTGCCCGGGCTCCAGGACGACCTCCGTCGGGACGACCTGCAGGTGCGCCGGCGCGCCCTGACCGGCAATCGCCGGTTCGTCGACCGCGTTTCCAGGCACGGCCTTCGGCTGCTTCGATCCGATGGCATACACGGCGTCGCTCGAGACGAAGAAGATCCGGCCGCGTGATACGGCGGCACCGGCCAGCACCTGCTCCGGCGTGCCCTCCGATCCGCAACAGCTCTGCACGCTGTTCGGGAGCTGTACCTTGCTCAGCATCTCGCCCCGATCCGCGTGCGGCCTGACGATGTGGAACGTGCCGTTGTCGGTGCCGACGTAGATCTTGCCGTCGGCCAGCACTGGAGGCGCCTTCTGCGCCGTGCCGAGCTCTATCTCCCAGAGCTCCTTGCCCGTAGCGACCTCGAAGGACCGGAGGTGCGAGCCGTTGTCGATCTGGTACATCCGCTGGCCGTCAACGAGCGGCGGGGAATACGTGAACTCGAGTCCTCGAATGGTCCACTTCGTCGTCTTGATGGCGCCGGTCTGGGTGCCGTCGATCGCCGCGACCAGCCCGAGCTCGTTGCCCTCGAGGTTCTCGTCGCCGTGCGACACGATCACGTCGTTGCCATGGATGCCGACGCCCGTATTGATGGCGCGCTTCGACACGCCGAAGCTCCAGATGCGTTCGCCCGTCTGCGGCTTGATGGCATGGACCGCGCCGTCGCCCAGGCCGACGATGAGCATGCGCAACCCGCCGATCGTGGCGATGACCGGTGAGGCGTAGGCCGTGTCGTAGGGGCGGCCGCCGGGGTTCGCGACGTAGACGACCTCGCCGGTGCGCTTGTCGAGCGCGATGAACCGGTGCGCACGGCCGGCGGCGCTGCCCCAGTTCGACACCGCCGCGCTGATGATGACCAGATCGCCGTCGACCACCGGCGACATCGTGCGGCCGCCGTGCGTGGTGAAGGCGGCGAACTCCTCGCCGAACGACCGGGACCAGAGCCTCTTGCCGTCGCGGCTGAGCGCGATCGCCTCGGCGCCGCCGCTGAGCGCGTAGACGTTGCCGGTCTGCGGGTCGGCGGCCGGGGACGCCCAGCCGACGCGGTGCGCCGGCACGTCGCTCTGATACAGGTTGAACCGGTATTCCCAGACGACCTTGCCCGTGTCGGCGTCGAGCGCCATCACGCGCTCCCGCAGGTCGGTGCCGCGTCCGGCCGGGTTCTGCACGTAGACGCGGTTGCCCATGACGATCGGCGCCGACCGGCCGCCGTACGGCACGCGCCAGAGGAAGTTCTCACCGTTGAGCGCCCATCGATCGAGGAGCCCGGTTTCGCGCGAGATGCCGTCCCGGTTGGGCCCCCGCATCTCGGGCCAGTCGCCGTTCGCCACGCGGCGCGGCCCCTGGGCCAGAACCGCGGCCGACACCGCGCACAGCACGGCCGCCGCTGCGCACCACTGCTTGAGCATGACGATCAATATACGCTGATCGGCGGGCCCGATGTTTACGGCGGGTACAATACGGGCCATGCATCGTCATCCTGTTAACGCCGTGCCCGTTCTTATCGTGCTCTCCTATGTCGCGGTTTCTTCCCTGATGGCGGCGCGCTCCGCGGCCGCGCAGGGCCAGGTCGCCCCCATCCAGCTGCCCACCGTCGTCGTTACCGCGCAGAAGGAGCCTGCAGACGCGCAGACGCTTCCGGTGAGCGTGACCGCCGTCGGGCGGGAAGCGCTGGCCAACGCCGGCGAGACGATCGTTCGTGACGCAGCCTTCTCCTCGCCGAACACCCATTACACTGACTTCTGGGCTCGCAAGCTGAGCAACCCGAGATTCCGCGGCATCGGGTCGAGTCCCGCGAACCCGGCCATCACGACCTACCTCGATGGCGTGCCGCAGCTGCACGCCAACACGTCGAGCCTCGATCTGATCGACGTGGACCAGGTCGAATTCGTGCGCGGTCCGCAGAGCGCGCTTTATGGCCGTAACACGCTGGCCGGTGTGATCAACGTGATCAGCGCCCGGCCCTCGCTGACCGACTGGTCGTATGCGCTCACCGCGCCGCTCGCCAACTTCGGTTCGCGCGACGTCCGCGCCAGCGTCTCGGGTCCGCTGGCTGCCGGCCGGGTCGGCGTCAGCGGCTCGCTCGCCTACGGGCGGCGGGAAGGCTTCACCCGCAACCTCGTGACCGGGCGAGACGTGGACGACCGGTCGGCGCTCAGCGGGAAGGGGCAGCTGCTCTGGACACCCTCGAGCCGGTGGGAGACGCGGGTCATCGTGACCGGCGAGCGCGCCCGCGACGGGGACTATGCGTTGAACGATCTGGCGGCCGTCCGTACGCGGCCGTTCGAGGTGTCGCGCGACTTCGAGGGGCACACCGATCGCGATGTGACGGCGGCCACGCTGCTCGCGCGCCGGGTCGGCGGCAGTGTCAGCGTGTCGAGCACGACGGGGTTCGTCAACTGGGAGACGGCCGACGAGACCGACCTCGACTACACGCCGGTCCCGATCGTCCGCCGCAGTAACACTGAGAAGGCGTTCCAGTTCACGCAGGAGATCCGGCTCGCCTCGGCGCCCGGATCCTCATGGCAGATGGCGCCCGACGTTCCGGTGCGCTGGCAGACGGGCGTCTTTCTCTTCACGCAGGACTACGAGCAGGACGCCGTGAACACCTTCGGCCCGTTCGTCCTCTCGCAATTCCTGTCCTTTCCGGTCGCCCAGCACTCGCCGCAAGCGACGCTCGACGACGTGGGGGTGGGCGTCTACGGGCAGGGGACGGCGACGGTGAGCGAACGGATCGACCTCACGTTCGGCGCCCGGCTGGATCACGAATCCAAGAGCGCTGCGCTCAACACCTTCTTCGTGCCGCCGATCGCGCCGGGCACGTCGGTGGAGCCCGAGGCGAGCTTTTCGAACGTCTCGCCGCAGGTGGCGGCCGCATACCGGCTCCAGCCCGACCGGATGGTCTACGTGTCGATTGGCCGCGGGTTCAAGGCCGGCGGGTTCAATCCGGCGTCGCCGGCCGGTCTCCAGGCGTATGGTGAAGAGCAGACCTGGAACATGGAGGGCGGCGTGAAGACGACCTGGGCCGGCGGACGCGTCACGGCCAATGCCGCCCTCTTTCGCATCGACTGGGACGACCTGCAGCTCAACCTCCCGGATCCGGCCGTGCCAGGGCAGTTCTACATCGCCAATGTGGGCGCCGCCGTCAGCTCGGGCGTCGAAGCCGAGCTCCAGGCGAGGGTCGATGAGGGGCTGGATCTGTTCGGCGCCTTCGGCCTGACCGATGCGCAGTTCAAGGCGGGCAGCATGTCGAGCGGCGTGGGCGTCGGGGGCAATGAGATTCCCAACACGCCCGACTACACGTCGACCTTCGGGGCACAGGTGTCACGAATGGTGCTGCCGGAGACCACGGCGTACGGACGCGCCGAGATTTCCTTCCTTGGGGCGTTTCACTACGACGACTTGAACCGTGCGGGGCAGGAGGGCTATACGCTGGCCAACGTCCGCGGCGGTATCCGGGGGCGGGTTGCGTTTGCCGAGCTCTGGGTGCGCAACGCGTTCGACACGCGTTACGTGCCGGTGGCCTTCGCGTTCGATCCGCGCCTGGCGCCGTCGGGGTTTCTCGGCGAACCGGGCGCGCCGCGCACGTTCGGCATCAGCGCGGGGGTGACGTTTTGAGGGCCCTGAGGCCTGAGGCCTGCCTTGCGCTCCTCGGCGTCGCGCTGGCATTTCACGTCGCGACGCTTCACGCGCCAGGCGTGGATTGGCCGCAGTGGCGCGGGCCGGGCCGCTCGGGGATCTCGACCGAGACCGGCCTGCTGCGCCAGTGGCCGGCGGCAGGGCCGACGCGTCTCTGGACGGCGTCGAACCTGGGCGGCGGGTCCGGATCGCTTTCGGTCAGCGGCGACCGTCTCTTCGTTCAAGGGATGCGGGACGGGCGGAGCAGCGTCTCGGTGATCGGCCGGGCCGACGGCCGCGGGCTCTGGTCGAAGGCGATCGGTCCGTCGGGCGGGGGCGGTGGCCAGGGGCCCGGTCCCCGCGGGACGCCGACCGTCGACGGCGACCGCGTCTACGTGCTGACCGAAGGGGGCGATCTGGCGGCCCTGCGCGCCTCCGACGGGACCTCGCTGTGGCAGCGCAACATCCTGAAGGATTTCGGCGGCCGCAATATCTCGTGGGACATCAGCGAGTCGCCGCTCGTTGACGGCAATCAGGTCATCGTGACGCCTGGAGGACGCGCAGCCGGCATGGCCGCCCTCGACAAGATGACCGGGCGGACGATCTGGGTCGCCAAGGAACTGAGCGACGAAGCGGGATACGCCTCGCCGATCGTGGCCGACGTCCAGGGCGTCCGGACGATCATGACGCTCACCGGCGAGGCGGCGGTCGGCGTGCGCGCCGCCGACGGCAAGCTGATGTGGCGGTACACGCCGGGCGCCAACAACAC
>SXGT01494340.1_pt1 | contig 11594 bp, 17 predicted proteins | sample 3176221 | NCBI WGS metagenome assembly SXGT01 (sample SAMN11356862, study PRJNA531348) | freshwater metagenome | isolation source: freshwater sample F1-120 | place: China: Fuxian Lake, Yuxi | collected 2017-12-25
TCATTTATTGAGATCACACCTAAAAAGGAATATGAAAATGGCAAAGTTCTATTGTGCATATTCAGGACTAGAATGCTCAGTCTCCCATCTGTCACTCTCTCTTACATCTAGGGAATACGCGCATCCAGTATTCTTCATGAATCCAACCAAGCTGCTTGGAATCTTTTCCCAATATGAGAAAGGAAAACTTACACACGAAGAATCGTATCTTCTATTCCTTGCGTACCTCAATGCAACTGATCTTGTGGAATTCAGGGTTCCAGCAGTATTCACTAAAGACACTCCACGCCTTGTGACTTCCCACATGGAAACTCTTGTATCTCTTGCATACAAGATTCAGGAGATCAAGAATCCCTCTGTGCAGTTTCCTCATGTTGCAATTTCCCCTGAAACCAAGGGACTCTCCAATGTTGGTGCATGGCTGGATATATGGTCCACAAGATATGAGGAATTCTTAAGTGGAAATCGCATCAAAGCTCGCAATGAGACTTTGGATTCTCTTGAAACCAAGGTACAGAGACTCATTCTCGACCCTAATTCACGAGATGAAACATATGCATTACATCTAGGAAACTGGGCGGAAGTTGCTGCTTCCTTCCCTCTTTTTGCTGTCTCAACTCCTTTCGGCCAAATGAGGCTGTCTGAATATTGGAAGCTGATAATCAGAAAGTGTTTCAATCAGAAAGCACTATTTGATATTCCTTCCTCTGATATTCAGGAACTCTTAGATCATTGCATAGACACATTGGAGCTAGGAACAACATATGCGACCTCACTTATAAATCTTCTCAAGGATGCAAAGATCAAGAAATCAGAGTATCTAGGACTGGGCGATTTAGACCTGATCAACGGCTCAATATCAACCTATCAGATCATTGATTCAACCTCAACAGATACACAAGACAAGAATTTAATATCTCTACTTCTCGGCGCACCGACTACTGAACCAAAAAGACTGGATTATCCCTCTGAATTTGAATTCCAGAGAGCTAAAATCAAGTACCAAGCATCACTGAGGAATTCTGTTTCCACTTCTGAAAAGGCCCAATAAAATGTCTACCTCTCCACTTGTTTCTGTATCTTCCTTCCAAGCTCACGGATTAACTCGGAGCATGGTTTCCTATGCATCACAAAATTACTGGATTATCTCGGATGAAATGAGAGATTGTTTCATTCATTATTACCTTTTAGAATACTCCCCTGCCGACTTCATTCAGGCCATGAGAGCAGGGACCATAAACGGGCATCATGTAGTATTTAAAGGTTCATGTTCAAGAGGAAAGATTCTTGCAGAAACACTGCAAAGAGAACCTTTAAATGTTGTTGTTTCATACAGAGAACCGCATCCGGATTATCAACTTCTCCCAATTGCACTTGTTCAATTTAAATTTGCTAAGGAATCCTAAAATGTCTGCAAATCCTACATTCAACCCTTCCAATAAACTAGCTGAATTAATCGCTGCTAGAAAAGCATTATTGAATCCTACATCTCTCAATATAGGGACAGGAATAGGAGCAGTGGAAACGAAGCAACCGGAACAGATCACTGAAGTTCCTTCCCATGCTCCTACCCCAACTGATCGCTATGGACACTCAATAACCTACAATGCAGATCAGCAAGCATTCATTGACTTAGCCTCTTCAGGTTCTTCCTGTGTCCTCATAGGTTCAGCAGGTACAGGAAAAACAACTTGCATGAAAGGGGTAGTTTCCTCCATTTGCCTTTCCAATTCTGTACCTATTCTTCGTGGACATGATCATAAATATCTACCCACTGAAGTCCCCGGAATTGTAATCATTTCTTATACTAGGAGAGCGGTAAACAACATACGCAAGAATCTTTCCTCCGACATGCAAGATAATTGCCTGACATTTCATAAACTCTTAGAGTATCAGCCAGAATATTTTGAGGTAACAGACAATGAAACTGGAGAAACAAAGACTACTATGCGTTTTACCCCTGCTAGAAACCCTTACAATCCTCTCCCGGAAGAAATTTCCACAGTAATCATTGAGGAATCTTCCATGCTATCCAAAGAATACTACGATATTCTCATGGAAGCACTTCCACATAATCCACAAATCATATTCCTTGGTGATATATACCAGCTTCCACCAGTTTTCGGTTCAGCGATTCTAGGTTACAAGCTCACTACCCTTCCAGTCATTGAACTGACCCAAGTATACCGGCAAGCCCTGAATTCCCCAATTATTTCCCTAGCTCAGGACATTAAAAACGGCAAGACTCTAGCGCTCACAGAGAAAGTCAAGACCGAAACCACAGATGGAATCATTACTCTACATCCTTGGAAAAAGAAACTACATCCGGAAGACGCCTGTAATGTATCAGCGAAATTCCTAATCCAAGCTCTAGAAGCAGGAATATATAACCCTGAAGAAGATATTATCCTAATCCCATTTAACAAGGGCTTTGGAACTATTGAACTGAATAGGTTTCTAGCGACAGCATTAGCAAAGCGATCTAATTCTGTAGTGCATGAAATCATTGCAGGATTCAATAAGCACTATCTCCGCATAGGTGAAAAAATCATGTATGACAGGGAGGATGCGGAAGTGATTGCAATATCCCGCAATGGAACATACCTTGGAAAGCGTCCACAGGAACCCTCAGAACATATGGATTATTGGGGAGCATGTTCAGACCAATTCCACCACTCAGATGAATCAGCCCTAAACCTGACTGGCGATGTTGACTTCATTCTTGAGCAAATGAGCGCGCAGGCTGGAAAGGAAGAAGAGAAAGTAAACCAAGCATCTCACTTAATAACCTTACGTCTTCTTGATACTGATCGAGAAGTAACAATCTCAACAGCGAGAGAGCTAAACAACTGTCTTCTAGGCTATGCTCTCACAGTGCACAAAGCCCAAGGTTCAGAGTGGTCTAAGGTTTTTATTCTGTTTCATGGCTCCCATGCTACAATGCTTAACAGAGAACTTCTCTATACCGCAATCACTCGGGCGAAAAATGAGGTATATTGCATATGTGAAAAGGAAACATTTGTAGCAGGAGTTAAGAGTCAGAAGATTAAAGGAACTACACTGGCAGAAAAAGCTCAGTATTTCATAGGAAAGGATGCCTAAAATGTCGCAAAAACCCTACCCAGTATCAATCAATTTCTATTCCAACCCCAACCCTGAAACATTCTCACAAATTGACATTATCAATTCTCTAGCTAATCAAGCCACTATCCAACTTGAGGACGCACAAAGAAATGGTTTTGTACAGTTGGCAAGAGTGGCGCAACGCCAGCTAAACTGGATTGAATATCAGCGAACCAAGTTACTCAGACAATCTGATCACGTTCAAGACTAGAAATTGTGCAGGAAAGGGGTTGACAAGCTCTCTCCCTTCCTGTACCATCCTTTTACTGGCTAAGAGAATCGCCAGCTTCCAAGATTCTCGCAATTCCAACCTTGCAAGGAAACTCAAATGACTGATCAAGCAAACAGCGCAGCAGTAACCCCCACCTTCAACAACCTCGTTGATACCAAAGCATATAAGTTCAGTTTTAAGACTGTTGAAACCAAGGATGATGCAGGAAACGTAATCGGAAAAACAAAGCGACCAACTATTGAGTTTTCTGGCTTCCCTGTTCCATCCGTGGAAGGCTTGCAAGCTGCTGCCCAAGCGGGCGGTAAGCAACTCTCCTTGATTCTAGAGGCAATGGAATCCATTGTTGTTCAGCGTGCGCGGGAAATCATTAACGAGAAAGAAGATTGCACTGCCGAGAATTTCCCGTATGACTTGATTACTTGGGAAGCCATTGCCAATCAGCCGGAAGCAGAGCGCCGCAGCCGTGGTATTCCCAAGGAAGTTTGGGAGGACTTTGGCAAGGATTACATTGCTGTTATGCCTTCCCTCACTGGCAAGACCGAGAAGCAAGTGGCTGCTGCTGTGGAAATCTTCATGGACCGTTTCAACAAGATTCGCTCCAACAAAGATTATAAGAAGATCATCCGTCTGTTGCTTGATCAGCTTGCTATCTATATCTCCAATTCTTCCAATGCGGAATCCTATATGGATTGTGTCACCGCACTGAACGACAAGGGCAATCGGGTACTGACTGCGGAAGAAGTCTCAGTATTGGATAGCCTGTAATATAGAATCCTGAACTAAACCCTAGGCCACTCTTTAGACCAGAACAACGGTTTATTGAGTGGCTTTTATTTAGTCCAGTATCAGGACATTCAGATCTTAATATCCTAATATGAGAAAATATCAGCCCATTTGGGAGCGCATCAAGGAGACCGGGCATTGTGAGATTGTAACCCCATCTAATCCTGCACTCCAACGTCGCATAGTGCGAGGGGTATCCAAGGAAAAAGATGAGGATTACGGATTCAAGGTTCTCGCTGCTGAGAAATGGAAATCGAACAAATTGAAAATCCTTATAAAGCACTCAAGCATAGTATTCATCCTAGACCATGCAACAACGCTAGAAGATTTATAACCCAATAGAAAGGAATCAAGCAAATGACACCCCACGAACAAATTCAATCCAACATCCTAGAGCTACAGCAAGCCTTAATTGCTGCGCACCCCACCATGCCGACACTTCTTCGCACCATTCATGCAAGTCTAAAGGCTAATCCCGATGTTGTTACACTTCTCACGCCGGAAGAAATCGGAATTGTAGTCACTGGCTTGAAACGCCAGACCAATATAGAAATCATATCCAAAGCTACACCAGCTTCTAAAAAAGCTAAGATGGCAACAATATCCACAGATGATTTAGGGTTCTGATATGAACTTCCCCACTGATTTTCTTGCCTATACTGGAGTTCAAAATCCTAAAGACCTAGAAATTTTAGCTGCTGTAGCGGTATCTGGTGGAGTGCTAACCTTTCTCGCTACCGAAACTGAGACAGTACATTTCTTGTTCGATGCTCCAGACTACGAATCGTGGGGCACATCTGTATTTAAGAAACATGAACTCACGTGTGAAATCATTGATGCTACTATAGAAGCAGTGCTAGATGATTATGACCAACAGAATCAAAAGATACTAACAGCACTGAAACAGTCCAGCCCAGCATGGAAACCACACTAAATCCTAAACCCTTCCCGCTACATTCTCTCATCACTCTCTACAAGAGAGGACATTCTAGAGATTTATATGTAAATCATTTCGAAGGATTCAAGGCTCTATATTCCTACCTTTCTCCAATCCTGCTACCTTCAAATATTTTAGATCTTCCGATTGGTTATTATAAACTATTTCCCTCATATGAAACTCAACAGATTGCAGCAATTCTAGGTACTGAATCAGCACTCATAAAAGCCATTGATCATTACATTTCAGGACTATCAACATGGACACCAGATTACAGCAACTTAGTTACAGTAGTATGCTCTCCCTGCACTCTTGCCCTCGCGCCTTCCAACTCTACAAACTCAACTCTAAAACCAGTGAGTTTGAAGATATCCATCAGTCCCTAACCTTTCTATTCGGCCATACTGTTGGCGCTGGTATCCAACTTCTAATGGAAGGTAACTCATATGACAATACTCTATGGAAGTTATTTCTTGCTTGGGATATGGATCTCTTTGATCTCAATCCGAAACAACAGAAATCATTCTGGCACGCAATGGCCGCTCTGGAGCTTTTTACTGAGCTTCGTGATTCTGGATTTCTTGCCGAATATGATTTGATGTATTTCAATGGCAAGCCAGCCTGTGAACTCTCATTTAGAATTGCATTACCCAATGGCTTTCGCTATCGTGGATTTGTCGATGCAGTCTTGCGTAACCGTGAAACTGGAGAAGCAGTTGTATTAGAAATTAAAACTACTTCTTCCAGTACCTCTCTCAATCCTGCACAATACAAAAACAGCGCACAAGCTATTGGATACTCAATAGTTCTAGACCATTTATTTCCAGGACTTTCCTCCTATCAGGTAATATATCTCCCATACCTTACAAAAGCCCGTGAGTGGCAGCCTGCATACTATGATAAGAACCATCTCCAACGTGCACTCTGGTTGCAGGAACTCCTTCTGGATATTCAGACCATTCAGCTATACGAAAATACTGGGGTGTATCCAATGCACGGGGAATCCTGCTTTAGTTTCTATAGAGAGTGTGAATACTTCAATCTCTGTACTCTCTCAATTGAAAATCTGATCAAGCCTGCATCTCCCGAAACAGAATCTAAGATTGCAGCAGAAACCTATGATGTGGAAGTGACATTTGAAGATCTGATTCAAGCACAACTTTCTAAGGAATCCTAATGAAACTCTCTAAAGTAGTTCCTCTTAAAACCCATCGCGCCTTAGTTTTCGGTGGCCCTAAAAGCGGCAAGACTCAACTGGTTTCTGAGCTTTCCTCTGCATTCAATCTTCTGTGGTTCGATCTGGAGAATGGTTGGGAAACTCTCCTGAAACTTCCTTCTTCCCAACAAGAGCGTATTGAACTCATTCAGATTCCAGATACCAAAGTATACCCAATTGCAATTGAAACCATGCTTAAGGTAATCACGGGTGCAGCAGTAAAAATCTGTGAAAAACATGGGAAAGTATCCTGCCCAATCTGCACTAAAGAATCTGCAGCAATGACTGAGGTCTGCCTGAATGATCTAGGTCAGGAAACAATTGTTGTCATTGACTCTTTAACTCAACTATCCAACTCTGCTATGAACTTCCTAACTAAGAATCAGGATGACACATATAAACCTGAGTGGACAGATTACAGGAATCAGGGACAACTCCTAGACAAACTGTTGAGCCAAATTCAGCAAGCACGCTACAATATTGTTGTCATCACCCATGAATCAGAAGTGGAAATGGAAGATGGCCGCAAGAAACTTGTGCCTGTAGCAGGAACTACATCTTTCAGTCGCAATACAGCAAAGTATTTTGATCACATCATTTACAGCGAAGTAAAGAATCGTAAACACGCATTTGCTTCTTCCACAACTTACGCGAATAACATTCTTACAGGATCTAGAACCGATGTGGAAATTGAGAAATCAACAACTGCATCTTTGTTAGCAATCTTTAAAGAGCCTGTCACACAAGAAACACAGGCTACTCAGAAGACTGTAACTTCTGGAACCCAGGCCCAGCAGGCAATGAAGAATCTAGCTGGTCTTGCATTGAAGAAAGGATAGGAAAATGGGTCGAGACAAGTCTTTGTATGGTCCAGTGGATGCAGGAATCAAACATGACTCAGGTAAACCTCCGCTTTCCCTGATTCCTACATCTTCCCTAACTGCTATAGCAGAAGTTCTAGCTTTCGGAGCTTCTAAATACTCCGCTCACAATTGGAGAAAAGGAATCTCCTACTCTCGTCTGGTAGATGCGGCAATGAGGCACTTGACAGAGTGGAAAGAATCAGATAGTATTTCAAGACTCGATGCTGAATCAAACCTTTCTCACCTAGCACATGCAGCCTGTTGTATAGCATTCCTGCTAGAATACGAATCCAAACCAGAGATATATCAGAAGTTCGATGATCTTTGGAAAGGTTCTGAGCTAGACCAGAAAGTTTAACCAGTCTAGCAATCTTAGTAACACTTTACTTTAATCTTTTTATTCAAGGAAACTTAAAATGTCTGACAATCAAGCAATGATGGACCTCCTGGATTCTTCCCTCGACGATCTGGCTGATCTGCCTGAGTTCAAGGTATTTCCTAATGGTGCTCACATCTGCACTATTAAGTTTGAATCCAAGGATGTAAATGGTCATCCTTCTATCGAGTGCACTCTTACAGGTATCTCAACTGAAGAACTGGCGAATCCTGCTGATACCCCGATCGCTGCTGGCGATGTTTCCAGTGTTCTGTTCATGATGGACAATGAATTTGGTCAAGGTGCACTCAAGGCAGTTATGAAACCTCTTGCTGCACATTTCGGAACTTCCAAGATCTCGGAAACCATTGAAGCAGCTAAGGGTGCTGAGTGTCTGGTAGTTACCAAGCAGCGGCAGAACAAAGAAAAGACTCAAACCTATTTGAGTATTGCTTCCATCACCGTGATGTAAGGATTTAAAATGTATCCACTCAGAAACTTGGGTGGATATGTTTTGTGTCTCAAGTGTTTCAATGTTTCAATGGCCTTTCTTGCACACTCTTTCGAGGTTAAGTCACGGGAATTTCTTAACAGTGTAGGAAAGGCCACCTAACAAGGAGAAGAACCCTAAAATGATCGACATATCCATCCTTTGCTTCAAACGGCCTGAACCAGCACCACCCAAACCTCCCAGAAACAGAAACTATGTTCCACGACGTGAAACTCTTGCACTATTTAACCAGCTTCCACCTGTTTTTCTATCTCGTGACTGGTCAGAACTCTCAGGAAAATCCTGTCAGCATTCATACCAGACACTTCTGTACCTGAAAAAGATGGGATGCCTGAGCTCTGAACCAATTCCAGGAGATAGACGAGGGGCACACAGATACACAAAACTGATTGATAACTTTGATATTGACCCAGCAACCTTGAAAAGATAAACCATGGACCTAATCATTCTCTCTACTCTATTACTCGCTGTAGTTTTCTCCTTTGGATTCTTGCTTGGACTCCTGGTTGGAGAAAGAAAGTAAACCATGCAACCTCACACCCACCTGCTATTCTTAGGTACTCACGAGGATGTACCATATCTTCCTCGCCTCAAGCCTCTAGTAGGTGGAGCGAGTGTTGCTATTTCCACAGCAGCAATCTCAACTTGGGTGGAAGTTAAAATCTTATGTGAGAAAAAGGGAATTACAGGAATCATTTCCACTTCCCTCACCCTGCTAAAAAAGCTTACATTCCTAGAGAATCAATCACCATCCATTGATAACTATGCAGGTTCCCTCTTCAAACGAGATGGAATAGAAATCCTGTTTGTGGACCCACTGCCGCAACTGGTGTCAGTTTCATATGGCTCATTTGTCACAGGACATTACATATCCAAACTGGTAGATCCAGGCCGCTGGCTGGACCAGAAGATTCCATCACTGGCTGCATTCAATTACACTTTGTATAGCCCTGAAAATGTCCAGGAAGTCTACGCTCGTTTTCAGGGTGCCTGGCTTATCGCATGTGACATTGAAACTATCAAAGATCCTCTCTCAATTACCTGTATTGGATTCACTGCTGTATTACCAGACTTCACAACTGAATCGTATGTAATACCACTAGAGGATATGTTTGCATACACTTGGATCAGGAAATTCCTTTCCTTGCCTGCAGCAAAGATCTTTCAAAATGGAAAATACGATCTCTCCTATCTAGCCCGTTTTGACCTTGTTCCATACAATTATATGTGGGACACAGCTACTTATTTCCACTGTCTGTATTCAGAACTTCCAAAAGATCTAGGGTTTCTACAGGCTTTCTTTGTGCGAGATGCACAGTACTGGAAAGATCTTGCTGACTCTGGTAACAAAGCCGATTACTATCTATACAATGCAAAAGATACTTGGGGAACTGCACTTGCTTTTCTCGGTATGATGCTTACTGCACCAACCTATGCAAAGACAAATTATCTCCAGGAGTTTCCTCTCCAGTTCCCTTGCCATCTTGCTGAGATGACTGGAATTAAGCAAGATGAAACAATGAGGGCGCAACAGGAAGCTCACTATGAGAAGCTGATTCTTGATCAGACTGCTGAACTTGCAGTAATGACAGCAACACCGAACTTTAATCCTGGCTCCCATGTGCAGGTAAAGAAACTCATGACAGCATTAGGTTGTGGGGATCTAGCGACATCCTCGGATGAGAAGACTCTAAACAAAGTCGCATTTAGGCATCCACTTAATGCGGTAATTGTGGATAAGATCTTAGAGATTCGAGGCAACAGGAAATTAAATTCAACCTATCTCACTAAAGGAAAAGACCATGAAGGAAGAATACTTTTCTCACTCAATCCGCACGGAACCGATACGGGACGCCTTGCTAGCAGAGAGCACCATTTCTGGTGTGGGCTTCAAATACAGAACATACCAAGAGGTGCAGAAGTTAAGTGCACTCTCGTCGCAGACAATGACTTTGTATTATTTGAATGCGATCTTGAACAAGCAGAGAGCCGCGATACGGCCCATATTGCAGGGGATGAATCTCTCATTGCCGCCGTATCTGGAAGTAGAGATTTCCACTCCATCAATGCTGCAGCTTTCTTTGGAAGACCTTATGAGTCTATTTACGACAGTGTGGCACGAAAAACAATTGATAAAGTTCTCCGCGACCTTGCAAAACGAGTCAATCACGGTGCAAACTACCTGATGGGGCCAGATGTACTTGTGGATACAATGGGCCTGATAAACATATACAAGGCAGCAGCAGCTCTAGGTATGCCGAAGTTCTGGACACCACGCCAGATAGCAGAGAATCTTCTGGAGAGATTCCATAAAACTTACCCATTCCTCTCACAAGTATTCTATCCAGGAGTAACTGCTGAAGTATTACGTACCAAGTTCCTAACTTCTAAAGCAACTCATTCAGCACCTTACCAGACAACTACAGCAGGCTGGGTTCGCAGATGTTTCAAAGATCCTTCCAAGGATAAGCGAGCTAAGAATGCGTATGTTGCACACGGCCCGCAATCCCTAAATGCCATGACCCTGAACAAGGCATTTCTTACAGTGTTCTATGAGCTTGCATTACATCCTGAACACCAACATAACTTCAGACTTCTCGCTCAAATTCATGACAGTATTCTTTTTGAGGTTCGTAAAGGTCATGAGTACCTGGCAGAAAAAGTGAAGGAGGCAATGGAAATCCCAGTTACAGTAACAGCGTATGATGGGAAGACCAGAACTTTCACAGTACCAGCCGCGCTTTCAGATGGAGGCTATAGATGGAGTGACACAAAATGAGTGAGATTATTGCGATGTTTGTTCTTTTCGGTATTATCGTTGTTGTAGTATTACTTATTGATTCTTTCCTAGGAGATGAAGATGCAAGAAAACCAAGCAACAAAACTTCCCGATATGATTGAAGTGCAAGCCTTTGACAAGAATGGAACTCTGCACTCAGTATATATCAATCCGTTTTACATTGTATCTGCTGCACCCATGACCCATGAAACCTTTGGTCCTGTTGTTGCTTTCCAGACCATTAACTCCACCATTCTAGCGAAACAAGGAGAAGTAAATGTCGCTGCATAAATATCACTTTACTGTCTCTTTTGAGCTGGAACTAGACACTGAGGATTTTGGAGACTGTGATCCAGCCATGTTACCTCTGGTAATTCATGAGGCACTGACGGAAGGAGAAGATTCCATCATTGACTATCTTGTAGAATCGGATGAAGAAACTGTCACAATCGGACTTGTAACCTAACAATCTCAACAGCCCCTGCATCTGCGGGGGTTTCCCACTTTTGGGGATTACAGTGCGCGATGATTTCTTTTCACTATATCTACGTTATACAGCAGGGAATGAGGCTCCAACCTTCTTCCATCGCTGGAGCGCTATTGCCAGTATAGGCGCATTGCTGGGCCGGAATTACAGCATAGCTCATGGACAATTCACAGTCAACCCAAACATATACTGTCTTCTCATTGGGAATGCAGGCACAAAGAAATCTACAGCAATCAAGATAGCCAGGAAACTTGTAAGTCTTTCAGGATATGAATTCCTTGGACCAA
>SXGT01070760.1_pt1 | contig 11592 bp, 9 predicted proteins | sample 3176221 | NCBI WGS metagenome assembly SXGT01 (sample SAMN11356862, study PRJNA531348) | freshwater metagenome | isolation source: freshwater sample F1-120 | place: China: Fuxian Lake, Yuxi | collected 2017-12-25
GCTCGCCTTGAAGCCATCGTCCGGACATGCAGCGCCCTGGCCCGTGCAATTCTCCGCCACGTCGCAGATCCCGCCCGAACTGCGGCACTCCGTCGTGCTCGCCTTGAAGCCATCGTCCGGACACCCAGCTCCCTGGCCGGTGCAATTCTCCGCCACGTCGCAAATCCCGCCCGAGCCACGGCACTCCGTCGTGCTCGCCTCGAAGCCATCGTCCGGGCATGCGGCGCCCTGGCCCGTGCAATTCTCCGCCACGTCGCAAATCCCGCCCGAGCCGCGGCACTCTGTCGTGCTCGCCCTGAAGCCATCGTCCGGACACACCGCCGAATTGCCCGTGCAGTTCTCGCCCACATCGCACACGCCCGCAGACGCGCGGCACTCCGTCGCCGCCGACGCGAACCCGTCCGCAGGACACGCGTTCGCGCTGCCGTCGCACACCTCCGCCACGTCACAGCTCCCCGCGGAGGCCCGACACTCGGCCTGACTCTTCACGTCGGCTGGGCACGCCGGGCCGTCCCCCGTGCATCGCTCCTCGAGGTCGCACACACCCTCGGCCGCACGACAGACCTCCGTGGCGGATGCGTATCCGTCGCCCGGACAATCGCTCTGGGCGCCGTCGCAGACCTCGGCGACGTCACACGCGTCGCTCGCATCGCGGCACACCACACCCGCGTGGCCGGCGGGGTGCGAGCACGTTCCAGCGGCGTCGCAGACGTCGCCCGTGCACACATTTCCGTCATCCGTGCACGGCGTACCGGCCGTCTTGGGCGCATACGTGCAGGTCCCGGTGTTCGCGTCGCACACGCCGTCCATCAGGCACTCGGACGCCGGCGGGGCACACGTCACGCCCGCGCAGCGGCTCACGTCGTCGTTGGTCACGATGCAAGTGAACGTCTGATCGTAGTCGATGGTCCCGCTACACCCGGCCGAGTAGGTGGCTTGGTAACCGCTCGGGCCCGTTTCTGTGACGCTGTAGCTGCCCGGCCCGACCTGGAAGACGACGCCCGGAGACGCGGCGCCTGGGGCGCTCGGGGGGAGCGGCGTGGGGCCGCTCACGATCATCGTGAAGTCGGACGCGACCCGGGTGCCACCGCTATCGTTGATGACATGCTTGATGACGACGACCTCGGGCCGTTTGTGGACGGCCTCCGCGGACAAGCCGCGGTCCTGGTTCCCACCCGAGCCGTCGAGCGCGAGCAGGCGCGTGTGGTAGGGCGAGCCATCGATCTCGACCGCGGTCGTGCCCGGATTCCAATCGGCGCGCGACGCGACGTGCCCCGACCAGCTGAGGACCGGCGTGGCGATCGACGCCGTGAACGTGACCACGACCGAGGTCTGGCTCGCGCCTGAATAACTGCCCGCAACGGTGTAGGGGCTGACGGAGGTGATCGTGCCGCCGAACAAGGTGAAGACCCCCGGGATCTGCACGATGTCATCGGCGGTCCCGAGGAGACCGTCGTTGCCTTTGGTGACTCTCGCGTCGGTTGGAATCGCCGCCGTCGTGAACGTGCCCAAGGCGCAGCCCGCGACCCCCGAGCACGGATTGGCCGTGGTCTCGGTGCGATTGAAGGTCGTGACGTAGTCCAGCGCGTGCGCGCTGCCGCCCGAGTTCGCGGTGGTGTCCCATTCGAGCGTGAGCGAATGCGACGTCGCACCGGGCGTGAGACTGCTGAGGCGCAGGCGGTAGGGGACCGACTCGCCCTCCATATAATGGGCCTGGTTCTGGTTCAGGTTACCGTTGACCCACGCGCCGCCCGTGCAGGCGACCGGCGCGCTGAGTGGGCCGTTGGCACATTAGTCGAGGTTTGCGCTCGGGTTCGAGGCGGCGCGCGTGACGGAAACCGGCGGCGACTCCGAGGCGGGGGGCGGGAGGCTCGCATCGCCGCACGCCGACGTTGTGACGATCGCGAGGACGAATGACGCCATGTACACGCGACGACAAAGCCCTGCCGTCGCACTCTCGGTGCGCTGTTCCATGGCAACTCTCCTGGGGGAATGCATCAGGGGTTTGCGCGAATCGGGCGCAGTCGAGGGGAGCAAATTCCGGACCTTTCGGAAAAGCCGACCACGGACAAATTGGGCACAAGACGAGCGCCCGGGGCCGCGCAGGACCTGCACGCTCGGCTGCTCTTGGCGGGGAGGGGCGTTTCGCACTCCCGCCGCACCTTCGTCAATACATTGGTCAGTATCTTCGTTCGGGACGGCTCGGCCGCGACGCTCGGTGAGTCGTTTGCGCGCTCGTCCCGCGAGTGCCACGAAGTCCTGGCCACGCCTCACGTCGTTCCTACGCTGGCCACCGGCGCCCGAGCGCCTGACCGATTCGGATCTCTCGCGCGACGTGCTCGAGCACATCCCCGAGCGCTGGGCGCACGTCGCCGGCACGAGCGCCGTGCCGCGCGGCTGCACGACGCGGGGGCGGTTGACCCACGGGCGCCGTGACCCCGCCGCCTGTCACAGTGTCACACTCTGTGACACGCCATCCCCCCGAGGAGCAAGCCATGCAACCCAACCCGACCCGCGTCGAGACCCTCATGACCAAGGACGTCAAGTGCTGCTACCCGAGCGACTCGCTCAACGTCGCCGCCCAGAAGATGTGGGACTTCGGCGTCGGCAGCCTCCCCGTCGTGGACCACGATCACCGCGCGCTCGGCATGATCACCGACCGCGACATCGCGATGGCCGCCTACACGCGCGGGCGGCTCCTCGAGGCCATCGCCGTCGACGAGGCGTTTTCGGGCAAGCTCTACGCAGCCCGGCTCGGTGACAGCAGCGCGAAGGCCGAGGAGCTCATGCGCAAGGGCGGCGTCCACCGCATCCCGGTCCTCGACGACGCCGATCACCTCGTCGGCCTCCTGTCGCTCGACGACCTGGCGCAGAGCGCGCGCGCGATCGGACCAGTCACCTACCGTGAGGTGGCCGAGACGCTCGCCGCCGTCTGCACCCGGCGCCAGGCCTTGGGGCCGGGCGTGGCCTGAACCGCGTCGCCCTCCGCTCCGTGTGCCGTCAGCCGGCGCGCTCCCTCCGGCAACGGGCGTCTTCACGCCCGTGCGTCTGGCGGCCGCGCCCGATCTGGGGTAAGCGTGCGGGGCAATGGTAGCTCGCAAGACAATCGGCATCTTGACCGGCGGGGGCGACAGCCCCGGGCTGAACGCGGCCATCCGCGGCGCCACGCTCACCGCCATCCGCAAATACGGCATGGACGTCGTCGGCTTCGTCGACGGCTTCAACGCCTTCCTCCCGCCCCCCGGGGAGCCCATCGACCGCGGCTTCATCCGGCTCGGCGAGGCCGAGGTCCAGGACATCCACAGCTTCGGCGGGACGATCCTTGGCGCGGCCAACCGCGGCAACCCCTTTCAGATGATCGTGCGCGACCAGCACGGACGCCCGATCAAGGACGAGCACGGCAAGGCCCGGGTCGTCGACCGCAGCGCCGAGGCGGCCGCGCGCGTGCGCGAGCTCGGGCTATCGGCCATCCTTTGTATCGGCGGCGACGGCACGCTGCAGCTCGCGCGCGAGATGTACGAGCGGCACGGGGTGCCGGTCATCGGCGTGCCCAAGACGATCGACTTCGACCTCGCGGCGACCGAGGCGACGTTCGGCTTCAAGACGGCAGTGCAGGTGGCTTCAGACGCGCTCGACCGCTTGCGCACGACCGCCGACTCGCACGACCGCGTGCTCATCCTCGAGGTGATGGGGCGCTACGCCGGCTGGATTGCGCTTCATGCGGGCATCGCGGGCGGGGCGCACGCGATCCTCATGCCCGAGATCCCCTACTCGGCCAAGGCCGTCTGGCGCCGCATCACGGCGCGCTTCAGGCGCCAGCGCAAGTTCAGCCTGGTCGTCATCAGCGAGGGCGCGCGCCCGATCGACGGCGACTACGCTGTGGCCCAACTGCGCGAGCACCCGGCGGCGCATGTGGTGCTGGGCGGCGCGGGCAACCGGCTGCGCGCCGAGTTCGAGGCCCTCTACTCACGCGAGGCCGAGGCGGTCATCGCCGCCGGCGGGCTGGAGCCCGAAGCGCCGGAGGTGCGCGTGGTGGTCCTCGGGCACGTGCAGCGAGGCGGCACGCCGCTGGCCGAGGACCGGGTCGTCGCGACCGCGTGCGGCGCTTTTGCCGTGGATCTGGCCGCCCGGCGCGAGTTCGGCAAGGTCGCGGTCTGGCGCGGGAACGCGCCGGCGGCGGTGCCGCTGGCCGAAGCACTCGCGCCGCACTTCATCGAGCCCGGCGCGACGCCGCTGCTCGACACGGCGCGCGCGCTCGGCATCTGCATCGGCGAGGTCGACGAAGAACCCCAGGTCTGACGCGCTCTGACGCGCCCCCGTCGCGCGTCCTGTTTCCCTCGCGACGAGCGAGACGCGCTTGCCCGCGAGAACCCCGTTAGAGGTCATTGTGCTCGACCCGACCACGCTCCCCCATCAGGTGGATGCGCTTCTGGCGCTCGCTCTCTCCGAGGATATCGGCACGGGCGACGTGACGACGCTGGCGTGTGTCGAGCCCGCTGCGACGACGACGGCGACGCTCCTGGCCAAGGACGCGCTGGTCGTCGCGGGGATGCCGTTCTTCGTGCGCGCCTTTCAGCTCGTCGACGCGCGCGTCACCGTCGAGACGCTCGCCGCCGAGGGCCGCGAGGTCCCCGCCGGCACGGTCATCGCGCGCCTCGCGGGGCCGACGCGCAGCCTGCTCACGGGCGAGCGCACGGCGCTCAATGTCCTGCAACGCCTGTGCGGCACGGCGACGCTCACGCGGCGCTGGACTGAGGCGCTCGCCGGGACGGCCACGCGCGTCACCGACACCCGCAAGACCACGCCCGGCATGCGCCTCATGCAGAAGTACGCGGTCGCGGTCGGCGGGGGCTCGAATCACCGCTTCGGACTCGACTCGGGCGTGCTCATCAAGGACAACCACATCGCGGCCTGCGGCAGCCTCACGGCGGCCGTCGAACGCTGCCGCGCGCGCGTCCCCCACCTCATGAAGATCGAGGCCGAGGCAACGACGCTGGCGCTGGTCGACGAGGCCATCGCTGCCGGGGCCGACATCATCCTCCTCGATAACATGGATCTCGCGACGATGGCCGAGGCGGTGCGGAGGATCCGCGCCGCCGGCCGGCCTCTCCTCGCCGAAGCGTCGGGCGGGCTCACGCTCGACCGCGCGCGCGCGGTGGCCATGACGGGCGTCGACCTCGTGTCGGTCGGCGGCCTCACACATTCGGCGCCTGCGGCCGACCTCTCTTTGGAGTTCTGAGATGCAAGGGTCGACCCCGGTTGCGATAGAGCGGTACGAGGTGCTCGGATCGACGAACGACGAGGCGCTGCGGCTCGCGCTCGCCGGCGCGCCGAGCGGCACGGCGGTGATCGCGGCCAAGCAGACGGGCGGGCGTGGACGGCGTGGACGACAGTGGGAGAGCCTGCCGGGCGACCAGGTCTTCGTGAGCGTCATCTACCGGCCCAAGCTGGGGCCCGAGGTCCTGGCGGGGCTGACGCTCGAGGTCGCGAACGCGGTCGCCGAGGTGCTCGCGGCCCATGGGCTGCAACCCAAGTTGAAGTGGCCCAACGATGTCCTCATCGGCCAGAAGAAGATCGCCGGGATCCTGTGCGAGCTGCACGAGGACGGCAAGCGCGGGCACGTCGTCATCATCGGCGTCGGGCTCAACGCGAACGGGCGCGACGCGGATCTGCCCGAGGCGCTGGTCGGGCACGCGACGAGCCTGGCGGCCGCGGTCGGGATTGCGTCGCTCGGCGGCACGGTCGATGCGGCGCGCTGTGCCCACGCGGTGGCGCAGAGTGTCGTCCGCGCATGTGATGGCTTCGCGGTTCGCGGCGGGCTCGACGTCGATGCCTACCGCGCGCGCTCGGTGACGATCGGCAAGAGGGTCAAAACGGAAGATGGGCGTACCGGCGAGGTCGTCGACGTCCTCGCGAGCGGCGCGCTGTCGGTCGAATGGGACGGCGCGCGGCGCGGGGCCGACCCGGAGCCGCTCCTGGCCGGGGACATCGAGCATCTGCCTGGGGGGCGATGATGAGTGCCGAGACCCAGCGCATTGTCTTGGTGGAGGACGATCAGCGCTTGGCAGCCCTGGTGAAGGAGTACCTCGAGCACGAGGGTTTCGCGGTGCGCGTCATCTCGGATGGGGTCGGCGCGGTCGAGGGGATCCTCGGCGCCGGAGCCGGTGGGCCGCCCGATCTGGTGGTGCTCGATTGGATGCTGCCCGGGCGCGACGGGCTCTCGATCTGCCGCGAGCTGCGCCAGAAGTGGCGGGGTCCGATCCTCATGCTCACGGCTCGCACCGACGACGTCGATCAGGTGCTCGGGCTCGAGATGGGGGCGGACGACTTCATCGCGAAGCCGGCGAGCCCGCGGGTGCTGTTGGCCCGCATCCGCGCGCGGCTGCGAGCGACGCCCGCGGCGGAATCTCCGGTCGCCAAAGGCCCCGAGGGGCCACAGCCCTATCGTGACGGCAGCCTCGTCATCGAGCCGCAGGCGCGCGAGGCGTCGATCGACGGGCATCAGGTGGAGCTGACGACGGCGGAGTTCGATCTGCTGTGGCTCCTCGCGTCGCATGCGGGCGAGATCCTGCCGCGCGAGAAGATCATCGAGTCGCTGCGCGGCATCGAGTACGACGGCCTCGACCGATCGATCGACATGCGCATCTCGAAGCTGCGGCAGAAGCTCGGCGATGACCCGAAGAGCCCGGCGCGCATCAAGACGGTGCGCGGCGTCGGGTACCTCTTCGCGCGGAAAGGCGCTTGACGAGCGGGTCCGCGGCCCGTACCAAGCAGCCTCCCGGGCTGCCGTTCTGGCGCGTCTATCTCGGAACGGTCGTCGCGATCCTCGTGCCGATGTTCTTGATGGGCCTCGTCTACAAGGTGAGCTTCACGCACTCGAGCGAGGAGCAGATCGCCAAGCTCCTCGGCGCGAGCCTGCCCTGGATCGAGGCGCGCCTGGCGGCCGCGAATGGGCCGCCGCCGGCCCCCGATGCGGTCGTCGCGGCCGAGCTGAGCACGACGATGAAGCTGCCGGTGGCGTTCGATCACGCGCCGCCGCCCGAGCTCGGCGGGCTGCTCGCGCGCGGCGAGTGGCGGGTGCTCGTCAAGGCGCAGGCGTTCACGGCGTGGGTCGACACGGCGCGCGGCGCGCTGCGCATCGGGCCGACCGAGGGGCTCGTCTTACCGCTCAACCAGGGGCGCTGGATCGTCGTCGTGGCGATGGTCATCGTCATCGTCGGGTTCTCGTATGGGCTCCTCATTCGGCCGCTGGTGCGCCAGATGGATCTGCTGGCGCACGCGGCGCACCGCTTCGGCCACGGCGAGCTCGCGATGCGCGCGCCGATCCTCCGGTACGATGCCGCGGGCGAGCTGGCGGCGACGTTCAACGCGACCGCCGATCGGGTCGTGAGGCTCATGGCGAGCCAGCGCGACCTGACGCGCGCCGTGTCGCACGAGCTGCGAACGCCGCTGGCGCGCATCCGCTTCGGGCTCGAGCTGCTGGGGTCGCAGCCGGATCCGGCGAGCGTGGCGAGCCGGATCCAGGCGCTCGAGGGCGACGTCGCCGAGCTGGACGGGCTGGTCGAGGAGCTCCTGTCGTTCGCGCGCCTCGAGACGCTGGAGCGGCCCCCGAACCTGGGCGAGGTGTCGGTGCTGGCGCTCCTGGAGGGCGCGCGGCGGGCGAGCGAGCCGCTGCGGCCCGAGATCGGGTGGAGGCTGCCGCTGGGCCCGCTCGGGCCGGAGGTCACGTTCGAGCTCGACGCGAAGCTGGTGGCGCGTGCGCTGCAGAACCTGTGCGCCAACGCGGTGCGCCACGCGGTGTCGGTCGTCGCGGTCGGTGCCGCGATCGAGCGCGGACAGCTCGTCGTGACGGTCGAGGACGATGGTCCCGGGATCCCCGAGCGCGACCGCGAGCGGATCTTCGAGCCGTTCGTGCGCCTCGACGACAGCCGCGCGCGCGAGATCGGCGGGAGCGGCCTGGGGCTGGCGATCGTGCGGCGCATCGCGACGCTGCATGGCGGCAGCGTCACGGTGGAGACGGCGCCGCTCGGCGGGGCCCGCTTCCGGCTGGTCCTCGGCACGCCCGATCCGGCGAAGGCCACGAGCCTCGGTTGATTCCACGGCCTACCCAGGCCCTATCCAGAGAGGTTGCAATGCGCGTCCTGTTCAACGTGCTGCTCACGGCAGCGGTGGGCCTCGGCGCCGCTTGCGAAGACGATGCGACGGGCACGACCGCCGACGCGGCGGGCGATGCGGGCGACGTTGCGGGCGAGGACGGCGCCAGCGCGGAGGTCGCGAACGAGGTCGTCGCCGATGGCACGGTCTCGAGCGACGCGCCGGACGCCTCGCCGGACATTCCGCCCGACGTTCCGCCCGACGTTCCGATCGACGGAAGCGAGGAGACGACGTCCGGCGAGACGACCGCCTGCGAGCCGCTCACGTGCCTCATCTCCTGCCCCAACGGCTTTCGGCGCGACGCGGCCGGATGCGACGTCTGTGCCTGCCGCGAGTGCGACGCAGCGGCCGATTGCGGCGCGGTGATCGACTGCGGCAAGCCCGTCTGCTCGGACGAGGGAACCTGCCGCTGCGACTGCGCGGACGTTGCACCCGAGGCCTACGAATGCCCCGACGGCGGCGGCGCGGTTCCGTTCTGCGCGTGTGGCGCACGCGGCTGGAGCTGCATGGAGCACCCGGAGTATCAGTGCCCGACGTTGTGCAGCCCAGACGAGGCCGACGCCTGGCCATGCCCGAACGGCGCCTCGATCCCCTGGTGCACGTGCGAGGTCCCGAGCTGCGTGCCCGTGTGCCAGCACGTCGGCGCGCCCAACGAGGGCTGGTACGACGGCTGCTCGGGCGCGCTGGTGCGCGAGGAGGCGTGCGGCGGCTGCCAGCCGGTGTGTCGCGCGATCGGGACCCGCAGCGAGGGGTGGTACGCGAGCTGCGGCGGCGCGCTCATCGCCTGGGCGATGTGTAGCCCGCAGCGCGACTGCGCCGAGGATCCGGGGACCGCGTGCAGTTCGCTCGCTTGCACGGACGCGCAAGAATCGGGCTACGTGTGCCCCGACGGCGCGACCACCGACTTCTGCGCGTGCGCGACCGGCACGTGGGTTTGCGAGGCGTCGCCGTGGGACGCGTGCACCGGCGGACGCCCCTGCACCGCCGAGGGCGGCGCGCTCACGGGGCCGGGCGGCGGCTGCTGTCCGGGGCTCGCGCAGATCGACTATGCGACGTGGGATGGCGCGACGTGCGGCTTCGTCGACTGCCTGTGCAGCGTGTGCACGGCCTGCGGCGACGGCGCCTGCGACCCACCCGAGAACCCGTGCAACTGCGCGGCGGACTGCGATGGCAGCGCCGGCCCGTTGCCGCTCGGCGCGCTGTGCGGAAGCGACGCCGAGTGCGCGAGCGAGCTCATGTGCCTCAAGCCGCTCGGCGGCGCGCTGGTCGGGGTGTGCAGCCGCGTGTGTACCCCGAGCGCCGGGGACGACGCGTGCGGGCCGGGCGCGGTGTGCACGTCGCTCGCCGGCTTCCAGGCGCCTGGCTTCTGCCTCGTCGGGTGCGACGCTCGCGGCGACTGCCACTCGCCGCTCAGCTGCGGCACCCACACCTTCGGCGGGCCCGTCCGGCCTTCGAGCTGCTTCTACTGGCCGCCCTGCGATCCGCTCACGGGCGCGGGATGCGGGGAGGCGGAACAATGCCGCGTCGAGGCGGGACAGGCCGTCTGCGGTGCGGCGGGGACACTTGCACGCGGCGACAAATGTGCGCGCGCGGCCGATCGCTGCGGCCCGGGGCTCGTGTGCGGCGCGCTCGACACGTGCTGGCCGACCTGTGCCGAGGACGCGGAGTGCCGCGCCTTGCAGCTCGACTTCTGCCTGAAGAACCCAGCGGGCGCCCCCTTTGGGTACTGCATGTTCCTCGAGTAGGCGGGGCGGGCGCGGCGCCGTGGCAGTGGACCGCCGCCGAGTCGTGACCTACGATGCCGCGCGGAGGCACCGATGACTCTCGACTTCGATGACGCACTGAACCAGTCGGGTCCGCGCGTGCTCGCGTGGGACCTTCACGCGCAGGGCGTCGAGCGCACGCTCTCCATCTTCGATCTTGCCAGCGGCGGCGCGACGCAGATCGCCTGGCGGCTCTACCCGGACGCGGACGTCGCCGAGGTCACACGCGTCCTCGGTGCGCGCGGGTTTCAGATCGGGACCTACGACGGGCATCAGCCGTTCGTGTGGCAGGCCTCGCCCGAGGCCGTGACGGTCTGGGGGCCGAGCGCGCGCGTCCTCGACGCACGCGACGAGGTCCTCGCGTACTCGCTGGGGCGCACGCTGCCGGCGGCTTCGATTGCGGCCTTCGTGGGCTACGTCGACGACGAGGACTACGTCGACCGGGGCGTCAAGGCCGAGCTCCACGACGGCAGCCGCGTGACGGTCGCGTACGATCTCTCGGCGGCCGCGAGCGGCAACCCGACGTACAACCGCAACGATCTCCTGAGCGACAGCGGCTGGATCGGCGCGCTCGGATCGGACCTCGCGCGCTGGGCCCGCGTGCCGTACCGCCACACGTTTTGAACGGCTGAACGGCTGAACCGCGCTCTTACGTCGCGGGAGGCGCGTTCGAGGCAGGCGGTGCCCCGCTGGCGGCCGGGGGAGCCCCACCCGCGTTGCTCGCCGGCGGCGCGCCCGGAGTCGCCGGCGGTGCTCCAGCGCCACCCGCGCCGGCACCCTCGGTGTTGCCGGTGGCGGTGTTGTTGACGCCCGCGTTGGTCTGGCGCGCGCTGCCGATCACGCCGGCGTAGATCTGCTCGAGCTCGGCCGGCGTCGCGGTCCCGAGCGTGAAGTCGTTGCGCAAGAGCGCCTCGCCGGTCGCCTCGCTGCTCGTCTTCTTGAGCTCGCCGATCACCTTCGCCATGACCTGCTCGATCGTCATTCCGGTGCGCTGACCGGTGATCCCCTGGTCCCGCAGATAGAGGATCTCGACCGCGTTCTGGTCGCCCATCACGACGTCGCGGAAGAAGGTACGGAGCCAGTTGCGGTAATCGACCGCGAGCTGGGCCTGCTCGGCCGACGGGAGCTGGGCGGTGACCGCCTGCTGGATGAGGGCCGGGTTCTCGGCCTTGTCGATGGTATTGTAGAGGACCCGCCCCTTGCCGAGGCCCTCGGGATCGATCTGCCCCGAGAGCGCCATCGAGGCCTGCATGACGCCTTCGAGCTCGCGCTTGAGCGCGACCGCCGCGCCGCCGCCTTGCTGGATCTGAGTAACGAGCTGCTGCGCGCGCGCCAAGAGCGCCGGCATCGTGGCGCCATCGTTGTCGACCGCGCCCTGCAGCGCCGCGACCTCGCCCTCCATCGCGCGCTTCTTCTTCTTGTCGAGCGTGTCCTTCTGGGCCTCGTACTCCGCCTTCTTCTGCTGCAGGGCGGCCGCGTCGCCGACGAGCTTCTGCTCTTGGCGCTTGGCGTCCCCGCCCTTGGCCTTCAGCTCGGCCGCGAGCGTCGACAGCTCCGCGAGCTGGCCGCCGAACTTCCCTTGGACGTGCGCGACGTAGGCGTCGTAGGTGCGCGGGCCGGTGAACGGCGGAGGAGCCGGGGCCGCGGTGGCGGCGGCAGCGTCCCCGCCCCCGCC
>SXGT01343538.1_pt1 | contig 11592 bp, 10 predicted proteins | sample 3176221 | NCBI WGS metagenome assembly SXGT01 (sample SAMN11356862, study PRJNA531348) | freshwater metagenome | isolation source: freshwater sample F1-120 | place: China: Fuxian Lake, Yuxi | collected 2017-12-25
GCTGCGTCCTGCGGCTGCGGCCGGCGGCTGCGACCCATGGCTGGGCGTTGCGCGCCGCGAACGTGCTCGGGCGCATCCAGCGCGGCGCCGCGCTTGTCTCCCCGTGCGCTGCGGCGACAGAATCGCGCAGCTAGTCGCCAGAGCGTCGCGCGCGCTATCGTCGCGCTCGCAACACCCACAAGAACGCCATGAAAACGAGATCTCGCGCCGCCGTCTGGATGATCGTCACCGCCTTGCTCGCGCTCCTCGCGCCGCGTCCCGCGGTGGCGAACGTGCAGTCGCGGCTCGGGATCACGTTCGCTTCGCTCGTGTCCGGCGACGAGAAGCCGGCGATCCTGCTCGCGCCGAGCGAGGGCGTGCGAACGGTCACGGTGAAGCTCGTCCGCTCGGACGGCGACAAGAGCACCGTGCGCTCGGGCGCAGCCTCGGCAGGCACGCAGGCGCGCATCGCCGTGCCGCAGCCGGTCGGGCAGTTCGGCTACAAGGGGCACTTCGACGTCGTCTTCGCGAGCGGCGAGACGGGCGCGCTCGACATGGAGTTTTCGCTCACCCGCGTCGACAAGCTCTCGCTCTCGCTCCTGCCCACCGACGTCGACCTCGATGCTCGCAGGCTGAGCTTCAAGATCAACAACCCGGCGCAGAAGGCGACGCTCGAAATCTACGGTAAAAACGGGCAAAAACTGAAATCCGAAGAGAGCGTCTACAACGGCGCGGTGGGCGGCACGAGCCTCACCATGACCTGGTCGGACCCCGGCCCCGACGCGCTCTACCTCGACCTCAAGGTCTACGACATCGCCGGCTTCTGGAAGGGTGTGCGGCTCACGCCGTTCCACATCGACATCCCGCACGAGGAGGTCGAGTTCGAGAACGCCAAGTGGGACGTTCGCGCGACCGAGGAGCCGAAGCTGAAGAAGACCCTCGGCCTCATTCGTGAGGCGGTCGAGAAGCACGGGCAGCTCATTCAGCTGCGGCTCTACATCGCCGGCTACACCGACACGGTGGGCAGCAAGGAGAGTAACCAGGTGCTCTCGAACAACCGCGCGCGCTCGATCGCCGCGTGGTACCGAAAAAACGGGCTCAAGATCCCGATCTATTCGCAGGGCTTCGGGGAGGACATCCTCTCGAAGGCGACCCCGGACGAGACGCCCGAGCCCGCCAATCGCCGCGCGGTGTACGTCCTCTCGAGCCAAACGCCAGCGGTCACCAAGGCGATCCCGAAGAGCAACTGGGCGCCGCTCTGAGCTGCGCGCGCCGCGAGCGACGCATTACACCTTGGCGTCGCAGGTGACGTAGATCTCCGTCAAGCGCTGGGCATCCTCGGGCGTCGTCGGGACCAGGAGCGCGACCGCGGCGCCGGGCGGCGGGCGGCTGTCGCCCGTGAGAAACATCAGTCGGACGTCGCGCTCCTCCGGGATCGGCACGACCACGACGCGCAACGCGGGCAGCGCGTACGGGACGCCCGCGAGCGCCATCGAGCCGCGGCGCGCCGTCGACGGCTCGGCCGCCCGCGAGCGAGGTTCATCTCCGAGGGGCAGCGGCGCCGACACGGCTGGTGATGAGGGCGCATGGGACGAAGGCGGCGCATGGGACGAAGGCGGCGCGTCGTCGACGGCGTCGCTCTCGTCGTCGGCTACGCTCGCGTCGCTGTCGTACTCGGTGCGGCGGGCGTAGTCTGGATCCAGCGCCAAGAGCGCGCGCCGCACGCGTGTCTCGGGCCGCACGATGGTGTCCTCTTCGCCCTCGTGAAAGCGAAAGCCCGGGCGCGGCAGCTGGCAGGCCAAGTTCGCCTGCGGTGGCACGGCCGGGACGACCGTGCTCGCCGCGCCGAGTCGCGTAGCGGCGGGCACTGCCCCTGGGCTCGCGAGCGTCTGGGCTTGCTTCGGGAGCTCGGGAGCCCGCTCGATGCGCGTGCGCTTGCGCTTCTCCTCCACGCGGTCGACGAGCGCGCTCGCCACCTTCAAGAGCTCGGTCGCCCGGACGTCGTCGTCGTTGTCGCTCGCGGACTCGGCCGCGCGCCGCAGCCACTTCAGCGCACCGCCGTCGTCGCCGCTGTCGACGAGCGTCGCCGCCGCCTTGAGCGCGAGCCGCACGTCCTCGCAGTCGCCTTCGCGCGGTGCGGGCACGAGCGGCGCCGCGGGGCGCATGCGGTCCCTGCCCGGAGGTGGCGCTACGCCCGGAGGTGGAACGGCGGCTCGCGGTTCGCTCGTGGGGCCTCGTCGACGCACGCGCGAAGTATACCGGTCTATCCCGACCGTGGCTCGGACCGCGGCGAACCTTCGCTCGCAGCGCGCCGCAGATCTCGCCGCCGCAAGAGAGTCGCGGTAATTCCGAGCGCGGCGAGCGCACCGAATGGGCTCGGAGACCGCCCGCGGCTCCCGACCGCGCACGCGCAGCCAGCGCCGCCTCCGGTTCGGTCGGTCGGGTCGTCGGTGCCGGAGCCTCCGGCGCCCACGATCCCCTCGGCCACGTCGAGCAGGTAGGCTTCGCCGCTCGGACGCCGAATGATGAGCGGGCGCGCGGGCCACGGTGCTCGCTCGGGGACCGCGTCGAGCGCGCTTGCTTCGATCGGCTGCGCGTCGCTGGCCCTGAAGCGCCAGGCCTTTGCGGTCGCGGCGTCGACGCTGCGACGTGCTCCTCCGTCGAGGAGCCACTGCAATGTGGGATCGCTCGCGAGCGCGACGAGGCGCGGCGCTTCATCGAGCGGCTCGGCGAAGGGCAGGGCCACGATGTCCGCCTCGCCCGCCGGGGCCTCGTCCCAAAACGGCGAGAAGCTCCAGGCGTTTTCGACGATGGCGTCGATCGGTCGTCGCACGCCGGCGAGCGCCACGGATTCGCACGTGAAGACCTGGGGGCTCTCGAGCAGCTCGTGCCGGAGCCCGCTCTCCGCATCGACCGCCGAGAATCGCAGCTCGTGCGCGGCGCCGTCGAACAGGCTGTACGGCGAGAGCGCCTCGAAGCCGTGGTCGCACGCGCCCACGAGCTCGCAGAGATCTTCGCGCGGCTCGTTCGCGCTCACCGTGGCACGCGGCTCTCCATCGGCCGCGACCTCGACCTCGAGCGGGAGATCCGGCGTGTCGGGGTCGTACGCGTAGCCGCGCAGTCGCGTGCAGTCGGCGACCTCGAGCGCGCCGAGCGGCGGGCTGTCGACGAGCACCTCGTAGGCCGCCACGAGCGACAGGTAAGGCGGCACGTACACGCTGCCGAGGCCTTGGACGTTCTGGCGAATGTTGAAATGCAGGTGGATCGACGTCGGGGTTCCGCCGAACTCGTTCGAGACGCGCCCGAGCTGTTGCCCGCGCTTCACCTTCTCGCCGACCGCCACCTGCACGCTGCCCATGTGGAGGTAGTCGTAGCGAGTGCCGTCGGCGGCGGTGAGGTAGACCGAGTAGCTCCCGATGCTGGTGATCGTCCCGTCCGTCGCCGCGACCACCCAATGCACGTCTTTTTCGCATGTGGCGGCGCGGATGTCTTGGCCTTGGTGGCCTGTCCCTGCCGGGCAGAGCGGCATGTCCCAACTGCGTGTCTCGCAGTAGTTGTCGCGCCACGGGTAGCTGTAGTTCGAGTCGTCGCACTGGCCGCCGGCGGGGCCGAGGAAACCGCCGGCGTTGTAGACCTGCGAGTTCGCGAACGCGGGCGTCTTCTCCATCGGAAAGCGAATGCCCGCCGCGTAGACGTGGTCATCGATGCGGCCATCGCCCGAGCCCTCGATGAGATCGCCCGGCGGCAGGTAGCTGAACTCGGCCGCGCGCGCGTGACTCGCGAGCGTGCCGACGAGGAGCGCGGCCACGACCGTCGGCGTCAACGACGAGGCGCCGATCGCGGCAGCTCGACATGCGCGGATCACGGCTGGCCTCCCGCGCCGCCGACGTAGCTGAGCGCCGCCGTGAGCCCCAGCAGCGTGCGCTCGTCGGCGCAGCGGGGTTCGCTCGGCGTGTCGCACTCGACCTCGAGCACGTAGGCGACGCCGTTCTCGAGCCACGACGCGCTCCAGATCGCCTCGTTTTGCGTGACGAACGCGGGCTCCCCGCGCACGATGGAGCGGCCGCGCGCCGGGGCGACGCCGGGATGAGGGTGCGCGAGCCGCGTGCCTCCGAGCGAGATCGTGAGTCCGCCTTCGCGCGCGGCGATCGCGTACCACGCGGGGCCGGTCATCACCCTCGTCACCGCGAGGAGCGCCGGCTCGCGCAGCACGAGCACCGGGACCGGCGATGTCCGCACCGCGTCTCGCGACGATTCGTCGAGCCTCGCGAATGCAATGCGATCCAGCGTGCCCGCGGCGGGCCAGCGCACCGCCCCCGCGACGGTGTCCGCGGTTCGGTCGTCCGCAGCTTGCCCGCCGCGCGGCCTGTCGCTCACGGGCGTCGCCTCGACGCGCGGCTCACAGGCGATCAGGGACGCGCACAAGGGCAGGGCGAAAACTACCCGAGAGTCTCTAGCGCCCACCCGCGCACGTTACGCCGTCGCCGCCGCGCTGAAAATCGCGCTCTCTTCCGAACGTCGCGAGCTGTCGATGGCACGAGGCGCCGAAGTCGCTGCTTGCGTGACGGCGCCTCAGTCGCCGAAACAGATGCCCACGTCGCGCGCGGCCTGGAGTAGCGAGTCGCGCAAAGAGACATGATGCGGGTCGGCGATCGCCTCGGCGATGGGCACACAGACGACGTTCGGCGTGCGCAGCGCGACCATGTGCGCGAACTTGCCGTCGGCGAGCGCATCGATCGCTGCGGCGCCGAAGCGCGTGCCGAGAATGCGGTCGAACTGCGTCGGCGTGCCGCCGCGCTGCACGTGGCCGAGCACGGTGACGCGCACCTCCGTCGCGAGGTGCGGCTCGAGCGCCGCGGCGAGCTTCGACCCGGCGCCGAATAGGCGCGGCATCTTGCCGAGGTCGCGCGCGCCGGCAAAGCTCTGCTCGCCGTCGGCGGGGCGCGCCCCTTCGGACACGACGAGGATACTGTGCGGCTTGCCCGTCGCTTGCCGCGCTCGGATGGCGCGCACGAGGGGCTCGATGCGATACGGGAGCTCGGGAATGAGGCACGCGTGGGCACCGCCGGCGATCGCGGCGCTGAGCGCGATCCAGCCCGCGTCGCGTCCCATCACCTCGACGATCATCGTGCGGTCATGGCTCTCGGCGGTGTCTTGGAGGCGATCGATCGCGTCGGTCGCGGTCTGCACCGCGGTGTTGAAGCCGAAGGTGTAGTCCGTGGAGCCGAGATCGTGATCGATCGTCTTCGGCACGCCGACGATGCGCAGGCCCTTGTCGATGAGCCGCTGCGAGATGCGCATGCTGCCGTCGCCGCCGATGCTCACGAGGGCGTCGAGGCCGAGCTTCTGGTAGTTCGCGACGACGACGTCGGACACGTCCACTTCGACGCGCTCGCCGTCCTTGGTCGTCACGTACGCGAACGGGTCGCTCTTGTTCGACGTGCCGAGGATCGTCCCGCCCTTCGTGAGGATGTCGCTCACGTCGGCGACCTCGAGCCAGCGGTTGCCGCGTGGCGAGCGGTAATCGAGATCGATGAGTCCGTTCGTGGCATCCTCGATGCCGAGTACCTGCCAACCGCGCGCGCGGGCCTTGATGACCACCGCACGGATCACCGCGTTGAGCCCCGGGCAATCGCCCCCACCCGTCATGACGCCGATCCGCTGGATGCTCACGCCGACCTCAGTAGCGCCGCGGTCGCGCGCCCACAAGCGAGCGCAGTCGGGCCCGGCGGAGTCAGCCCGAGCCGAGCCGAGCCGCGCAGCGTTAGTGTCCGCGTCAGCCGAGCCGCGCAGCGTCAGGGTCGGCGTCCGCCGAGCCGCGCGAGGGTCGTGGTAGCGCAGCGTTGGTGATGCACGTGAGCTGGTCGAGCAGCTCGGGGCACTGGGGTTCGCGGCGCTCGACGGCCTGGGCGGCGAAGCGCGTGAGGTTGCCGAGCACGCTCATCAGCGCCTGCTGCGGTACGCGGCCTGGGCATTTTTCGGCCGTCGCGGCGACGAGCTCCGCGGCCCGCGTGGCAAGCTGCACGCTGCGCGCGATTCGGCTGCGAAGTGCGACTCCGGCGACCAACACCGACGCTTGCGCGACGTCGATCAGGCGATGCGCGGTCACGGCGTCGCCGCCATGCTTCCCCGTGGCCTGGCGCGCGAGCCACAAGCTGCGGCTCGCCGGCTGCGTGCTCTTCGTGCGGCCGTCTTCGACGAGCTGCGACCACGCCGAGGTGAGATGCGCCGCCGTCGCGAGGAGACCTTGTACTTCTTGAGGTTCGGCCAGGGCTTGCGTCCAGAGCTTCTCGACCACGTCGATGAGCCGCACGAGGCGCGTCTCGTCCTGGGCGACGCCCACCTGCGACAGCATGTCATGGCTCCACGCCACGCCCTCGAGGGCGCGCACGACGCGCGATGCCTTGCGGTTGCGAGCGCTCGGGACGCCCTTGTCGAACCACTCGGACGTGTGGTGGACGTGCACGAGCTCGCGCACCGTCTCGAGCGCCTCGTCGAGCGTGGCGAGCGTCTCGTCCAAGAGCGGCTTGTCGCTCGCATTGGGTGCCGTGGGAGTGGCCTCGTCGCCCGTGAGCTGCTCGGTCGCGCGCGACGCGGCGTTCACGAGCGCGTAGACGAGCACGCTCAACATCTCAGCGCGGTGCGCCTGGTTCGGCGGGCACCAGCGTCGAAACCGCTCCGAGGTCGCGCGAATCGTCCGCACGAGCCACCGCTCGATCGGAGCGTCGCCGTCGGTCGCGTCGTCGCCCATGAAGCGGATCACGCGCCCGACGAGGAGGGTCATCGCGCTGAGGGTGGTGCGCCGGCCGATCTCCGACTCTCGCCGCGTCGCGTCCGCCGCGAACCGCTCTTGCAGCGCGTCGGCGAGCGCAAAATACTCACTCGACGCCTGCGCGAGACCCGCCGGACCGAACCACCGGCTCGCGCTCGCGAAGGCCATGGTCTCGAGGTAGTCGGAATACACGCAGAGCTGCTCGGGCGTCGCCGCGCCGGCCTCCATCATTCGGAGCGCCGCCGTCAGCGTCTTCTGCATGTCCGCGGCCTCGCGCCCCGCGTCGTTTGCGGGGCGGTTCACGAGGCAAAGCTGCGCGCCACTCAAATTCACCATGGTGGGCCCTCGCGGGGGCGCTTCATGCGTCCCTCACACGGGGCTGAACGGCCGACACGCTCCGTCCTTGAGTAACCGCCGTCGCGGCAGTGCCATAGGGTGCGGCGTGCCTCCGTCACGGCTAGCAGGGCGCCACGAGCCCGGTAGCTTGCGCTATCCTCGGGCCCGGATGGTGCGCGCGCTGGGGATCCGCATGAGCCTGGTCACGGGCGCTCTCGGCCTGTTCGCGTGCACCGGCGAGCCCGAGGTCGTCGAGGCACCGCTCTGTCCGCTCGAGGTGACGCGCGAGTTCACCAACGTGAGCGTGGCGCAGCCCGAGCTGCCCGACACCACCGGCCCATGCCTCGTCCTCGACGACCTCGACGGCGACGGCACCCTCGAGCTCGTCACCAACACCTTCCTCGTCGCCTCCGAGTCGCGGCTCGACCTCTTTCGCCAAGAGGGCGGCGAGTTCAAGCTCGTGCGCTCGCTGCTCGATGGCGGCGGTAACCCCATCGCTTGCACGGCCGCGGACTACGACAACGACGGACGGCTCGACATCTACGCGATCGCGCGAGAGGTCCACGTGCCGCATCTCTTTCACAACGACGGCGGACTCGCGTTCTCCGAGCCCGCGGGCGCGCTGCCGCCGCTCGAGGTGGAAGATCTCGCGTATTTCGGCCACGGGTTCTTCGACTACGACAACGACGGCTTCGTCGATCTCATGATCGGGCGCTACGTAGGCGTGCCGAATCTGCAGCCGGCCGCGTGCGTCGCCACGAAGAGCGACATCTACTGTCCGCCGTTGACGGAGATGGCCCGCGCCGAGCCGCTCATGTTCCACAACCTCGGCGGCAAGCGCTTCGAGCTGCTCGCTAGCGGGGCGTTCCCGGCGCCGTGGGCCACGATGACGCACACGCTGTCGCCAGTCGACTGGGACGGCGACGGGTTCTTGGACGTGTTTCTCGCGAACGACTTCGGTCCCGACCAGCTCTACCTGAACGAGGCCGGCAGCGGCGCCTTTGTCGACCGCGCGGACGAGCTTGGCTTCGGCGGCCCCAACCACGGCATGGGCGCGGCGATTGGCGACTTCGACCTGGACGGACACCGCGATCTCTTCGTCGCCGACCTCGGGCCGGGGCGCCTGTTCATGGGCGACGGGGGCGGTCACGTCGTCAATCGCGCGCTGGAGCGCGGCGTGGCGCAGGCGACGCGGTACACCTCGAGCTGGGCGCCGATCGCCGCCGACCTCGATCACGACGGCGACGAGGACCTCCTCGTCGTCACCTCGTTCGTCGGCACGAACGACGGGGACGTGATGCGCACGGCTGCCGGCGGCGAGACCCTCGACGTCATCGACCAGCACGACATCCTGCTCTGGAACGAAGGTGCCAAATTCACTGCCGCGGAGCTCCCGCATCGGCTCAAGACCCACCGCAGCGTGATGTACGGGGCGAGCGCCGCGGGGGACATCGATGGCGACGGGGATCTCGACCTGGCCGCGATGTCCTCCCACATCGCGGAGTTCCGCCTGATGAGAAATGATTTGAGCGGCGGCAACTGGCTCGCGGTCGAGCTGTCGAGCTCGCCGACGCAGACCGCGACGGGCTCGCGCGTCACATTGTTTCGAGAGGGCGCGGCGATCGCGACGCGCGAGTATCACAACTCGCTGGGCTCGGTCGGCGTGTCGCAGCGCGCGCTGCACTTCGGCCTTTGCGACGTGGAGGCCATCGACGCCCTCGAGGTCCGCTGGCCAACGGGTGCCGTCGAGCGCGTCGAGGGTCCGATCGCGACGAACCAGCGGCTCGAGCTCACGGCCCCCAATCGGTGACGGCGGCGCGGCTCGAGCGAGGCGCCAGCTGACGGAGGCGCGGCTCGAGCGAGGCGCCAGCTGACGGAGGCGCGGCTCGAGCGCGGCGCCAGGTGACGGAGGCGCGGCTCGAGCGAGGCGCCAGGCGACGGAGGCGCGGCTCGAGCGAGGCCGTTAGGCGACCGAGCAGGAGACCGAGGGTCGGGCGAAGGAAACTGGCGGAGGGAGCAGGATTTGAACCCGCGGTACCCTTGCGGGCACTCCTGATTTCGAATCAGGCACCTTCGGCCACTCGGTCATCCCTCCGCCGCGCAACATGGCAAAGCGCCTCCCCTAGGTCAAGCGGCGTGTTCGCCGCAGTTCGCCGCAGCGTGTTGGCCGCGGCGTGTCGGCGGCAGCATGTGCGCGGCGCTCGCCCGAGCACCGGCGTCGCGCGCGAGCTTCGGCTATAAGCCGTGCGTGACCTGCCGCGCGAAGGCGCGCGCTCGTGGAGCGTGCGATGGCTGAAGCGCCGATCCTGGCCGGACGGCTCGCGTCGCATCCGCTCGCGCCCGCGTTCGCGACCGAGGTGGCGCGCGTGCATCGCCGCTATGCGACCGAGGTCGTGGCGGCGTTCGCGTTGTGCCCGTTCATGAGCGATCCGGTGAGCGCGTTCGGGCGCTTCTGCGTCGTGCTCGACCGCGACCCGGAGCTCGAGACGGCGGTCGCGCACGCGACGGTGGAGCCCGGCGTCGTGCACCTCGTCTACCCGCTCGCCCGCTGCGACGTCGCGACGTTCGAGCGCTTCGGCAGCAGTGTGCACGAAGGGGCAAGGCGAGAGGCCGCGAAGCTCGAGCGCTCGGTGCTGCCGGTGCACGCGACGTTTCACCCCGAGATGAGCGGGGACCGCTCGACCGCTGCCAAGCGCGTCGCTCTCGTCCGCCGTGCGCCCGATCCGTTCGTGCAGCTCGTCCCCGAGGGGCTCATGCAGGGCGGCGGCACCGCGTTCGTCGACGTGTCGAAGCTCGACCTCGCGTCGCTCTCGAGCCAGCCGGCGGCCCCGCGGAAAAAGACGCTCGCGCGGCTCGACGACGCCGAGCTCGACGCGCTCGAGGCGCGCATCGCAGACATTGTTGCCGATCGGCGCGAGAGCTACGCGAGGTTCCTTCATGCGCTCGCGTGACTTGCTCTTCGCGGTCGCCTGTACCTTGAACGGCGTGCTCGTGGCGTGCTCCGTGCCGCATGCGGCAGCGCCGCCGTCGAGCGCGATCCCCGCGCCGCCGCCGATGTGGCCGCCCGATCCGCGCGTCGTCGCGATCGCGCGCGCTGCCGCGGAGCGAGGCAAGAGCTCGAGCGTGCCCGAGCCTGCTGGCGAGCCGAACCCCGCGAGCGATCGGGACCCCGACGACGCTGCTCGCGACGAGGAAGGCGCGGTGGCTTCTGCGCCGCCGTCGAGCGCGGTGGTGCCGCCCACAGCGCCGTCGAGCGCGGTGGTGCCGCCGCCATTACCGGGCGAGGGACCGACGGGGATCGTCGCGATCGAGACGCCCTACAAGCTCGGTGAGCGTCCCGCGCCAGTCACGCCGGCCGCGTACAAGCGAGACATCGCGGAGCTGCGGCACTGGGGCAAGGGAGGCACGGGAACGCTCGCGGCCCCGCTGCCCGGCGTCGTCGGGCACCCCGATCCGCGGGTGACGCTGAACGTGACCGCCGCGGCCGGCCCGCACAAGCTCGGCGACCTTCAGCGCCTCGGGCGGCGCAACCACTGGATCAACGTGATCCGGTGCTATCGGCTCGGCGCGTACAAGGACTCGAACTTGCGCGGGTGGACGAAGGCGACGGCGGAGATCACGAAGGCGGGTGACGTGCGCGCCGCGGCGCTGCTCGAGACCGAGCTCGACGATGCGGAGGTCGCCGCGTGCATCGTCGACAAGCTGCGCACGCTGAAGTTCTCGCCGCAGAAGGGCGGCACGCGCGCATCGTTCGAGATCAAGGTGGGCCCGGGCGACGAGCCGATGCCGCCGCCCGCGGAGCTCATCCTTCCCGGCGAGGGACAGCTCGCTCCCGAGAAGCTGCTCGAGGTCGTCGAGGCCGCGCGACCCGCGTTCGTCGCGTGCTACAGCGCCGCGTTCGGTTATGCCCCCGAGCTCTGGGGTCGCGTGCTCGTGCGGTTTCATCTCACCGAGCGCGGCAAACTCGACGAGGCCTTCGAGGCCGGCACCCAGTTCCCCGATCCGCGCGTGAGCCAATGCGTGGTGCACGAGGCGCGCAAGCTGAAGTTTCCGAAGCCCGATGGCGGCGACATGAGGTTCGTCGTCGGGCTCCGCTTCTACACGGACCGCTCCGCGCACGCGCTGCCGCCGCTGCCGCACGTCGGGCAACGTTGAGCCGGTCCGTTCCTGCGTTGCGTCCCGAGTGCGGCGAGCGGCAGCAACCGATCGGTGGCAAGCCGCCGCGTCGTCGAGGGGCGGCGGCGGTGGGCGACACGCCGAACCACGGCGGCGCGGGTGCCGACAAAAACGAAACGGGCGACACCGAAGTGCCGCCCGCAGGCTCGTCGCTCAAGCTTGGCTGCGAGGTGCCACGTCGAGCGCAGCGATCTCTCGCGGCGCGCCACGTGGCTGTGGCCTCCATCGACACGAGGCTCAGCATCGACTGAGCCTCCATCGACACGAGGCTCAGCATCGACTGAGCCTCCATCGACACGAGGCTCAGCATCGACTGAGCCTCCATCGAC
>SXGT01360763.1_pt1 | contig 11590 bp, 6 predicted proteins | sample 3176221 | NCBI WGS metagenome assembly SXGT01 (sample SAMN11356862, study PRJNA531348) | freshwater metagenome | isolation source: freshwater sample F1-120 | place: China: Fuxian Lake, Yuxi | collected 2017-12-25
AGCGGAGCGCGCCGGCCGCGAGCGGTCCGTTCCCGAATGCGACCCCGGCGCTGTTCCAGTCGTCGGCCCGCGGTGCGGCGAAGTCGACCACGACCGCCGCCCGCTCGGGTCCTGGCTGCCACCCACGCGGCGCGGCGGCGTGGAGCAACTCGTCCGCAAGGGCAGGGTCGTTCGCGGCCTGCTCCGCCAGCGCCTGCGCGGCGGGCCGGAGCGCTGTCGCGAGCTCGACGGCGGCAGCGGCGGCCGCCGCGGTCGCCCGCGCCCGCACGACTTCCTCGGCCACCAAGCGGTTCTGCCCGATCGTCTCGTACGCCACCTCGGTCGCGCTCGCCCCGGCCAGGAATCCGGCCAGCGCGTAGTAGTCGCGCTGCGTGATCGCGTCGAACTTGTGGTCGTGGCAGCGCGCGCACGCCAGCGTCACGCCGAGGAACGCCTTGCTGAAGGTGTCGATCTGGTTGGCGACGCGGTCGCACTCGTCGCCGCGGACGTCGACCGGCGAGTGGACCGCCTCGCCGAGCAGCCAGAAGCCGGTGGCGACGACCGATTCGTCGGCGCCGGTCGCCGGATCGCGGCGCGGCGGGCGGAGCAGGTCGCCGGCGACGTGCTCGCGCAGCAGCTGCGCGTACGGCACGTCCTGGTTCAGCGCGCGCACCCACCAGTCGCGGTAGGCCCACGCGTTCGGCAGCGTGAAGTCGAACTCGTGGCCGCGCCCCTCGGCGTAGCGGGCGAGATCGAGCCAGTGGCGCGCCCACTTCTCGCCGAACGCGGGCGAGGCGAGCAGCGCGTCGACGACCCGCTCGCGCGCGTCGAGACGGCGATCGGCGAGGAAGGCGTCCTGCGCGGCGACGGTCGGCGGCAACCCCGTCAGGTCGAACGTGACGCGCCGCAGCCAGGTCGCGAGCGGGGCATCGGGCGCCGGCGCCAGCGCCGCCTCTTCGAGCTTCGCCAGCACGAAGGCGTCGAGCGGATCGCGCGGCCAATCGCGCTCCGCGACGGCGGGCGGATCGCGTGGCGCGAGCGGCTGCCACGCCCAGTGGCGCTTGCGAGCTGCGAGGTCGAAGGTGGTGGTGGTCGCCGCCTCCTCGGGCCCGGCCGCCGCGCCGCTCGGCAGCACCGCGCCACGGCGGATCCACTCTGCGATGTTGGCGCGCGTCGCGTCGTCGAGCTTCGCGCGCGGCGGCATCTGGAGCTCCTCGCGCTCCCACGAGAGCGCCGCGACGATCAGGCTCTCCTCCGGCTTGCCGGCCACGAAGAGGGCACCGCGCTCGCCGCCCTTCGACAAGCCCGCGACGGTGTCGAGCCGCAGCTCCGCCTTCTGCTTGTCGGGCCCGTGGCACTTGACGCAGTGTTCGTGCAGGAGCGGGCGGACCGAGGTCTCGAAGAAGGAGACGTCGTCGGCGGTGGTCGCGGCGGGGCTCGCGGCCGGCGGCACTGCGAGCGAAGGGCGAAGCAGCGCCCCGGCGGCCAGAGCGAGGCTGGCTGCGGCGGGCACGCTCCGGAATCGTCGTCGAGTGCGATCGGCCATCGAGGGTGAGGGCTCCCGGCCCCATCGGAACGGTTGCCGGCCGGCGCAGCAAGCCCCCGCTACCATCGCCGTCGTCGTGCTCGCGCGGGTCGTGGCGTGCGCGCAAGCGAAGGCGTGGAGTCGTGCGAATGCTCGGAGTGTGGCTGCTCGCGATTGCGTTGCATCGAACACCAGGGGAGCTGCTGCCAGCGGAGCCGCCCCTCGCCGATGGCAAGGCGCTCTACCGCGAGCATTGCGCGGGCTGCCACGGCGCTGACGGGAGTGGCGACGGGCCGCTCGCCAAGGAGCTGCGGTTCAAGCCGCGCGCTTTCAAGGAGGGCAAGTTCGCGTTCGGGAACACTTCGGACGCGATGCGCAAGACGGTCCAGAGCGGCATCCCCGACGCGCAGGGGTTCCGAATGCCGGCCTTCGCGGCGGTGCTGAAGGACGACGAGGTGGCGGCAGTGGTGGAGTTCGCGCGCAGCCTCATTCCGCCGGCGGCGTTGGCGGCCGGCGCGACCGCCGCCGAGATGGAGCTGGTGGTCGGCGCCGAGGCGCTGGTGGTGCGCGGGATCTTCCCGCCGCTGCGCGACGGTGCGCCGGTGCAGGCGCGCGGACTGCTGATCGGCCTGCCGGGCGGCACGTCGCTGCAGTACGCGACCGACTCGCTCCACCTCGTAGCGATCCGCCGCGGCGGCTTCGTCGCGCGCACCGATTGGCTCGAACGCGGCGGCAAGCCGCTGACGCCGCTCGGCAGCGCGGTCTGGCTGGCGCCGGAGCCGGAGCAGTGGATCCCGTTCGCGCTCGCCGAGCTGCCGGCGGGCGACACGCCGCCGACCTTCGCCTTCGCGCGGACGAAGCTGCGCCAGACGACCGTGCACGGCGACGTCGTCGAAGTGAAGGCCGACCTGCTCGACGCGAGCGGCCGGTTGCGTGCCCACGTGATCGAGCGGCCGCGCGCGCTGACGGTCACCGGCGGCTTCGGAGTGGTGCAGGAGTTCGAGTTCTTCGCGAGCGACGAACCGCTGGTGGTGCTCGCCTCGCTGGCCGTGGCGAGCGACCCGCGTCGCAGCCTCCTGCCGCCGAGCGCGACCGCGGACGGCGCGGGCGTCCCGGCTCGCCCCCTGCTCCCGCCGCTGCGCCACGCGATCGAGCAGCAGCAGCTCCTCGACGCGACCGGTTGGTTCGTCGTGCCGCTGCCGGAAGGGGGCTTCGTCTGCGTGCGCCACTTCGGGGCGATCGTCGACGCCAGCCGCTTCAACGGGCCGGCGCACGATTGCCGCGACCTCGCCATCCGGCTGCAGGAGGAGCCGGTCGTGCTGCGCCGCGTGGCCGTCGTGCGGGACGCGGTGAGCGAGGCGGCGCTGCAGCAGATGACGCGCGAAGTCGTGAAGGGGCTGGAGGGCTGGAGATGATCGCTGCCGTCGTCGCGCTGTCGCTGGCGCAGGAGGTCGCTCGCGAGGCGGACTACTACGCGGTCGACTTCCTGCCGACACCGGCCGGCGCGCTCGAAGCGGGAGGACTCGCGTTCCTGCCCGATGGGCGGCTTGCGGTCAGCACGCGACGCGGCCAGGTCTGGTTGATCGGCAACCCGCTCGCGCCGAATCCGGCCGACACGACGCGGACGCTCTTCGCGGAGGGGCTCTCGGAAGGGCTCGGGCTCCACGTCGCCGACGGCGAGCTCTTCGTCGTGCAGCGCACGGAGCTCTCGCGGTTGCGAGACACCGATGGGGACGATCGCTGCGACACGATCGACACGATCACCGACGAGTGGGGCCTCTCGGGCAACTACCACGAGTTCGCCTACGGCCTGCCGCGCGATGGCGCGGGCAACTTCTACGTCTCGCTCAACGTCAGCTTCGCCGATCCGAAGTGGTGGCACGGCAAGTCGCCCGCGAAATGGCGCGGCTGGATCGTGCAGGTGGCGCCCGATGGGAGCGTGACGCCGTGGGCGACCGGCCTGCGCAGTCCCAACGGCATGGGCTTCAACGCGGCGGGCGACCTCTTCGTCACCGACAACCAGGGCGACTGGATGCCGGTGGGTCCGCTCTTCCACGTGGAGCGTGGCGCCTTCTACGGCCACCCCGCCGGACTCCGCTGGACCGAGGAGTACCAGCGCGCAGCGCGCGAGCCGTCCGACACCGAAGCGCCGTTGCGGCCGCGCAAGCCGGCCGCTGTCTGGTTCCCGTATGGCCTGTCGCGCAGTGCCGGCAATCCGCTGCTCGATGACACGGCGGGCAAGTTCGGTCCGTTCGGAGGCCAGCTCTTCGTCCCCGAGCTCACCAACGGCTGCGTGGTGCGCGTCAGTCTCGAGCAGGTCGAGGGCGCCTACCAAGGCGCCTGCTTCCAGTTCCGGCGCGACACCGGCTCGGCCAACCGGATCGCCTTCGCGCCGGACGGCACGCTCTTCGTCGGCCTCACCAACCGCGGCTGGGGCGGCGCGCCGCCGGGCGACGGGATCGCACGCGTGCGATGGCTCGGCCGCGCACCGATGGAGATGGCGACCGTGCGCCTCGCCGACGATGGCTCGCACGGCTTCGACATCGGCTTCACGTTGCCGCTCGCCGACGATTGCCAGCCGACGGCGGCCGACGTGCGCATCGTGCAGTACGACTACGCGAGCTGGTGGGACTACGGCAGCCCCGAGCTGCACGTGACGAACGTGCCGGTCACTGCGGTCAAGTGCTCGGGCGATCGGCGCATGCTCCGCGTCGATGCGCCGCAGCTCGAAGCGGGCAAGGTGGCGCGGCTCGTGCTCGATCGCGTGGTCGGGCAGGGGGCGCGCGGGCGCGAGCCGCTGCTGCACGCGCAGGCCGACTACACCGTGAATCGGCTGCGCGGGATGCAGGAGGCGCGGCCGATCGCGAAGAGCGTCGAGCCGCCCGCCGCGCGCGAGGAGCTGCAGGAAGGGTGGGTCACGCTGTTCAACCGCCGGACGCTCGCGGCGTGGGAGGCGCCGGGCTGGAAGCTCGCCGCGATCCACCTCGACGAGCGCGATCCGACGCGCTTCGCCGAGCACCCGCTGGTGGACGACTGGGACGGGTTGTTGGTGGCGGGGCTTGGCGCTGGCAGCGGCGATGCGATCAGCAAGGTGCAGCACGGCGACTGCGACGCGCGCATCGAGTTCTGCCTGCCGCGCCGCGGCAATTCGGGCGTCTACTTCCAGGGGCGCTACGAGGTGCAGCTGCTCGACAGCTTCGGGAAGAGCGCGGTCGGCTCCGGCGATTGCGGCGGCATCTACGCCGGCGAGGGCGCGTTCGCCGGAAGCGCGCCGCGGGTGAATGCGTGCAATGCACCGGGCGAGTGGCAGCGGCTCGACGTCCGCTTCCGCGCGCCGCGCTTCGATGCGGCGGGCCAGAAGATCGCGAACGCCCGCTTCGACTGGGTCGAGCTGAACGGTCAGCGCGTCCAGCAGGACGTCGAACTCCCCGAGCCGACGCGCGGCGCACTGGCGGGCGGCGAGGTGGCGTTCGGGCCGCTGCGCCTGCAGGGCGACCACGGGCCGGTCGCCTACAAGAAGGTGCGGCTGCGCCGGATCGAGCGCGAGGAGGAGGCGGGGGCGACCGGCGCGATCGGGACGCTGGCGCGCGCGGCGACCGGCTGGAACTCGCTCTTCGACGGCGCGACGCTCACTGGCTGGAGCAGCGAAGGGGCGGCGCAGTGGCGCGTCGAGCAGGGCGTGCTGGTGGCCGAGGGGGGCAGCGGCTCCTTGCGGGCCGCGCATCGAGGCTTCGCGAACTTCGAACTGCGTGCGCAAGTACGCGGCGAGTTCGGCTCGAGCGGGGCGATCGAGCTGCGGCGCAGCGGCGAGGCGGAGCGCTCGCGCGGCGTTGCGCTGCTGCTCGAACAGTCCGCGGAGCCGGAGCGGGCGAAGAGCGGCAGCCTCGTGGCGATCGGCACCAAGCCGATCGTCGCGCCGGTCGCCGCCCCGTTGGTGGTCGACCCGGTCTGGCACGACGTGCGCGTGCGCGTCGTCGACCGGTCGGGCGTGCTGCACGTCACCGCATTCCTGAACGACATGGAAGTGGCTTCGGCGGAGATCGAGGCGGGACCGGTCGGCTCGATCGAACTGCGCCATCACGACGGCCCGACTCGCTGGTTCCGCGAGATCTGGGTGAGGGAGCTGCGATGAGCCTTGGAGCGATCGATCTGCTCGCGCTCTTGTCGTCGACCGTCGCCGATGCGGGGGCGCTCGCCACCTGCGTCCCCGACGTGATGGTCGAGGACGAGGGCGGCTGGGTCACCGGCTTCGCGATCCCGATCGTGACCGGTTCGCTGCTCGGGCTCCTCGGCCTGCTGTGCGTCGTGCTGACGGTGCTGGGACTGCCGGGACTCTGGCTGCTGCTCTTGCTGGCGGGCGCGCTGCAGTTCTCCGACCGCTGGCTGTTGCCCTCAGGCGAGTCGACCTTCGGGCCGTGGACGCTGATCGGCGCGGTCGGCGCGGCGCTGTTGGCCGAGTTCGCCGAGTTCGCGGCCGGCGCGAAAGGGGCGAAGCAAGCGGGTGCCAGCAAGCGCGGCATGGTCGGCGCGATGGTGGGCGGCATCGCGGGCGCGATTCTTGGCGCGCCGTTCGGCTTGCTGGTCGGTGCCATCGTCGGCGGCGTCGCCGGCAGCGCGCTCGGCGCGATCGTGATGGAGATGACCCTGCCGCATCAGACGCTCGAAGGCGCGATGAAGCCGGCCCACGGCGCCGCGATGGGCCGCCTGAAAGGGATCGCGATCAAGCTCGCCGTCACGGTGGCCCTCTGGATCGGCCTCACCGTCGCCGCCTTCGTCTAGGTGCCGGGGGAGATGCGGCGGTCCGATCCGCACCGGTGCCGGGGGAGATGCGGCGGCTTGAACCGCACACCCGCCCCGCTGCAGCAGCCGTCGGCCGAACGGAACGAAAACGGCCGGCCCCGCCGCGAGGCGAGACCGGCCGCATCACTTCTTGATCGTCTCGAGCGCTGTTCGCTCTCGGACTGAACTCAGCTCCCGCCGACCGCCTTGGAGAAGCCGCTCCAGTGGTCGATCGTCGTCTGCAGCGCTTCGGTCAGCGTGCCATCCGGCTGCAGGAAGAGCGTCGTCGGCAGCGGCAGTCGCTCGGGGTCGAGCAGCTTCTCGAAGCCGGTCTCCGCCGCGAAGTAGCTCGGCAGCTTGATGCCCTGCTTCTTCAGCAGCTCCTGCGCGCGGCCGATGTCCTCGTGGGCGTCGAGGCTGACCAGCACGACCTCATGCCCGGCGGCCGCGAGCTTGGCGAGGTCGCCGAGCTCCGCGACGCACGAGGCGCAGTAGGTCGCCCAGAGGTTGACGATCAGCGGCTGCTTGCGGCCCGCGACGGCAACCGTCACCGGCTTGCCCACCGCGTCCACCAACTCGAGCTGCGGCAGCTTCGCCCCCTCCGCGATGCGCAGCCCCGGCACGCCGGGGTCCCGCATGCGGAACGTGCGGCGCGGCAGGTCGGCCGGCTTCCCGGAACCCTCGACCAGCACCACCTTGCCGCCGGCCTTCACCGCGCCGAACTCCTCGACGCCGCGGCCCGGCCAGCGGACGGTCACCGCGCCCTCGGCCGCCTCGCCGAGTCCGAAGATCAGCTCCGCCGCGTTCTGCGACACGAACCCGGTGCCGATCGACATCAACTGCGCCGTCGTGCGGCCGCCCGCGGAGACGCGGACGATCGCGCCCGGCGCCTGCCACGGCCCCTTCGTCGCGCGCAACTGAACCTTGATGCCGCGCGCGCCGAGATCGAGGTCATTGCGATACAGCATGTGCCGCTCGCGCTGGATGTTGTGGACGAAGAACTCGGGGTCGCCGTCGTCGTCGAAGTCGGCGATGCACAGCGCGCGGCCGTCGCCGTCGTCGTCGGCTCCCGAGACATCGGAGACGTCGAGATACTGGTCGTCGAGCTTCAGCCAGATCTTGTCCTTCTCGAATCCCGAGAAGGAGAAGCCGTCGCCGAAGATCTGCGCCATGTGCTTGCTGGTGTAGCCGGCCTCGTTCACCTTCTGCGTGCCGAACTCGTCGCGAGCATCGAGCGTCGACGCCACCACGTGGCGCCAGTACGTGCTTCAGGTGTCTTTCAAGCTGTTCCCGGAGATGAAGCCGTTCACGCAGGCGAGGTCGAGGTCGCCATCAAGATCGAGATCGAGGAATTGCGGGGCCCAGGCCCACGCCGCGCCGATGCCGCCGAAGCTCGACGGAACCGTCTTGAACTTGCCGTCCGCGTAGTTGAACAGAGTGTTGCCGGCGGCGAGCTTCTTCAGGGTGTTCTCGCGCGCGTCCTTGCTGTCCTTCTTCACCAGCCGCGAGAGGATGCGGTTGCCCGCGCTCGACGACATGTTCGAGACGTAGAGGTCGATGTCGCCATCGGCGTCGTAGTCGCCGAAGCAGCAGCCCATGCCGTTGCCGACATCGACCACGCCGAGCTCGTCGGCGACGTTGGTGAACTGGAGCGCGCCGTCGTTGCGCCAGAACTCCTTCACGCCGTAGTCGTTGGCGACGAAGAGGTCCTGATCGCCGTCCTCGTCGTAGTCGTGCCACGCCGCCGCGTAGGTCCAGCGATCGGCGGAGAAACCGACCGCGGCGCTTTGCTCCTTGAAGGTGCCGTCGCCCTGGTTCACGTAGAAGGCGTTCTTGCTGCCGTTGTCGGCGGCGAACCAGGAGTTCGGCCCCGCGAAGCTGCCCTTCTGGTAGCCGGGGATGAAGAGGTCGAGATCGCCGTCGTTGTCGGCGTCGGCGACGCACGGGGAGAAGCCCTGCAGCAGCTCGGTGAAGCCGGCCGCAGCGCTGACGTTCGCGAACTGGCCGCCGTCGTAGCGATAGAGCTGCGTGGTGCGGCCGATCGTCTCGGCCCCTTCCTTCCAGCCGCTGTGCGCCACCAGGAGATCGAGGTCGGCGTCATTGTCGCAATCGAAGAAGACGGCGCCGGTGCCGCCGGGGGGCTGCGCGACACCCATCGCCGCGGCGACCTCCGCGAAGGTTCCGTCGCCCTTGTTGCGATAGAGGAAGTTCTCGTTCTGCGACGGGACGAAGATGTCCTGCAGTCCGTCCTGGTCGAAGTCGGCCACCGCGGCGCCGTTCCAGAAGAACGACTTGTTGCCATCCTTGCCGAACTGCGGGCCGCGATGGGCGATGCCGGCGGCGCGCGCCACCTCGGTGAACATCGTGCCGGGTCGCTCGATGTCGACCAGCGAGGTGACCGTCCAGCGATCGACCTGCCACCTGCCGGCGACCTTCTTGATGTGGGCGCGCCCGAACTCCTCGCGCCCGATCCGGCCGCCGCCCGAACGCTTGCCGACCGCGTTGATGCGGACGGTGAGCGCTCCCTCGACCGGCGACGCGTCGGAGAACTCGGCGCCGCGCACCTTGACGAAGAAGAACTCCACCGTCCCGAGCGGCGCCATGAACTCGCGCCAGCTCTCGAGGAACCCGGTGCGGTTGACCACGCGCAGCCCGGCCTTCGTGTCCCAGCTCGTCTTGGTGATGCCGAGCGGGAACTCCTTCTTCTGCGGCGTGCCCGGCCGAGCGAGGTCGTGGCCGACGAAGTCCGCCGTGAAGAGCTCCGCGGCCGCCGCGTAATCGCGTAGCCGGATCTTGTCGCCCCATTCGACGAACGTGTTGGCGACGTCCTCGGAGTAGTCCTCGACCTCCTCGAGCGCGGTGAGCCCGCGCGCCGGATCGTCGATGGCCGGGAGGGTCTTCGGGAGCTCTGCGGCGGGCACCTCGCTCGCGGCGAACGGCGAGGCGGCCGGTGGCGTCGCCGATTCCGCCGGCGGTGGCGCCTCCTCGCCGCACGCGGCGAGCAACAGCGCGATCGGGATGGCTGCGAGCAGGCACCACTCCCGTGTACCAATCGACGGTTGCATCTCTTCCTCCACTCGTCTCACGCGTCTCGTAGGGGTTCCTTCGCGAGCCGCTGCGTCACGGCTCGGCCCGGATCATGCGCTTCTCGGCATTTGTTGCCGAGCGTCTCGAACCGCGGGGGTCGCGACTCGCGGGCGAACGTCGGGGCGTCTCGGGACAACGGGGCAGGATTGATGGGGCAAACCGTCCCCCCTGGCGGGCAACCGATTCCATCTGACGGTGCTCGGCGCCCATCGAGTCACCGGCCCGGAGGTTGCGGTGAAGCCGAACACGACCCTGCGCGGGTACGCGCACCCAACCCCGATGAGGCTTCCCCAACCGTGAACGAATGCATCCGCCGTCCGGTCGCTTCGACCCTCGCCCAACTCTCCACGCTCGCGCTCCTCGCCGGCTGCGGCGCCGCGCGGCCGACCGAAGCGCGCGTCACGATGAAGCTGGAGGAGGCTGGCGGCTATCGCGGCAATCCGAACAAGCCGCACGGCTCGTTGGGCCAGGAGCTGACTACGATCGACGTCATTCCGCAGGTCGATGGCCTCTTCACGCTTCGCACGGGCCCGGCAGCCGGCGCCCCCGAGTGGAAGGATCTCGACCTCCGCTGGTTCGTGCCGCGCATCCCGGCGATCGCGAAGGGCAACGAGACGCTCACGCGAGTTGCCCTGATGCAGCGCGAGTTCAACCGCAATGAGACGCGCTTCGGCCCGGTCGGCGACTACGCTGAGTCGAAGATCGCGAACAACTGCCTGCGCGCCGGCCTTTGGGAGCTGGTCCTCGAGAAGAAGAAAGAGGACGGCTCGATGGGCATGGTGTTCCACAGCTGGTTCGACTTTCCGATGGACCACTACGCCGCGCTCTTCACGGCCGCCAACGGGATGAGCTTCGACGTGGCGCGTTCGCTGACCATGGGTTACCCGGCCTTCAACGGCTTCAAGTTCCCGCTGGCGGAGCTGCGCTCGGTCGAGGCGGAGATCGCCGTACCGGCCGCGCAGATCGACGCGCACCACGGCGACAAGCTCCACCGGCTCGGCGAGCAGACCCGCAAGGCGCATCTCGTCCTCAACCCGGGCATCGAGGTCTACGGCGACTACGTGAAGCCGGCCAACCAGCCGATCCGCATCACCGAGTTCTCCGAGCCGGGCTGGTACAACCTCGAGAATCCGCTGGCGTTCGACCTGACCTGGATGGGAGCGCCCGAGTCGATCGCGTGGCGTCGCGTGAAGGGCGTGCAGGCGGCGGTGGCGATGCAGGAACTCGAGATCCGCTACGCCAGCGGCCATCGGATCGTGATCGCCGACGAGGGGCTCGCGGCCCTGCCGGTGCGCGAGGCGGCGCCTACCAAGGACTCGGAGTGCCTGCGCCTGACCTACGGGATCGGCACGCCCGACATCTACGCGTCGTTGGCCGAGCGCAAGGCGGAGTTCGAGGGCGGCCGGCAGAACTACCTGCTGCTGCTCGACAAGGACGGCAACCACCTCGACAACCACTTGGGTGGCTGCGATCGCGCCTTCCTCTGGCGCGATGCGAAGTCGCTGCACATCTGGCTGCTCGGCTACGAGCGCACGTCGATCATCAGCCACCTGACGATCCCGTGGGTGGCGCCCTGATCGGAGCGCGAGTGCTGCGACGGGTCCACGACGCGGATCCGCCAAGACGACGATGCAACGCGCGGCCGGCTTCGCCAAGCGGAGCCGGTCGCGTCGGCGTTGATCGAGCCGTGCTGGCGAACCGTCACCCGGCGCGAGCGAGGACGGATACAACCCGGACAAGCAACGGCGGGAGAGCGCGCGCCGCCAGGTCGCGACGGCGAAGCTCCCGGCGAAACGAAGAGGGGGAGGAACGCGAATGATGCGGATCAGGGAAGCGGCGACTTTCTGCGCGCTGGGAGCGCTGGCCGTGCCGGCGTCGGCGCAATCGGAGCTGGACGCCAAGCTGAAGCGGCTGAACGACGCCGCACAGGCCGATCCGGCGCTGTCGCCCGACTTCAAGGCGGCGCTCTCCGACGTCGCCGGGTCGCTCGGCAAGGCGCAGGGCGCCGCGCTCGGCGCGTGGGTCGACAAGCTCAAGTTCTATGGCGACTTCCGCCTGCGCCACGAGAGCGACTTCGAGCTCGATGACCAGGAGAGCCGCAACCGCGAGCGGCTGCGCCTGCGCGTCGGCGGCGACTACGCGGTGAACGACCAGATGAGCGTCGGCGCGCGCCTCGTCACCGGCACCGCCAGCGACGAGAACTCGCCGCACCAGAACCTC
>SXGT01089330.1_pt1 | contig 11588 bp, 5 predicted proteins | sample 3176221 | NCBI WGS metagenome assembly SXGT01 (sample SAMN11356862, study PRJNA531348) | freshwater metagenome | isolation source: freshwater sample F1-120 | place: China: Fuxian Lake, Yuxi | collected 2017-12-25
GCGGTACTGCGGGTGTCCGGGTTGTAGCTGGCCAGCAGGTTCTCGAATACTTTGCCGAGCAGTTCCGGATCCAGTGCCACTTCTTCTTCGAGTGGCGTGTTCTCATCCACGGTGAATTTGTAGCTGTTGAGTAGATCAATCAGCCCATCCACTGGGTAGCACTTGCCCCTGGTTTCAAACTCGGTGTTGAGTGCGGCATCGTCTGTACCGCCGAAAAACAGCTTGTTGGGCACTTTGGCTTGCGCTTCAGGGCGGCGCGAAAAGCCGTCAATGCGCAGAACATAGCCATTACCTTCCTGCACTACCAGAGATTTCAACTCAGGTCGGCGTGCCAGGTCTTGTTCACTGAGTTGCTCGTCCAGACATTCAAACAAGCCACCGTTGAGGTAAGGCACGTTGGTAAAATAGTCCTGCAATACAGTATCCGGGTGCCGGAAAGCATCTTGATGCCGGAAAACAAGCGAGATAAGGTAATCGCCCTTCATGCCACTGCCAGATTTGGCCCAGCGGCGCTCATTGCCCATTTCCTGGTTGAGCGTAGCGAAGAAAAGGTTTTGCAGGATGGCCTGATAATAGTTGCTTTCCTCGCGTGCTTCGTCCGGTGCATGCTTGAGCAGACCTTTGAGCGCCGTGCGGTCAAACAGGGCATCCGGCACCAGCCCACGCTCCTTGATGAACCAGATGAAAATTAGCCGTGTGAGCAGACGGATAACCCCGATAGCGTTGCGATCAGCCCCGCCACCCTTGGGAAATTCCACTTCCTTGACCGCCCACATGTACCACCAGGCGAGCTTCCTGTAGAAAACTTCGTTAAGTTTTTGCGTGGACAGCGCGGCAATCCACGCGTCGTACAACTCTCGAAAGTTGCCGGGCCTGCGCTTGTCGCCCAGATTGGTCAGTGCCAGGCTGGCCAGAATGTCGATGTGGGCGCGGTGCGGATTTGCGAGGCGCACATCCTTGATCACGGTGATGCGACTGTCGATCACGTCACGGCTGGCATCGCGCAGGTGCTGACGACGGTCGATCACGGCCAACGACAACAGTGTGGCCTGCCGGAACACGATGATGGCGGGCATCGGGAAGTGCTTGTTCAGCTCACGGGTGATGGTTGCCAACTGGGTGCGTGACCAATTTTCGCCCTGCAAATCAATGGCCAGAAACACAAAAGACTCGATCTGGCCCTGTGCCAGTTCGCCACCAGCACCGACGGGGGCTTGCCCCATGGCGAGAGACGGAATTTCATCATTGGTGAGCTGGAACAGCAAGGCGCAAGACTTCCAGTGCAGAGCCTGAACCTTGTTGCGGTCTATCTTGCCCAGATCAGGACGGAACTGCTCAATGCTGCTAAGCATGGTTTCTGAGCTTGTACCGAGATCGGCGGTCTTGTCACTGCGATAGCCCAAGGCCGCAAGCAGGGCTATTGCACTTGGGTTTAGTGGTTGGTTTGCGAGGTTTATCAGAGCCTGCTGGATGGATGCACGGAGTGCGGCTGCGTTTTCAAACATGCGGGGTATCCTTGATCACCAGCCAGGTGATGAGATCGAAATCAGTTGTGTTTTTGATGGCACTCTGGCTACTCAGCAACTTGCCGCTGCGGCCTGTGAACAGGTTGCCGACATTTTTGCGGCCAAACTGCGCGGCAATGGCAGACACTGCCTTGTTCAATAAATCGTTATAGTGGCTCATATCCTTACCGTGTCGGGTTTGGGTGTCAAAAATTTCGCATAATTCGGTACAGGGTTTTGTCTGGTCTTTGGTCACAGTACGGAAAATTTCCAGTATCTGCTTGGGGCTGGTGAAGTTGTAACGCACTTCGCCATCATCACGGATATAAACAAGGAAGTAAGGCTGTAACGGATTAACCGCTTCGTTACCCGTTGCATCAGCACGTTGCTTGAGACAATAAATAACGCCGGGTTTTATGGTCTGGTATTCAGCGTGTGGTGGTACCACGGCATAGAGACCGAAGGGAGCTTCTTCGAGTTTGTTACGATTGGCTTCGATATAGGTCGCCAACTCCATGCGAAAATCATCCAGCGTAAATTCGTTGAGGGCGACGGATTCGTTGAAATCCTCCAGATCCAGTACTTCGTCTTTCAGACGCATGAGTTGCTTGTCGCGGTAGCGCAGGTCTTCCTTGATAAATTCCTGCAAGTCTTCCGCTTGCAAAATGTTGTCTGCGGCTGTCGCTGCAATGTCCACCAGAGCCATACGTGCTTCAACACGATTCTTCAGGTTGATGTATTTGTTCAAGTCGGGCGTTGGCCAGAAATTGACAAGTTGAATGGCTGCATTGGGACTACCGATGCGGTCGATACGACCAAAACGCTGGATGATGCGTACCGGATTCCAGTGAATGTCGTAGTTGATGAGGTAATCACAGTCCTGAAGATTTTGCCCTTCTGAAATGCAGTCAGTGGCAATCAGGATGTCTATTTCATTATCCTGCGGCATGGATTTCATTTTGTCGCGCTTTTTGGCGCGGGGGGCAAAGTTGGTGAGAATCCGGCTGAAATCGGAACCACCGAAGGTGGTACGGTTGGGGCGGGTTCCTCCAGAAACCAGGGCAATATGCACATTGAGTTGATTTTTCACCCAGCTTTCAAGTTCTTCGTAAAGGTAGGCAGCGGTGTCTGCAAACGCACAGAAAACGATGACTTTACGATTTTTTTCACCTTGTAAATTAGTGCCGGGATGATGCACTTTTTGCTCAATGAGTTGTTTCAGTCTGGCCAGTTTGGCATCGCGCTTTGCGTCAACCTGTTGTGCATTTTCGGCCAATAGGGAGAGCTGTTGTTTATCACGTGCCAGGTCTTGCAGCCAGGCGGCGACATCCAGATGTTCGATTTTATACTTGAGTTTGGTACCAACCTGGAAAGCCTCCACCAGTTCTTCATCTTCTTCGCCGGGTTCGGCCAGAAAATCGGTCTGAATATCGTCTGCAAGTGTTTGTTGATACGCCTGAAATTGCCGCAGCCGATTTTCCAGTTCCGCGATTTTGCTGACGGTGCGGTTCATCGTGATGGCAAAGGAATAAACCGAGCTTTCCAGTCGCTTCAGGAAATTTACCTTCATCATGCCAATCAGGAATTTTTCCCGGTTTTCCTGGCTGAAGTTACCCACGTCGCCCGTATCGTACTCTGTTTTGAATTGTTGACGTAGATAACGGGATGGATTGTAGAGCGAGAGTTGGTAGTTGTTGATCTCGTCATTCAGTTTGTCATAGGAGAGAAATTCACCTTTGAGATCAATTTCCGAAAAGATCGATTCCGGTTTCTTGCGTCTGGGGAATTGACCAATCTGCGCCAGCGATGAGCGGTAGTATTTCTGGATATGCTTGCGCGAACGGGCAATGGTGAGTTCATCGAGTAAGGAGAAAAATCCTGCCGAAAGTCGATCCATCAACTCACGAGCGTCTTTTTCGCCTGTACGTTTGGCCCATTCCATGAACGTTTTCTGTGCGGTTGTCAGGGTATCCTTGATGCTGTGAATACCGAAACTCTGGGCAAAGGCGTCATCACGTCCCTCGGTGACAAAATAGATTTGGTTACGCAGGTCTTTGAGGTCGTTATTGACCGGTGTCGCGGAAAGTAACAGTACCCGGGTTTTAACGCCTGACTTTATGATGTCATCCATCAGGCATTCATAGCGGCTCCTGCGAATGATGTTGCCGTCTTCATCGCGTTTTCCCTTGGTGTTGTTGCGGAAGTTATGGGATTCGTCGATAACGATCAGATCAAAATTACCCCAATTCAGTGTAGCGAGATCAACACCATCGACCTTGCCGCGTTCACGCGAAAGGTCAGTGTGGGACAAAACGGTGTAGGCGAAACGATCTTTCAGAAAGGGATTTAATTCACTGTTATTTTGGGCAAGGTAGGTTGTCCAGTTGTCGCGCAACTTTTTCGGGCACAGCACCAACACGCGATGGTTACGTAGTTCGTAGTATTTGATGACGGCCAGTGCGGAATAGGTTTTGCCCAATCCCACGCTATCGGCCAGGATGCAGCCGTTGTGCGTATTGATTTTGTGAATGGCTCCTTTGACACCCTCTTTCTGGAAATCAAACAGTGTTTTCCAGATTTCCGTATCCACAATGGCAGTTTGATCGAACAGGATGGCATCGGCTGCCTGACCTGATAGAAAGCGTTCAAAGACGTGAAAGAGTGTCTTGAAGTAGATGAACTCCGGTGCGTGATTGACGTAGAGCTTTTCCAGATAGCGCAACACATCTGCTTTTACATCGGCAACCAGTGTGTCATCACCCCAAATATCGTCGAACCATTGTTTGAGTTCTGCCCGGTCACGGTCGCTATCGACAATAAGGTTGAGTTCTATATTCGAGGCGGCGGATAAGCCCAGGCCACTCTGGGTGAAGTTGGAACTGCCAAGCAGTGCGTGTTCCCGACGGCCATCATCAATGTGGTAGAGCTTGCCGTGAAGCAGGTTGGCCTGCCTGACTGAGCGAATATCAACCTTGGTACGAATCCATTCGGCGCACCGGCGTGCAACTTCTTTTTGTTGCAAGCGGTTAGCTAATTCTAGGCCCTCATCTTCTATTTTGAATGCTTTCTTATCGGTTTTTTCGGGGTCGAGTGAAGTAATAAAACGCGGTTCACCAAACAGGAAGTTGAGGCGTTCAATCTGGTCTAGCTCTCGGGAAAGAGCTTCATAGGCGTAAATGGTGAAATAGGCAGAGACAATCGAAAGTCGGCTGCCGGAAGTGACCTTTTCGGTGAGAAATTCCGCAACCCTCCCACGACTGTGATTGTCACGGATGCCAAACTGCTTGTTGTTATCGGCCATCTTTGCCGTCCTTCTTCAATGATTCTGCTTCGATTGTAATGCCAGGAAAGCCGGGCAACTCCATGAAGCTAAACACGGATGTTTAGCGACCCCGCCGCGCAGTTGCGTAGCGCAGCGGAGCACGAGCAGAGCGGCGCGCAGGCCTGGCCCGCGCCCCAATCAAAGCATTGCCACCGTAGCGGTTCAGCCCGCCCGCTCGGTGTTTTTTATCCGCCCCGCTCCCGGCGGGGGCTCAAGTATTCATAGCCGTCGCCTCGCTGCAAAAGGGTAAATCGCTGATGCGATGCGGTTATTTTCAGCGAGCCGGTTTTGATGTCGAAACGGCCATCGGCGCGAATACCGGCCAATCGCCCGACATGGATGCCGGCATATTTCCCGGTCGGCTGTTCAAGCCGGACGGTGTCGCCGGTCTGAAACCCGAATACACGCTTACAGCGTCCGGCGGCCCCGCGCGGGAATCCGTAACGGTCGGTGCGAACCACTTGTCGGGTGCCGCGCCCGGTGGCTTTGATGGCCAGCGGGCGGAAACCTTCGGGAATGTGCACGTCCTCGCCGGTTTTGCCCACGCAGGCAGCGTCGATCCAGTGGTCCTTGGCGTAGCCCTGGGTGCTTCGATTGAACTTTGTGCGACCACCCGACCAGAAGCCGGTCGGCAGGCCGAAATCGCCCAGGGCTTTGCCAATGGCGTAACGAGTGGCGTTGACGGCTGCGGCATCTTGCAGCGGTGCCTTCGCCTGGACCCGGATGCGATTGAGCCGTTCGGGCTTGCCATCCAGAAATTCGTCCAGAGAGCGGTTGCCCTTGCGGGTATTACAGGGCTCGCAGGCCAGGGTGAGGTTGCTGATCCGATTCGATCCGCCCCTGCTGCGCGGCTGGATGTGCTCAACCTGCAAGGGCAGGTCACGCTTTCCGCAATAGGCGCAGGTACGCTGCCATTTTTCCAGCAGATATTCACGCACTTCATAGCCGCATAGTTCGCCCTGCTGATATTCGATGCCGCGAATGCCGGGGCGGGTCAGGGCATGGACATCGAAGCGCACGGTCTCGATTTCGGTGGTGGTAATCGGCACCCAGCCAATCAGTCGGCCATACCAGGTACGCACATTGCCGACGCGCGATTCCAGCGAGGGCGGCAGCCAGTCGACGGGGCGTCCGCGATTCCGAAAGCGGGCGGGGCGGTAACGGGTATTCCGTGCGCGTCGGCCACGGCGCAGGGCGCGGCGAGCCTCGAGACCGGCGCGGATGGCGGCCCCTCGATGAGCAAGATGGGCGGCCCAGATAAGCACTCGCCCGCGCTGGAACAGTGCGACCAGTGCGATTCCTGTGGTCTTGCTGCCCGGGTCGACCTTGAACTCAATGGGTTGCGTGTCGCCGTCGGAACGAAACTTGAGGATTAGGGTAAACGGCTGCAAGCGATACACGGCGGCTTTGCCGTCGCGCAACAAGCGGCGGGCACGGGCCGAGGTGCAGGGCATTAGCGGCTTTTTCGTGGAACTCAAAACAAAGACTCTATTCATGGACTTACGTCACTCGGTTAAAAGTAAAGGTTTCCTCGCCCGGAGCATGAAGGTCGTTCAGGCGAAGGGTTCGGCCGTGCGCCACGCCGTGCCTCATCCCTTTTGCCCACAGAGCCCAACGCTGGAAAAGCACTTAGGGGTGTGTCGATTTCTCTTCTCTTCATGTCGTTTGCTCTTGCGAGCGGGCTGGTTGAATCGCTTGAAACAAATTCACGCGATGACACGATGTCAGCGAGTTTTTGTTTCAAGGTGGCAATTCAACTTCGGTATGGCCCATCTGGCTCAGTTCACCGGGAGAGTCTATCAGAGAGGCGGGGAGGGTGAGTAGTTACCAAACTTCAACCGGTTGCGGTAGCGCATCCTGCCTGATCCGGTCAAAATAATCCCCCCGATGCTTTTCATTCCAGACCAAAGGAGGAACCCTCATGCCAACCCCGTCCGATTCAAATTCGAACACCTTGCGTCTTTCCATCGCCGGTATGCGCTGTGCCGGTTGTGTGCAGGCAGTGGAAGAAGCCCTGCGCTCGGTACCCGGTGTGGAGACGGCCAGCGTGCTGTTTGCCGACCACAGTGCGCTGATTGAGGGTTCCGCACCACTGGAACAGTTGCGCCAGGCGGTCAGGGATGCCGGTTACGAAGCGGCCGTCATGGAGGACATCGCCGCACCCGGTGCAGACGATGCCCGGGAACAGGCCCATCATGAGGACTTGCTCAAACGGGCAGCCTGTGCCGCCGCGTTGGGTATCCCGCTGATGCTGGGTGAGCATCTCGGCTGGTTTCCGGGGCTGGCCGCTGCCGGGGCCGCCTGGCTCTGGTGGCCGATTTCACTGGCAACCCTGGCTGTCATGTACTATTCCGGCGGGCATTTTTACCGGGGAGCCTGGAACAGTCTCCAGCACCGGCAGGCCAATATGGATACACTGATCGCACTCGGCACCGGAGCCGCCTGGTTCTATTCCACCATCGCCCTGCTGTTCGCCGGAAAATTCCCCCTGCTGGCGCAACATGCCTACTTTGAGGCAGCGGTCATCATTCTGGCGTTCATAAACCTGGGCAGTGCGCTCGAAATCAAGGCCCGCGGGCAGACCTCCCTCGCAATACGGCAGTTGATCGGCTTGCAGCCGCGCACCGCCCGGGTAATACGCGAAGGGGTCGAGCAGGATATTCCCATTGCCCAGGTGGGTCTGGACGACATCCTGCGGATCAGGCCCGGCGACAAAATCCCGGTGGATGGCCAGATCATTGAGGGACAGGTGACGCTGGATGAATCCATGTTGACCGGTGAACCCCTGCCGGTGGAAAAGACCGTCGGTCAGGAGATCGTAGCCGGCACCGTGGTGCAGCAGGGTTCGCTGTTGTTCCGGGCAACCCGGATTGGACGCGATACCGTGCTGGCCCACATCATCGCCAGCGTCCGCCAGGCCCAGGCGACCAAGCCGGCCATTGCCCGTCTGGTCGACCGGATTGCTGCCGTGTTTGTGCCGGTGGTAGTCACCATCGCCCTGCTGACCTTCTGGCTCTGGTGGATCGCAGGCCCGCAACCTTCGCTGGGGTATGCCTTCGTCACCGCCATGACCGTATTGGTCATTGCCTGTCACTGCGCCCTGGGGCTGGCCACCCCCATTTCCATCATGGTGGCGGTCGGCAAGGCAGCGAGTAAAGGCATATTGATCCGTCAGGGTCACGCCCTGCAAGGTGCCGCCAACCTCACCTGTATCGTACTGGATAAAACCGGCACCCTTACCCAGGGTAGGCCTGCCGTGACCGAACTGGAACCGGTCGCGGGCTGGACACAGGATCAACTGCTGCAATGGGCCGCCAGCCTGGAACTTGGCTCAGGTCATCCGCTGGCACTGGCCATTCTGCAGGCAGCCCGCGAGCGGCAGTTGCCGCTTCTGCCTTGTGAGGGCTTTGCCGCATTGTCCGGACTCGGGATTTCCGGTCTGATTGACAGTCGGGCGGTTCTGCTGGGCAATCAAACCCTGTTGGCCGGACAGGCGATTGATTGCTCCGGTTTTGCCGACCGGCTTGCCCATCTGTCGGGTCAGGGACAAACGGCGGTGCTGCTGGCGGTAGACCGACAGGTGGTCGGGTTGCTCAGTGTCGCCGATCCGGTCAAGCCGGATTCTGCCGAGGCCGTCCGCCAACTGCGGCAAGCGGGCATCCGGGTGGTCATGCTGACCGGTGACAATACGCTAACGGCCCGGGCGGTGGCCCGCCAGGTGGGAATTACCGAAGTACGGGCCGAGGTGTTACCCCGGGAGAAGGCAGCGGTCGTGCGTTTGTTGCAGGAGCGGGGCGAACGGGTTGGCATGGTGGGCGACGGAATCAACGACGCACCGGCCCTGGCTCAGTCGAATGTCGGTTTTGCCATCGGAGCCGGTACCGACATCGCCATTGAAAGCGGTGATCTGGTCATCATGAGTGGTTCGCTGCTGAAAGTCCCGGAAACCATGGCCTTGTCGCGGGCCACGCTGCATAACATTCGCCAGAATCTGCTGGGAGCATTCATCTATAACGTATTGGCCATTCCGGTCGCGGCAGGGGTGCTGTATCCCCTGTTCGGGCTGTTGCTCAACCCGATGATCGCCGGTGGCGCCATGGCCCTGTCATCCCTGACCGTGGTCACCAATGCCAACCGTCTGCGTTTACACTGACTGACTTCAGGAGCACCTCATGAATGTTGGATACCGTATTGGCTGGCTGCTCGGCCTGTCGCTGTTCCTCGGTATGGCCCAGGCTGATGTCTATAAATATGTAGACGGGTTGGGGCGGATACATTACACCGATCACCCAAAGCATTCCGGGTATGAGCTTGTTATCAAAAGTGATCCGGCCCGGGCTGATCCCGTCCCGACTCGACCGGATCGCCCGGCGACCTCCCTGGTCTGGCCCTCACTGGCGAGCAGCCAGTGGCGTACCCATCGCCAGCAGTATGAGCCAGCCATCCGTCTGGCGGCCCGCAAGTATCATCTGGATACTGCCCTGCTGCATGCGGTAGTGCGGGCTGAATCGGCGTATAACCCCTCCGCCCTCTCACCCAAAGGAGCGATCGGGTTGATGCAACTGATGCCGGATACCGCCGCCCGTTACCGGGTTAACGATCCCTACAATCCCGTGCAGAACATTGAGGGTGGAGCCCATTATCTCAGCGACCTGATCAGCCTGTTTGGTTCGGACGTCCGCCTGGCTGTGGCCGCCTATAATGCCGGTGAAAACAACGTCATCAAATACGGTAACCGCATTCCTCCCTTCGCCGAGACCCGCGACTATGTCAACCGGGTTTTGCAGTATTATCAGCAACTCAACTGAATCCGCATGTCTACACTCATCGGTATTATCTCCGGCATTGCCCTGCTGGTTGGTTCCATTGCCCTGATGGGCGGTGGGTATGACATCTTTCTGGACAAGGCAGCCCTCATGATCGTACTGGGTGGAACCCTGGCCGCCACGCTCATCAGTTTTCCCCTGTCACTGGTACTGGGAATTGCCCGGATTTCAGTACGTTTGTTCAAAAATAATCATGAAGTCAGTCTGGAACGCAGTCTGGAGCGGTTGCTGCAATTATCCTTCAAGGCTGCACAAAGCTCGATTTATGCCCTTGAACAAGAGGCTGACGCCGAAGCCAACCCCCATATCCGGGCCGGTTTGAACCTGCTGGTCAGGGATAGCCCGGCGGCGCGGATTTCACGCTTTTACGCCATGGAAATCGAAGGTATCCGGGGACGACATCAGCAGGGGATTCGATTATTCAATGTCATGTCAAAAGTGGCTCCCTCATTTGGTCTGGTGGGAACCCTGCTTGGCCTCATCAACATGCTGAAGGGCATGGGAGGTGAGATTTCTCCGGAAACCCTGGGGCCCAGCATGGCCGTCGCCATGGTAACCACCCTGTACGGAGCCCTGCTGGCTTTTTTGCTGTTTTTACCGGCCTCGGAAAAACTGCGCAGCAGTTCAGCCGATGAAATCAGCCAGATTCACCTGATCCGGGATGGTATTCTGATGATAAAGGAAGGGTATACCCCGCGGGAAATGGAACAACTGCTGCTGACGCACCTGTCCAGAGGAAAACGTCGCTCTTATATTGACAAACTGATGCTGGAGACCGGCGGCCCGGGTTGAAGCAGGTACCAGACCGTGTAGGTGCCGTGTGACTGCCTCAACCCCTGCCAGGGATCGACCAGATAAACAACGAGATCAACCATGAAAAATCTTCCAATCGGTATTAATAGCCTGAGTGTTGTGCGTGACAACAACTGCATCTATGTCGATAAGACCGCACTGGCCTGGCAACTGATCCAGATTCCGGGACGGTATTTTTTATCCCGTCCGCGCCGATTTGGCAAAAGCCTGTTCCTCGATACCCTCAAGGAAATTTTTGAGGGGAATCAACGGCTGTTTGAGGGGCTCTACATTCACGATCACTGGGACTGGAATCACCACTTTCCGGTTATTGTGATTGATTTTGCTGCGGGCGTACTCGACAGCCGCCAGACCCTGGATGAAAAAATCCATGACATTCTCTCCGTCAATCTGGAACGTCTGGGCCTGGTATCCGACAAGAACAGTGTCAGCAGCGTTTTCGCTGACCTGATTGCCGGGGCAGTTCGTAAATACGGCCAGAAAGCCGTTGTACTGGTGGACGAATACGACAAACCCATTCTGGACAACATTGAAAAACCGGAGATCGCCGCCGAGATGCGGGAAGGCCTTAAAAACCTGTATTCAGTGCTCAAGGCCCAGGATGTCAATCTTCAGTTTGTGTTCATGACCGGGGTCAGCAAGTTTTCCAAGGTGAGTTTATTCAGCGGGATTAACCAGTTGAGTGATATCACGATTGATGCCCGCTATTCCTCGCTGTGTGGCTATACCGAACAGGACCTTGACACCTGTTTTGCTGAACACCTGGCCGGTGTCGACCGTGAAGCGGTTCGTCATTGGTATAACGGCTATAACTGGACGGGCCCAGCCAAGGTCTATAACCCGTATGACATTCTGCTATTCATCGACAAGAATCATGGCTTTCGCAATTACTGGTTCGAAACCGGCAGCCCCAGTTTTCTCATCAAGCTGTTTCGCAAAAACCGCTATTTTTTGCCTGATCTGGAAAATCTGGAAGTTTCCGAGGAAATTCTGGATTCATTCGAGGTGGAGCGCATCAATCCGGTGACTTTATTATTCCAGGCTGGCTACCTGACCATCGAGCAAGCCTTCACCCGACACGGGCGTTACCGGTTTGCGCTTCGGTTGCCCAATTTCGAGGTA
>SXGT01101325.1_pt1 | contig 11588 bp, 6 predicted proteins | sample 3176221 | NCBI WGS metagenome assembly SXGT01 (sample SAMN11356862, study PRJNA531348) | freshwater metagenome | isolation source: freshwater sample F1-120 | place: China: Fuxian Lake, Yuxi | collected 2017-12-25
CAGGGCGGGTGGCTGGGTCTTGGAGGTCGATATTCAGAAGTTCTTCGACACCCTCGACCACGCACATCTGCGGGACATTCTTCACCGCAGGGTACGCGATGGGGTGCTGCTGCGTCTCATCGGCAAGTGGTTGAACGCGGGTGTGCTCGAAGGCCTGGAGTTGTCCTGGCCGCAGGCAGGCACGCCCCAAGGCGGAGTCGTCTCGCCGCTTCTCGCGAACGTCTATCTGCACGAGGTGCTCGACGTGTGGTTCGAAGGGGAGGTGAAGCCTCGGCTTCACGGCCCTGCGACGCTCATCCGGTACGCTGACGATTTCATCATCGTCTTCTCGCGCGAGGACGACGCTCGTCGCGTCTTGTCCGTACTGCCGAAGCGATTCGGTAAGTACGGTTTGACGCTACACCCTACAAACCCGCATTTCTCACGGCCCACCGAAAGCGGAGGTGTTTTCCATGCCGTACAAGTCGGGCGGCAGTCCGAGCAAGGAAAGAATATGCCGGTGGAGATCTGTCACCCCTCGCATAACCCGGAACCTCCCATTGGCCGTTGTCACGGTGATGAGCTGAATTCTCTCGAAAATGCGCTGGAGAATGAGAGGGGTAGGCTTGTCGGTTACGGGCCCGTTGTGCCCTGGAATGACTTCTTTGTACTTTGCAAGGGCCTGCCGAATCTCACGTTGCAAAAGGCGCCTCCACGCACGTCCCCACCGACGGCCCCGTGACCTCGAACCACCCTTTCCCTCCGGTCGAAAACGACGGCGGCGGTGGAGGGAGGGAGAGACATGGTCCGACTTGCGTAAGAGCGAGCCTGCCCCTTCCATCAACCGGTGCAAAATAATCCTTCGAAGTGCCCCCAGCCGCGAGAAGTGCGGGGGCAAAGTGCATGTGTGGTCAGAAGTTGTCTGGCCGGCAGAAGCCCCTTCGGCCTCTACGATATGGCGGGGAACGTGTACGAGTGGACCGTCAGCGGCTACTCGTCCGATTACAGAGAACCTCGCGACAATGCAGCTCGAGTCTACCGCGGCGGCGGCTGGGGCAACGGCATTCCAACCTACGTCCGCGGTGCCGATCGCAACAGGTACACGCCCACGAGACGTGACGACGCTGTCGGGTTCCGCTGCGCCCGGTGACATTTGTCCAAGAAGCGCGGAGGGGCCGCGGCGGCTACCGCTGCTTGGAGAGGATCTCGCGGAGCTCCTGGCGAAATACGCGGGCGTCGCTCTGCCGCGCCGCCCTCTCCTTGGAGAGGGCCCTCATGAGGGTCGACTCCAGCGCCCTGTCGATATTGGGCAGGCGCTCCCGGATGGGCGTGGGCTCGGTCATCAGCTTCTTGACGAGGAGCTCGGTGAGCCCGCCCCCCTCGTGAGGGAAGGCCCCGGTGAGCGCCTCGTACAGGGTGACGGCGAGCGCGTAGATGTCGGTGCGCGCGTCGAGCGCCTCGCCCATGAGCTGCTCGGGCGAGCTGTACGAGGGCGAGCCGCAGACCGAGCCGCCCATCGTGAGGTCACGGCTGTCCGGGTCGGGATCGCAGAGCTTGGCGAAGCCGAAATCGCATACCTTCACGAGGTCGCAGGGCTTGCCGTCGTCGTCGTCGTGGGGGACAAGGACGATGTTGTCCGGCTTCACGTCCCGGTGAATGACCCCCTTGTCGTGGGCGAAGGCGAGCGCGCTGCAGGTCTGGATGCCTACGTCGAGCACCTGCCGCAGGGGCAGCGTACCGCTCGCCCGGATCAGCGCCTCGAGGCTCTTGCCCGCGAGCAGCTCCATGACGAAATAAAGGAGCCCCCCGGGCTCCTCACCGAAGTCGAGGACGCGGGCGATGTTCTGGTGTTCGAGCTTGCTCAGGGTGCGCGCCTCGATCTTGAAGCGCTTCACGAAGCGCGGGTCATCCTGGTTCTCCTGATGGAGCACCTTGACGGCGACGGGCCTCTTCAGATCCACGTGCTCCGCGCGGAACACCTCGCCGCTCAGGCCACGCCCGATCGAGCTCTCGATCGCGTATTTCCCGGCGAGCGTCCGGCCGACGAGGCCCGAGGAAGGGGGGCCGGACGATGGCGCGGCGGGGGAGGAACTCGAGGTGGCCGGGCCTGCCTTGATCCCCGAGCTCGGACGGTGAAAGAGCGTCGGCGCGTCGTCGTCGTCCTCCAGGGGGCCGTCGAGCATCGCGTAGAGATCGGGGGGGGGGAGGGGAGGGGCGCTCCTCGGCGCGGCGACGACGGCCTGAGGGAGAGGCGCTTGCCTGGGGGCGGGGCGGGGGACTGGCCTGGGAGCGGAGGGCCTCGCGGCCGCGAGGGGGGCGGGGCGCTGCGTCCTGGAGTCGAGCCTCTCCACGAGGGTGAAGAGCTCCGCCATCTGCCCGTGATCCAGGGGGCGCAAGCGGAGCGGCTGCCCCTCCGCGGTCGCCTGGCCCGAGGGGTCGGCCAGCACGCACACGAGCAGACCTCCGCTGAGCTCGATCTCCAGCACGTGCGTGCCCGGCTGCGTCGTCGGCCGGACCAGCCGCACGACGGCCTGCTCGAGGTGCATCGCGCGCTCCAGGAGGCGAGCGACGGATCGATCGTCCATGAGGCGCGCGCGGACACGCGGAAAGGTCATCGGACAATACTATTCGAGGTCCCGGGGTCCGGCGAGTTCCGTAACCGTACCTCGGCAGGATAGGCTCTCGGTCGCCTCGGGCGCTGGTGCTGCTCGATCCGCTCCCTCGCGGCATGCCCATCGTCCAGGTCGCGGCCCCGGTCGCCGAGAGGCGGCCCCGGGTGGGCTACTTGACCGAGGTGTAGAGCACGCGCTGGCCAAGGGCGCTGTCCACCTGCTCGCACCACCTCCGGAAGGCCGGATATTCGGCCGCAGCGATCCTGGATTTGCCGATCACGACCGTGGTCTTCACGCGGACCGTGGTCCCCGTCGTGTCGACCTCGACCTTGTAGGAGCCATAGGGGCTCTCCGCCTTGGAGGCGCGTGGGAGGCTGGTGATCTTGGCATTTGCAGGGAGGCGCACGGTCGTGTCGGTCTCGTCGGTCGCCAGGGCGAAGATCCGGATATCGCTCTTGCGCTGCGAGAGCGTGGCGTATTCGCGGACCATGCGCTCCCTGGGGCCCACCGAGACGCTCATGCTGTCGCCGTCCCGCTTGGCGAGCTGGGGCACCTTGCCCCTGGCCTTGATGGAGACGCTCTCCTCGATGTTCTGGAGATCGTTGGCAGTGACGCTGGCCAGCTCGAGCCCGGGGAACTCGCTGGCGAGGTCCTCCTGGACCCGCTTCTTCTGGGTGGAGGCCGAGTGGTAGCGCCCTCGCCAGCCGGCGGCGTGCACGCCGCTCACGTCGCCCTTCCAGTCGATCTGGGCGGAGCCGTCCGCGGCGATCTGCGCCTCGACCCTGCGGGCCGTGACGCTCTCGGAGGGAGGGGGCTCGGGCAGGTGCACCAGCCTGGGCTTGCCCTCGTTCACCTGGATGGCCAAAGCTCCCCGATCCATGGCCGGAAGCTCGCGGGAGCCGGTGAACTCGGCGGTGCCGTCCAGGTAGAGATCCATGGAGGGTACGTAGGCGATGGCGTGATCGAAGGGCGCCAGGCTGGCTGGCTCGGTCTCGAAATCGCCGCGCATCCCGGTGCGCAGGATGACGATCGTGGCCGGGATCCCGAGCTCCTTGAGCATGGTGACGATCAGCGTCGCCTTGTCCTTGCAGTCGCCGAACCCCCGCGAAAAAATCTGGGAGCAGCGGTAAGGCTTGAACCCGTGAATGCCGAACTCGAGGGCCACGTATCGGGTCTTCTGGACCACGTAATCGTAGACCGCCCTGACCTTGGCCCTGTCGTCGGTGAGGCCCTTCGTGATCTCGGCCACCCGGCGGCGGACCTCGTCGTCGGCGACGAACTGGTCCTTGACCAGGCCCCAGTACCATTTGCCCATATCTTCCCAGGAGCGGTAGGTCGACACGTGGATGTGGCCCAGGGTCTGCGAGAACGGCGGCTGGAGCGGCTCCGGATCCATGGGGGGCACGCCCCTGGCGACGAACCTGTAGACGCGCTTGTCGCCCTGCTCCTGCACGGTCTGGGTGAGGCCTGGCACGTTGGGTTTGTTGAAGAAGAAGGGGCGGCTCGCGGGCGTGATGAGCACGTACTCCGAGGAGGCGATGGGCTCCTGGCCCTGCATGTACACGACCTCCCCGAAGTAATCGGCGAAGGCGTTGCGGGGCGCCATGTCCTCGACGCGGTAGAGGAGCTCCACCACGTCCCCCGGAAAGAGCCTGGGGAAATGCACGTAGAAGACCCGCTGGCTGGTGTACATGGCGATGGAGGGGTTGTCCGCCGGGCCCTCGCCGGTCTCGGCGGCCTCGTCGACCTGGCCGTTCTTGCGGTAGATACGGGCGCCCCGGAGCTGCACCGTCTCCGAGTCGGCCTCGTAGCCGAAGGCGTACTCCCTGGCCTGGGCCGCGGCCGAGTCGGTGAGCGGCTGGAACACGATCTGGTGGTAGCGGCTGGCGAGCCCGGTGGGGAACACGGTGGTCACCTGGAGATCCACGAACGCCCGGCGGTTCCTGCCCATGGCCGGAGCGTCGCGCAGGGCGAGGAACTCCTTGGCGGGGTGGGTGTAGACCTCGTCGGGGCGCGGCTTCTCGGGCTCGGTGTGGGCCACGTACTCGCGCACGTCCTTGTCCTGGGGGCGTAGCTCGAGCACCTTGCGAAGGAGCTTGAGCTGCTCGTCGCTGTTGCCTCCGGCCGCGTAGACGTTGGCCAGGGCCCTCATCGTGTCGGTGTCCTCGGGCGCAAAATCCAGCGCCTTGCGGTAGGCGGCGATGGCCTTGGCGCGCTCGCCGAGGGCGAGGTGGGCCTTCGCGGCCTGGCCGAGGGCGCGGGTGCTGTCGGGGTTGGCCGCGACCATGCGCTCGATCCAGTGGGCCGCGGACCTCGGATCGCGCCTGGCCAGCGCCAGATCCAGCTTGCCCTGGGCGATCTGGGGATCGTCGAAGCGGAGGGCCGCGTAGCGATCCTCGAGCACCTCGGCCTGGCTGGTGTGATTCAGCTCCCCGAGGGCGAGGGCAGTGGCTCGCAGGAGCGCGACCGACTTGGGTCGACGGGCGAGGGCTCGCTCCAGGAGGGCGAGGGCGGTCTCCCTCAGGTTGGCCTCCCCGTAGAGCTCGACCCTGGCCAGCGTGGCCGGGATGTTGTCCGGATCGAGCGCGAGGACCCGATCGTAGTAGGGCATCGCGTCCCGCCAGTTGGCGCCGCCCCTGGCGTGGGCCGCCCTGGCCAGGAGCGCATCGATCTTCTCGGCCAGGGTGCCTCGCCTGGCCAGCTCGTCGGCCTTGTCGAGGAAGGCGGCCTCCTGGTTGCGGCCCTCGGTGAGATCGCTCGCCAGGATGAGGCGGGCCACGGTGGGGGCTTTTTCAGCGGCCTTCCTCGCCAGATCTCGGGCCTTGTGCTCCGATGGATCGTCGGACGAGGTCAGGCGAAGGTAGCGGGCATAGCCCTCCAGCACGGCCGGATCGTCGCTCTTGACGAGGCGCTCGAAGGCCTCGACAGGGCCCTCGAGCTTGCCGCCCTCTGGTCTCGCGGTTGGCTTGGTCTCGTCCTTCTTGAAGCGCTGGGCCGCGGCCTCGCTGGCCAGGGCGATGTCCGCCGACGCGACCAGGTTGGCGTCGGGCTCCCCGTCCGGGCCTGCCAGGCGCAGAGACAGGATGGCGCCGTCCTCGTCGCCGCAGGCCTTGACCGTGAGGCGATTGGCGCCCTCCCTGAGGACGACGCGCGCGGCGAAGCGGTCTGCGTCGAGGGACCGGTACTTGGTGTCCTCGGCGACGCGCTCCCCGTTCCAGAACACCTTGGCGGCCCCTGCGCTGCCCAGCCACAGCGAGATGGTGCGGCTCTTTTGCCCCTTGCGGGCGTCCTTGACGAAGGTGGTCGCATAACCGCAGGTCTTCTCGGAGGGGCGCACCAGCGCGCCCACGTCCAGCCACCCGTCGGACGCCACGTCGGGCACGGGGCGCCAGCGCACCGGGCGCTCCTTGCCGTCGTAGCTCCGCCCCAGGCTGAGCGCCTCCTTGAGATCCTCCTCGGGCCCGAAGGCCCGGCCAAAGCCGCCCTTCCCCTCGTTGTCGAAGGGCCCCACGACCAGCCACCTGTTCACGTAGCCCAGCCTGGCGATCCTGGCCCTCGCCCCGTCGAAATCGCCCCTTCTGCGCCTGGCGTAGGCCTCGAGCAGCCCTGCGTAGACGCGGACGGGGGGGGTGAGCTGGCGGTCCTCGGTGAGCTCGTGGAGCACCTCCTCGAGGTCCTGGGGATCGCCCTGATCGTACTCTTGCCACAGGGTGCGGACGGCGCCGTAGGCGAGCGGCCCCCTGGCGCTCCTGACGGCCTCTCTCAGTCGAGAGAGCTTGGAGAGGCGATCTCCGACGAAGCCCTGGGCGCCTCCTGGAAGGGCGAGGGCGCCGCACGTCACGAGGAGGGCGAGGGAGAGCCTTGCAGGAGGAGTCGGGCTGCGCACGCCCAACGTTCTCCGCCCAGTGGCGCCCACCCGTCAAGGAGACGCTCGGCCCCGATTCCTTTTCCTGCGCGCTCCTCGGTTGGTATAGGGGGGGGTTCATGCTTCGCGGCCTCATCAAGACGATCCGACCCCACCAGTGGGTGAAGAACCTCTTCGTGCTCGCGCCGATGTTCTTCCACAAGGACGTCTTCGTCACGATCCAGGGAAATGTCCCTGCGCTCAACCTGGCCGTCACGGGCAGGGCGCTCCTGGCGACCTTCGTCTTCTGCCTGCTGGCCGGGGCGGTCTACACCATCAACGACCTGGCCGACGTCGAGGCGGACCGCGTCCACCCCGTCAAGCGCCGCCGCCCCATCGCCAGCGGCGAGGTGCCCGAGCGGGTGGCCGCGGGCATGGCCGTGGCCTTGGTGGTCGTCTCGCTCGGCGCGGCGTTCCTGCTCGACTGGCGCTTCGCGCTGGTGGCCCTGGTCTACTTCGTGGAGAACCTGGCTTACACCTTCAAGCTGAAGAAGGTGGCCTTCCTGGACGTGGGGCTCATCTCGCTTGGCTTCGTCCTGCGGGTGCTGGCCGGCGGCTTCGCGACCCACACCCGGGTGTCGGGCTACATGATCGCCTGCACCGCGCTCCTCGCGCTCTTCCTCGGCTTCGGCAAGCGCCGCCACGAGCTCTCCGGGGTCAACGCGGCCAAGCAGCGCGCGGCCCTGGAGGCCTACACCCCGGCCTCCCTCAACATCGCCCTCGCGGTCACCGGGAGCGCCACCGCCGCCGTCTACGTGGCCTATACCCTCAACCCGGCGACCCGGGAGTTCTTCAACTCCGATTACCTCTGGCTGACCGCGCCCTTCACCGTCTTCGGTATCTTTCGTTTCCTGATGCTGGTCTCCGGGAAGGCGGGCCGGGGCCATAAGTCCGAGTCTCCCACCCAGGAGATGCTCCGGGACGTGCCCTTCGTGCTCAACCTGGTCATCTGGGTGATCGTGGTGGTGGCGATCGTCTACAGGCTCAGGCCAGGCTGAAGGCGCTGGCGGCGTCCTGCACGGGCTCCGTCGCTCAGAACACGAGGGCTTCCGAGCCCTTGCGCTCCGCCGGAGCCCGCCTGGGCGGCACCTCGTCCGGGTGCAGCTTGCGGTGGGCCTCCATCCTGGCGCCCTCGAGGGCGTCCCGGCTGGCGTGAGGCTGAGGCGACTCCTCTGTCCGCCGGAGGTAGGCGGGGAGATCGACGATCTCGAAGCCTGTGCGCTCGGGGCGGGCAGGATCCCAGCGGCGGCGGCGGAGGTGCTCGAGGACGCGCTTGAAGGTCGGCAGCGTCGCCGGGCGGATGTCGTGGAGGAGGACGATGCCCCCTCCCTTGAACTCGAGCTGGCGCTTGAGGCTCTCTGCCATGTGGGTCGGGTCGTCGTTCTTCATGTCGGCCACCTCGATACTCCAGAGCACGAGCTCCAGGCCCCGATCGTGGACGAAGGCGCGGGAGAAGGGGTCCAGCTTGCCGAAGGGCGGACGGAAGAAGAGCGGGCGCTTTCCCGTGATCTCCTCCAGGGCCGACGAGGTGTCGTCGATCTGGGCGAGGACCTCGCCGTGGTCGAGCGCAGGGAGGAAGCGATGATCTCTGGTGTGGTTCCCGATCAGGTGGCCCTGGGCCATCATGTCTCGCACGATCTGGCGATTTTGCTCGGCGCGCGGAGCCGCACCCAGGAGGTACTGCCCGACGACGAAGAAGGTCGCGTGGATCCTGTGCTGGGCGAGCACCCTCAAGATGGCCGGGGTGGTCTCCGGGAAGGGGCCGTCGTCGAAGGTGAAGGTGACGTAGCGGCGCCCGTCCCCTGGCCTGGGAGCGGGGCCCTCCGCGAGGAGCCAGGCGCGATCGATGCTGGTCTCGGGGTTGATGCGGGGAAAAGGGTATTTCCCTGGAAGATCGGGGGGGGCGGGGGGCCTGGCGAGGTCGTAGTTGGCGTCGGAGGTAGCCTCGGGGAAGCCTGATCCAGCGAGCCCCGGGGGGCGCGACGGAGCGCCGAGGGCGCTGCCCACCGCGAGCGCCAGGAGGAAGGCGAGGGGCAGGACGAGCCCTTGGCGCGCCCTCCTTGCCAGGCCCTCTGCTCTGCGCTCCACCATGCTCTGCGCGGAGCGTAGAGAGAGCGGCAGGCGCGGGCCAAATTCGCAGACTCAGGGGTAGAGGCCCGGCACGAGGCTGCGGCGGCCCCAGCCAAGGACCGGTCCTCCCCGGCGCTCCACGGCCCAGCGCGCGGCGAAGGCGTCGCGCACCACGAGCTCGGCCAGCTTGCCCCGGGGAGAGAAGCCCCACTCGGCCTCCTGCGAGACGTCGTCGGGATCGGCGTAGACGCGCCACACGAAGAAGCCCAAAAAGCCTGGCTCGTCGAGGAGCGGGGCGATGAGCGCGTGGTAGGCCAGCGCCTGGGCCGGCTCGTCGACCTTGACGCCCTTCATGGCGTCCGGCCACTCCCAGGGGCGCAGCGCAGGATCGGGGCGGGTCGTGTAGCCTATCTCGGTGAAGAGCACGGGCCTGCGCCAGGTGGCGACGAGCGCCCTCACGCGATCCCTCACGCGTACGCCCCCCTCCCGGAGCTCGGCGAGCGGCGCTCCTTCTCGCTCGGCGAGTGGGTAAAACGCGTTGATCCCTATGACGTCCAGATCGCCCAGGATGGCCGTGTCCTCGACGTCGTCCCAGTTGCCCGAGTAGGTGAGTGGACCCCTGTAGAGTGCACGAACCTCCTGGACCAGGGCCGAGAAGGCCGGCGCGTGTACGCCGGTGACCCAGGAGCGCAGCTCCACGCCCACGGAGAGCAGATCGGCCTGCCCCTCCTGGGCGACCCTGGCCCAGGTCTTCACGAAGTCGCCGTAGCTCGCGATCCAGCGCTTCCAGCCAGGCTCGCTCCGGGGATCGATCAGGGCGCGCCACTCGCCCGACTCGACCCAGAGGTGGGGCACGAGCATGACCTTCAGCCCCGCCGCGTGGGCCATACGGATGGAGGTCAGCACGGCGGCTCGGTTGTCCGGGAAGGGCGCCTCGAAGCGGAGATCCACGCCTCGCCCGGCCAGATCTCCCACCCGACCGAAGGGGGTGAGGGCGACCCAGGTGCCGCCCATGGCCCGGGTCTCGGCGAGGGTGCGGACATAGGCCGGGGAGCCATAGCCCTTGCCGGGGTGGTACGCGTTCTCGATGGGCCCTATCGTGATCCCCCGGACCGGAGAGATGGGGAGCGAGAGCTCGGGCTCGAGGGCGGCGGCCCCGGTCCTCGCGCCGCCCTCCAGGATCCTGGCCGCGCGGCCGACCGCGCCGTGCGACGCGACGAGGAGCGCTCCCGCGCACACCAGCCCTCGGAGCTTCCAGATCATGGCTCTCACCCGGAGACCAGCACGATCTGGGTGATCTCGGGGGGGGCTCCCACGCGGGAGGGGGGACCCGCCACTCCGAAGCCCCGGTTCACGTAAAGAGTGGAGCCCGAGCGCTCGTAGCGCCCCGCCACGTACTCCATGAAGAGGGATGCAGGGCGGAAGCCTGGGTTGATCTGGCCTCCGTGGGTGTGGCCGCTCAGCTGGAGCGCGACCCGACCCGCCGCCTTGCGGAAGTACACGGGCTGGTGGGCCAGCAGGATCCGGGGGATTTCCCCTGGCACCTGGGCGATGGCCCGGTCCAGGTCAGGCCCCCTGCTGCCCCAGCGGGGCCCCCAGAGATCGTCGACGCCAAGCAGCGCGAATCCCCCGCCGTCGCCCGCGCGGAGGTGGTGCCCCTGGTTACAGAGGAGCGGGATCCCCGCCCTGGCGAGCGCGTGGCGGACGGCCTCGGCTCCGGTCGTGTAGTCGTGGTTGCCGAGGATGGCGTAGAGCCCGTCCCTCGCCTGGAGCCGCCCGAAGGTGCGCGCGAAGAGCTCGGCGTAGCGAGCGTCGTGGTCGACCAGATCGCCCGTGGCGACGACGAGATCAGGGCGGAGCGAGCGGACGATCGCCAGGCCATTTTCGAGCTCACGCTCCTCCACGAAGGTCCCCGTGTGGACGTCCGAGATCTGGGCGATCACGTAGCCCTCGAGCTCCCTGGGGAGGCCCGGGATCTTCACCACCAGCTTGTCCAGCTGGAAGGCGTGACGACCCCGTACGACGCCCCAGCCGATGGCGCCGGTGGAGGAGCCGAGCAGCGCCACCCCCGCGACCCTCTCGAGCACCTGCCGGCGGGAGACGCGCGCGGCCTCTCGTTCCGAGGTCTCTTGCTCGATGGAGGCCGCCTGGCTCCTGGCCTCCGGAGCCCCCGACTCCGCGATCCGCTGCGCCCTCCTGTGCCCCAGGCTCCTGAGCAGGCCGTCGACCACCCGGCCGTAGAGCCAGAAGCCCGTCTTCATGATGCCGAGCGGGCTGCCGCTGCACATGACAAGCGCGACCTCGATCAGCGCGATCGCCGCCACGTCCTTGGCGAGGCCGATGCGCGAGAAGGCCAGGAACCGCAGGCCAGGCCCCACGCACGCGAGGAGCGCGGCGGCCAGGCGGGTGCGGCGCTTGTGGCGGAGGACGAAGGTGGAGTGATCCTCCAGCCACCTGGCGATGCTCAGGTGGCTCACGAGGCTGATCAGCAGAACCACCAGCGTCGAGAGCACGAGCCCGCGCATGTCAATCCAGCGTAGCGCTCACGACGCGCTCGATGCGGGCCAAGTCGAGGCTCTTCTCGATGGAGCCGAAGCCGCGGGCCCGGAGGAGCTCCGCCACCGGATCCGCCTGGCCATGGCCGACCTCCAGGGCCAGGACCCCGGAGCGCGCGAGGAACGCAGGGGCCTCCTCGATGATCCTCCTGTAGAAGGCGAGGCCGTCCGGGCCTCCATCGAGCGCCATCCTTGGCTCGAAATCGCGCACGTCGGCCATGAGATCCATGCACTCCGCGGTAGGGATGTAGGGCGGGTTGGCGACCACCAGCTCGAAGCGCGTCGGCGAGAAGGGGAGCCTGGCGACGGAGAGCGGCTGGAAGAGATCGCCCTCCAGGAACGCCACGTTGTAGGCGCCCAGGCGCTGGGCGTTGCCCCGGGCGACCGCGAGGGCGTCCGCCGAGAGATCGGTCGCGTAGACGTCGGCGGTGGGGCGCTGGCGAGCCAGGGTGATGGCGACGCAGCCCG
>SXGT01594681.1_pt1 | contig 11588 bp, 5 predicted proteins | sample 3176221 | NCBI WGS metagenome assembly SXGT01 (sample SAMN11356862, study PRJNA531348) | freshwater metagenome | isolation source: freshwater sample F1-120 | place: China: Fuxian Lake, Yuxi | collected 2017-12-25
GTGCGAGGCGTGCGAGGGGATGGGCCAGAAGGTCATCGAGATGCACTTCCTGCCCGACGTGTGGGTCGAGTGCGACACCTGCAAAGGCTCGCGGTACAACCCGGAAACGCTGCTCGTCCGCTATCACGGCAAGTCGGTTGCCGACGTGCTGAACATGCGCGTGAGTGAGGCGCTGGAGCTGTTCAACAACATCCCCAAGATCCGGCACGTTCTCCAGACGCTGGACGACGTCGGCCTCGGTTACATGGCGCTCGGCCAGCCCGCGCCCACGATGAGTGGCGGCGAGGCCCAGCGCGTGAAGCTCGCGGCGGAACTCGCGCGCCCCAGCACCGGCAAGACGCTCTACCTGCTCGACGAACCGACAACGGGGTTACACTTCGATGACATCCGCAAGCTGCTCGAAGTGCTGCACCGGCTGGTCGATCTCGGCAACACGGTCGTCACGGTCGAGCACAACCTCGACGTCATCAAGACGGCGGACGGGGTCATCGACATGGGGCCGGACGCCGGGTTCGCCGGCGGGCAGGTGGTCGCGCACGGCCCGCCGGAAGAAGTCGTGCGCCAGTTCGACGCCGGCGCGCCGACGCACACCGGGCGCATCCTCAAGGGCGTGCTTGCGGCCGGGCCGTACGCGGAGCGCGTCAAGTTCGACCCCGAAGCCGCGCTGCGGGCGCGCGCCGGCGACATGGACATCGCCGACGTCGGCAAGCACCAGCAGTTGCCCTGGGAGGCCGACGGCCCCAAGTGGCACACGAAGGACCGCGTCACGACGACCGGCAAGCCGATGAAGTGGGACGGCGAGCTGGTGCCGTTCGTGGTCGAGATGGTCGAAGGCCAGGGCACGTTCTCGGAGACGAACTGGAAGCACCGCAGTATCGTGGAGGTGCCGCTCGCGAAGAAGTCGGAGGGCTGGTTCCTGCACGCGATGACCGGGCACGAGGCCTACGCCAAGTTCGTGTTCCGCGTGCCGGGTCGCCCGTTCAAGCAGGAGACGCTGGAAGCGCAGCTCGCGCTGCGCCCGCTCTCGGACACGCCGGGGCTGGAGGGCTACTCGCGCGACAGCAACCGCGTCGAGGTCGGCAACTGGCCCGGTCAGCAGTACATCGTCGTCATCGCGCACAAGAAAGAGGAGATCGACACGCCGGCGTTCCGCGAGTTCGTCAAGCGCGCGGTCGAAGCGGTGCAGGGCAGCGCCGCGACCGCGGCCGGCGGCATCGAGGGGAACATGCCGTGGAAGAAGGACGGCGAGAAGTGGCACCTCGGCGATAAGGGCTTCCCGCCGGGGCAGGGCGCGAAGTGGGACCGCGCGCTGCTGCCGAAGTTCATCAAGCTGCTGCGCGACATCGACCCCACCCTTGAGTTCAGGTGGGACGTGCGCGACGCGATCACGGTGTACGCAAAGGGCGCGTCGCGGTTCTGGGCGCGGCTCAAGACGAAGGAGCGCGACGCGCTGGAGCTGTGGTTCACCGGCAAGCGCGGCACCGCGACCGGCGCGCGGTTCGAGGGCTTCGGCGAAACCCCGACCGTCGAGGGCGACCGCGCCGACGGCAGCGAGGTGCTGAAGCTGTGGCTCAAAACCGCCGACCACCTGAGCGCGGCCAAGCTCAAGCCGCTACTCGCGGAACACCTCAAGGCGTTCAAGAAGGCCTACAGCGGCACAGGCGAGAACTAAGCGGGCCGCCCGCCTTTACAACCAGCCGATGTCCAGATCGAGGTCGGTGCCGGGCACGAGGGCGAACACGGCCGAGTGGCCCTGCGCGTCGAAGTCGTAGTCGACGGCGTCGTTGGTACCCGCGTCCTGCGACGCGACGGTCCGGTTCGGCGGCACCATCACGCGCACCTGGTACTGGCCCGGCGGCAGGCCGGTGAACGAGTAGGTGCCGTTCATCGCGAACGTGCTGGTGATGAAGTTGCCGTTGCCGTCGTACAGGTACACCATGATCGGGGCCGTGTCGAGCGCGTCGCCCGGTTGCAGCCCGTCCTGGTTGGCGTCGAGGAAGATGCTGCCGCTGATCGACACCGGCGGCGCGGTGACGGTCACGATGACGGTCGCGTAGGCCAAGCGGCCGTGGCCGTCGTCGATCACGTACACGAACTGGTCGGTCCCGTACCACCCGGCCTGCGGGGTGTAGGTGATCGTGCCGTTGGTGTTCACCACCGTCGTTCCGTAAATCCCGTCCGACGCGCCGATCACGGTCAGCGGGTCGTAGTCCATGTCCATGTCGTTGGTCAGCACCGAAATGATTGCCGTGCCGTTCATCGTGGTGGTCGCGGTGTCGTTGGCCGCGAACGGCGGGTGGTCGGTGATCGTGAGGTTCACCGTGGTCGGGGTGCCGGGGCCGTCGGCGTCGGTGGGGCGGTAGGTGAACGAGTCGGTGCCGACGAACCCGGCGTTGGGGATGTAGCGGAACGAGCCGTCGGAGCCGAGTTGCAGCGTGCCGTTCATCGGGCCGGACGCGAGCACCGCGGTCAGCGTGCCGCTGTTGGGGTTGGTGTCGTTGGCGAGCACGCCGGCCGCGGCCTCGACGTACACCTCGTATTCGGCCGTGTAGCTGTCGCTCGTGCCGACCGGGGCGGGCGTGTTGGCGACCGTCACGGTCACGGTGCCGGTGTCGGTGCCGCCGTACCCGTCGCTGGCGGTGTAAACGAACGTGTCGGTGCCGGCGAAGTCGGTGTACGGCGTGTAGGTGAAGGTGCCGTCGGACATCAGCATGACGTAGCCGTGCGCCGGGAAGGCGCTGACGGCGAACGTGAGGGCGTCGCCGTCGCGTCGGTGTCGTTGGTGCGAACGGTGCCGGCGGTCGCGGTGTTCTTGTGCGCGAGCACGGTGTCGTCGACGACAATCGGCGCGGCGTTGTCGTAAAACCCGGCGTCGATGTCCGTGAGGTCGGAGTACACCTGAACGGTGACGCGCCCGGTGGTGGGGTGGGCGTCGCTGTCGCCGCCGCCCGGCGCGAACCGCTCGCCGGTGGGCCGCACGAACTCGACAACGTAGGTGCCGGCGGTCAGGTTGGGGAACTCGTACGCGCCGTTGGCGTCGGTGGTCGTGGTGGCGATCTGCATCATGCCGAACGAGTCGAGCAACCGCACCACAACGCCCGCGCGCCCGCCCTCGACAGCCGGCTCGAACACACCTGCAATCGCGCCGTTATCGTCCCACGCCTTGCCACCCACCTTGCCCTTTCGCTCGTTGATGACCGCGTTGGGCGACTGGAACCAGAACCGCCCACCGGTCCAACCGGTCGGCGGCTCGATGGGTGCGCCCGGCTCGCCGGCCTTCAGGAAATATTCGCCATCGGTGTTGGTATAGGCGAGGAAGGGGACGATCGAGTTAGCGGGGATCGCGTCGCCGGCGACCAAATAGCCCTGGACGCGCCGGATGCTATTGGCGTTCGCGTTGGTGGTGCGGAACACGCCACCTACGCCGATGCGGTCGTAGCGGGGTTGGCCGTTGACTAACCCCGCGCCGGCGACATCAATTCCAATGTGCCCGTTGTACATGTGGAAATCGTGTGCCACGTGAATAGTACCAACCGCGAACGCCCCACCTGGATTGATGAGTGGTACAGTGAGCGCATAGTTGGGCTGGAGCGGGTCGCGGCCCATAACGAGGCTACCGTTGATGGTGCCGGTCCCGATCAGCACACCGTCGCGAATGCCCAGGAAACTCGTCGTAATGGTGCTGCCGTTAAGCAGATTGAACGTGCCGCCGTTCTGCTCGGCACCAGCGATAGCGAGTGTGCCGCCTACGAGCTCGGTTGTTCCGGTAGTTGTGTAGCTGGCGAAAATAGTGGCCGTTCCCGTTGAGCCGAGGCTCACCTTCCCTTGATTCGTGATCTGGAGGTCGTTCACCGTGGAGGCGGACCCCCAAGTGTTTCCTGTAGCTGTAATCCAAAATTGGCCTGCGGGCTTGATCGTAATCTGCGACTTGTTCTCTGGGTGCGAAAGAACGGACACACTCGTAGCACCCCAGTGGAGGATACCCGATACATCCAGTGTCACGTTCCTCATACCCATCGACGCCCCAAAGATTGGGTCCGTACCCACAGACATCATGGCGGGGCCGATCGCTTGGACGACGTTAACCTTCACGTCAGCAAGATTACCATGATCCCACAAGAATTTCTTGAGGACGGTCAACTCCCCTCGAGTCACCACACCCTGATCGTCCGTGTAGCCCGTGATGCTACCCGGTCCGCGCATCTTCAACTCATGGGCGACAGTCAGGAACCACTTCAACTGGATAGTACCGGCATACTCCGACTGCATCTCGACCGATCGTACGAATGGATCATTGTCAACAATGCATTTCTTGTTGTTGGCAGCCCCGGCGGTAAAGAACACGTTATCGTTCTCACCCGGCGCTCGGTTGCTCCGAGTCCAGATTCCGGTCGTGGCGTTTTCCTCGTACCAGTTGGAATAGGTGAGAGACAGTAGCGGAGTGACTGGCTCCTGCCACGTCTTCGACCATTCGTAACCGTTGATGGGTTGCCATCGGAACAGGGCAGGAGTGCAGCGGTCTTCAAGTTGTTCGAGAGTGCGCAGAATAGGTCTACACTTCGCTGCTGACGCGCCGATTGAGCGAGAACCGAACCACTTCATGAACATGGCGAATCCTCTTGTCTAGATTTGACCGAGGTTCAAGGATGTTGTTTCTGTGCGGTATCACTTCGTGCGCTGCCAGACAGACCTTTGTCGCTGTTCTGTGGGGCCTGCGAGCGTGACCAGTTCGTCTTCTGTGAGCGATTCAATATCTACGTCCCAGGTTTTGCTCGGCTCCTCAGCGGATTTATCGGACGTGATGCGGATCGTCTGCCTTATCAGCTGATAGGTTCCTGCTTTCTTCTGGGGGCGTTCATGGATCCCTACAGTCTGAGCCAAGAACGTTCCATCACTCTGGTATTCACCTGTAATGGAAGCCAGTGGAGACATCACTCGGTCGCCCTGCTTGACAAGCCACCATTTCCCAACGAGTAACTCAGCGGTTGTCTTCTTCGCTCGCGGCATCGGTGCTTCGGGCAACCCCGCAGCCTTCGGTTTTTCGTCAGCAACGGTGTCGGGCGCGGCCGGTTGTTCGGTCGGGTGCGTGCAACCACCAGCGGCGCTGAACGCGAGGAGGGCGGCGAACAGGGTGCATCGCGTCTTCATGGCGTCTCTCGGATCGGGCGAACGACCTCGGATCGGCTGGGCACTCGGTCGAACGAAATGAATCTGACTAGACATTAATCGCGCGCGCCGCCCGCTGTCAAGAGGCGCGCGGTGCTCTTTTGCAAGAAATGCGGACGGGAGTTTGTGCAAGGTGTCGCATGGTCGAAGCTCGCGCCGCGGGCGTGCGGCGCGGCCCGACACTTGTGAGTTACGGCACGGTCTTGAACTCGAGCTTGTTGAGGAACAGCATCCGGCGGTCGCCGCGGTCGAAGTAGTCTTCCAGCAGCACTTCCAGGCTCGGGGCGATGTCCTTCGCCTTGAACCAGCCCGGCGGCACCGTGCCGTTGATCTGCACTTTCACCGGCTTCGACCAGTCGATCATTTCCGTGCTCAGCCAGATGGTGACGTGCTTCACGCCCTTCTGATCGATGGACACCACGTTGTTGCCGCGGATGTCGCCCTGGATGGTCGCGGGCACCGGCGCGCCGCCGGACTTGCCCACCACGATGTCGTCGGCCTGCATCCAGTAGAACCGGTTGTCGGTGGCGCGCAGCATGTGCCAGGGTTTGCGGAACGTGCCCAGGGCCAGTGTCGCGGTGCCGGTCACGCGGGTCTTGCGGCCCATCCAGTCGAAGATCACCGGGGCCTCGGCCGCGTACCACTCGACCGCGCGCCCGCGGTACACCGACCAGATGGCCGGGAACCCGTAGGGCATCCACTTCTCGTAGATGTGGCGCAGGTTCGCCATCCCCACCCCGGTCTGGTCGCCGGTGATGACGAAGAACGGCAGCTTCTGGGTGTTGGCGTAGTAGTGGTCGAAGAACCCGACGTACTTGGGGATCGGGCCGACCGGGACCACGCCGGCGAACAGGTCCGGGTGCGACGCGCCCACGTCCATCGCCATGTTCGCCCCGTCGCCGACGCCCATCAGGAACACCTTGTCGTTGTCCACGGTGAACCGGCGCACCGCGTCGCGCAGGGCCGCGGTCACGAACACGTGGTCCTCGCCCTTGTACTCCCAGCCGGTTTTGGTGAACCGCCCGGCCCACTGCGGGGCGATCACGATGTACCCGTTCTTGTCGGCCTCGGCGATGATCGGGTTTAGGATGTCCTCGGCGTTGATGCCGGGGTGCGTGAGCACGATCAGCACCGGGTACGGCCGGCCGTGGTGGTACTCCGGCGGCAGTTTGACGAGGTACTCGACCCCTTCGGGGTGGCCGCTCACGGGCAGCGACTTGCGCTTGTAAATGCCGGTCTCGGTGACCTTGCCCAGCGCGACCTGGGTGCCGGTGCGGTTGTTCAGGTCTTCGGCCGCGGCCGGCGGCAGCAGCGAGATCATCTGGGCCAGCTCGTCGATGGCGAGGATGGGCGTGCGCTTGAACCGGTTGAGCAGGGCGGTGCGCTCGTTCTTGGTCTCGCCGCGCTGGTACGCGAGCACCAGCTCGCGCGCGTTCCACAGGATGAGCGCCTCTTCGGGGTTGGGCCGCGCGCCGTTCTTCCCCTTAGCCCAGCCGCTCACGGCGGTCGCCAGCAGCTCTTCCGGCTTCTTGGTCGGCACCTTCCCCGCGGCCCGCTCGCGCTCGACCTGCGCCGCGAGGGTGATGAACGTCTCGACGCGGATGGCCGAATCCGGGTGCAGCTCGGCGTACACCTGCTCGCCCGCGGCGGCCAGATCGAGGATCAGGCCGGGCACGTTCTTCGGCGGCTGCCAGGTGCTGACGGCCAACCCGCCGCCCAGCGCGGTGAGCGCGTTCACCTTGCGCATCCCGGCGATGTCGTCGATGATGTTGCGGAGCAGTCGGCGGGCGTCGTCGTACCGCTCCTGCGCGGTCTTCAGGTCCGCGGACACCTTCGCGACGCGCGCGACCTCCTTCGCGCCCGCGGTCTTCTCGGGGAACTGCGCGATCAGTTCGGCCGCGTACTTGTAGCGCCCGGCGCGGAGCGCCAGTTCCGATTCGCGGGCGAACAGTTCGGCGGTCGCGTCGTCGATGTTCTTCAGCAGCTTGTCGTGCTGGTCCTTCGCGTCCTTCGTCATCTCGCCGGTGAACTCACGCTTGAGCCGGTCCAGTTCGTCTTTCGCGTGTTGCAGCCAGCCGGCGTCGAGCAAGAACTGCGCGAGCATGACCCGCTTGAGCGGGTCGCACTTGCCGTCCGGCTCGGCCAGTTGCGGGTGACTCATCAGCAGCCGGCGCACCAGCTTCGGGTCCCACTCGGCCGTGCGGTAGGTCTGGTTCCACCGGTGCGACGCGGAGCGGATCAGGAGGTACCACGGGTCCATGTACACGATCTGCTGGTCGATCACTTCCGGGGCCGCGCCGACCACCTTCACGCTGATCTTGCGGTACCAGCGCTTCGGGTCCCAGTCGTCGATGGTCGTTTCGCCCGGACCGGGCAGCGGCTTGAACGACTTGAACCCGGGGATCGTGGTCGTGTACGCCTTGTACTCGGGCCGAATCTTGACGTCCGGCGCGATCGCGCCGAGCTGCTTCGCGTGGGTGCTGAAGATGGTGACCTTCGGTCCCTCGTTGATCATGTCGAACCCGTTGGCCTTGATGATCGGGATCGACCGGCCGCTGGCCTTGTCGACGATGACCTCGACTTCCTTGTGAACGTTCCCCTGGATCACGAACCCGTCTTTGAGGATGACCACCTCGGCCGCGGACGTGGCGACGGCACAGCCGGCGAACAGGGCGAGGGCAAGGGCCGCGCGTGTTGTGCGTGCGCTCATCGAATGGCTCCGGGTTCGGGCGGCGAACAGTTCATTGTTCCGTGTCGGGCGGTGCGGAGCAAGCGCGAGTCGGTTCGCGAGTTTGTTCCGCCCACTTGGCGCGGCGGGCCGCTATACTGCTTCATAACCGCTTTTCGTGCCCGCCGTTGGTCGGAGTTCTGGGAATGCCCATCCGGTTCCGATGTTCGTACTGCAACCGCCTGCTGGGTATCGCGACCCGCAAGGCCGGCACGCAGACGACGTGCCCGCACTGCGGGTACTCGATCACCGTGCCCGTGCCGACCGAGGACGACTCGAAGACGGAGCGCCTGAGCTTCGACGACGTGGAAGCGATGCTCGGGCGCGAGGTGACGGAGATCGGCGATCCCGCGAGCGCCAGCGCGCGCCCGGTGGCCTCCGCTCCGGTCGCACCCCCACCGGCCGAAAAGCCCCGATCCGAGCCGAAGTCCGCTGCCGCGGCGCTGCCGGTTCCCAGACCGCGCCCGGCCCCACCGCCGCTGCCGAAGCCCGCACCGAAGCCGATTGATCCCGACGATCCGCCGCTGTTCGAGGCCGACGTGGACGAGTTGTTGGGTGCGAAGGCCGCGCCCGAGGAGGAGGCCCGCGCCCGCCCGCCGGTCGTGTCCGGCATGGACGCGCTGAGCCTGGGCGACCCGCCGCGGCAGGTCACGATGAGCGCGCAGAAGGCGACGCTGCTGATGGTCGCGGTGGTCGTGCTGCTGGCGCTGGCATTTGCTGCCGGGATGTTCCTCGCACCGAAATGAGCCGCCGGCAGCTCCGCGGGCGAATCACTTTACCTTCCGAATCCGGTGGCTGTTCGTGTCGCCGATGTAGAGCGCGCCGTCCGGCCCGACGGCGACCCCGTGCGGGCGGCCGAGCGTGGCCGCGGTCGCGGGGCCGCCGTCGCCGAGGCCGGGCGTTTTGGTGCGCCCTTTACCCGCGACCGTGGTGACGATTCCGGTCTTGGCGTCGATCCGGCGGATCGCCTCGTTCTCCGTATCCACGACGTACACGTTGCCGTCCTTGTCGATGTCGATCTCCTTCGGGCCGTCGAAGGTTGCGTCGAGCGCTTTCGCCCCGTCGCCGGTAAAGCCCTTCTTGCCGGTGCCCGCGAACCGCTCGATGGTGCCCTTCGCGACATCGACGCGGCGCACGCAGTGGCCGTTGCGCTCGACGACGTAGAGCTTGCCGTCCGGTCCCATCGCGACCGCGCGTGGGCCGAGCGTCTGAGCGTCCTTCAGCGGCCCGCCGTCGCCGGTGTTCGCGCCCTTCCCGTTGCCGAGCAGCGTGTCGATCTTCCCACTCTTCAGATCGACGACGCGGACGCGGTGCCCGGCGACGTCGGCGATGTACAGCTTACCTTTCCTGTCGAGGCAGATGCCGTTGGGTTCGACGAGCAGGGCCGCGTTCGCCGCGCCGCCGTCGCCCGCGAAGCCGGACTTCCCACCGGTGCCCGCGACCGTCGAAATGATCGCGGTCTTGGCGTCCACCCGCCGAACGCAGTAGTTCAGCCGGTCCACAATGTACAGGTTGCCGTCAGCGTCGGGTTCGATGCCGTAGGGTTCGTTCAGGCTGGCATCGGTGCCCTTGCCGCCGTCGCCGGCGAACGCCTTCTTCCCGTTGCCCGCGACCGTGGTGACGGTGCCGGTTGTGGCGTCGACCTTGCGCACGCGATGGTTGTTGGTGTCGGAGAAGTACAGGTTCCCCTTCGAGTCGAACGCCACATCGAAGGGCTGATCCAGTTCGGCCCTCGTCGCCGGCCCGCCGTCGCCGGCGAAGCCCTTCTTACCCGTGCCGACGGGCGAGGTGATCGTCGGCGCGGGGTCAGCGCCGAGGGCTGTGAGCAACAGGACGATGAGGAGCATGCGCCACCACCTCGTTTAGCGGTGTCGCCAGAGGCGACACAACACAGGCTACTCGAATCGAATCACCAGGTCGCCGCCTTCGACCTGCACGCCGGGGCGGGCGAGCACTTCGGCCACCTTGCCGGCGCGGTCGGCGTGGAGCGTCGTTTCCATCTTCATCGCTTCGAGCGTCAGGAGCTTTTGACCGGCGGCGATCTCGTCGCCCACGGCGACGGCGACGGCGACCACCGCGCCCGGCATCGGGGCCGCGACGTGCTTCGCGTTGCCCGGTTCGGCCTTCGCCCGCGCCTTCACCGCGCCCGCGCCGAGGGTCTTGTCCGCGACCAGCACCTCGCGCGGCTGGCCGTTCAGCTCGAAGTACACGACCCGCCGGCCGTCCGGTTGCGGGTCGCCCACGGTCAGGAACTTGATGATGAGCGTCTTGCCCGCCTCGATGTCGAGGCTCACCTCTTCGCCCTTCGTCATGCCGAAGAAGAACGCCCGCGTCGGCAGTACGCTCAGGTCGGAGTACTTGGCCTCGTGCTCCGCGTACTCGGCGAACACCTTCGGGTACAGCAGGTACGAGATCACGTCGGTGTCGGTCGGCGGGCGGCGCAGCTTGCCTTCGAGTTCCTTGCGCGCCTTGTCCAGATCGGCCGGCGGCAGGGTCGCGCCGGGGCGGTCGGTGAGCGGCTTGCGCCCGCGCAGGATGCGCGTTTGCAGCGCCGCGGGGAACCCGCCCGGCGGCTGGCCGAGTTTGCCCTCGAAGAACTCCACCACCGATTCCGGGAACGCGATCTCCTTCTTCGGGTCGCGCACCATCTCCGGCGTCAAGTTGTTCGCGAGCATGAACAGCGTCATGTCGCCGACGACCTTTGAGGTCGGCGTCACCTTTACGATGTCGCCGAACATCTGGTTGACGGCGGCGTACATTCGGCCGACTTCCGGCCACCGGTCGCCGACGCCGAGCGATTGGGCCTGCTGATAGAGGTTCGCGTACTGGCCGCCGGGCATCTCGTGCAGGTACACCTCCGCGGAACTGGCGAGCTGGCCGGTCTCGAACGGCGCGTACTGCTTGCGCACGCCCTCCCAATAGTTCGCGGTCTGCTGGAGCGCGTCGAAGTTCAGCCCGGTGTCGCGGGGCGTGAACCGCGTCGTCTCGACCAGCGCGTTGAGGCTCGGCTGCGACGTGACGCCGGCCATCGGCGCGAACGCGCAATCGACGACGTTCACGCCCTCTTCCGCGGCCATCATGTACGAGGCCAGTTGCCCGCCGGCGCTGTCGTGGGTGTGGAAGTGGATCGGCACGCCGACCGCTTCGCGTAGCGCTTTTACCAGCTTCTTCGCCGCGTAGGGCTTGAGCAGCCCGGCCATGTCCTTGATCGCGAGGAAGTGCGTGCCGCGCTTCACCAGTTCCTTCGCCAGGTTCACGAAGTAGTTGAGGGTGTACTTGTCGCGCTTCGGGTCGAGGATGTCGCCCGTGTAGCAGATCGCGGCCTCGCAAATGGCGCTCGTCTTGAGCACCGCGTTGATGCCGAGTTCGATGTTCGGTAGCCAGTTGTTGGCGTCGAAGATGCGGAAGATGTCCAGGCCCGCTTCGGCGGACAGGCGCACGAACTCGTACACCACGTTGTCGGGGTAGTTCGTGTAGCCGACCGCGCTCGCGGCCCGCACGAGCATCTGGAACAGGATGTTCGGCACCTTTTCGCGGAGCCGGGCGAGGCGCTCCCACGGCGACTCTTTCAGGAACCGCATCGCGGTGTCGAACGTGGCCCCGCCCCACATCTCCATCGAGAACAGGTCGGCGTGCTCGCGCGCGTAGCGGTCGGCAATCGCCAGCATGTCGAACGTGCGCATGCGCGTGGCGA
>SXGT01820262.1_pt1 | contig 11588 bp, 9 predicted proteins | sample 3176221 | NCBI WGS metagenome assembly SXGT01 (sample SAMN11356862, study PRJNA531348) | freshwater metagenome | isolation source: freshwater sample F1-120 | place: China: Fuxian Lake, Yuxi | collected 2017-12-25
ATCGCCGATGTTCACGTTGTAGTCGCCGCCGTCGACCCAGAACTCAAAGGTCGTGGCCAAGCGAGTTTCATCGTGCCACCAAAAACAAAAGGTCTCAGTCTGTACCGAGCGAACGACAGACGATGTTGTTCTCCGCAACGATGCCGCACGAAATCGTGTCGATCGCGAGCAAATACATGAAGCTTCCTGTGCGCATCGAAATCGCGCGTGCGGGCACCGCTTCTGAACTTGTCACACAAGAACTTTTCGTCGTGCGCAAAGAAGAAAAAAATCGGTTGCTTGAAAAAATGCTCGGTGAACATCCTGGCTCATGCCTCGTATTCTCGCGCACCAAATTCGGCGCGCGAAAAATCGCCCGCGGCGTGCGCGCGATGAGTGTCACCGCCGCAGAGATCCACTCTGACCGTTCACTCGCGCAGCGACGTGAAGCGCTCGACGGATTCAAGTCAGGAAAATATCGCGTGCTCGTTGCGACTGATATCGCCGCGCGAGGCATCGACGTCACAGGTATCGCCGCAGTGATCAACTACGACGTGCCGGAAAATCCGGATGACTACGTGCACCGCATCGGTCGTACTGGCCGCGCGGGTCACAAAGGTCACGCGATCACGTTCGCGACGCCCGATCAGGGCGACGAAGTACGCGCGATCGAACGGGTGACGCGCATCATGCTCCCGATTTCAAAACTCCCCCAGGATCTTCCGCCGGATCGGTATGTGCCGCGCGAAGTGGGTGGCGATCGCGACGAACGTCGCCCGTATGGACGGAGCTCGCAAGGTGGACGCGACTCCCGCGGCGGTGGTCGCCCGTCATCCTACGGCAGCCGTCCGCAATCGCACGGTGGCTCAGTGCGACCACAGCACAGCGCGCCACGACCGAGTACGAGCTCGCACTCCACCCCGCGCCCTCCGCAACGAAGCACGACACCGACTCCGCGACGCGACGAAGGGAGTTCCAATGCAGAACCGACAAAATTCTTCGGCCCGTATGCGGATGATTCACTCCGACCACCGAAACCTCGCATGCCGCGGCAGCATCGCGGTCGGAGGAATTAAGAAATCCTCCCCCCACCCCCTCCTTGGCTAAAGCCAAGGAGGGGGAGTTTTATTTTCAAAGCATAACTCCCCCTCCTCGCCCCGCGAGGAGTGGGTGGGGGGAGGAGTAAAAATTTGCCCCAAACTCCCCCGCTTGATATGGTCTTCAAAACCTGTTCCTTCTGGAGGCACTCATGTACAACAGTCCACCCTCAATAACGACGAGGGCAAAAATCACTCTCGCCATCTTCTACGCCGCGATACTTCTCACATGCGTGTACGCTGCCTACGCCGCCTTCATAAAACCACGAGCAGCCGCGGCACAGATCCCGCAACAGCCCGTCGTGCAGCAGCTCCTTCTCCCCGCCGGACAGAAACTCAAAACCGTGAACTGGCATTGCGCAGCTGTCGGCATCTGCGAGCCGTGGACCCTCACGAAGCCGCGAAAGTCCGACGAGCGTCCCGAAAACTACGTCTACCAAAACGCCGACGGCAGCCGCAAGTACATCATCAAGGAGCAGTAGTAACCATGTGGAAAGGAAACGGAGCGTTTCTCATTCCTCTCGGATTCGCCCTCCTCCTCGTCGCAGCAACGCTCGTCGGCACCTCTCTCCGCTCCTGCCTCAGCGTCCACGCGATATAACACTTCTGGTTCCCGGACGACGGTCGCACTGCGACCGACGGTCCGGGATGACACGCAGAGAAGAATTGCGTGTCATTTTTATTCTTTGGACTTTTTTTCCGCCTCCATAGCATCGTTCAAACTCACTGGTGGCAACTTCATAACCTTCTTTGGATCAATATGCTCTTGTTCATCAACAATCTCTGGAAGATGTTCCGTTGACAGATCAAACGAAATAATTTCTTTCAATTTCCGGTGCGCTGGACTGATTCCCTCAATAATATGAAACAGTGTTGTCAAATCCTCATCTGACGCATATGCATCAATCATGAAATGTTCATTGTCAAGTATTTCCGGGTATCTCGCTGCCGTCACTCCATACACATTCCATGGTAACATCACCTTCCCCTTTGTTTTGCTGAGCATAGAGTAGGTGGCAGGCTCCAAAACCCACCCAACAGGAACATCTCTCGGCATGATCACTATTTTATTCGCCGGCATATAGTGAATCACTTCAGATATTGCAGCAACATTGCTCATGCGAATCGCGCGCAAATCGATTACCTTCACGGTTTTTGGAGAAAGAAGTGCACGAAGATCTCTTGGATGGATATCTCGGGGTTCTTTCAGATTAAGACTATCTTCAATTCTCACCATCATCGGTCCTGGTTTCGCGCGGTCTTCCTGCCCAAGAGCTTCATATTCTTCTAAAAAATTTTCCGCCAAACGACCGTCAGCCTTCATCTGCACACCGATCCCTTGCGTAGAATTTTGCAGTGCCTGCCGTACCGCTTCAGGCGACCACTTTTCCATACTTCCAAAATTTACACGCCACGTAGGCACACCGGCTCCAGGTTTCATCCTCCCCGTTTCACGAACAACTTCAACGGAGGGCGACTCCAGATCTGTTGCATCGAGCACTACAGCAACTTTCGTCCAAGAAGTATCAGGCCAAGGAATAATTACATCTCGTAGCGGCGCACGTTCAAGACGCTGTCGTATTTCTTCTGGACCCACTTCGGTATTCACCTCGATCTCCATCACTTTCTCTTTTTGTAAACGCTTCTCCTGTTCCTCAGAGATCGCACGCTGCGCCGCAATTTCTTTTTCCGTCAACGCACGTGGTTCAACACCTTCACGCTTCGCTTCTCGTACATTAAACTCCGCCCCCTTAAGCGGACCCTCAACTTGTACATTGAGCGCAGCTGGCTCGTCGGTTTGAATAGCGAGATCCGGACTATTTTTCACCTCACCACGTGCAGCATTCACTACAACCGGCGCGCCGCTCACGAGTGCTTTCTTCACAGAGTCCATCGGCAAAAGCGCGGTCCCCGCTTCATTCTCCGCTCCCACCCACTTTCGCGTTGCATTTCCTTCAAGGAGGTAGACCACATCCCGTTTTCCATTCTCATCAAAATGTTCGATCACTGCGATCTCGTGCTGCTTTTCAATTTGCGTCCCCTGCCGCCACCGCTTGCGCTCTTCTAGAGGGAGACTCCCTACTACACCTTCGAGCACGACTCCTTGTGCACGAGAAATCGCGACACAATTACGTTCACCGTTATTAAAATACCGCGTCATCGATGCCTGACCCCATACATATGACTTATCTGATCCGTACATCTCAATGCTAATCTGCCGTAATTTCTGTTCATCAAGTTTTCCGCCGACCTGTTCGACATATTTTTTAATCAACGCGTCAGCTTTCTTTTCCGCAGCATCGACTTCGGCCGGTGGTACGCCGCCAAGTCTTTCAAGATCGAACTGCAACTTCTTGAAAGACTGAGGCTCTCCAGCCTCCATCTTTCTTTCCGCATCAGCTTTATAGGCATCGATCGCGCCACGATCGGCGCGTTTTTCGCGGTCCGCGATGCGCGCGCGCACTGTCGCCCTGTCCTCTGCGCTCTGCGGCTCAAGCACCATATGTTCGCGCTCCCACGGACTTTTCATCGACTCTACCGTTGCGTGCTCAGCGCGTCCGAGCGCCTCCCCAACATCCTTCTGGAGCGGTGCGTGCATCGCCCCCGCTACTACAAAAGTCTTAAACAATCGGCTTTTCGCCAATTTTTTCATCAAACCCTCTTCTGGAGGTTTTTCGTTCTCTTCTCTTTCCTCTCCTCTCTTTTCTCCTGGCATATCTCGAAAATCATAGCACACGCTTGACGAACATGCGCAACTCCCCTATTCTCTTCCCTATTGTGACCGCGTCCCCGCACATGCTACTCTTTATTTATAGAGATCGCTGCGATGAAAAAGAAACACAAACGCAACGGCTTCCGCCAATTCTGGAAACTTGGCAAAGACGAATTCAATACACAGTATTTCGACGTGTCGAAAAAAGGCGAGCTCACTGTCCGCGAGGGAAACTATCAGTACAACATTTACGACCTCGTGAAAAAATATGGTACCACGCTTGTCGTGGTTTTTCCGCATATCCTCGAAAAACGCGTACGCAATCTGATCGATATTTTCAATGCGTACATCAAACTGAATGACTACCGCGGCCGATTCTTCTATCACTATCCGATGAAGGTGAATCAAAACAAAGAGTTCGTGCTACCGATTGTGTCAGAAGGCGCGAATCTTGAAACCTCATCGGCGAACGAACTGTGGATCGTGAAACGATTGTGGGAGCAAGGAAAATTTGCGGATCGCACACGCGTGTTGTGTAACGGGCCGAAGACCGAAAAATATTTGACACTCATCGACGAACTCGATCGCAAAGGCCTCATGATCACGCCGATCGTCGAAGAGGTAAGCGAGTTAGAATTTTTCAAACGATACAAGGGTGAGGTCGGCATCCGCGTCGACATGAACATTAAAATCAAATCGCATTGGGATAAAAAATTTAATCACTTTGGTATTCGCGAAGAAGAGTTGCTGCGCATGGGAAAAATTCGTAATCTCGCAGTGCTGTCGTATCACATTTCGAGCCAAATCGAAAAAGTTGATGGCTTCACCGCGGCGATCCGCCGTGCGATCGACATCTACGCGAAACTTCGTGAGAAAAATCCTGGACTCGACACAATCGACATCGGTGGTGGTGGTGGTGTGCCGTATGAGAAAAAACGATTTTACTCGGGCAAAGCGGCGATTCAACGCATCGTAAAAACATTCAAACAGACCTGCGTGCGACGCGGCGTGCGCGAGCCGAATATTATTTGCGAATGGGGACGGTACATCGCCGCACCGGCGCAGATCTCTGTGTTCAAAGTGCTCAGCGAAAAAGAAGTGCCGGCGGTGAGCGCGAAACAATGGTACACAGTGGACGGAAGTTTTATGAACGATCTTCCCGATACCTGGGGTGTGCACCAAAAATGGCATATGATCCCGGTAAACTCGATGGATACGCGCCGCGTACAAAAAGTGTGGCTCTCCGGATCGTCATGCGACAGCGACGACAAGTACACGGCTGGCGGAGGCGGCGTGCTGCTTCCGAAGTTAGATGAAGCGGGCGAGCTGTACATAGCAGCGCTCGACACCGGCGCGTATCAAGACGCGCTCGCGAGTCATCACTGCCTTTTGTCACACCCCGCAAAACTGGTCGCGAAAGACGGCGACATTTTCGTTGTGCGCAAACGCGAGACTGCGGAAGAGGTGGGGAAACAATTTGGGTGGTAACATCTCTTGTCGTTCCGGCCCACCACTGTCATTCCGGACTTGATCCGGAATCTAGAAATCGTAAAAAACACCCGGCTGATAAGCATTCAGCCGGGTGTGTTGTTACTTCACGGTGTGCACCGCAACGCGGAAGAAGTGATCCCCCTTCTGCGCGAGGTAGTGAACGCCCGTGCCGTTGTCGCGCGCGTTGTGAATCGCATCGTACGCCGGACCTTCGTCCTCATTGATCGCGAGACGCACCTTCTGTCCGTCCTGAACGACCGCTGCGAGCTCGCCATCGCTCGTGTAGAACATGCCGCCGACGCCAGTGTACCGCTTCTTCCATGGACGATCGCCGTCGACCGGGCGGAGTCGTGTTGATCTCTCCCAGAGCGCGTAAAGCGGTCCGTTGTAGGGATTGAACAGCTTGACGAACGGCGCTCCCCACCACGGAATCTCTTCTCGAGAACCGTTCGCTTCCTCAGATGCCTCGATGCGCGCGCTGTAGGACTGCGCGACTCGTCCGAGCATCGCGCCGAGGCCGGTGATCTCACCGGCGACGTACGCCACCTTGGTCTGATCAGCGCTGTAGGTGAACTCAGTCATCGAGCCGGCGTTCTCGATTCCCTTGAACCACGGTCCGACGTTGCCCTGGTACCGCACGCGGCTCATGCCAGTGATCGGATCGGTGTCGATCTCGGGTCGCTCTCCCTGCTCCCAAACCCAGTCGTGCCACCGGTGCGATGAGGACTCGTCCGCTTTCATAGACAATCTCGTCGGCGTCGTGGTGCCATCATCGTAGATGGCGTACACGCCATCGTGTTCGATGCCGATTTCACGAACGACCGTGACCAGTCGTTGGTTCACGAGCACGATCTCGAACTCGAGAGTGCCGGTGACATCCACGCCGTCTACGAAGGTGCGGATGCCGTCCTCATCGATCGCGCTGTTCTTGCTTTCGTTCCATCCCTCCCACGCGAGTCGATCTGCATCGAGCCAGACGAGATGCGAAATGGTGGAAAGCGTGGAAGTGAACACGACTTCGCCGTTCACTGCGATCTCGTGACTGAGCGCTCGCTCACCGAAGACAGGCTTCGCGGTCGCGAGCTTCTTGCCATCGGAGGACAATGAGAAGGCGGGAAGACGAGGCCCGAGATCGATCACCTGCTCACCGCGGAGCAGTATGCGCTGCGCCGTTTTTCGGTTGTCGGTCTCGAAGACTGCGAAGGACGTATTGTTGCCGCACGTTTCAACGTCCTGAAGGTACCACCCTTCCTCACACTTGTACGTTCCGACCAGTTCTGCGATGTGTTCGTGTTGTGTCACGTTGACCTCTCTTTGTGGAATGTTCGCGCCTGCGCCATGTTGGTTGCAGACGTTTCATAGTTGCATTTCGTACGCCGCTTGTCAATCATCGAACAAAAAAGAAGCCGCCAAGATGCACTTGGCGGCTGATGTTTTTTGGTGATCGCTACTCGTCGGTATCGTCGTTAACGATCCTCACGGTGTGCGAGCGCGAGCACTTGATGAGCTCTTCAGCCTGTTCGTTGTTGAACTGTGTGCCCAGCACATCGATGTCACGCGCGCCTCCGGGGTGGAACCAACCCTCTGCAACTTGGACACCCGCGTCATCGAACCAATTGAAGTTCTTACTGATCCCAAACTCCCCATCATCCACGTCGTCCTCGTGGAGATCACACTGCGAAAGAAGCGCCTTCGCCTCCTCGAGAGTCCCTGGTCGCAGTCGAAAGAACTTCTGCTCGCGTGTCCAGGAATTCTTCAGCGCCTCGGTGAGAAGCGCCTCGGTCTCCGAGTCGAGTTGACCCTTGAGCGCCTTGAGAATCGCGATGCCGTGTCGCGACATCCCGTACCGTTTCTCCTGCAACTCGTAATACTTCCGTGCGCCGAGTAGAAACGGCGAGAGCGGAAGCATGATCGGAAACGAGATCAACGCGACGCCGATCGCCGCAGACCCTTGGTGCTCCTGCCCGAACATCCAGCTATCGGACCAGTCGTAGTCGATCCTCCGCTTCTCGAGATCGATCGCGATCCTACAGCTCTCTTGCGCAAGCTGACCGTCGCTCTCTCGATAGGGAAACGTGCAGTAGATCCACTTCATCGGTGGAAGCTGGTGCACAGGCCCAGTGTAAGGTGTGAGTGGTTCTTGCAATCCCAATCCGCGATGTGCTCTCTCAGGATCCAGCGTGAGCTTCGTGACGCGCGGCGGATCGACCCACAAGTGGATGCCGGCGAGCGCGGTCCCAGGCATGAGCTTCATGAAATCGACGAACTCTGAAAATCTACTCATCGTATACCTCCAGGGAGATGTGTAGCACGGAAATCGTCTCGCGTCAATGTAAAAATGCTCCGATCGGAAATCGGAGCATTTTGTTATTTTACGGTCGTCCGGACGCGCGTTGCACCGGGCCAGGGATCGTCGCTCTCCCTTGGATGATCAAACCAGATGCGCGCGCTGGTCACGTCGCACAGGTGACAGAACGCCGCGAGCGGTCCCATCACGCGATGACGGCTCGAGTAGTCGTCGAGCTCTCCTTCGACGTAGCGCATCGCGTTGCGCTGATCGTCCGTGAGGACGATGCCGTACTCCGCGAGTTTCGCATCACGGAACGCGTGCGCATCGGCTTTGGTCTCCACACCTGGACGATAGTACAGTTGGCCATCTTCGTGGCAAACCCAGTACTTCCACGGCTTTTCGATGTCGTGGAGAAAAAAGACGAGCAGTGCGTCCGAGAGCGAGAACGGCAACGGCCGAAGTGCATTGTAGAGGTCGTACAACACGATCGCGATGTTCATCCCATCGGTGACATGATCGATGTACCCGCCAGGCCACGCCTGGTGGTTGTTCGTCGATCCTTGCACCGTCTCGAACAGACGACGATTGTCGGCAAGCATCTTGCGAGACGCGACACTGTTCGGTCCGTCGATCATCGCAAGCAACTGCTCGATCGGCCTGTACAACTTCATGGCGTCCTCCTTGAAAAGAGAATCCAAAATAGCACAGCAAGTATGACGAGAGCAAAAAACGCGGTAATCATGTGACCTCCTGAGGAAAAGACCCGCCGCCATCTTAGCGCCACATCACTAAAAAAACAAGCGTTGACGACTCAAGAGGGCGATGTTTGAATACAAAGGTATGGTCTCAAATATCATCGCAGCAGCCGCAGTACTCGCCACCGCGATACACCTCGGCGGCTACGCTGCGTACAGTCTGCTCGTGCATCGCGGTCACTCGCGTCCCAACATGGCGACGTGGGTGCTGTGGGTGTCGCTCTCCGCGCTCAACTGCGCGAGTTATTTTGTGATGAGCGATGATCTCGCGAAGGCTGGTGTTGCTTTCGCTGGTGCATTCGCGAGCACTGCGACATTTGTGTTCTCTCTGAAACGCGGACGCATGTCGCGACTCAACTCGTGGGACACCGTTGCGCTCGCGTTCGGTCTACTCGCTGCGGGAGTCTGGATCGCACTTCGCAGCGCAACGTACGCAAACATCATTTTGCAATGCGGATTTATTATTTCGATGATCCCCACGTATCGCGGCGTGATCAAGGATCACGCGCATGAAAAAGCATTACCGTGGTTCATGTGGGGAACGGCGTACGCTATCAATCTCACCGTCGTGATTCTTCGCTGGAATGGCCACCCTGCAGATCTCATCTATCCTCTCCAAAGTCTTTTCACCCATACCGGTGTTGGCGTCGTTGTGCTCACCATGTCGCGCCGAACGGTACCCGTGCGAGTTCCTGTATAGACAAAAATACCCCTCAGCTTTAGCGGAGGCCGTGCCACCTGGCGCGGCATGGAGGACGGGTGCAAGGAAACGGATCTATCCACCCGTCCTTACAGGGTTGGGGAGGTGCGTTACTATTCCTGCACGTACGTCTTCCGGGGATCAATTTTCCCTTCACGAAACGCGACCCCTACCTCCAATTTCGGATTTCGACGACGTTTCCCGAGTGCGCTCAGCGCATACCTCTGAAAATATGTATCGCTTACTGCATTTTCTACTGTCCGGAATAACTCTAGTGACGTTGCTGGCGCTGAACCCCCAACAAACTGCAGGGTAAACTTTTTTGTACCTTCATCATAACGAATTTGAAAAGTAAACTCCCCGGTAAATCCACCTTCTCCAGATTTTAGCTGTAATTGATTACCCACTTCGTATGACAAAAGAGATGAGAGCATCAGTGTATCTGCGTTAATATTGTTTGGAACGCCACGCTCGTCATCGGCGAGAGTCATCGGAATCGATACTTCCGTGCCCGCTGCGACATCACCCGTTGCTTCAAACTCAACAGTCGTCACTGGTGAACCCTCCTCAGGCACAGAAATCTCTCGAGTGTTCATCCAAATATTCACCGCTGCTTGGGTATCTGGAGCGCGGAAACCGATCGCGACAGCGTTTTCTGCACCGTTTCTGAGCAACGCTTCTCGTGCTTCACGTGGTAACTGCTCAAGTTTTTTCACCGAATCAAAACGTGGCTTCGATGCAGTACCGTACAACATAATCGTCGGATCGGCTTTCAACACATCCGCAACGGAGACGTCGGAGTTTGTTGGCAAGGTGAGCGCATCAACTTGCGAATCCTTACCCGTTTCCTTGAGTGAACGTCCACCAAGATACGGGGCAAGCACAGAATCGATCTCGGGACGAAATCCCGCTGCTGCAACTGCACTATCGGCGCGAATCGGCTGACCATCTGCATCGGTGATCGCTCGACCCTCCGCGTTAAAAAATTCCAACTGACGATCATCAGCCTTCCCTTCTCCTGGCGCATAATCGACGTCTGATACGCGCGCCTTCACGAACTCGATCAAATTTCCACGGCCGTTACGAGGTTTCAAGTCGCTAATCATGGAATAGCGAGGCCGCGCGCTGAGATCCATATTCGTAATAACGTAGACTTTTGTCACCTCGCGCACGCGCGGGTTGTCACCCTGAAAAATACTCCCGATGTTTTCGATCAATGTATCCGCAGAATTTCCTCCTCCCCAAATCACCAAAGTTTTTCCGGGAGATTTCTTTTCTCGAGAACGCTCGGAGAGCGCACGAAACGCATCGAGTGTCGTCGAAATTTTTGGAAACTTCTTTGACTTCTTACTCGCTTCCACAATTTTCTCTGCGCGACTTCCCTCCAAGTTAAACCCATAACTCGCTTCACCGAGTCCTGACCCAATGAACAACGCATCGGTTTTCAGTCGAAGTGTCCGAATCGTGCCGTCGGGCTGCCGAGTTTCGAGTGTCACAATTTTATCGCCCTGTTCATCTTTGTTGGGGTTCGGCTCAACCTTCACCACTCTCGTTTGCAGTGCCATGCGTTTCGCGAGAAGTGCCGCCTGTAGAGACAACACGAGGTGCAATTCTTCATTAGTGGGATATCGCGCAGTCGAAATGTTATCTGGCGACAACAAATAATCCACAGTCGTATTGATACTCCCCTGGCGAGTGTCTTTCCCTTCCTGGCGTTCGCCAGGGAACCATCGTGTCACTGGGCTGCCGTACGCGCGCACGGTTTTCAGTTCGTCCGAACTTGGCGCTGCTGGCAAAGTCACTCCTTCTCCTCCACGCGCATTTGCGCTGTTGAGTTCCCACGCAGGTCCGCGAGGTACCGCAAACGGACCGCCCGGTAATTCACCTTCATCGATAACCAGCATGTGCTCAGCGAGCGCAGCGTTATTACGCGTAACCTCTCCGAGTGCGGCAAGTCCGTTCGGACCGAGGCCAACCTGTACGAGCGGCACATAGTCACCATCACTCAAATTTTGCAAAGTCTTTCGCGATGTTTTTTCGAAATGATGATTCAAATATTCCTGCGCAATGCCAGGATCTGCATTCGCAATCGCAACAAGATACGGGTTGAATAACGAAAGCAGTTCTACGGATTGCAAATACATCCGCTCGGTGTCGGTGAGTGGTCGTTGTTTTTCAAGTTCAGTGATGCGTTGAATGTAGCGGAGGGTCGGTGCCTTGCGTTCGCCGTTCACCTCTACCGGACGAAACACCGCTTGAGTGATCTCTTTCGTTCGCGGATCATCGCGAAAAGCTTCACCGAGAAGGAAAACGGTGCGACGGAATGTTTCTCGAACCGAACGAAACGCTTCTTTGTTTCTGCCAACATCAGCAGAAACAAATTCTGCACGAAGTGCCTTCTCCATTTTTGCCGCGATCCCACTTTTAAAGGTGCTATCAAAAATTGCTGGTCGCTCGGCTGCGACGTATGCCTGATACAAATCAAACAGCTGTCGTTTTGTTGCGATCTCCTCTACGGTCTCTGCAGGAAATTGTTCGATCTGCCCCAAAACAGCCTCTGGTG